>ODAI012398670.1_pt1 | contig 28419 bp, 21 predicted proteins | sample 1539321 | NCBI WGS metagenome assembly ODAI01 (sample SAMN02144231, study PRJEB22623) | gut metagenome | biome: sheep rumen | host: Ovis aries | place: New Zealand
AGACCTTTCCGAAGCGCAGATGGAAATTCACCGTCACGCTTTCACCGTCCGTCACGGATTCCGAATCGGAATAGTATAAAAGCATAAGCGTCGAAGGAGAGACTTCTTCATTTCTTTGCAGTCGCTCATCGTGAAGTCGCATGCTTTCTTCATCGATCTGCACCTGCGGATTGTTGTCAAACAAAAGCCTAACGATATCCTGCCTGAACAGCCTGCCGCCGGTTTCCGCCGCATTGCTGTTCTTCATGCCCTCAAAAGCATAAAGCTTAAATTCCTTTTCCGCCCGGGCGTTCCTGCCATAACTTATTCCCGTCCGGTTTTTTTCGTTTCCTAAAGAATAAAGGCATTTCATTGAAGGCAGTATCCTTGCGGGCGTTTTCACAAAAAGATTTTCAATAATCCCCGAAAAAGCCTCCATTGCCATGCACCTGTCATCAAGCAGTTTACGTCCGTCAGAAAGCGTAATGACGTTATTGCATAAAAAATCATATTCCGGCATAAAAAAACGCCGTTTCAGATAAACCGCGGCAAGCGGATTGTTCCATAAATATGAGGAAAGAAAGTCTTTTCCGCAGCTTTTTAAACTTGCCGGCAGTTCAAGCTTTCTGACATCATAAGCATCTGAAAAAACCTTATCGCCTATTTCTTCTATCCCTTCTTCAAGGCGTATTGTTTTAACCCTGGCATTCGGGCTGAAACCGCTTATGATCCTTTTCACCCTCTGCCCGCCGACAGCGGAAGGAACCACCATATCCTCGCTCATATCACTGCCGGAAAGCAGAACACCGTCAAAGGCTGTATATTTGTCGCTAAAAAAACTGTCCATATCAGCACCTGAAAGCTTCGGCCCTCTTTATGCGCTCGCGTCCCTCACGGATTGCTTTTCCGATCTCGTCCTCACTGACGGGGGCGCCCTGCTTCTGCTTTCCGAGTACGCTTGCTTCCTGGTTTGCCTTTGCCAGATTTCTTACAAGCTCCGTAAATTCATCCGGCTCTCCCACGCGTTCAAGTATGTCCGCAAATTCCAGTAGAGCCGCCTCAACATTCCTGTCGTTTCCGTTAGTGATGATTTTTGAAATAAAATTCAGTAATTCCTGTTTTTCCATCCTATCCCCCGAAAATCACCTCGGCATCCTTGCCGAAGCCCGTTCTCAGTACGTTATCCGCTCCGTATACAAGTCCCCTTACATAGTCCCTGGTTCCGTACACGGTCTCGCGGCCGTAAAACTCCACCAGCGTGCCGTTTTTGCTTACATACACCCCGTCCATGCAGTGGCAGTAATCAAAATCGGAATAAGCGACGGTATAAAGCATGCTGTCGTCTTTTTTATCAAAAAGTTCCCTGTAGAAGACCCTGTTTTCCCTCGCATAATCATTTACCGGCATCGGAGTGATGAATCCTACCTTCGGAACTCCGGTTTCTGCGGCAAATTCAAGCATTTTGATCATTTCCTCTTTTGTACCGATGCCGTCCTTAAGCAGGAGGCAGTTGTAGGTAAAAAGCTTCGGATCATAACAGGTCCCGACTATTTCCGCGATCCTGCTTCCTGTCGGTACAGGGGTTTTAAAATATTTTTCATTTCTTCTGTCGTCATAGCTGTGACGGCTGATATGTATCGTATCAAGGTAGCTTAGGCGTTTTATTTCATGAAGCCTGTCAAGCCCGCTGCCGTTCGTATTGATGCCGATCTCCATTTCAACTCCGAAGAGGTCGAATATAAGGGTGATGATCTCGTTCAGAAGCCCTGTATCCGTAAACGGTTCGCCTCCGCTTATCGAAATGCCCCTTACCGCTTCAGCTGCTTTAAGTTCCCTTAAAACAAACTCAAGCTTTTTTATGTCAAGAAAGGCCCTTTCGTTACTTCCCGGCGCCGAACAGAAGGGGCAATGCCCCGGGCAATACATTGTCGGGCAGATTGAAAGCTGAAGCTTTAAAGGTCTTTTCTTTTCCCTGTTCGGAGCACCGTTTACGGAGCAGTGATAATTCTTTGCCCTTATCGTCTTTCCGAAAATCTTAAATTCGGCGCTCCTGTCGAAAGTCTCATTCATTTTTACCGTTTCTTTCCTTGTTAAGCCTTGCCCAGTTTACAAGACCGATCACTGCCATGATAAGATATATGCTGCGCTTCGTAAGATAGACGGCATCGAAATGGACTATGTACATCCACACGGAAATAACATCGGTGATTATCCACCAGACATACTGTTCCCTGTATCGCAAAAGCTCCAGCACCGTTGCAACAAGGCCGATGCTCAAGATGAAAGCGTCCTGCCACCTTACATCCCTGACGCTTTGTACCGTTCCAAATATTTCCTTCCCGTCCACAAGCACGAGTATGTAATGATATATCACTGCCGAGATCACTACAGCCGCCGCCCAGAAAACATTCTGTCCCACGCTCATGCGTTTCGACTTGGTCTTCTGTGTAAGCTCCGCGTCCCTGTGCCTGGCCCACATATACCATGAGATGAAATTCATCGGAATGTAAAAAAGTATCTCAAGGGCCGCAGTTCCCCATATATGCCAGTAAACAAGGTATATGGCATAAACCAGGGTATTTACCGTTGCAAAGATGAAATTGCTGATATTTGCCTTTGCGGTAAAAAAGATGCAGAGCACCCCGCATACCGCACTGATGAAATTGATCACCGTGAGCCATGCCGGATTGCCGTCGGAGTCTCCCGTCGTAAAGCCCTGTATCATGGCCCTTGCGGCTATGACTATCATTACGGTGCCCATCACATACTCATACCACTTAAGTTCCTTAAAGCTTTTTTTGATTTCTCCGCCTCTTACAGCATCCATTTTCTTCTCTCATCCTCATTATCAAAGTTTCTGATCGCGGTTCCGCTGATCGGATAGTGTATTCTCGGCACATCCACAAGACGGTGGACCGCTTCCGGATAGGCTCCCGAAAAATATTCTCCGTAGCTTACCTCGCTTGAATATACCGCGTCAAGCCGGTCTCCGCATATTTTTCTTACAAGCGGTGTTTCCGCCTCCCAGTCCTCGCTGCCGTCCGGTAGCCTGAGCTTTGAAATATCTATAAAGGCGGGTATAACGTCGGCCGTATCCGAAAAGCTCCGGCATATTTCCTTTACTATCCTTTTCCTTTCGACGGCAGAAAGCCAGAGCGCCGTATTTCCGGCACAGACAGACTCTTCCTCCGGGCCTCCGTAAAAAAGGATCACATATACCGTTTCGCATTCCCGGGCCGCAACTTCCACGCAGTAACGGTGTCCCTTGTGAAAAGGCAGGAATTTTCCTCCGTACATTCCGATGCGGTATTTTTTCCCGGCAGCTAAAGTCTCAGACATAATCTGTATCCTTCCGTCTTTTTATTAAGGAATATATTCATACGATACCTATTTTACTTCATTTCTTCCGATATGGCAACTGATATTTCGAATTCCTTTTTTGTTGACCTTTTTCCGATGATACATTATAATATATATCAGGTTTACACGGAGGTATTATATTTATGGGTCTTATGCGAAGAGCAGCAGTTCTTGTCGGCCAGTGCGACGAAGAATATCAGTCTTCCTTCCTTAAAGGCTTTTTTGAAGAAGCCTTTAAAAGAAATTTCGAAGTATGCGTTTTTGCAGCATACAGAAAATATCAGGACACTCTTGTGCGCGAAGCATCCGAAGCTCACATTTTCGAGCTTTTTGAGCCCGGGGATTATGATGCCATAGTCATACTCAGAGACTCCATACAGACTCCCGGCGTCGGTGACGCCCTCGAAAAAAGGATCCACGAAAATTTCACGGGTCCCGTTCTTGTGATAGATCTGAAAAGCGAATCCTTTCCCGCCATTTTAACGGACGGCACAGAGCCGTGCTACAGGCTGGTTTCCCATCTGATAGAAAAACACGGATATAAAGACATAGCATATCTGACCGGTAAACGCTGGCATGAGCATTCGATAGCAAGACTCGATGCCTACAGGAAGGCGATGGCCGACCACGGGCTTCCCGTATATGAAGACCGCGTGATCTACGGCGATTTCTGGTACACAAGCGGCGAGGTTGCCGCCGATCAGCTTCTTAACGGCCGCGGGCTTCCCGAGGCAGTGGCCTGCGCGAACGACCAGATGGCCATCGGCCTTTGCAAATCCCTGGAAGCAAGAGGCTATAAGGTCGGCACCGATATTGCCGTTATCGGCTTTGACAGCGTAGAAGAAGGCCGAAAATGCCCGCATCCGCTGACCTCCTGCATTCTTCCGGCACGTGACAACGGCATTTATGCCGCCGCATATATCGACGATATGCTTGCAGGCAGGACTCCCGCCCCATACAAGGCAAGAGCCTCGCTGTTTGTCGGCGAAAGCTGCGGCTGTACCTGTGAAATGATATCAAATCCCGAAACAATAAGAAAAAACCTGCTTAGGAGCGAGTGGGATTCGGAGATTTCAAAGGAAGGCTTCAATTCAGTATATAATTCAATGACCAGCAACATGGTTAACGAAAGTTCTCTTTCGTCATTCCTTAACCTTGTCTATTCCTATGTTTACCAGTTGGAAGGTGCCGAAAGCTTTTCGCTGTGCCTTTGCGAATACTGGAAGGACATCGAATTAAACCCCGATGTGATCCCGGACGAAAACGGCATGAGCCGGAAAATGGTCCGCGCGGTCTGCTACGGATCGGATGAGGTCCCGGATCATGCAGACACTTCCGAAATCTTTGACCGCAGGGATCTGATTCCGGAGCTTAAAAAGCGCAGCACTTCCCCCAGAGCATATTTCTTTACGCCCTTCTATCTTGAGGACAGATGCTACGGTTACGGAGTGATAAGCTACGGTGACCGCCCCGAGGTCTACGACAGGACCTACCGCCAGTGGATGAACCTTGTGGCAATAGGCTTCGACGCACTGAGACGCCGTCTCATCATCAGGCTTCTCGAAAACAGTTCCCAGAATGTGAACCGTTTTGTAAACGTGGCCCATTCCTCCGACATCATTATCACTCCCGAGGATCAGCTTGAATTCGATCTTGTAAAAAACATACTTGACAACAACCTGTTTGTATATAATTTCCAGCCCATCATCAATGTCGAAAACGGTGATATATATTCCTATGAGGCTCTGATGCGTGCAAATACCGACATAAAGATATCACCGCTGAAGATCATAAAATTCGCCGGAGTCATGGGCAGGCTTCAGGACGTGGAAAAGTACACCTTCCTGAACACACTCAGCTTCCTCGACGAGAACAGGGAAACCCTGGGCAAACGCAAGCTGTTCATCAACAGCATCCCCGGCATCAGGCTCGACAAAGCTTCGCTTGATCTTACCGATGCCCTGATGATGAAGCATTCCGAAAATATAGTCGTGGAACTTACCGAACAGGCCGAGCTCAGCGACGAAGACCTTGAAAGAATAAGAAACAGGTTTTCCAATCTTGGCGTATGGACTGCCGTCGACGACTACGGAACAGGCTATTCCAACGTAAGCAATCTTCTGCGTTACATGCCGAACATCGTTAAAATCGACCGTTCGCTGTTAAGCGGCATACAGAACAACCCTCAGAAAAAATACTTTGTAAAGGATATAATCGATTTCTGTCATCAGAACGGAATACTTGCCCTTGCGGAAGGAGTCGAAACCTCCGCAGAGCTCCAGGTTGTCATCTTCCTCGGTGCCGACCTGATACAGGGCTACTACACAGGAAGGCCATCTCCCAATTTATTGCCGGAGCTTGACGCAGAATTAAGAAAAGAAATAGCCTCCTACGTAAAGGAACGTGATGACGGTGCGATACGCTACAGCTACGAAACAGGCAAGACAAACCGTGTCAACCTTTCAAATATATCCCGTGAGGGCTATACCGATATCATCATCAAGGAAAAGAATGTCGTTTACAAGGACATTACGTTTATCGGGGCACCCGGCCAGCAGACCGAGCTCTTTGTTACCGTTGACGACGGATACACCGGCAGGCTCGATCTTGAAAATGTTTATCTGACGGCTGCCGGCAGGCACCCTTGCATCGAGCTCGGCGAAAACGTAAATCTGACCCTTGCGCTTAAGGGAAAGAGCACCTTTAAATCCGGAGGGATCCGTGTGCCCGAAAGCTCAAAGATCACCTTTGAAGGCGAAGGTTCTTTGATGATCGACCTTGAGACTGCTTCCTTTGGAATCGGAGGCGGCTGCGATGAAAGCTGCGGCGAGCTCATCTTCGATCAGGACGGCGAGATCAGAATTGTAACAAAATCGAAGAAGGATGTCTGCATCGGTTCGGGACTCGGCGGAAAAATCCAGATCAAACGCGGCAAATACCTGCTCGAATGTAACGGAACAGAATGCGTCGGCGTCGGTTTCCTCGGAGGCAGCAACCGGATAGATATCAGAAGCTGCCTGCTTGAAGTACGTTTAAATGCAGCAAAATGCGCCGGCATAGGTTCGATAAACGGCAGCACCGACATTTACATACAGTACAGCACCGTAAGCATCACCGGCGGCGGACAGACAAGCGCCGGTATCGGAACCATAGACGGCGAGATCGCGGTGCTCAATACCCTCGGGGCAAACCTCGAACAGAGCATACGCTCGACAGATGGATGCTGCTTCGGTTCACTCAACGGGCAGAGCAGGATCTTCATAAAGACCAGCAGGATAAACACTTTCGGCAACGGAGACAATCTGCTTGCGATCGGCGGAAGAAACGGAGATGTGCAGGCCAGTATTTTCGAATCCGATGTCATGTTCAATATCAACAACGAACTGGATGTTATGTGCTTCGCAAAGCCCGAGGACGTTGTCATCACTATGGCAAACAACAAAAAGGCTTCACTGACTCTGTGTGCAATACCGATAGACAGCCTGACTCAGAGAAAAGAATAAAAGCAATATCATTTTATATAAAACAAGGAGGAATTCTATGTATCTGGCAAATGACAGCAGGTATGACAAAATGAAATACCGCCGTTGCGGCAAATCGGGACTGCTGCTCCCGGCTGTTTCGCTCGGACTGTGGCATAATTTCGGCGATACTGCAAACTATGCAAACATCGAAGAGATGTGCTTTACAGCCTTCGACAACGGCATCACGCATTTTGACCTTGCAAACAATTACGGTCCCAAGGCCGGAAGTGCCGAAAGCAATTTCGGCAAAATCATGAAGGAGCACTTTGCTCCCTACCGCGATGAGCTCATAATCTCTACAAAAGCCGGCTACGACATGTGGCCCGGTCCCTACGGAGACCACGGAAGCCGCAAATATCTCATTGCAAGCATAGACCAGTCCTTAAAAAGACTCGGCCTTGAATATGTGGACATCTTCTATCATCACAGAATGGATCCCGAAACTCCCTTGGAGGAAACCATGGGCGCTCTCGCACAGATAGTAAGAAGCGGCAAGGCGCTTTATGTCGGCCTTTCAAACTATGACGGAGACACTCTTACAAAAGCAAGCGCCATACTTGACGAGCAGAAGGTTCCCTTCATCATCAACCAGAACTGCTACAACATTTTTGACAGAACGGTTGAAAACAACGGTCTCAAAGAATGCTCCGGCAAGCTCGGAAAAGGCGTGATATGCTTCTCTCCTCTTGCTCAGGGACTGCTTTCGGACCGCTACATAAACGGCATACCCGAAGACAGCAGGGTAAAGACAGACGGGCGCTTCCTTAACGAAGACCGTGTAAACCGTATGCATGAAAAAATACTTGCTCTTAACGAAATAGCACGAAAACGCGGCCAGACTCTTTCGGAAATGGCGCTGGCATGGATACTTAAGGATAATGTCATCACTTCTGTGCTCGCCGGTGCTTCAAGGCCCGCGCAGATACTTTCAAATATCAGGGCACTTGACAACATTGATTTCTCTGACGAAGAGCTTGATGCGATCGACCGCATATCAAAATAGTTTTTATCAGGCAGGAGTATTCAGGTCATTCTGTAGACAGAAGGCGAAACTCCTGCCTTTTTCTTAAATACGGTGCAGAAATAACAGGGATCGCTGAAACCGCATTTCTCGCTTATCAGGGCGACCGGCATGTCCGTTTCCCTTAGCATTCTTTTCGCTTCCTGTATCCTTTTTCCGTTAAGATAATCAACCGGACTCATGTTAAGGCTGCTTTTAAAAAGCCTGCAAAGATGCTGGTGCGTCACTCCCGCAAGCGAAGCGAGATATGAAACCGGTATATCCTCTCCGTAATTGTCGTTTATATATTTAAGAGCGGGAACAAGCACTGAAATATTCCTGCTCCTTTTGTTGTCCTCCTCGGTTGCAAAGAGCCTCCTGAAGCCGATAATGTAGTCGTAGACAAGGCTCGAACAGCTGTAACCGCTGTAAATAATATCGCTTTGCTGGGATCTGATCATTTTTTCAAAAATAATCTTCATGTCGGAGGTATCCGTCGCGGTAACGACCATTATTTCTGTCATATTGAGTATTTTAAGGCTTTCCGTACATGCGCTGCCGTCGAATGCAACCCAGTCGACCTCCCAGATATTGTCCAAAGGATAATACTCATGTTCTGCATCCTTAGGGAGAAAAATAAAAGTGTTTTCCGAGGTTTCAATCGCTTTATCCTCATATTTGAGAATACCTTTTCCCTCACGGCAGAAAAGGATCTGGTTCCAGCGATAGCCCTCGGGTCTTTTTATATGCCCCTGATACCTGGTGCCGCCTATTCCCTTAAGCAAAAAAGGCAGTCCGGAAAGCTCCGGGTTGTAGGGGTATATGCCGGTATCTATCTTCATTATTTTCACCTCCTGAATCATTGTATCTCACATGAATATAAAAGTCAATCACGGCTTTTCACAGCAGGCACTTTTAATTTCTGAACATTTCGCCTGTCTCATATTTTCATTATATCATATTGAATCCGGCGGTGCCTGATGTTATCATAAATACAGGGTAAAAAAACTTTAATAATGTGTTCAGGAGGTTTATCATGAAATACAGAAAACACATTGCACTCTTGCTTGCATCGCTTGTCTTCATCCTCGGCTTTGCAGGCTGTTCTTCGGACAGCAGTGATTCGGGAAGCTCATCCGGATCAGCATCGGTAAGCGATTCTTCCGCTGGTACCGACGATAAAAAAGCTTCGGAAAGCAGTGAAAGCTCCGAAGAGGAAGGAAGACAAAACGTGTCCGCCAAAAAAGATCTGATCTACAAATACATTTGTGACAATTTCGGAAAAGTAATGCTCTCCTGCCAGCAGGAATCCACCTGGATGGGTTCTCCCGACTATGAAATGGACTATATCAAGGAGACCACCGGCAAGCTTCCCGCCATGCGCGGACTCGATTTCATGAACAACGACTTTAACGGTGTCGTTTCCCGCTCGATAGCATGGGACGCAAAGGGAGGTCTTGTTACCATATGCTGGCATACCGGCGTTAACGGAAGCGGCTATCAGGAAAGCCTTGACGACAATCCCGGTTTCACAAAACTGCTCACAGAAGGCACAGCGGAATACGAGGCAATGATGAAGAGCTGGGACCGGGCAGCAAAAGCACTCGCCCGTCTTCGTGATGCCAACGTTCCGGTACTCTGGAGACCCTTCCACGAATTTGACGGCCAGTGGTTCTGGTGGGGCAAGGGCGGAAATGACAATTTCATAAAGCTCTGGCGTCTTATGCATGACAAATTCACCAACGAATACAAGCTTGACAACCTCATCTGGGTTCTCGGCTATTCCGGAGAAGTAAAGGACGGCTGGTATCCCGGCGACGAATATGTCGACATAATCGGTTCCGATACTTACGACAATTCCACAAACCTGAGAGCATGGAAAAAGCTTTTAAAGGTTGCCGGCAAGCCCATGGCCTTCCATGAATGCGGAAACGTTCCCGCAGTCGAAAAGTTTGAAAAGGACGGCGATCTCTGGTCATGGTTCATGATCTGGCACACCGACTATATCACCAAAAACGACAAGGAAAACTTAAAGAAGGTTTTCTCAAGCGACAAGGTCATCACTTTGGATGAGCTGCCGGATTTTGGCAACGGCGGCTCCGCAAACGAAACAAAAGCAGAAACGGAGAAGAGAATGAAAAAATACCAAGACCTCATCACGACCGTGCCCGCCGCAAACTATGACAAGGCGGAGGACGGCACTGAATATCCCGGGTTCAAAAAATATACCTATTACTCAAATACGGCAGAAAGAGACACTAACGTTAATGTGCTTCTTCCCGTAAACTACAGTACCGACAAAAAATATCCCGTGCTCTACATCCTTCACGGCTTCTACGACAGCGAGGAATGGATGGCAAGAAAGGTCGTGGCACTCAGTGAAATACTTACAAACCTTCAGAAGAAGGGCGAAGCCGAGGAAATGATCGTCGTGCTTCCCTACATCTACTGCAGCAAGGAAAATCAGTATGTGACCGGCATGGATCTTGAAAACTGCCTTGCCTATGATAATTTCATAAACGACCTTACAACCGACCTCATGCCCTTTATCGAAAAGACCTTCTCCGTAGCAACGGGCCGCGAAAATACTGCGATCACAGGCTTTTCTATGGGCGGAAGGGAATCGCTTTTCATCGGATTTAAGCATCCCGAGCTTTTCTCATACATCGGCGCTGTCTGCCCCGCACCCGGGCTTGTAGACGTTAACGGTTCCGGCATGCATCCCGGTCAGATGGAAGCATCCGAAATGGTATTTCCCGAAAATGAAAAGCCCGCCGTGCTTCTGATTTCTTCATCAAAAGCAGACGGGACCGTTACAACCTTCCCCGACAGCTACAGAAACATACTTACATCCAACAACGAGGAATTTATTTCCCAGGTAATGGCAACCACCGGACACGATCATACCAGTGTCAAGCCTCATCTGTACTGCTTCTTTAAAATGCTGTTCAGGTAAGCCTGTAATCCCCGTAGGCTTCAAGCAGACGGTGTATCCTGCCAAGTTCTCCCGGAATATTGATATGTCTGTGACAATCCTGCATGCATACCGCTTCCCTGCATGAAACACAGTGCCGGTAAGCCTCATGCATATCCATATTCAGTTTTTTTATCGCCCAGAATTCCTTTCCGAGCATATAATAATTGAACTGGCGGAAGCCAGTGTGGATTTCATGGCCGTAAGGACATACACATTTCTGACAGCGGTCGCAGGCAATAGGATCAAACCCAGCTCTCATGCGGTCTATGACCTCCTCAAAGGAAAACCTGACAGGCGGATACTCTCCGGCGAATGCCGTTTCCGCCTGTTCAAAGGTTCCTATCCCTAAAAGAGCGCTTGAGAAGGGATAGTCAAGTATCCCTCCGATAAGCTCCGAGGCCGTGAACGGACCGATCAAAAGCCCTGCGGCATATACCTTGTTTATTATCAGGCCTTTATCCCTAAAGGCCTTTTCTTTTTTTATCCTTTCAAGCATGCCGCGTTCAAGGATGTTTCCGCTGCCCTGCAGCACGTCGACACGGGGATCGGTCGCTCCGCGGTAAAGAACATTGTAATAATGCGAAGCGATTCCCGTAAAGCCGATCCTGCCTTCTCTTTTCAGGTCGTACAGGGCATCAAGCGCGCCGTACCTGCCGAAAACCTCATCGGCATTGTCCTCATCCACCTGATGGACAAAATAAATATCAGGTTTTGTTCCGAGATTTTCGGCAGACCGAAGAACCTCCCTGTAGATTTCCCCGCCGCTGTAGAACCTGGCCTTGTCGGAAATCACAAGCCGGCTCCGGTCGACGGTTTTAACGAACTCGCCAAGCTTTGTCTCTGCGTCGCCGTATTCCTCAACTATTGCGGTATCATAGAAATTGCAGCCGTAATCATAGGCCATTCTCATTATTTTGACAGCCGTTTCGGTATCCGGGCTGAAATATTCCGGAAGAACCGGGACATGTCCCGAAAGTATCGGAATGGTCCCGAAGCCCAGCTCCGAAACGCGAAGTCCGGTTTTTCCAAGCTCACGATATCTCATCTTATTTCCTTCTGATCATCCTTGCCTTTTCACAATATGCAAATGCACGTTCCCCTATTTCCGTTTTTTCTGACACATATACCTCCTCAAGCATGTCGCAAAATGCAAATGCCTCCTTTTCGATTGCCTTTACAGAGTCAGGAATCACAAGCTTTTTCAGGGATTTGCACCTGAAGAAAGCCCTCTCCGGTATAAGCTCAAGCTTATCCGAAAGATATATTTCCTTAAGGCCTGCGCAATGCTCAAAGCACCTGCTGCCAAGCTCCGTAAGACTGTCGGAAAGATCGATCTTTTCAAGCGACTGGCATGCCGAGAAAGCCATTGAACCTATTTTTTTGACTGCCGCCGCATTCCGAACGCTTCTTAACCACCTGCTGTTTTCAAATGCCGATTTTCCGATTTCCGCCGTATCCGACGACAGCACGATATTCTCAAGCAGGTGGCAGTCTTTATATACGCCGTCCCCTATCGAGCGTATGCCCTCCGGGAAGGTAAGGTTCTTAATGTTTCCTGTACTCTCGATAAGCCTTCCGTTTTCATCAAGCTTGAAGCAGTTGATGCATTCTGTAAATATCCTCTCAATAAGCTCGGGATAATCCTTATCCTTTAAATCGGAAATATTTTCAAGCACATATTCATTTCCGCCGGCATCCTTTATTTTCCTAAGCAGCAGACAGTTTCTGAAGGCCAGATTTTCAATGACCAATCTTTCATTCATCATCGTAAGACCCGTAATTTCCGTGTTTCCGGCAAAGCACCAGCTTGCTATTCTTTTTACGGAGGGCGGTATTGTGATCTCTCCCTTACACATCGCGCCGTCGATGAGCACATCGTTTACCGTCACCATGCCGTTTTCTTTTCTTTGCTTATCCAGCCATTCTGTCATTGAAAAAGCATGGCTTCCGAAAATCCTGACCGAAGCGGGAATATTGATTTCCCCAAGCCTTACATGGTCCCTGAAAGCATCCGGTCCTATCTCCTCTATATCCTCCGGTATCGTAAGCTTCGCTGCGTCCGTCAGATATCCCGTAAGTATCCTTCTTTCGGCAATCTCGAAGCAGGAATATACCGATGCGGCAAGCTCTCTTACCTGAAGCGGATAGGGGTTTCCCGTGTAATTAAGGCTGTCTGAAAAGTTTGAGATTTCATATCTCATTCCGTCAAAAACCACGCTCCGTATTCCGGTACAGCCGATAAATGCCCCGCTCTTAAGAATGGTATCGACGCTTATGCAAACCGACTTAAGTCCCGCGCAGTCCGCAAAGGCATGGTAGCCCACGCGTATTTTCCCCAGCACAAGCTTTTCAAGAAGATCACAGCGTTCAAATGCCCTGTCGCCTATTTCCGAAACATGTGAAAAATCAAAGGACTTAAGTTTAATGCATTCATCAAAGCATCTTTCTCCTATACAGCCGGCAATTCCTGCATCAAAGGATGTAAGCGAATAACAGCCTGCAAAGCATTCCGCCGGGAGGCTTGTTATTCCCGTAAGCTTTACGGACTCAAGCTTTCTGCAATATGAAAAGGCCGCCCTTTCAATGCTCCTTACATTCAGGCTTACCCTTTTTAAATTGGGGCAGTTTGAAAATGCATTCCCTGCCACAACACAGTCCGGGGCATCGATAACGACCTCCTCAAGATCCGGACTGAAAGCATATTCATATTTTCCTATCCTGTCAGTGTCCGTCAGCTTCAAAACCCTGATTCCGCTCTTGTCCCGTATATTGCAGGGCATGCTGTCCCCGCTTCTTCTTTCCACATCCTCTTTCTTTTCTTCAAGCTGCCCTGCACGGAAAAAGGCAAAGGGATGTATTTCGGCTTTTTCGGGATACGGGTCGAATTTCCTAAGCGACAGGCAGCGTCTGAAAGCATATTCGCCGATATGTTCAAGTTCTCCCGGAAGGTTGCATTTAAGCAGTTTTCTGCATTCCGCAAAGGCCTCGCGTTCCACTCTCTTAAGCTGCGGAGAAAGGACTATGTTCTGCAATGCCACACAGCCTTCAAAGGCCTGCTCCCTTATTTCAGAAAGAGCCTCGGGACATATGACAGTCTTAAGTCTTTCGTTACCGAAAAAGCAGCGCTCGCCTATTATTTCCACCTCTTTGGGAATCGCGATCTGCTCTTCGTTCCCCATATATCTGACAAGTATTCTTCCGCTGATATAAAAATCGCCTGTCACCTGGTCGCGTATGCGTCCGACAAGCTCATTGTCGGCTATTTCCGACAGCTCATGGCTTTTTCCCGCAAGTACCACTCTTTTCAGATTGCAGCAGCCCCTGAAGGCTCTGTCGTCGAGCAGGATCTTATTGTTTTTTATCACTATTTCCTCAAGGCTCTGGCAGTTTAAGAAAGCGTTCGCCCTGATCTCGGACACCGATTCCGGCAACGTTATGCTTGTGATCCCCTTTTTATCGAAAAAACAGCCCTTGCCTATTGCCCTAATTCCTTCAGGAAGGATGACGGATTTAAGATTTACGCTGAACGAAGACAAAACGCCGTCCTCTATCTGCATGGCATGATAGACTCCGCGTGCAATTTTAATCACGGTCTCAGGATAATTTACGCCCGGTTTCAGCACATCCATCAGATTGCCGATCTCGTAGCTTTTCCCTGACAAGGTGATTTTTTTAATATGTATGCAGCCCTCAAAGACCTCGTCCGAAAAGTTCGAAGCATCAACATCTTCGTTAAGGGCTATTTCGTTCAGCATTATGTCATGGGAAAAGCATGCCTTGTTAAGCCTCTTCGGCCCTTTAAGCACCGCTTTTTTCAGACTGTCGCAGTACAAAAAGGCGCAGCTGCCCACCACGGTCACGGAATCCGGGAAAACAAGGCTTTCCAGCCTGTGGCATCTGTGAAAAGCATACTCGCCTATTTCCTCAAGTCCGTCGGGAAAATTTATTTCGCTGAGCTGCCTGCAGCCCTTGAAGGCCATATCATCTATCTTTTTAAGCGATTTTGGCAGCTTCACCCCGAGCAGCCAGCTCATGCCCTTGAAAACGCCCTTTCCGATGGTATGCACGCCCTCCGGAACCGCAAGGTACGGTCCGTCTCCAAGATATGCCGTAAGCACGCCGTCTTTTGTTTCAAACTGATCTGATACCAACATTTATTCCGTTTCTCCGATACTTTCGCTGTTATCCCTGAGGACTGAAAGTATATCCTCAAGCTCTTTGATGCTTCCGCATCTGTACAGCTCCTGCTTAAGCTGCTTGGTCCCCGGCCGCTTCTTTAAAAAATAGGATGCGATCTTTTTTATGTAGGAAAGCACAAACAGTTCGTCATAGCATTCCTCCGCTATCCTTATCTGCTCCATAATGAGGCTGTACTTGCTTTCACTGTTGTTTCTTCCGGTAAGCTTAGAAAACAACAGAGGGTTTTCGATTCCGTACCTGGCAAGCATGATTCCGTCGGCTCCGGTTTTAATCATCATTTCCCTTGCCTTTTCCTCCGAGGTGATTCCTCCGTTTGCAAAAACAGGTATGCGAACGGCCTCCTTTGCAGCACGTATATATTCGTACAAGGGCTCACCGTCATACATCATATCCCTTGTTCTTCCGTGAACGCTTATCATATCCGCTCCGGACATTTCACACATCCTGGCAAATTCCTCTATCACTATACTATGCCTGTTCATTCCGAGACGGCACTTTACCGAAACCGTCTTGCCGCTTCGCTTGCATGCTTCGATGATCTTTGAAGCTCTCGGAATGTCGCAAAGCAAGGCGCTGCCCTCGCCCGCCTTTACAACATTCGGCACGGGGCAGCCCATGTTTATATCTATAACGTCAAATTTTTCCAGCTGTTCGCTTTTAACGGCCCGTTCAAAAAACGTCGGGATGCCGCCTAAAAGCTGCACGCATTTAAGCTTCTCTCGCTCATCGGTATACAGCAGCTTCGAGGTCGCCCTGTCGTTATATTTCAGCCCGTTAACGCTCACCATCTCCGTATAGGCGCTTCCGGCTCCGAGCTTTTCAACCATCAGCCTGAAGGGAAAGCAGGTATAACCCGCAAGCGGAGCCATCAGAACCTTTGACTGTAATCTGATGCCTCCGACGCATATCTCCCTCCCTAAAAAGGACGGGCTTTTTATTGTTTCATTGTCCATATATGCCTCGCACCCTCAGTCCGTAAGCGCCGCCTGCCCGCTTACCAGCCTTGACTTGTTACAGGTCAGATAAATGAGCTGGTATTCATCGGACAGCTTTTTGATGAACTCGATCCCGTACCCTGTCTTTTCATCGTCAATATTCGAGAGCGGATCGTCAAGAACGATAAACGGTTTCTCGTTTTTGTACATTTCATCCACCAGCGCCATGCGGTAGCAAAGCCCGATGAGGTCGCGGTATCCCGTGCTTAAAGCCTCCAGCTTTTTCTCCCGGCTGTTTACCGTCAGCACAAGCTCCATATTTGCATTCAGGTCCATAAGCGTCTGCTTCTTTCCCGTCAGCATCTCATAATATTTATCAAAGCTCTTTTTAACCGGGGACATATGCTTTGCTACAAAGCCTGCCCTCGATTTCTCAAGCATATCCCGGGTTTTTTCAACGATGGCAAGCTTTCTTTTGCCTTCGTTCAATTCGTCCTTAAGGATTGCAAGCCTTGCCTCTGCTTCCGTGATATTGTCCCTTGTCTGTGCGGCACTGTCGAAGCTCGTCAGCGTAAGCCTCAGCTTTTCATTCAGCTCATCTGTCCTTTTTGCAATCCCGTCAAGCTCTGCGTCAAGACCGTCGCCGCTTTCGCAATCAAGCCTCTCTTTTGCCGCTTTTTCATTGTCTTCCGGATAAAGCTCGGCCGCCGCGGGGTTTTTCTCCGCAAATGCCGCCGCCTTTTCGGCCGCCTCTTTATAAAGTGCCTGCAGGTTTTCGCATGCCCTCGCCTTTGTCATGATCTCAAGGATCCTGCTGTCAATCACAGCCGGAGCATTTTCGTCAAAAGGCAGATTAACCTTTTCCTTCACGCAGTCGTTTACCGCTTTCATTACCCGGCCAAAGATTTCATCTGCCTGCCGGCTGTAGGTGTTCACATCACGAAGACGCGCAGTCTCGTTTGCTGCCGCGTCAACCTCCTTCTTCCTGTGGTTTTCCACTTCGCTTTCAAGCTTCTGCCTGTTTGCCGCAAGCTCGTTTCCGAGGCCCTCAAGCGCCTTCCGGCGTTTTTCATAGTCATTCTTAAAGCCTTCATAGTCAGAAGCCATGACGTCGGCTGCCTCTTTCTTGTTTGAAAGCACTCTGCCCTCTCCGCTGCAGGATGCCTCAAAATCGCTGAGCTTTTTCCTTGCCCTAAGAACTGCGTCTGCCTGTTCTCCTGCCTCCCTTTCATTCTCCTCTGCGTCGCGTCCGGCTCTTTGTATCTCCTCTTCAAGCGAATTGTTACGGACTTCCGGCAAAACATTTTTTCCGGCATTTATTTTCATGAAGATCCCCAAAATCAGTCCGATCGCACCGGCAGCCGTCAAAGCTGCCGCAACGGCGCTTATTCCGGCAATGAAAAGGAATATGCCTGACAGAATGAGAATTCCGGAAACGGCGATAAGCATCGTTATCTTTTTGTTTTTCTCCCTTTCCTTCTCGGCAGCTTCCCTGCTTCTTTGTAATTCCTGCTTTTTAAGCTCTTCATTTTTTTCAAGCAGGGCCTCATATTTCTGCCCTGCCTCTTTGCATCGTGCCCGGGCCTTCTCTGCCTTTAGTTCTTCGTTTCTGACATTATCCTCAAGTATTGCCCTCTGGCCTTTGTTGCTTTCTATCGTGCTTTCGATTTTTGCGATTTCGGTTTTAAGCCCCGACAGCTTTTCAAATGCCTCGTCGCGCTTATGCTTTATTTCTCCAAGTCCGAGCTCTGCATCCTTAAGGCTCTGTTCGCTCTGTATTATGCTTTGCCTGAGCCTTTCGGTCTCCGCCTTATATTTTTCTTCCTCCAAAGGGTCTATAAGAGTTTTTCTGCTCTTTGCTTCATTAAGCTTTCCGAGTACGTTCTTAAGCTCCTCATTGGCTTCTCTCATCCGGCCGATCTCATCCTCCGTGGCAGGCTCGCCTTCAAAATAGGCACGCACCGTAAGGACATCCTTTTTTGCCTTTTCCTCGTTTTTCTTATGTTCCCTGTATCTGTCGGCCTGTTCAAGTAACTGCTTTCTGTCCGCCAGCTTCTTCTTTTCTTCCGTAATTTCCTTCTGACGTTCGGACAGGCCTTTAAGCTCCTTCCGGATTTCTTCCTTTTCGCTGAGACGATCCGCTATCGCCTTGTCTATCGAAGCTTTTTCGGAAACGGTATTTTTAAGGATCGAGATTTCTTCTTTGATTTTATACAATGCGCCTGTCTTCTTGCCGACAGCATTTGCGTTTAAATATGCTTTGCACTTTTCAAGAGCATTGTCGAGATTCTTAAGATCGTTTTCAACATTTGATATACCGCCGATCTTCGCATTGATCGAATTTGTCGACGAAACCGAGTTTACCTCGTTATGATCCACATATATCGTTCTTATGAAGGACTCCTTATCGATCATGAACAGTTTTTCTCCGATGTCGTCCGAAAAATCACCGCTCGGAAGATTTGTATCGGCATCATAAAGCATAAAGGTATCCGCGGCCGCCTTACTGCCGAAGGTTCGGTTAAGCCTGTACCTCTTTTTGTTTGCGGTAAAAACCACGCTTCCTCCGCAAACGCTGTCATCCCACGGCAGATATCTTGCGCGCTCATTTTCCTGAAGCTCTCTGCCCCTTTTCACTGAGAGGCCGAAAAACATGGCTTTAATGAATCCTGCAAAGGTAGACTTTCCCCAGCCGTTTTCGGCATACAGTTCCTTGAAGTTCCCGTTGTCAAAGTCGATATCCAGATTTTTGAGTTTTCCGAAAGCGTCAATATGACAGCTGATCAGTTTCATCAGTCAAACACCTCCTCGCCCGCAAGCACACGCATTCCGCATCTGACGATTTCTGCAGCTTCCTCATCTGAAAGAGCAGTATCCTCCTGCACCGTTCTGACAAACTCTCCCTTAAGGGAAGCATCGTTTGCATATGCGAGGTAATCGATTCTCGTCTTTGTTTCGTCCTTGGTCTTAACGAAATAATAATCATTTTCAAAATACTTTGTGATCAGCTCTGTCTGAATATCGGCATCGGCGTCCACGGTGCCCGTAAGGCTTATTTTCACAAGATCGCGGCTGTTGATGGCAAGCTTTTTAAGCTCATCCTCCACTATCTTTTCAGCATCCAAAACCGTTCTGGCGCCGGAAATGTCAGGTCTCGGATTATGCAGCTTCCTGCCGGCAAAGGGAATGAAGCTGCGGCTTACCGTTTTTGTGCTTTCGTCTATGTCAAGGAGGATGAAACCGTGGTCTCCCAGTTCGTCAAAGCCGCGTCCCTCAAGGCAGCCCGGATAGGCATATACGCCCCTGTCATCAATCCTTCCTTCGCTTACGGCATGTATATGACCGAGCGCCATGTAGTCTATTCCCTTGTTTCTGTAGCTTTTTATGGCAATGATATCGCCATCCGAGCGCAGACCGCTCTCGGATGCGGTACCGTGAAGCATAACGATATTGACCCTGTCTTTGTCAAGGCTTAAGCCGTCCGCAAGTATCGGAGCGTTTGCATCATCAAATTCGGCTCCCGTAATGGTTACCGAAGACAGATCGTAGCCTGTCCATGTCCTATTGAAAAGATGAAGATTTGCGGGACATGCCGAAGCATTCTCCGCAAAATTAAGAGCATCATGGTTTCCCTTAAGATAATAAAACTCCACCGCAGGAGCATTTTTTATGGCATCAAACACAAGCTCAGCCGTCTTTTTCGACACCTTCTTTTTGTCAAACATATCGCCGGATATCAGTATCGCTTTGATATCGTTACCAGCGGCATAGCGTATCATTCTCAGGAAAGTATTCATTATCTCGGAATTTCTTTCCCTTGCCTTATCCTTATCAAGATTCGAAGTCAGCGCCGAATCGAGATGTATGTCGGCACAATGTATCAGTTTCATAACTTCCTTCCTCCGCCTGCGCTAATCATTTAAAAGCCTTTTTCTTCTCTCCTCGAACTGCAGGTAAAAATCCCTGCCGGCATCATACGGAGCAAGATAAAAAAGCTTCAGAAGCATCATGTTTATTTTTCCTGCGTTTTCATCATCGCAGCCTTTAAGATATTCTTTTATGTTTTCCTGGATTTCATGCCATTTAAGAATAAAATCTTCATATTTTTCAAGATTATCAATGCCGAGCCACTTATCGATCCTGATCCCTTTTCTTTCTTCTTTACGGCACTCCCTGCTTTGCAGAAAATAATGAAAACCTTCGTCTTCATATATTCTTCCGAGCGGAAAAAGACGGCAGAAGCCCGGGCGGTAAGCATGCACCCTGCATCTTCCGGTTTCATCAAGAAAAACACAGGGCGAAAAATCGGCCCCCGTCTTTGCCGAAAGCCTCGGAAGCGTCAGTCCCTCAAATACCGAAAGGCTGACAAAACCCTTTGCTAAAAGAGGCGCAAGGGAAATATCATTGCCTGTATTTCCGACTCCCAAAGAAAGCATGTATATGTCCCACGGATCCAGGATTATGGTATCAGTCATCTCCCTGCAGCAGTATGAACAGCCCGAGCAGCCGTCAGCGTCCAGGTTTACCGTATCGCCGCTTTTGTAAAGCCTTCCGTCACTTATATCGTCGAGCAAAATCGCACGTTTCAAGATTTTTCTCCCCATAAGAAATGTATGATTTAAAAGCTTTTTATGCACAGAAACAGTATACCATAATATGACGATATATTCCATACAAAATTATTTAACTTGCCGTTAAAAAAACGTATTTTTTAACACTACCAACTTGAAAACACTGTTTATATATGTTATTATTTTACATATGAATATACAGAAAAGGTGGTATGGTCATGCAGGAATTGCTCGAACGAAAAAAAGGGCTGCATCGCAGCATACTTATCGTAGATGACGAATTCGTCGAAAGAGAAATGCTCGGTGCAATGCTGAGCGATCTCTATGAAATTAAATTTGCCGAAAACGGTGCGCTTGCTCTTGACATCATCAGACAGAACAATCTTACCCTTTCGCTCATCATACTCGATCTTTACATGCCTGAGCTTGACGGCTACAGTCTTTTAAAGATCATCCGTGCCGATGTGGAATTAAGGCGCATACCCGTTATCGTCCTGACAGCCGAAAAGGGCGCTGAGGTCAAGAGCCTTCAGCTCGGCGCTGCCGATTTCATCACGAAGCCTTATGACGCTCCGGATGTGATCAGGGCCAGAGTCGGCCATTCGATCGAGCTTGCCGAGGGCAGCATCATAATCCATGAAACCGAACGCGATTCGCTTACCGGTCTTTTCAACAGGGAATTCTTTTTTGAGTACGGCAAAAGGCTTGATGCCCAGAACAACATACCGATGGATGCCATCGTCCTCGATGTCAACAGATTTCACATGATAAACGAGCTCTACGGCAGGGCCTACGGCGACCTGGTCTTAAAGAAAATCGGAAACAGCATACATGAATTAGTGTGCCGCACCGGCGGACTTGCCGCAAGATCCGGCAGCAACACCTTCGGGATCTACATTCCCCATCTTGACAACCTTAATGAAGAGCTGGCCAAATACATTGCGGCCATCAACGAGGATATGGGAGGCCAGAAGATCAGTGTCAGGATCGGCATATACTCCGATGACGGCACTCCCAAGGATATGGAGCAGAGATTTGACTGTGCAAGGCTTACCTGCCGCAAACTCCGCAACAGCTACGAAACCACCTATGACTTCTACAATGCAGAGCTTCATGTAAAAGAGCTTCATGAGGAACGTCTCATAAGCGATATGGACAGGGCACTTTCCGAAAAACAGTTCAAGGTCTTCTACCAGCCGAAATACAGCATTACCGGAGATAAACCTGTGATCACAAGTGCCGAGGCGCTGGTCAGATGGTTCCATCCCGAATTCGGAATGGTAAGCCCCGGACAGTTCATCTCGCTGTTTGAAAACAACGGTCTGATCCATAAGCTCGACAGATATGTCTGGAACGAGGCGGCTGCGCAGATCAGGCTCTGGAAGGAAAAATACGGCAAATACATTCCTGTGTCCGTGAACGTTTCGAGAGTCGACGTTTTCAATCCGAAGCTCTGCGAAATCCTGAATGACGTCACCGGCATCAACGGTCTTTCCAACGACAAGCTTCTGCTCGAGATCACCGAGTCAGCCTATACCGACAATGCCCAGCAGATAATCGATACGATACAAAATCTCAGAAATAACGGTTTCAAGATCGAAATGGACGACTTCGGCTGCGGCTACTCCTCGCTCAACATGCTTACCGCTCTTCCGATCGATGCCCTGAAGCTTGACATGAAGTTCATACGCAACATCTGCAACGATAAAAAAGACTACCGTCTTGTCGGAATCATGATAGAAATCGCAAGGCTTCTCGAGGTTCCCGTAATTGCCGAAGGAGTCGAGACAAAGGAACAGATGGAGCTGCTTAAAGCGATAGGCTGTGACATTATTCAGGGTTACTATTTTTCAAAGCCGCTGCCTGCGGATGAATTCGAAAAGCTTATAGAAGCTTAGAAAAGAGGTCAAAATGCTTACACTGGATAAATTACGCGCATACGGTGCCGATGTGGATGACGGTCTTGTGCGCTGCATGAATAAAGAAGACTTTTATCTTATGCTTGTCGGAAAGGCAGTTGCCGACAACCGCCTTACCACGCTTGAGAGCCAGATCACAGCCGGAGATTTCAAATCGGCTTTTGAAACCGCTCACGCACTTAAGGGCCTTTATGCAAACCTTTCCCTCACCCCGCTTACAAAACCCGTAAGCGAAATGACGGAGTTGCTCAGGTCACATACCGATGCCGACTATTCGGGTCTTCTTTCCGAAGCCAAGTCGCAATACGAAAAACTCTGCAGTCTGTAATTTTCGGGGCGGACATGATGAAGGAAACACAGAGCCTGATCACCTGATCTGTCTGTCTATGCCTTTCTGACGGTAATATGCCGTCTTTGCAATATACATTTCAGCATCGGCCTCTCTTGTCAGCTCCTCGGGCATAAGGCCCGGATGCTCGCCCGCAAGGGCAAAGCCTGAGGAAACACTGAGGCTGTCAACCTTTTTACCCTTCCATTCCGAAGTGCGTTTTATGAGCTTCTCGTTCGCAAGTTCGGCCTCCTGGCGGTTCATGTGCGTAAACACGACAAATTCGTCTCCGCCTATCCTGAACACCTTGTCTTTTTCATTGAAGGATTCCACGATGCAATCGGCGGCACCGCAGATAAGCTCATCACCGGCCTCATGGCTTAGGTTGTCGTTCACCTGTTTGAGTCCGTTAATATCAATAAGAAAGATTGCAAAATCATCGGGAACGGAGCCCGCATCATAATATTTCTTCATGGTATGCGAATAAGCATAACGGCTCATCACATTTGTAAGCGGGTCCGTTGTGATCGCTATCTGCTGTTCCTTTATGCGCTCATCCTGCTGCAGCTGGCAGCATTCGCCGTAATGAATGAAGATCATTGCGGCCGCAAGGGTCAGAGTGAAATAAGCCGTCCTGTGTTCGCCGCCGAGTACCTCCTGTATACCGATGCCCGTAAGCATAAGCATCATGATGGCATATAAAGATTTTCTGTTATGTTTGCTGAAATTTCTTCCGTAGATAATGAACTCGATTATTACTATGGAAAGTATCATTACATACATGATCACATAAATAAAGTATAAGGATCCGTGGCTGTAATTATTGCTGTCATCAAGCTTCACCATCCAGCCCGTAAAGGCCGAAACAATCTGGAAGACGGTATTGATGCAGATAATTACCGCAAGCGACTTATGCCAGCGGTTCCTGATTTTTATCTGTCCGATTATGGCGCCTCCCGCAAGGGGTGTAAGTATATAATCGAGCATTTTTACAAAGCGCAGGAATCCCCCGGGGATATCCTCGTTTCCGCTCAGCTTAAGGCCCATCCATTCCGCGAGGGATGAAACCGCAATGAGCGCATATGTCAGATAGAATATCCACTTGTCGCTTTTCCTTATCCGGTTATTCTCCCATACAAGAATGCACAGCGTCAGAAGCGCCAGCCATGAAAGAATTAAAATCGAAGTATAATAATCCGACATGATTTTTCCTTTTCCTTCTTCTTACATTTCCGATCAATATGTTCCGGGATTATTTTACCACGTGCACTATCACGCAAATATCACATGATTCCTATTTCTTTGTTAATTGTTCCTATGCGCATATTTGCCCACTCATACTGGCTCATATATTCCCCTTCAAACAGGTAAACCGCCTTGGGATTATGCTTGAGAGCCTCATAGTAGTCGCAATGGATTTTTTCGGTGACCAGGGAATAAGCATCCCTGTTCTGAATGAAAATATCGGTAAGGCCGTACTGATCGAGCCTTGCTCTCAGCTCATAAACTATCTGAGCAAAATACTTGCGCTGTTTGTCGCTGTCATTCACCTCATCCTTCCAGAGTATCGCCCGGAGCTCCGCGTTTGAAGCACTCGATCCTTTACGGTCGATAAGATAGGCGAACAGCTCCTTTACCTTTGCTCTGCCGAAATGGATCGGTTTAGAATCGTAAAACGCTTCAAAATTGCCGAAACAACGTACAAAAAGACCTTTTTTATCATCATGTACGGGATTTCTGAGATTTTCAAATGCTCTTTTGATATCCTCGGCCATGGCAGGCTTCAGTATGTAATCGCTGACATAAAGCTTTACGGCGTCAAGCGCATACTGTGGATATGCTGTCACCATGACGATATTTACCATCGGCTGTATCTCTTTTATTTTTTTAGCCAGCGTAAGCCCGTTCATGCCCGGCATGTTAATATCCAGAAAGACAACATCGTAGGATTGTTTCCTGCAGGCTTCGACAGCTTTCCAGGCTTCGTCGGTCGTTGAAATCTCAACCTGCAAAATCACCTTTTTTATCGCTCTTTCGAGATCCCTGAGAGCACTTATTTCGTCATCCACGATCAATACCTTCATTGTCTTCTACCCCCCCCCCCGATTTTTTTATGCCGTTCTTTGATGTCAGGCACTATTATGCGTACTTTTGTATCGCCCGGAACCGATTTTATTTCGAGCCTTCCTTCGCACATAAGCTCCAGCCTTTCAATCAGATTACTGATGCCTACATGTTCCCGTTTATCCTTGTTTTCAAGCTTTTCATTGTCATCAAAGCCCGGTCCGTCATCACTTACTTCAACGATATGCTCCCGGCCGTCAAAAAAGCTGCGTATCTTAACGCTGCCTCTTCCGTCTTTCTTGCTGCGTACTCCGTGGTTAACGGCATTTTCAACAACAGTCTGGACACTGAACGGAGGAATCATAAAATCGGTATCCTCATAATCCTCAAATAATTCCAGCTTATCCCCGAATCTTTCCTTTTCCAGATAGAGATAGTTTTCAACGGTTGCAAATTCCTTTGACGCGGCAATGCATTCCGTATTATTTACAAAGTCCACGCTTCCGCGCAGAAAGCTTATAAAATGATTAAGCACTTCCTCCGCTTTTTCCGGCTCGTCCAGATACGATCTGATCGTCGCCAGACAGTTATAAATGAAATGAGGCTTTATCTGGGCCATCAGAATTTCCGTCTTCATCCTTTCGTTTTCGATTTCTTCGGCATAGTGCTTTTCCGCCTGATCTATCAGGAGGATCGTAAGCATGAACAATGACGAAAAGACGGTTCCGAACAGTATGAAATACAGGCCGTAAAACAGCATCTGCACTATTATTGCCAAAAACGGGATCACAATATAAACACCGAAGCCTATCCTTTCACGATAGTTCAGCTTCTTTCTTTCGCTTAAGAATATCACGATGTTTGTGAGCATCAAAAGCACCGGAGGGACAAGAAGCAAAGGATACAGCGGACCTCTGTGATAAACATTTTCACTGTCGTAGTAGTAGATCACTTCCGAAAACTGAGTAAAAACAAGTATGCAAAAATAACTCAGCCACAGAAAAACGACCAGTCTGAAGGATTTTGCCTTTTCCCACTCCTTATTGCCCGCTGTATATAATAAAAATCCTGTCAGAAAGGGCATCAGCAACGACGAAAGCACTGATTCGACAAATAAAAGGACAGTATCGACGGTGACCCAAATATGCCCCTTGTTAATCATAGTGATCTGGCCCACAAGATCACATAAAACATAACTTGTAAGTATGGCAAAAAAAACTATGAAATAATGCCTGATTCCTTTCTTCAGATGGCGTATGAATATTGCCTGAAGCAGACCGATGACACTGATCATGAGTCCGGAGCTCGCAATTACCAGATTTATATAAGCCAGTATCTTATCGTTCATATCAGTCTCCCGCTTTAATTTCTTTTAAAAATATAAAATGCTCCAAAGCAAAGATATGTGCCGAAGCCGAGAGTCATGATGCCGCCGATGATAAAACATATCACCATCGCCCATCTGCCGGATGCGGTGAGATCCGACGGATCCTTCGGATTGTATTTTATTTTTACCGTATCTCCGACCCTGTAGCTTGATCTGGACTCATCGAGTTCTTCCGTATACTCCCTGCCGTCAACAGTATACTTAACAAAAACATGGTATGTGTCCGATTCATCGCCGGCTCCCGGTTCGATATCTATCTGAACGATTTCAGCAGTTGTTTCGGTGTAATTATCCTGTTTGTTCTTCTGGACAAAGCCCAGTACAAGCAGCACTATACCGAATAAAAGTCCCAATACCGCTCCGATCAGTTGTTTCATCAGATACTCCTTTCCGTCAGCTCAAGCCCTTCGACCACCTGGTCGAGCACCGATATATCATCGGTCCTGAATTTACTCAAAGCTGTCATCTCTCTTATCTGTTCGTGCGTGTACCTGCCTTCCGGATAAAGGACCACCACTGCCCTGTCACCCTTTTGCAGGAAATTTTTCTCCCCGAACTCCGTATATCTTGTGGCTCCGACAGAAACCAGGATTTTTTCGGGATATCCTGCTTCCTTTAGGTACTGCCCGATGTTTTCGGCAGGGCCCTGATCCTCCTGATGATTAAACTTATCAAGCATCCATCCTTTAAGCTTGCCGAATACATAGCTGTAATCTCTCACTGCTGAATCCGTTCCGTAGTCGTAAACCTCTCCGTTCCTTACCATGAAACTTGCGATCCTGTAATCCGCAATAGGGCTGTTTTCGTCAAAGCTTCCGATCTCGATCGGATTTGACGAGAAGCCTTTGCTGCAGGCGCCCCAGTTTTTTTTGAGGCTTATTTTCTTTGCTCCTTCGCGTCTTATCGAACAGTCATTTGAAGCGCCGAAGCAAAGAGGCCAAAGATCCGTGAGCACCCCGTCCTTCCATTCTGCTTTAAAAACGATCGCACATTCCGGCTCTATCTGAAGCTTATCCTGGCCTGCAGGATAAATTATCCTTTTACTGTCAAAGGGGAAGATGTGCAAAAAGGCAGGACATTCAATATCCGCATCATGTGCACGGGGGATATAGGTCGGAAATATTGCCTTTGGTGCATTTTCTTCCGCCGTTACCACCTTTTCAAAATCCTTCGCTTCTCCTGCCTGTTCCAGATGTCCGGTGAAATTGCCTGCCACGCCGAAGCATGCCGTGTTTTTCGGATCAAGCTCTTCTCCGACAAGATGCACCGTTTTATAGCTATGTCCGGTAGCCGGCAGATATTTTTCAATCACTTCACGCGTCTTCATTTTCAGGCTTGAGGTGCACACGCAGGGATGGCATCCAAGATATTCTCCCTTAAGCACATCCTCATCTATCAGAAGATTTACCTTGTGCTCCTTATCGTTCATAAGCCCCATGATGCTGACGGCACCGGGTTCTATGTCAAGATATTTAAGCATATCCTCCGGTCCTGCAAAGGACAGCCTTGCTGCTCCTATCTGCGAGGAAAGCTCTTTGGTTTTGAATTTTTTGTCGCCCGGCATCATGAGCAGGTAAAAATTTGTCTTCTGCCTGTTGCACAAAAAGAGGTTCTTGCAGATCAGAACGCCGAGCACGGCATCGATTTCATTGCAGGCCTCCATGTTGTTTGCCGGCTCATGATCGGTTCTTTTGTATTCAATTCCCAGGCCGTCAAGAAAGTCATAGGTTCTGACCTCCCTTGGCAGACGTCCGCTCACATCCCCGGGTCTTCCGTTAAACAGTTCCATATTTTTCCGTAACCTCAAAAATTTATTCTCATCCGAATCGTATTATACCACTTTATTTATCGTAAAACCGCATATTTTTTTATTTTTTTTGACAGTTTTTTAATAACATAATAACATATGCCTGATTTTTTTTATATATTTTTTTAAAATTTTTGTTGACAAATCCCTGAAGATAGTGTATATTATGTCTTGCGTTCACAAATGAACATGTTTTGCACGAGTGGCTCAGTGGTGGAGTATCGCCTTGCCAAGGCGAGGGTCGCGGGTTCGAATCCCGTCTCGTGCTTATTTTATTTTCAAAGACCGGTTTTCCGGTCTTTTTTTATTTTCTCCCTGCTTTTAAAATATTTTCTTCTTTATTATTAATATGGGATATGATATAATTG
>ODAI011547355.1_pt1 | contig 28413 bp, 23 predicted proteins | sample 1539321 | NCBI WGS metagenome assembly ODAI01 (sample SAMN02144231, study PRJEB22623) | gut metagenome | biome: sheep rumen | host: Ovis aries | place: New Zealand
ATGAGGCATGGCGCTCGACCCCACCTCGCCCTTCTTGATCTTCTGCTTGAAATACTCCATGGAGATATACATCCAGAAGTCTCTGTCGAGGTCGATGATGATGGTGTTGACACGGCGGAGGGCATCGAAGACGCCGCCGAGACAGTCGTAGTTGCTGATCTGAGTGGTATACTCCTCACGCTCAAGTCCGAGGCGCTCGGCCACGAAGCCATTGGCAAAGGCACGCCAGTCGATGTCGGGATAGGCCACGTGATGGGCATTTAGATTGCCGGTGGCACCGCCGAACTTCGCTGTGACGGGGCAGGCTTTCAACTGCTCCACCTGGCGGCGAAGGCGGTAGGCAAAGACTTGCACCTCCTTGCCCAGACGCGTGGGAGAGGCGGGCTGACCGTGGGTCTTGGCGAGCATCGCCACATCCTTCCACTCCTCGGCATAGGCTTCCAACTGTGCTATCAGTTCGTCGAGCAGAGGATAGACCACATCCGTCAGCGCTTCCTTGATCGAGAGGGGCACCGAGGTGTTGTTGATATCCTGTGAAGTGAGGCCAAAATGGATGAATTCCTTGTATTCATCGAAATTGCCCATCGCATCAAGCTGCTCCTTGATGTAATACTCCACGGCCTTCACGTCGTGGTTGGTCGTCTTCTCGATTTCCTTCACACGGCGGGCACCCTCCACAGTCAGACCGCTATAGATAGAGCGAAGCTGCGGAAAGAGCGAATGATCAAAACTGGAAAGTTGAGGCAAAGGCAATTCGCACAGAGCAATGAAATACTCTATTTCAACGCGTATCCTGTATCTGATGAGAGCATACTCTGAGAAATATCCTGAGAGAAGTTCTGTTTTTCCTCTATAACGGCCGTCGATAGGTGATATGGCCGTCAGTGTGTCTAGACTGATCATTTAAACTATTATGGTATCCTTACTGTTTATCCTATTATTGGGACTGATAATCCTATATTCGACGCAAAATTACGAATTTTATGTGGATATGACGAATTGTTTTCTATAAAAAATGATAAATTTTCGCAAAACCTGATGGCAAAGGCAAGCATGTCAAAATAAGGTAGACAAAAAACCCTGCAGCTCCGAAGAGCCACAGAGTTCACCCCAAAAGTGGGCGTTGACGGATTCGAACCGCCGACCCTCTGCTTGTAAGGCAGATGCTCTAAACCAGCTGAGCTAAACGCCCCTCGCTCAAAAAGCGTTGCAAAGGTAAGCATATTTTGACAACCCACCAAATTTTTGGCCTATTTTTTCCACAAAGGCCCCTGCAAAGAGCCTTTTCACAGGACTTCACAACAGATTTATAAGCGTAGAAGCGTCTTTATAAGGGTCAAAGCGTCGATGACGTTTGAAATTGTGAATGCTTTGCCACAAATATCACCCAATTTTGCCACAAGCGAAGTGACAGCAAAAATCACCTCGACAGAATTAGCAGAACCCACCTTAATAAAAAATGAACTTCTTTTTGTTCTTCACTCGATTTTACGTAACTTTGCACCCAATACACACAACAGAGATAAAAAAAATGGAAAAAGTAGTAAGCGGCATCAGGCCAACCGGCAACCTGCACTTAGGCAATTACTTCGGTGCAGTGAAGAGTTTCGTTAAAATGCAAGATGAATATGACTGCATGTTTTTCATCGCCGACTGGCACAGCCTGACCACCCATCCGAAACCGGACGACATACAAAGCAGCGCCCGCACCATCCTGGCGGAATATCTGGCTTGTGGTATCGATCCCGAGAAAGCACCTATCTATGTGCAGAGCGACGTGAAGGAGACCCTCGAGCTCTATCTCTTCCTCAATATGAACATGTATCTCGGGGAACTGGAGAGGGTGACCACTTTCAAGGAGAAAGCACGCAAGCAACCCGACAACATCAACGCAGGACTGCTCACCTACCCCACCCTCATGGCTGCCGACATCCTGCAGCACCGGGCCAACAAGGTGCCGGTGGGCAAAGACCAGGAGCAGAACATGGAGATGGCCCGCAGATGCGCACGACGCTTCAACAACATCTACGGCGTGGAGTTCTTCCCCGAACCACAGAATTTCTATTTCGCCGACAAGGCGCTGAAGGTGCCGGGACTCGACGGCAGCGGAAAGATGGGCAAGAGTGAGGGCAACTGCATCTATCTGCGCGACGACGACAAGACCATCACCAAGAAAGTGATGAAGGCCGTCACCGACATGGGACCGCAGACACCCAACAGTGAGCGCCCTGAAGTCATCGAGAACCTCTTCACCTTCCTGCTGCTGAGTTCCAACAAGGAGGCCTACGACTATTTCGACGAGAAATGGAACGACTGCACGCTGAGATACGGCGACCTGAAGAAGTATATCGCCGCCGACCTGGTGAAGACCATCGCACCCATCCGCGAGCGCATACAGGAGTTCAGCGCCGACACCAAGCGGCTCGACCGCATCGCCCTCGAGGGTGCCGAGCGCGCACGTGAGAGTGCACGCGCCACCATCGAAGAGGTAAGACGCATCATCGGATTCAGAGTGAAATAAGCTCCTTGAAAAGTGAAATAAAAGCTCCTTGAAAAGTGAAATAAGCTCCTTGAGATAAGTTCCTTCCTCGCATTGGAAGATAAAAAAATCCCTTCCTCGCATTGGAAGATAAAAAATCCCTTCCTCGCATTGGAAGATTAGAAGAGGGGGTGGCACAAGATGCCACCCCCTCTTTTTTGACCTTTTCATGCGGGCAGGGAGCATGGGAGCACGGGATGCAGAAATATCGTTATCACGGGATGACGGGATAACGAAATAACGTGATAACGTAATAACGTGATAACGTAATAACGTCATCCCGTCATCCCGAAATAACGCCACCCAAAAAAAGCAGAGGCACTCCGCATGGAGTGCCTGCTTGATAATGCTTTGTAGTGTCTTTGTCCTGATTAGCGAACCTCGACAGTAGCACGACGGTTGAGCTCGAACGGTGAGAGGATGTCTACACCACCCTTGCCAACAGAAGTGATCTTGCTGCGGTTCACACCCATACCGACAACTTCCTCGACAACGGTCTTGGCACGCTCGTCGGAAAGCCACTGGTTGTGCTCGGGATTGCCAGTAGCGCTGTCAGCATAACCGGTGACCAGCACGTTGGCGTTCTTCTCAACAGCATACTTGGCCAGAGTGCGGACGTCGACCATGTCGCGTGAGTAGGAAGGACCGCTCTTGGTCTTGTTGCAATAGAAGAACACAGTGGCGGGAGGAGCGATAGCCGAAACAACGGGCACCTCGGGGCACTTGTGGTTGCGGATGAGGTTGTTCAGACGGTCGATCTCGGCGTTGGCGTCAGCAAGCTGAGCGTTGAGAGCGTCGATCTGCGACTGATGGAGAGCCTTGATAGCGGCCACATCGGGCACTTTGTCCCATGTGCCCTTGCCAAGGTTGAAGGTCAGGCCGAGCTCTGCATACAGCAGGTTGTCGTGCGAGTCCCAACCACGGTTGGCGGGGTCGATGATAGCGTCATAACCGTCGATGTCGGTCTCGATACGGTTCCAGCCCAACTCGAGGTTGAGGAACACCTTGCGGCTCAGACGGAACTCGTTGAGGATACCAGCATTGAGGTCCATGCCGTAGCGGTTGTGAGTCATGGAGCGGCCAATACCACCACCGATGAAGGGGATGAAATTCCAAACACGGTCGGGGTTGTAGCCACAGAGCATATTGCTCACGTTGAACAGCACATTCTCATTGAGAAGCCAGAACTTGTTGTAGTATCCTTTGCCGTCGCCGTTGAACTCACGGACAGACTTGCCCCAGATACCCATCAGCTTGGTGCGGAGGCCGAGACCGGGGGTGAACCATTTACCGATGGCTACCGATGCGCCGGGATTTGAGCGGAAGTCCTCAATCGGGCTGCGGTCAAGACCAGCTCCATGCTCCTCTGCGGAATACCAAGCATTCCACTGGGCTCCTACTTGAATGAACCAGTTGCTCCAGAATGAGTTGGTGGCCACACTGTATTTCAGTGTGGGGTCATCCTGTGCCATGGCTGAAAAAGATACGCTGACGAGGGCCAGCACCATTAATAGTTTTTTCATAACCTTTTATGTTTAAAAAATCAAAAATTAATATAATCTATTTAACGTTTACGATATTTTTCCGCCGCAAAGATAATATTTTTTTTCAAATGTTATTATTTTTTCTAAAGAAAATTTCACTTTTCCCCGAAAAAATCCCCTATTTATGCGTTTTTTCGGACATTTTGCATCTTTATCCCAGCAAATGTTCTATTTCTTGCTGCTCAAGAATACACGTGATCGGCTTGCCGTCGGGCGACTGATTGGCATTGGAACAGGCGAAGAGCCGATTGATGAGATTTTCCATCTCATCGTTGGACAACACCTGCCCGTAAGGGATGGCGGCACTGCGGGCCATACTCAGCGCCATCGCACTGTCGAGGCCGTCGCGCGCCTGCCCCACACGCTCGCGTGTGGCGGCGATGAGTCCCTGCAGCATGGCGGGTCCGTCGATGCCTTCAATCTCTGCCGGCACCCCGTTGACGGCGAAGCTGTCTCCTCCGAGGTCGGAGATGGAGAATCCGGCATGCTCGATATCGCCGATGGACTGCCGCATGATGGCGGCGTCGGCGGGCGACAGTCTCACCACTTCGGGAAAGAGCACCTTCTGCGTGGCCCACTTGTGCTTGCGCATCTTGTCGAGATACTCCTCGTAGAGCACCCTGAGGTGGGCCCTGTGCTGGTCGATGATCATCAGTCCCGACTTCACGGCGGTCATGATGAGACGTCCTTTATACTGATAGTGCACAGGCGACTTCTCGGAGATGATGTCGGTGTCTGACGGCTCCGGCTCGTCATCGCCGAAGAGCGTGGGCTCGGACGGCAGGCGGTCGCCGTCGGGCACGCCATAGAGTTGCTCCCAATGGTCGGCACGCGGCTGGAAGCTGCGGTTGCGGCTATCGTTGAAGGGGTTGTATTGGGGGTTCGTCCTCACCTCCGGCGTCGCCCTCGTGCCGTCAGTGGGGTCGAAGACAGGGATGTCGGGACGGCCTTCGGTGTCGAACTCTATCGACGGGATGGCGCTGAACTTCCCCACCGCCTCCTTGACGGCGGCAGAGATAATCTGCCATATCGCCTGTTCGTTGTCAAACTTGATTTCGGTCTTCGTGGGGTGGATGTTGACATCGATGTCGGAGGGCGCCACATCGAGGTAGAGGAAGAAGGGCACCTGCTCGCCCTGAGGGACAAGGCGCTCATAGGGAGCCTGCACCGCCTTGGCGAAATAGGCATGCCTCATGTAGCGGTTGTTGACGAAAAAGAACTGATAAGCCCCTTTCTTGCGTGCCGACTCCGGTTTGCCCACAAAGCCCGTCACATGGCAGATGGCCGTCTCCACCTCCACGGGCAGCAAATCCTGGTTGAGACGTTTGCCGAAGACATCGATGATGCGCTGGCGCAGACCCGTGACAGGCAGGTTGGATATCTCGGTCCCGTTGCTGTGCAATGTGAAAGCCACCTGGGGATTCACCAGTACGATACGCTCATAGGCAGAGAGGATATTGTTGAGTTCGGTGGCGTTCGACTTGAGGAACTTCCTGCGCGCAGGCACGTTGAAGAAGAGGTTCTCCACCTTGAACTGGCTGCCCGGAGGACAGGCCACCGGCTGCTGCGAGACGAACTTCGACCCGTGGATGCGCACCTCGGTGCCCACCTCATCGGTGTGCAGGCGCGTGGTGAGGCTCACCTGCGCCACGGCGGCGACAGAGGCCAGGGCCTCGCCGCGGAACCCCATGGTGTGGAGGTCGAAGAGGTCGGCAGCGGCGCGTATCTTCGACGTGGCGTGACGCTCAAACGACAGGCGCGCGTCGGTGGCCGACATACCGCAGCCGTCATCGATCACCTGTATCGACGTCCTCCCGGCGTCCACCACGATCACGTGCACCTCATGTGCGCCGGCATCGAGAGCATTCTCCACCAACTCTTTCACCACCGAGGCAGGCCGCTGGATGACCTCACCGGCGGCAATCTGGTTGGCCACGGAGTCGGGAAGCAATTGGATAATGTCACTCATTTCTTTCTTTGCCTGTGGGAGAGCATGTCAACGGCCGTCGGCCTTGCGGGCGCGCCTCGAGAGCGCGTTGGCGGTCGACGGCGGGCCGGCCACATAGGTGCCGTGCTTGTCGTGCTTTCCCTCTATATAATAGATGTCGTCCTTGTCTGTCGGACGGATATAGTCATACCAGCCGAAATTGGGCAGCCGGTCTTTCGACGGGGGTATCTGCGTGAGCGGATAGGCCACGCCTTCAGACTTCGACGTCCATATCTTCTCCAACTGCCGCTCCTGTGAGAGAAACATCCTCATCGTGTCGGTCTCAAGATAGACCATGAGGATGCGCGAGCTGTCGGAGTCCTCCACAGGATAGTAGACCGTCTGCACACTGCCCACGGCCTCGCTCATGCGCATGTGCCCCTGGTCGAAATAGGCGTTCATCTGCCGCGACGTCACCTGGTTGAAATACACATCGCCAGGGTGCTGGTAGTCGGGCATCATCTCTATCGAGAGGGCCTTCGACATCACATTGGCCTCACGGATGGTGGAGTCGTTCATCCACACCTTGATGCTGTCGCCAAGCAGTTGGCGAGAGGCGTTCCACACGATGGGGTCGACATACATCGTGAGGCTGGAGTCGCGCGAGCAGATAACCATCGAGTCGCACACGGCCTGCATATCGTTGCGGAACATCCTCACCTTGTGGTAGCAGTGCACCTTGCGGTACATGGAGTCGGTGTCGAGGTAGAAGGTCTCCACCCTGATGGTGTCGGCATGCAGATAGAGCGTGTCGGCCTGCGAGAAGTCCACGAACACGGGGTTGCGGGTGGCGAGGCCCTTGCCTGTCGACTCGTCGTACTCCACCGCGTCGGCTGTGAGCCGGTTTTTGTTCTTATGGTCGGTATAGCTCACGGCGCCATAGCCGTGGCTTTTCTTGGCGGAGCTGTCGTAGAAGAGGCTGTCGCCGGAGATGGTGCGCATGGCATTCTCGATGCTCGACTTGTCGAACAGTTCGGTGCGCTCGGAATTGAGATAGAAATAGCAGTTGGTGGTCTCCACGTCGTAGCCGTCCTTGACGGCGTGTATCTTCGACTTCTCCCAGCGGGGCGGTGCGCCGTCGGCGAAGATGGTGCGCCCTCCCAGCACATGTGCCCGCTCCTCGCCCGAATAATATAATAAGGTGTCGGTATACACCACATGGGTCTTCGTCTTGAGCGTCACGTCATAGAAGAACTCCGCCTCCTTGGTGCTGAGGTTGTATTTTCCCCAGTCGCTGCTCAGCGTCATGCCTTTGCTGCGGTCAGAGTAGTTGCCACCCTTGTCGTAGTAGACGATGTCAAACTTCCGGTCGAGGATCAGGTTGTCGGTATGCAGTTCAGAGGTCTTGCGGTGTATCACCACCACATTGCTCTGCGCATGCACCATGTCGGCATCGGCACGGCCGTCGTAGAAGGCGGTGTCGCACCTCACCTCAAGGGTGTCGCCCTGGAGCATCCTCACATGGCCGAAGGCGTGAAAGGTGTTCTCCTGCTGACGGAAGTAGGCACTGTCGCAGAGCAGTGTGGCACCCTGATGGCGGAACTTCACATGTCCGCGCACAATCTGGGTGTCGTGGCGCCGATATTCGTCGAAGTAGAGCGAGTCGGCATGGTCGAGATAGATGCGCTGGTCGGCAGGACGCGAGCGGTGGCTCCTCTGGGCAGAGACGGTGGGACACAGACATAGGCCAAACAGGCATAGAATCATCAGTGTCATGATTCTATGCCTGCCATGATGCCAGCGAGGGGCCGCAGGCATCATTTCACCCATCCCTGATATTGGAACTCGCAATCTTTGTATCTCTCGTTCATTCTCACATAGGTGGTCTTCAGCTTCGACGCCACCCAGTCGTTGAGCGTCTGCTCACGGCGCTGAGCCAGCACCACGTCCTTCATCGTCTGAAAGTCCTCGGTGATGGTGGCGCGGTGGCTCTCCACGCGACTCTTGAGTTTGATGATGGCGCACACCGTCTTGCCGCGGCTGTTCACCATCTCAAAGGGAGCCGACACCTCGCCCACCTGAAGTCCCTCCACGGCGCGGGCCACCTCGGTGGGCAGGTCCTGCATGCGGAACTTCGACGTGCGCATCATATCCACCACATTGGCCATCAGACCGTGATTGGACTTCGTGTCCTTGTCGTCGGAGACGAAGGTGGCAGCCTCGTCGAAGGTGAACTTACCGGCACGGATGTCGTTGGCGAGGGAGTCGAGCTGATGAGAGGCTTTGTCGAGCGCCTCGCGCGACACACGGGGCTTGAGCAGGATATGGCGCACGTTGATACGCTCTCCACGCTTGTCGATGAGTTGGATGATATGATAGCCGAACTCCGACTCCACAATCTTCGACACCTTGTTGGGGTCGGTGAGATTAAAGGCCACACTGGCGAAGGCGGGGTCGAGGACCGCTTTCGGCGTAAAGCCGATCTCGCCGCCCTGACGCGCCGAGCCGTCCTCGGAATAGAGGCGTGCCATAGTGGCGAAGGTGGTCTCTCCGCGGTTGACGCGGTCGGTATAGTCGCGCAGGGCATCCTTCACCCTGTTGATCTCCTCGGCCTCCACCTTGGGCTGGCGAGTGATGATCTGCACCTCCACCATAGTGGGCACCTGCGGGATGCTGTCTTCGGGCAGTCCCTGGAAATAGCGTCTCACCTCTGCGGGCGACACGGTGATGTCCTTGACGAGCTGCTGCTTCATCTTCTGTATCAGCTCGCGGTTCTTGAACTCGTCGTGCATCTCCTGCCGCATCTGCGAGATGGTCTGCTTGCGGTATTCCTCCAGTTTCTCACGGGAGCCGTCGGCCAACTGTATCCAGTAGTTGATCTGGTCGTCGATGCTCTGCGAGATCTCGGTCTCGGTGACCTCGATACTGTCGATGGCCGCCTGATGGAGGAACAGTTTCTCCACGGCCAACTGCTCTGGGATGATACAGTCGGGATTGCCCTCCCATCTCACACCCTCCGACTCAGCACGCAGACGCGTGGCCTCGATGTCCGACTTGAGGATAGGCTCATCGCCCACCACCCACACCACCTCGTCGATGACGCTGGCGGCAGGAGCCACAAATTCCTTCACGGGTGCCTTTTCAGGCACAGAGTCTCCCCTGGCGGCTGCGGTGTCCGTGGTCGATGTCCTGCCGAGGGCGCTGGCCCCTATGGGCAGTAGGATGAGTGCTCCACAAGCGATGGAGAGAAGGCGCATCTTGTTCATGTTCAGTGTACTTGTTGACGTCAGTGTTTGTTGACAGTGGCTACCACTTCCTTGTTCACCACCACGCTATATTTCTGCCGCAGGCGGGCCACCCACTCCTTCTCGAGCTGGTCCTGGTAGTCGGCCACCACCTGTCCACGCACGTCGGTATACTCTTTCGGGGCCTTGAGCAACTTGCCGTAAGTGGCATCGATGGGATAGTCGGGGTTGCTCTTCACCGTGACGTCTTTCTTCTTGAACACATCACGGTCGACGAGGGGATTGTCGCCAACCTTGAAGATGCCTTTCTCCACGCGGATGCGCTTCACAGAGTCGGCATTGAAGGTGGTGCGGAGCGTCTCGGCCCACTTGTCGAAAGCCAGGCCCTTGACACTTTTCTTCACCGCTTTCACGTCGGCCTTGTCCTTCACATGATAGGCCATGCCCTTGAAGCGCGGAGAGTCCCACGTATACTGTTTCTTGTTCTTCTTGAAGAATTCGGCCAGTCCGGCCTCGTCTTTCTGTGCCTTGTCCCACACCTCGGTGTTGCTGATCTCATACAGCAGCAGACCGTCGTGATACTCCCTGATGAGGTTGGCCAGGTCGGAGTCCTTGGCGGAGAGCTCAGCGGCTTTCCGCTCCATGTACTGCTCCTTGGTGACGCCGTTCTCGGCAGCCACGAGTTCATTGATCTTCTCGTCGATGACCCGCTCACGGATGCCGCGGCGGTCGATGAAGGTGAGGATGTCGTTGCGCAGGGAGTCGTAGGGGAAGAAATTGCTCCTGTCGTCGAGGCGGATGATATGATAGCCGTAGATGGACTGCACGGGACGGCTCACCTCACCTTTGTTGAGGGCCCTTGCAGCATCCTCAAACTCTTTCACCGTCTGCTGAGGCTGTATCCAAGAGAGGGCGCCGCCGTTGCTGCCAGAGCCTTTGTCGTCGGACAGACGACGGGCGAGGTCCTCGAAGCTGGCACCCTGGCGGATGGCATTGTAGACAGAGTCGGCGCGCTCACGGGCAGCCTCTTTCTCACCGGCGCTGGCCTTCTGGTCGACACGGATGAGGATGTGCGAAGCCTTGAAGAGTCCGCCGAGAGAGTCGACCATATGCTGTGTGCGGTCATAGATGGCGTGTGCCTCGCGCTCAAGGTCGTCGTCGTTGATCAGCGTGGGTCTCACCTGCTGGTCACGATACTGGGCAAACTCGCTCTTGAACGAGGCCATGGTGTCGAGGCGGGCATCGAGGGCTGCCGCCACCTTGAGTTTATAGTTGACAAACAGTTCCACATACTCGTCGACAGTCTTTTTGTCGATCACCCCCTCGGAGTTGTTCTTGTTGTAAGAATACTCAAATTCCGACCTCGTGACGGGGACGCCGTTGACGGTCATCACTATCGGGTCGTTCTGAGCGAAGGCTGCGGTGCCCACGAGGAGCAAGGCAAATAGCGTCTTTAGTCTCATTGCTTTTTCTGTTGTTATACCCTTCTAAATGAATAATCTGAGGATACTCCCTTATTCCGGACGGGAGTAGTTGGGAGCCTCACTCGTGATGGTGATGTCGTGAGGATGGCTCTCGTTGACACCGGCATTGGTGATGCGGGTGAACTTGGCATTGTGCAGCTCCTCGATATTGGCTGCGCCGCAATAGCCCATGCCGGAGCGCAGGCCGCCCACCAACTGGAAGATGACCTCCTGCACGGTGCCCTTGAACGGCACACGACCGGCGATGCCCTCCGGGACGAGCTTCTTCGTCTCCTTCGTGCCCGACTGGAAATAGCGGTCTTTCGAACCGTTCTCCATGGCCTCGAGAGAGCCCATGCCGCGGTAGCTCTTGAACTTCCTGCCGTTGAAGATGATGGTGTCGCCGGGACTCTCCTCTGTGCCGGCCACCAGGGAACCGATCATCACCGAACTGCCGCCGGCGGCGATGGCCTTGACGATGTCGCCGGAGTAGCGCAGACCGCCGTCGGCGATGAGGGGCACACCGGTGCCTTTGAGGGCGGAATAGACATCATAGACAGCGCTGAGCTGGGGCACACCCACGCCTGCCACCACGCGTGTGGTGCAGATGGAGCCCGGACCGATGCCCACCTTGATGGCGTCGGCGCCATTCTCGACGAGCATCCTGGCGGCAGAGCCTGTGGCCACGTTGCCCACCACGATGTCGACTTGGGGGAAGGAGACCTTGGCCTCCTTGAGTTTATCAACAACGAACTTGGAGTGTCCGTGGGCGGTGTCGATGACGATGGCATCGGCGCCGGCAGCGACGAGCGCCTGCATACGGTCGAGCGTGTCGGCAGTGACACCCACGCCGGCAGCCACGCGAAGACGGCCTTTGTCGTCCTTGCAAGCCATGGGCTTGTCTTTGGCCTTCGTGATATCTTTATAGGTGATCAGGCCCACGAGGCGGTTGTTCTTGTCCACCACGGGCAGTTTCTCTATCTTGTTCTCCTGCAGGATCTGGGCAGCCGTCGCCAGGTCGGTCTGCTGGTCGGTAGTCACCAGGTGGTCCTTGGTCATCACCTCGTCGATGGGTTTGTCGAGATGAAGCTCGAAACGCAGGTCACGGTTGGTGACGATGCCCACGAGATGGTTCTCCTCGTCCACCACGGGGATGCCGCCGATGTGATACTCAGCCATCATGTTGAGCGCATCCTGCACACTACGGCCCTTGGTGATGGTCACGGGGTCGTAGATCATGCCGTTCTCCGCCCTCTTCACGATGGCCACCTGACGGGCTTGCTCCTCTATCGACATATTCTTGTGGATGACACCGATACCTCCCTCACGCGCAATGGCGATGGCCATCGCCGACTCGGTGACGGTATCCATGGCAGCTGTGACAAAGGGGATGTTCAGGCTGATATGCCGTGAGAACATGGTTTTTAACTCGACAGTCCTCGGAAGGACTTCAGAATAAGCTGGAATAAGCAGGACGTCATCGAAAGTCAGACCGTCCATGACAATCTTGTCTGCAACAAATGATGGCATATTTTTTAAATTTATTGCGTGCAAAATTAGCAATAAAAATCCATATATCGGGTGGTTTCGTGTTTTTTCTTGATTAATTAATACGATTTAACGTGCCTGTGCGCCGGCAAAACACACCGCCCCATGCGATTGGAGTCTTCCACAGAATGGATACAGGAAGAAAAAGGCAGGCAATGGCATGGAATGGCCAAAAGGAAGGACGGGAAAAAAGGACTGCTGAAAAGGGCAGCAAAAATGCTGAAAAGGGCAGCAAAAAAAAGGGGATGCTACAGCACCCCCAAAAGATTGTCGAGACGGCGCTCCTACAAAAGCAGTGAGAGGATGACCGGAGGAACCGGTCCGTCCATGGTATACGTGATGTTGCCCACGTAGGTGGTGCTGCCGCTGTACAGATGCTTGCCGTCCCAGGTGCAGAGGATGTCGCCCACGTAGGTGCTGTTGCCGCGAAACATGTTCTTGCCATTCCACGTGTAGAGGATGTTGCCCACGTAGGCGGTGCTGCCTTTGTATACACACTTGCCGTCCCATGTGCAAAGGATATTGCCCACATAGGTGCTGTTGCCCTGATAGAGGTGTTTCCCGTCCCAGGTGTAGAGAATACTTCCGACATAGGTGCTGTTGCCCTGGTAGAGATGCTTCCCGTCCCAGGTGTATACCACATCAGCTACGTAGGTGCTGTTGCCACGGTAGATCTTCGTGGCGCTCATCGTCATGGCCATCGCCAGCATCAGAAGGATAATGGATAGTTTTTTCATTGTCATCATTCAAGAATTTAAGGTTGATAAATAATCGGATGGCCTCTCCGCCAACACACCGCCCCGTCCACAAGTATTGTGAACAGGTCGGCGGGATGGCGACAAAGGCGCCATAGTAAGTGTCAGTTGGCCATCTCAGAGATGAACTTCACCCTCACCAGGCGAATCTCATCATCGGTGTAGTCGTCGCCCAACTCATCGACGGCGGCCTCGAGGCTGTCGGTCTCGCTCTCGGCGAAATAGTCGTAGATGTCGTCCACATGCTCCTCGTCCATCACCTCGTCGATATAGTAGTCGATATTGAGTTTCGTACCGCTGTAGACGATGGCCTCAATCTCGCTGAGCAGGCTGTCAAACTCCAGGCCCTCGGTGCGGGCCAGCTCCTCGAGGTCGATCCTGCGGTCGATGCTCTGGATGATCTTCACCTTCAGCAGCGACTTCTTGGCCACCGTGCGCACGCGGAGCTCCTCGGGACGCTCAATGTCGTTCTCCTCGCAGTGACGGCGGATGAGTTCGCAGAACTCCGTGCCGTAGCGCTTCGCCTTGCCGGCACCCACGCCCTGCACGTTCTGCAACTCCTGTAGCGTGATGGGATACATGGTGGCCATCTGCTCGAGCGAGATGTCTTGGAAGATGACATAGGGCGGCACCCCCAACCTCTTCGACATGTCCTTTCTCAGGTCCTTGAGCATGGCATACAGCTCCGGGTCGAGCGCGCCGCCGCCATTGCCGCTGTCTTCCTCATAGTCGTCCTTGAACTCTGTGTCTTCGACGATCATAAACGAGTGGGGGTTCTTGATGAAGCGCTTGCCGGCGGCGGTGAGCTTGAGCAGGCCGTAGTTCTCCACGTCCTTCCTCAGGAAACCGGAGAGCAGCGCCTGACGGATGACGGGGTTCCACAGTTTGGGATTGACCCCTTCGCCGGCACCGAACTCCTCGAGCTGGTCGTGCTTGTGCAAGACGATGTCGTCGGTGGCCCTGCCCTTGACGAAGTCGATGATATACTCCGTGCGGAAGTTCTCCTTCACGGCAGCCACAGCGCGGAGCACCACCTCGAGCTGGTCCTTGCCCTCTATCTTGGTCTTCGGGTGGAGGCAGTTGTCGCAGTTGCCGCAATTCTCCTGGTCGTACTCCTCGCCGAAATAGTGCAGCAGCATCCTGCGGCGGCACATCGACGACTCGGCATAGGCGGCGGTCTCCTGAAGCAGCTGGCGCCCGATGTCCTGCTCGGCCACAGGCTTTCCCTCCATGAACTTCTCCAGTTTCTGCAGGTCCTTGTAGGAGTAGAACGTGATGCACTTGCCCTCGCCGCCGTCGCGGCCGGCACGTCCCGTCTCCTGGTAGTAGCCCTCAAGGCTCTTGGGGATGTCATAGTGGATGACAAACCTCACGTCGGGCTTGTCGATGCCCATGCCGAAGGCGATAGTGGCCACGATGATGTCGATGCGCTCCATGAGGAAGTCGTCCTGAGTCTCGGAGCGCTTCGCCGACTCCAGTCCGGCATGATAGGCCGCGGCCTTGATGTCGTTGGCGCAGAGGTCGGCAGTCAACTCCTCCACCTTCTTGCGGGAGAGGCAGTAGACGATGCCGCTCTTGCCGGGATTCTGCTTGATGAAGCGGATTATCTGCTTGTTGATGTCGTTCGTCTTCTGCCTCACTTCGTAATAGAGGTTGGGGCGGTTGAACGAACTCTTGAATTCCGTGGCATCCACGATGCCGAGGTTTTTCTTGATGTCAGCGCGCACCTTGTCGGTAGCCGTAGCGGTGAGCGCTATGACAGGCGCGTTGCCGATCTTCTGGATGGTAGGACGGATGTTGCGGTACTCAGGTCTGAAATCGTGGCCCCACTCCGAGATGCAGTGGGCCTCGTCGACGGCGTAGAAGGAGATGGTGACCGTGCGCAGAAACTCCACGTTGTCCTCCTTGTTGAGCGACTCGGGAGCCACATAGAGCAACTTGGTCTTCCCTGCCAGGATGTCGTTCTTCACCTGGTCGATGGCCGCCTTGTTGAGCGAGGAGTTGAGATAGTGGGCCACACCCTCTTCCTCACTCATGCCATTGATCACATCCACTTGGTTTTTCATCAGCGCTATCAGCGGAGAGATGACAATGGCCGTCCCCTCCATGATGAGAGAGGGCAGCTGATAGCAAAGCGACTTGCCGCCGCCCGTGGGCATCAGCACGAAGGTGTTCTTGCCTGCGAGCACGTTGCGCACGATGGCTTCCTGGTCGCCTTTGAAATTGTCAAAGCCGAAATAGCGCTTGAGTTGTTGAATGAGGTTAACGTCGTTTGGCATTATATTTCCGGTTCAGTCCAGAATGGGTAAAGCGTGGCCGGTGGCGGCCCACGCTTCACTCACTCTGGAGGTGTGCTTTTTCTAGTTGTTTCTTCGCATAGTCGAGAGTGACTTCAAAAGTCTTTACTTTCTTCGACGGCATCTCAAACATCGCGTCCATCATCAGGCTCTCGACGATGGAGCGAAGTCCACGGGCGCCCAACTTATACTCCACGGCCTTGTCGACGATGAAATCGAGGGTCTCGGGAGCAAAAGACAGGTCAATGCCGTCCATCTTGAACAATTTCGTATATTGTTTCACAATGGAGTTCTTCGGCTCTATGAGAATCTTCTTCAGCGCTTCACGGTCGAGTTGTGTGAGATAGGTGAGCACTGGCAGACGGCCGATAATCTCGGGGATGAGGCCGAAAGACTTCAGGTCTTGAGGCAGCACATATTTCATCAACTCTTCCTTGTCAATGTTTCTTACATTCTGCACTGAGTTGTAGCCCACCACATGGGTGTTCATGCGCTGCGCTATCTTGCGCTCTATGCCGTCGAAGGCACCGCCGCAGATGAAGAGGATATGGCGCGTGTCGACCTGGATGTATTTCTGGTCGGGATGCTTGCGCCCGCCCTGGGGAGGCACGTTGACGATGGTGCCCTCAAGCAACTTGAGCAGTCCCTGCTGCACACCCTCGCCGCTCACGTCGCGCGTGATGGAGGGGTTGTCGCTCTTGCGGGCAATCTTGTCAATCTCGTCGATGAAGACGATGCCCCGCTGCGCCGCCTCCACATTGTAGTCGGCCACCTGAAGGAGGCGGGAGAGGATGCTCTCCACATCCTCGCCCACATAACCGGCCTCGGTGAACACGGTGGCATCGACGATGGTGAAAGGCACGTTGAGCAGTTTGGCAATGGTGCGGGCAAGCAGCGTCTTGCCCGTGCCGGTGCTTCCCACCATGATGATGTTGCTCTTCTCTATCTCCACACCGTCCTCAGACGCTATCTGGCTGAGGCGCTTGTAGTGGTTGTAGACAGAGACGGCCAGATAGCGCTTCGCCTCATCCTGGCCGATGACATATTGGTCGAGATAGTCCTTGATTTCCTGTGGCTTGGGCAGCTTCTTGAGGTCGAAATTGGCGGAGGCATGCTTAGGGTCGCTCAGGATGCCTGTGGTCTGCAGGATCTCATAGGCCTGACTCACACAGTTCTCGCAGATCTGGCCACTGATGCCCGAGATGAGCAGCCGCACATCCTTCTCGCTGCTACCGCAGAAACTACAGGTTTTCTTCATGGTTCTTCTTACGCTTCAATACATTGTCGATCATGCCATACTCGAGAGCCTCTTCCGATGTCATCCAATAGTTGCGGTCGGAGTCGGCCCACACCTTCTCAAACGGAGTGTGAGAGTGCTCGGCGATGATGTTGTAGAGCTCTTTCTTGTACTTCTGTATCTCACGGGCCTCAATCTCGATATCGGAAGCCTGACCCTGCACGCCACCGAGCGGCTGGTGGATCATCACACGGCTGTGGGTGAGCGCGGCGCGCTTGCCCTCGGCGCCGGCCACGAGGAGCACGGCGGCCATCGAGGCTGCCATACCCGTGCATATCGTCGCCACGTCGCAGGAGATGAACTGCATGGTGTCGTAGATGCCCAGACCTGCGGTGACACTTCCGCCGGGAGAGTTGATATAGACAGAGATGTCCTTGCCGCTGTCCACAGAGTCGAGATAGAGCAGCTGTGCCTGCAGCGTGTTGGCGGTATAGTCGTCGATGGGTGTGCCGAGGAAGATGATGCGGTCCATCATCAGGCGCGAGAAGACGTCCATCTGGGTGACGTTCAACTGACGCTCCTCCAGGATGTAGGGATTGAGATACTGTGCTTGGGCGCTCAACACGTCGTCGAGCACCATTCCGCTAATTCCTAAATGCTTTGTAGCATACTTTCTAAAATCGTTCATTTTTGTCGCTGTTTGTGATTTCTTTATCAGAATTTCCGGCAGGAAGCTGGACACACCGCCCCCCCGGAGAACAGTCGCAAAAAGCAGGCCACATAAAAAAAGTTACCGACTTTTTCTGTTCGTAGCAACAAAGTTACGAAAAAAAGTCGATAACCTTTGATTTTAGAATGTTTTTTTTCGAAAAAAAACCTTTATTTTTTATTGAAGTGTGCGAAACTCTTCGAGGCTCACCTTTTTGGTGTCGAGTTTGACTACATTTTTGTAAGCCTGAGTCAACTGACGGTCGATGGTACGGTCGATGATAGAGTCGACGTACTCCTTCTTCTGGAGCAGATCCTTCGCATAGTCGGTGAGATAATCATCGGGCACATCGCTCATGCCATACTGGGCGAACTGGGCACGTGCCATCTCCTTGGCGGCAAGCAGCACTTCGTCATCGTTCACCTGGATGCCCTGGGCTCTCACCAACTGCTCCTTGATGAGGTGCCACTTCAACTGGTTGATGCTGCCGGCGAAGTTCTCCTCGATGAAGCTTTCGTCCTTGTCCTTGTTGTTGTTCTTCATCAGTCGCTTGAGCAACTCCTCGGGGAAGGTGAGCTCACCCACTTTTGCGTCGCAGTAAGTCCTCAGGTCGGCCAGGAAGCGGAAATCCTGCTCTACCACCAATTGACGCTTCAGGTCTTCGGAGATACGGGCACGGAACTCGTCCTCGGTGGTGACGGTGCCGGGAGCGTAGACAGAGTCGAAGAGGTCCTGGTCGACAGGAGCGCTCACAAATCTCGAGATCTCGGTCACCTGGAAACTGAAATCGCTGGTGATATCGGCCACATCTTCCTTCTTCAGCTGGAGCAGGGCGGCCACCTCGGTATCGCTTTCGGGATAGGCCTTCTTGGGATTGAAGACGATGATGTCGCCCAACTTGGCGCCGTCGAAGAGGGCTTTCTGCTCCTCTGCTTTCATATATTTGGGCAGCAGAGAGGCTTCGGACACGGTGATGCCACCCTCGAGGGTGTTGCCGTCGGCGTCCAACTGGCGGATGTCGCCCTTGAGCATGTCGCGATGCGACTCGTCGTACTCTTCCACCTTGTCGTAGTGGCCGTTGCGGCTGGCAAAGGCCGAGATCTGTCCGTCTACCAGGTCGTCGGAGACCTCGATGTCATAATAGGGCACTTTGTCGGTGCCGTCGAGCGTGATAGTGAACTCTGGAGCCACGGCGATGTCGAAGATGAACTCGAAGGGGCCGTCGCCCTCCATGTCCTGCGGCACCTGATCGGCCGAAGGCATCGGCTCGCCGAGCATCGCGATATTGTTTTCCTTGACGTATTCGTAGATTTTCTCGCCGAGAAGCTTGTTGATCTCTTCCACCTTCAAGGCGTTGCCAAACTGACGGCGGATCATTGCCATCGGCACGTTGCCGGGCCTGAAGCCGGGCACCTGAACCTTGCGGCGATATTCTTTCAGTTTTTTCTCAACTTCCTGCTTGTAGTCTTCTGCCTCAATGGTCACTGTCAATTTGCCATTGACCTTGTCGGCATTCTCAAATGAAACTTTCATTATTCGTCTGTGTTATTGATGATGTTTGCGGTTTACTGAGAGGGTTTTCTCAAATTGAGGTGCAAAATTACGCATAATTCGCCTAAATACCTAATATAAACGGCAAAAATTATTTTTTTTAACTCTCACCCTCACTGCTGCAACTATTCAGCGATTATTGTTTTTAACATGAATTCCCATGAATTGATCGAAAATCTCAACAATATGGGACAGTTCATACAATTCCTCCAAGTTTTGCATGCCTGTAAGTTAAAAATTCCGTCTAATTATATGGCAATTATATGTTTCAGTACTATTCGCTGAACTGTTACTCACTGCTCTCGCGGGCACGACGCTCCTCGTCGAGGGTCTGGAAATCCTTCTTGCGAAGCACGAAACTGTTGCTGAGGTATTTCTCACGCACAATCTTGTTGGCGGCCAACTCCTCAGGGTTGCCACGGAAAAGGATACGGCCCTCGAAGAGCAGATAGGCACGGTCAGTGATGGTGAGCGTCTCCTGCACATTATGGTCGGTGATGAGGATGCCGATGTTGCGGTATTTCAACTTCCACACGATGTGCTGGATGTCTTCCACGGCGATGGGGTCGACACCGGCAAAGGGCTCGTCGAGCATGATGAACTTGGGGTCGATGGCCAGGCAGCGCGCAATCTCCGTGCGGCGGCGCTCGCCGCCGGAGAGTTGGTCGCCCTTGTTCTTACGCACCTTACCCAACCGGAACTCAGCGATGAGGCTCTCCAACTTGTCGAGCTGCTCACGCCGCGGCAGGCCGGTCATCTCGAGCACGGAGAGGATATTGTCTTCGACGCTCATCTTGCGGAAGACGCTGGCCTCCTGAGGCAGATAGCCGATACCCGCCCGTGCCCGTTTATACACCGGATATTCTGTGATGTCTTTCTCGTCGAGATAGATGTGGCCGGCATTGGGCACAATCAGTCCGGTGGTCATGTAGAACGAGGTGGTCTTACCGGCACCGTTGGGGCCGAGCAGTCCCACAATCTCACCCTGTCTCACCTCTATCGACACGTCGTTGACGACCGTGCGCTTGCCATAGCGCTTCACCAGACCTTCGGTGCGCAGCACCATGCCGCCACCCTCTTGTCGTATTGTCTCTTCCATGAGTGCTATTTCACGTACACGATGGCGAGACGGTTGGAGGTGTTACCCTGCACACCCTTGCCCACGGCCTCGTCGACCACCACTCCGCGGTCTCTCAGATAACTGGCCACGGCGTCGGCACGGGCCTGCGAGAGACGCTGGTTGAGTTCGGGACTGCCCTCGGGAGATGCTGTGCCCACCACCTGCACATGAGCGCCGGGCTTCACTCCGTTGAGTGCTGCCATGGCGTCGCGGGTGAGGAGCGACTTGCCCTGCTCGAAGGTGACGAACACCAGGTTCTCCACCCTGACTTCGCGGCCTTGCACGGGCACTTCCTTCACCACCTCAACCTCTTTGACCACCTCTTTGGGTTTTCTGGCCAACTGCTCCCTGAGGTCGTTGATGATACCGTTGAGACGGTTCACCTCACCCGTGTCGGACGTGCCGGCAATCTTGAAGTGATGGGTGCCGTTGGAATTGCCGAAATAATAGACAAGGCCAAGGTTGAGCTGCACGGTGGAATTGTTGACGTTGTAGCGCGGATCCTGTGAGCTGAAACTCAGTTTGTGGGCATCCTGGATGCCAGGCTGGCTGTTGCTGTGAAGGAAAGCCCAGGTCACCGACGGCTCCACATAGAACTGCCACTCGCGCTGCCCGCCGAAATTGAAGGCAAAGTCGATGCCGGCCTTCGACGTCATCTCGTTGGCAGGCTCATACATCGCATGGTTGGAGCGGAACAGATGGCCCCATCCCAAGCCGTAGAGGCCTATGACCTCGAAGCAGCGGGGCTGACCAGGATAGCCGCCGAAAAGGTTGGTGAAGTTGAAGGTGCCGAGCAGGGAGACGTTGGTGGCACGCACCCCAGTGCCTGTCGACACATAGGGCTTGTTACCCAGATAGGCACTCCCGTCGAGGGCGAGGCCGAAGACCGGTGTTATCCAGCGGCCAATCCTCACACCCACGTTGGGGTTGAGGTTGTGGAGCCACGGATTGTCCGTCGACTTGGCGGTCACGCCGCCATTGATGCCTATATATACGTTGTCCGAGACCTTGCTTTCCACCACGGTCTGGGCGCTTGCCGTCATCGCCGCAGCCATGACCACAAAAAAGAATATTGACTTTTTCATCCTATTTGAGAATTAATTGTTACACGATGGCGATGGCCACCGTTTGTTCCGACTGCAAAATAAGAAAAAAATATTGATATTTGCAAACTTATCTTTTCCATTTTTATGTTATGCAACATGTTTTGAACGTCTGAAATGATTTTTTCTTGAAAATGCCGCAGAAAAACACTACTTTTGCCGCTGCAATGGCATCCGCCCCCCTCACCGTTGACGGAGAGAACCATGGAGATGCCTCCTGAAAACGACGTAATTGACAGATGCAGAAATCTATTCACACTACCTCATGGTGGCAGAACGCATGGGCTGCCCTCATCTATTTCACACGCATTCCTTTCTGGAGAATCTACCAACCGCCGAAAGAGAGCTACCGCGCCGTAGTGGAGTTCTGGCCCCTCGCCGGATGGCTCACCGGAGGCCTTATGGCCGCCACCCTTTTCTTCGGCTCGATGGTCATGCCCCACGCGCTGGCAGTGGCACTGGCCATCGCCGTGAGAATCTTCATCACCAATGCGCTGCATGAGGACGGACTGGCCGACTTCTTCGACGGCTTCGGAGGCGGCGGCGACGACCGCCAGCGTATCCTCGACATCATGAAAGACTCGCGCATAGGGACCTTCGGCGTCCTCAGCCTCATCGGCTATCTGGCACTGCTTTTCCTCTGCCTCTATCACCTGCCGGTGCGCACGGCGGCCCTCCTCATCTTCGCCGCCGCCCCCTATGCCAAGATGCTCGCCGGACAACTCGTGCAGATGATGCCCTACGCCCGCACCGAGGAGGAGGCGAAGTCGAAGATGGTCTACCGCAAGGTCAGCGTCAAGGGGGGCATCCTGCTGGCTTTCCAGGGACTGCTCCCGGCCGTGCCTCTGCTGTGGTTGGGTGCCGCGGGCACACACATCGAACTGCTCGTGTTCGTGCCTTGCCTTGTGATGTATTTCCTCTATCTCAAAATCTGGCACACGCTGCGCGGCTATACCGGCGACTGCTGCGGAGCACTTTTCCTGATGGTGGAACTGTCGGTCTATCTCACCGCCGTCATCCTCTGAAAATTTGATGAAAATTTGACATAATGAAAGTTCTTCTCATTCGCCATACCAGCGTCGACGTGCCTAAGGGCACATGCTACGGATGGGCCGACGTACCCCTCGCCGCGACCTTTCCACAGGAGGCGGCAGAAGTGGCACGGCAACTCGATGGGAAGCACTTCGACAGGGTCTTCACATCGCCGCTATCACGGGCGCGAAGGCTGGCACACTACTGCGGCTTCACTGATGCCGTGGCCGATGACCGCCTGCGGGAGATGAACATGGGACAATGGGAGATGCGGCGCTACGACGACATCACCGACCCGGCCCTGCAGCGATGGTATGCCGACTTCATGCACCTGCCCGCCACGGGAGGAGAGAGTTTCCCCATGCTACGCGCACGGGTGGGCGTTTTCCTCGACGAACTGCGCCTGCAGCCCTTCCGCCATGTGGCGGTCTTTGCCCATGGCGGCGTCATCGTGGCGGCAGGCCTCCACGCCGGCCTCTTCGGTGAGGACGATGCCTTCAGCCATCAGCCCGCCTATGGGGGAATGATCGAGATGGAGTGGTGATGATTTTCCAGGATATTATCTTTTCCTGTGAACCTTGATTACATATGCAATATATGAGATGATAGCACAAACGATAAAATATAAAAACGAACTGAACAAGATTTCATAAAACTCAACGCCCCTAACTATTTTGTCAAAAATATAATTACGGTAATACACCACACCGGTACGCGCACTTACCTCATGATATGTGAAAAGCCCGACATAATTGGCCAGAAAAAACAAGACAATCAGTCCAAAAATGATAGCGCCGGCGAAGAATAATTTCCATATTACTGAAAGCCACACTTTCTGACGTGCCACTTTTTTCCTTTCTTCTGTGCTTCTTCTCATGTCGGGTTCTATCTGTAGAGGTCCGACATAAGCTTTATCACTTGCCACCACTATCCGGGGCCTTTCTACTGATGTCCCGACAACTTTTCTCTGATTCTCAGAGGAGACTCCGGCTTCTGCATGGTGTGAGCATTTCGCTGAAAGGGCTTTCTCCAGTCGTGCCATCATCTTGTCCCATTTAGAAAGATTCGTGAAGTCGAGGTAATCTAAGTTGATGAGGTCGAATTTGACTGCCGGATTATACTTGCTATGGTCCAAGAGAATAGGAATGATGTGCTTTTTCTCATAGACAGCCACCCCTATCTCCTTTGCCGTCCACTCAGAGTTATTGGAATGCTGAGAAGAGAAAAAGAGAACCACCTCACAGTCCTCGATGGCACAGGCAATCTCTCTCTTGAAATCCTCCCCGCCCCCAATGCCATCGTGGTCCACCCAAATAGAGAACCCTTTACTCTCCAAACGTTGTACAATAGCATCGACAATGGCCGAGTCATGCCGTGAGTAGCTGACAAATATCTCTTTTTCCATACAGAAATCTAAAAAACGTCAATCAAGGCTGAACGCCACTGCTTTACACATTTTTCACACATGGCAGGGACGCGGTGACACGTCCCTGCCATATATGATAGCCAATACTTTTTCCAAACCGCCGTTGGGGTTGTCCGGTACGCTGCGGCATCGCCGCAGCCTAGCCTTCCAGCATCCCGCAGTTTGCCTTCCAGCCTCCCGCAGCCTGGCCTTCCAGCATCGCCGCAGCCTAGCCTTCCAGCATCGCCGCAGCCTAGCCTTATCCCTGCAGCAGGATCTGCACGATGCGCTCTGCCGAGCGCCCGTCCCAGCGGTCGGGCAGGTTGCTCGTTTTCCATCGTCCGGCCACCATGTCGGCCACGGTCTCTCCGAGCCGGCCCGGGTCTTCGCCCACAAGCACATTAGAGCCCACTCTCACTGTCTCGATATGCTCGGTATAGTCGTTGAGGGTGGCGCAGGGCACGCCGTTGAAGGTCGCCTCCTCAGCCACATTGCCCGAGTCGGTGATGATGCCGCGGGCATGGGCGGTGAGATAGCCAAACTCCAGGTATCCCATCGGGTCGGTGATATGGAAGTGGCTGAGCGGCAGGTTGATGGTGGCGAGCAGAGACTCCACGGCCTCACGCGCCCTGCCTCGCAGGGGAGCGATGACGGGTGTGCTGCCGGCCGCCTCGAGCAGGGCCTTGAGCATCTGCCGCAGGTTGTCGCGGTTGTCGATGAGTGCCTTCCGGTTGAGGGTGAACACTAAGTATTCCTTGTCGGCCAAACCCTTCTGTGCCAGCACCTCCGGCTGGCGCAGACGGTTGTAGTTGGCACGCAGCGTGTCCATGAGGATATTGCCCACGAGATAGACCTGCGACAGTTGGGCGCCCTCACGGCTGACGGTCTGGCTGGCTCCCTCGCCGGCGGTGAAGAGGAGATCGGAGAGGCCGTCGATGACGAGGCGGTTGATCTCCTTGGGCATACGGATGTCGAAGGAGCGTGTGCCTGCCACGAGATGGGCCAGACGGATGCCCTGTTTCTTGGTGACGATGGCCGCTGCCATGGTAGAGGCCAGGTCGTCGACCACGATGACCACGTCGGTGGGGTGGTTCTCCAGGTAGTGTTCAAACTCGCCCATCACCCGGCCCGTCAGTTCGTTGAGGCTCACGCAGTCCACTCCCAAGTAGACGTCAGGCCGCCGCATCTGCAGGTCGTCGAAGAGCGACTGCTCGAGGGTGCTGTCGCTTTCGGTGCCGGCATAGACGAGGGTGCTTGTCACATCGCGGCCTCCTTCGCGTGCCTTGTCGATGGCCCTGAGGATGGGAGCCACCTTCACAAAGTTGGGACGGGCTCCCGCTACGATACAGATATTCATGCCGGTTAACCTTGTGTGTGGAAGAGGTCCTTGATGCCGCCGAGGCTGCCCAGCAGGTTGGTGGCCTCATAGGGCAGGTAGACGGTCTTGGCCTGCTGTCCCGAAGCCAGTTCTTCCATCATCTGGATATATTTCTGTGCCAAGAGGTAGTTGGCGGGATTGGTGCAGTCGCCTACGGCCTCGGTGATCTTCTGGATGGCGATGGCCTCGGCCTCGGCCTTGCGGATGCGGGCTTGGGCCACACCCTCAGCCTCGAGGATGGCCTGCTGCTTGAGCGCCTCGGCGCGGTTGATGGTGGCGGCCTTGTCGCCTTCCGACTGGAGGATCTGCGACTGTTTCTGACCTTCGCTGGTGAGGATGACGGCGCGCTTGTTGCGCTCTGCCTGCATCTGCTTCTCCATGGCCTGCAGCACACTCTGCGGCGGGGTGATATCCTGCAGTTCCACACGGTTCACCTTGATGCCCCATTTGTTGGTGGCGTCGTCGAGCACGGCACGCAGTTTGGTGTTCACCGTGTCGCGCGAGGTGAGCGTCTGGTCGAGCTCCATCTCGCCGATGATGTTTCTCAGCGTGGTCTGCGTGAGTTTCTCGATGGCGTTGGGCAGGTTGCTGATTTCATAGACAGCCTTGAAGGGGGCGACAATCTGGAAATAGAGCAGGGCGTTGATCTGCATCTGGATATTATCCTTGGTGATCACGTTCTGCTTGTCGAAGTCGTAGACCTGCTCCCTGAGGTCGATGTCGCTCGAGTACATATAGCGTCCGCGACTCATGGTGACAATGGCTTTGGCACTGTCGATGAAGGGGATGATGATATTGATGCCGGGCTGCAGGGTGGCATGGTACTTACCGAGCCGCTCAATGATTTTTGTTTCCGACTGGGGGATGATGACCAACGTTTTTTTGGCCAGATAGATCACCAGGATGATGATGACTATCAATACGATTACACTTGTTGACATAATGGATATGGGGTAAAGGTTATACTTTCTCTACGGTGATGATAATGCTGTCGCGGCCCACCACTCTCACCTTCGTCTTCAGGGGGATGGCAGAGCCGTCGGCAGAGACGGCCTTCCAGTCGTCGCCGTCGATGGCCACACGCCCGAAGCCGCCAGCCTCGATGGCCTGAGAGACAAATCCCTCGCGGCCGATGATGGCATCGGCGTTACTCACGCGGTTCTCGTCGTTGCGGTGCAGGTAGCGCAGGGCCACCGGGCGTATGAAATAGATGCTCAGCAGTGAGCAGAGCGCCATCGAGATGAGTTGGGGCACGATGCCCATGCCCAGGGCAGCAGTGAGCGAGGCACCGAGGCCTCCGATGGCGAAACAGAGCAAGAAGAGGTCGCCGGAACCGAGTTCCACAATCAGGCACAACACGGACACGAGGATCCATATCAGCCACACATGTTGGGTGAAAAACTCTATCATGACTGTAACGGCTTATTTCACGCGGAAAGTGGGCATCGACTTCTTGGACTTCGACGAAGTGGTGGTCGTCGTACTGCCACCCTTATAGTATTTCATGGCCTCGGGCAGGATCTTGTTGATGTAGGCGATGCGCTGGGCGTCGGAGGGGTGGGTGCTGAGCCAGGTGGCACGGTTGTTGGTGCTGTTGGCGGCCATCCGCTGCCAGAAGGTGACGGCCTCGTTGGGGTCATAGCCTGCCATGGCAGAGAAGATGAGTCCGATGTGGTCGGCCTCCGTCTCGTTGTCGCGGGAGTATTTCAGCGTAGCCACTTGTGAGCCAAGGCCATAGAGCTGTGCCACGGTATTGGCGGTGTTGACGCCCACGCCGGAGGCGAGGATGCTGCTGGCGGCCTGGCCGATGGCGTTGATGTTGCTCTGTTTCTGCATCTGCTCCGACGAGTGGTAGGCCACGGCATGGGCTATCTCATGGCCCAGCACCACGGCAAGGGCGGCCTCCGTCTGCGTCACGGGCAGCAGGCCCTCATACACCACGATTTTTCCTCCGGGCATGCAGAAGGCGTTCACCTGATTGTCTGCCACCAGGTTGAACTCCCAGTTATAGTTATTCACTTCATCGGCATAGCCGTTGTTTCTGAGATAGGTCTCCACGGCGCTGGCAAGTTTCTGCCCCACACGCTTCACCATGGCGGTATTGGCGGCGTTGGTCGACAACTTGGCGGAACCCACATAGTTCTTGTATTGTGTGAGACTTTGCGTCAGGATTTCAGAGTTGTTGCTATACACTTTCTGTCTGCGGCCCGTCACAGGCACCACGCGCGAGGTGCCACAGGCCGAGAAAACGATGGCTGCCACAAGCAGCAGCAGGATTCGGGTTGTTTTCATAATACTGTGATATGAATAAATGATGTTAGTTAGTGATATCAGTCGTAGAAGAAGCAGAGGCTATCTTGTCGATTTGCTCATTCACCTTGGTACTGAACGACATCGGCCCCCAGATATATTTGAACACGTCTTTCTCCTCGCCTGTGGAGACAATCACGTCGCCGTAGTTGAAAATACGGCCAAGGATGGTCTGCCGCACATTGATACTCTCGCATTTGCGGAGCATCAGTTCCTTGGAGTTGCGCATGATAATGCCGGTCTTGAGGATGATGCGCTTATTCGTGAGCACGAATTTCTTGCCGTTGTTGATGACCACATACCACAGGAGCGCCAGCACGAGGAAGATGCCGCTGAAGATGAGGCGATATTTCAATGTATCGCTGCCGATAGGTATGAAGGGCAGTGCGATGGCGAGCAATGTGAGAAGGATGGGCAACCAATAGAGCATGTAGTGGAACTTGGCCTCGCAGATGACCACCTCGCCTTCCATCATGTTGTTTTTTGACAGACTCATAATAATTGTCGATTTAGAGTGATTTTGGTTCTGATTAAGGTGTTTTGACGAGCAAAGTTAATAAATAATTTTGATTCCGCATCGCAATAGACGAAAAAAGATGCACGAAAAGCGACTGCCGACGCGCAAAGACGCCACTTCTCACTATTTTTAGGTATCTTCAAATTACCTTTTTTTCGGTATTGCGGAAAAGTGGCAGAATGACTACCTTTGCAACGTCGATGGAAAGCATCACGCACCTCCGTCAGACAGAGCGAGTTTTTGAATTTGTGTACCAAAGCCGGCCTGTTCCGTGACAATGCGAGAAGACAGGCCCATGCCGTGACAAGGCAAGTTTTTTCCCATGCCGTGACAAGGCAAAACAATACTCCATGCCTGTACGACGATTGACACGGACGGCCGGTTTGAAAAAAAATCATAATGTTTGTGTATAGTGTTGGATGTCAGCAGGGATAAGACCAAAGGCAGCGCTTGGCTGTAGCGTCACACCGCCCGTAGTGATACGCGCACATCCTCTGACATCAAAAGCCGCCGTTCCCATTGTCCAGTATGTTGCTGTATGACAGCAACACCCCCCAAAAAAGAGGCGGCACCTCGGAAATGAAAGCAAAAACTTCGTATTTTGCTTTGCATTCCGCTCGGTTGATATAAATTCCTTTCGCTCGAAAAAACAAATAAATTGGTTTTTTCCTCGCTTAATCGGAATTTTGCACTATCTTTGCCTCCGGCGAAGATAGGCGGCACCTCGGGAATG
>ODAI014054413.1_pt1 | contig 28406 bp, 15 predicted proteins | sample 1539321 | NCBI WGS metagenome assembly ODAI01 (sample SAMN02144231, study PRJEB22623) | gut metagenome | biome: sheep rumen | host: Ovis aries | place: New Zealand
CACCGGCTGGGCCTTCTGAAGATGTGTAAAGCCGGGCATTATCGTATTCAGATGCTTAGTCTGCAACTCAAGCAGCGTACTGAGGAGCGCGATCACAAGCTCCCTTGTCTCCCTTATCACATCCCTGGCATAGAGCCTCATGTCAAGCGCGACCTGATCATTTCTGCTCCTTCCGGTATGAAGCCGTTTTCCTGCCTCACCGGACCGCTCAATAAGCTTCGCCTCCACCAGGCTGTGTATATCCTCATACTCCTCAGAGGGCGCTATCCTGCCATTTTCTATATCCTCAAGCACCGACTTGAGGCCGGCTGTTATGCTCTGAACGTCTTCAGGACTTATGATGCCCTGCTTCCCAAGCATTTCGGCATGCGCGATGCTTCCGGTAATATCCTGCTTATACAGCCTGAAGTCAAACATTATCGAAGCATTAAAGGAATTGACTGCCTCATCAGTCTCCTTTGTAAATCTTCCGCCCCAAAGCGTAGCCATTCCGCCTTACCTCCTGTCTGCGCAACTCAAAAACCATACGAACGATTATACCCTTTCCACCTTCATTATTCAAGCGCTCCTTCAGACTCCGATATAATGCTCCTCATTATTGAGGTAACAGTTCACCCTTCGGTGAACTGTTACCTCAGATTGTTCACTTTCCGTTTCTTACGAACGGCTGCCGAAAGCACAAGCATAACGATCCCGATAAGAGATACCGCAAGTCCTGCAAAGGTACCGTGAGGTATGTAGCGAAGCTCAATACTGTTAGGCCCGGCGGGAAGCCTTATGCCCATAAGCATGTCCATGACGGGCTCCTGCTTTACGGACCTGCCGTTAAGCCTTACCCTCCAGCCCGTATCAAAGGGAATGGATAATACCGCCAGCTGCTCCTCCTCCTTACTGTCTGCTTCAAAGGTAAGGTGCGAGCTGCTTATTTCCGTCACCTCGCCTATCCCTTTATTAAGCTTACCGGCCCTTTTTGCCCACTCGGCAAGCCTATCCCTGTCCTCATAGTAAAAGCGGGGCGCGGTGATCTCAAGACTGTCGCCCAAAAGCTTCAGGCTTATGCTTATGCTCTCACCCTTCTTAAAGTAGCCTGCCCCCAGAACATTCCAATGGTTTTCGGTAAAGTACAGCCCTCTGGACTCCCCGTTCACAAAGAGCTCGGCACCCTGCCTGTGCGGGGCCTCAAAGAAAAGATACAGCGGCATTTCGCTGGTTATCCTTATGGTATAATCAATACTGCCCTCCCCGGATTCCGACACATATTTTCCCGGAGACTCTTCCCTCACTCCGTGAAGCACGGTCTCATACTCTGCCGGAAGGTAGATATCATGCCTGTCGGTTTTGCTTCCGTCCTCAAACCAGCAGGAGGCTATAAGATTCTGCTTCGCAAAGGTATCCCCCTGAGTATCGTCAAGCACCGGAAGCCCTTCGGGGGCTATATAGGCCATCGGGAGAGCCAGGCTGTTTTTGTATACATGATATTTCCCTGAATACGGCAGATGCTCATAGGGCTTTAACACCTCATCAAACTGCGATATGAGGTATCTGATGCCGAAGAAGGCATCCACAAAGGAGGTGCTGCCCCCGTTATAATAGGTATAATATACGGTTTTGCAGAAGCCGAAATTCTTAAGCCAGTCCAGTATCTCGTCCTTTTCGCAGGAGCTGTCATGGGAAAGCCCTATATAATCGAACATGGCAGGGTCGTTTACCGCCCGGTCGAATTCCTTTTCCAGCCGGTAGAAGCCCTTATCCTCCTGTTTGACAAAGCCCACGGCCTCCCCTATGGTATGGTAATCCTCCCTGAAACCAGCCATTTCAGGAAGTATTCCTTCGTTGGAGTTAAGGCTTAAATAGGCGTTTACCGAATTATGCAGCATATCCGCCGCGCTCACAAGGAAAAGCAGCGCAAGGCCCGCGCATTTATAAATCCTGCCGCTTTTTAATGCGCTCTCTTTTGCATGACGGACAAACAGACATAGAAGCGCCGTACACAGGATAATGAGAAGATTTATGACCTTATCCCTGTTGTCCACATATGTATCCCCTGTGATAAAGAGCCACAGCAGGTAAAGGGAAAGGACCGCGCAGGGAACAATTAACAGCCTGACTGAGCATTTGCCGTCAAAAAAGCTTATAAAGCCCTTATAGCCAAGGACTATGGTGATCAGACTTATAAAGTAGGCATATCTCCAGTAAAAGCCCTCCGGGTTGTTAAAGCCGTGCCAAACGGCGTCCAGAGTATTTATCCACATACTGACCATAAGGCTCATAAACAGGAACAGGGCCCCGAGCTTCTCTCTGAGCCCGTATTCGCCCGAGGCAAAATATATGAGGGCAAAAAATACGGCTGCCACAGAGCAGTATATAAGAGGCCTCAGATCATTTTCGGCGCTCCCGGAGAAAAAGCCGGCAAACACCTGATTCATGGGGAAGCGCCTGTAAAAGCCGTAGTCGGCCCCTTCCACGGTCTTCTCTCCTATCAGCGAAAGCCCCGTCCTTATAAGGAAAAAGCCGTCAGTCAAAAGGATCACTATCCCGGCATGAAAAAGTGAGGGGAGCCGTTTTAAACAGGCAGGCTTCATAATGCAAAGTGATATATAAAGAAGCACCAGAAAGATCACCAGCATAAAGCCCATATGGTAGTTTATGAAGATATACAGCACCGTAATAAGAACAAAGGGAAGGTAACAGCTGTCCTCCTCAACGAACCTGAGAAAAAAGTATACCACAAGGGGAAGAATGGCAAGGCAGCCGAAATATATCGTCAGCACCAGGTAGGCGAAAAAAAAGCTGCAGAAGGAATATGCCGTTGAAAAAATGAGCGACGCAAAGGAGCGGCGGTACCGGTTATTCAAAAGGACCGAAGCCGAAAGGCCCGCTATGGAGACCTGAAGGGAAAAAAGCAGCTCTATACCGTATGCTATCTTATCGCCGGGAAACAGAAAAAGGATAAAAAGAAGGGGATCATGAAGCTGAAAGGCCGCAAGCCCCGGGTAGTCACCGCCGATAGTCTTTGCAAGCATATAGGAAAAATCGTTTTTTGACCTGAATATATTAATGAAATAAGCGTAGAAATTGACAAATTCAATATCCATATCCCCCGTGAGGATGGAAAAGGGGCCGAAGGGATACACCCTGCACAATGCAAAAAAAATCTGCACCATGAGGAAGGGGATCAAAAATGCAGATATATACAGAAAAGCCTTGGATCTTATCAGTTTATGCGCATTCATAGCGTAAGTGTAGCACCATACAGTCAATAAAACAAGCCGCAGATCAGCGGTGTATTTACTTAAACGGAGTGAATTTCAGTGAAAGCCTGTCACTGTTTATCCGCGTTATCGCCGAATTGAACTCCTCCTCCGTTATCGGCTCCCATTCCCGGTCGTTATAGGCTGTAAACCAGGGATTATCTTTATCCTCAGCGGTATCATATTTATACCCTACCTGCCAGAAAAGCTCCGTGGAATTAGGCTCCAACGAATAGATCACATAACAGGTCTCACCGGCCTCTCCGGTGTATTCGTTTAATATATCATTCCAGGCCAGAGCATAGTATTCATTTCCCTCAGATCCGCCGGCAGCGTAAGCAGGTTCTCTGTCCACCATGGTATAAAGCCTTAGGATCGAGCTCTGCTTACTGCCTGTACCTCCGATGATAAGCTCATCAATACCGTCGCCGTTAACGTCGGCATAGGCATAGCCCGTATCCGCGGGGATCTCCTCGTCAGCCATACATTCATTAAGAACCTCAGGATACAGCTCCTCTCCTCTGGTGCCGGACCTGTATACAAACCTGTTTTCCCCTACTCCCGAAATACCCTCGATAATACTGTCAGCCGCGTCATAAAGCTTTCTATAGCTCTCAGGCATATCCGGTTCGTTATAGTCCCACTGTATCTCGGAGGCGGTCCCCTTTCCTACGTTATATATGGTACCGTCTGCCGTAAAGACCTCCCCCTCCTTAGTAAACATCCCTCCGGCGTAAACAGAGCAGTCCTCAGAGGTCCCTATGGTGAAAACAAGCCCGGGATAGCCCGCATCCACCAGGGCCTTATCATAAATATCGATACTGTCCCCATAAACCTGCGCATAGGTCGTCCCGGCAAGCTCATCGGGAACAGTGACCTCAATAAGGTCCGTAGAAAGAACACTGTCCGTAAGATAAGCGCTGCCCTCTTCTCCCGCATCCGTTTCGGGATCCTCCCCAGTCACAGTCATTTCGCTGTTTTCCTTAAGAGCACTAGCGCTTCCTCCTATATTTATATTCATACAGGCTGTCAAAAGAAATGCCATTGCCATGGCAGATATGATTATCCTCTTCATTTTTGTCTCCTTAATATTATGTCCCGCCTGCTGTCTCTCACCTTGCGGTCTGACCGCCGGATGCAGGCAGACGCTTTGTTCGAAAGCGATAACAGCTGCCCGTCATTACCAAGTATAACAGAAAAGAGAACGGCCAGCCACCCTCTTTGATAAAACAAAAGGATACACTCTTTAGTAGAACAAAAGGGTGAATGGCAATGCCGCGTATGAGCTACTGTTCTTGTCCCGTAAAACAAATCGTTGTATAATCAGCGTATAAAAAATGATAATCAGTTATAATTTTTATCTGTATAAAATACTGTAACGGTTTACCATAGGATGAACGCCGATTACAGTTACAGCTGCCATATAATAATGTATTTCAGACTGTCTGGAACGGGAACAAATGATCAATACTGTATTATGTTATCTTGAAAAAGACGGAAAAAACCTGATGCTCCACCGTACTAAAAAGGAGGGGGATATCAACCGGGATAAGTGGATAGGCGTGGGCGGGAAGCTTGAAGAAGGGGAAAGTCCTGAGGATTGCCTGTTAAGGGAGGTATATGAGGAAACGGGCTATCAGCTGCTGAACTGGAGCTTCAGGGCTCTGATCACTTTTGTTTACGGCGATATCACGGAACAGATGTATCTGTTCTCTTCCTCGGAATTTACCGGGACTGAAAAGGTCTGTGATGAGGGAGACCTTGAGTGGATACCGAAGGAGGATATCCTTAACCTTCCTCTATGGGAAGGTGACCGGATCTTTTTGCGCCGCCTTTGGGAGAATTCTCCCTTCTTTACACTGACGCTTCATTATGACCGGGACGGGAAGCTGACAAAACGAGCGATCCATGAGGAAAACGGCAGGGATTACCTGACATTTAAAAAGCTTAATGCCCTCCCCTGGCTCATGAACGCTTTTTCAACCAGGCGCGGCGGTGTAAGCGAAGGCAGGTATGCCAGCATGAATCTGTCCTTCAGCGTAGGGGACGATCCGGCCAGAGTCGTTGCAAACTATCGCATCATGGGAGAAAAGATCGGTGTATCGGCAGAGGATATGGTGCTGGCACATCAGACTCATACAACGAATGTAATGCCTGTCGGCAATGAACACAGGGGAATGGGTATTGTAAAGGAGCGCTCCTTTTCCGATATCGACGGGATCATGACGGATACAAAGGGGCTGTGTCTTGTTACATCTCATGCGGACTGTGTGCCGCTGTATTTTGTGGATCCTGTCAATCATGCTATTGCCCTGGCGCATTCGGGCTGGAAGGGAACCGCCGGGAATATATGCAAAAACACTGTGGACGGCATGCGCTTAAGCTATAATACCGACCCGAAGGAGCTTATCGCGGTGATCGGTCCGGCTATAGGGGTTGAGTGCTATGAGGTCGGTCCGGACGTTGCCGGTATTTTCCGTTCAAAGTACAATATGCCGGAGTGTGAAGCGATTCTCAGGCCGAAGGATAACGGCAAATTTGACCTGGATCTCATCAGGGCAAACCTTATCAACATGGTAAACTGTGGGATACTGCCTGAAAATATAGAGGTATCTGACATCTGTACATGTTGCTGCCATGACTGGATGCACTCCCATCGGGGGAGTGGCGGAAAACGGGGCGGCATGGCAGCATTTCTGATGATACGCTAAAAAACCGGCATAACACCTTATGAGAAGAATTCAGGCACAGTTCTTCATATATCTCAGGAACCGGCACCTTCCCTGGCATAGGTTAACCAGAGCCCGTCCTGATCAAGCATCAGGTTGTCTCCCTCTATGGTGTACTCGTATACATTGTCTCCGTCCGTCGTTGTGATCTGGTATGAACCCCAGATAATATCCACATTATCCTGAAACGCAAGCCTTCCTGTGTGATCCTCATTTAAGATCACGCTGTAGACGGCTCCCGTATCCTCGTCCGTCCTGCTGTAGGTTCCGGGATAGTATTCATACATGGTCTGGGGACCGAAATTCTCATATCGGATGGAGTCTATGACGGCAGCCAAATGATCGCTTACTGTAATATTCTGTTCCTCGTCATTCCCGTTATGGCTGACTATATCAAAGAGCAGAACACCTTCATTATACTCTCCTCCGATCAGTGTCTCGGAAAACCCCGAACCGTTTTCTGCCTGCGCAATACTTCGCCAATATCCCCATTTATCATCCGTACCGGGGAAGAAACCTTCCGTTCTTTCGATTGCTTCTCCATCCCCCCAGGTATCGGTTATCTCCGTCATGGCCTCCTCAGGCTGCTTGCCGGGAACGTAGCTTATGGTCACCATATTGGTTCCCGCAGACTCCCCCAAATATACAAAGGACGCCGTATGCTCATCGATCTCGTGCGCTACCATGACAGGAACCGCATAATTCACGGCCCAGCCGTCCGGGCTGATGTGCTCTCCTATATCCTGCTTAATATTGTCCTGCGTTGTGATATCCTGTTCCGCTGTCTCCCGGACAGCTGGTTTAGGGGCCGCCTCCTTCTTTTGAAGAGACACCGTACAACCGGCCAGCGCTCCCGAAAATACCGTGATAAGTATGCTTATATAAATCCTCTTTCGATCGATCACCATCTTCTGTCCTCCCTGAATCAGTATATTTAACCATCCGTACCCTGTAAATATTCTATCACCGATATTATGCTATCTCCATAGCCTCAAATATATCTCCCACGTCTGCCATGTGGACATTAAAGACATAAATACATAAGGACTGATGAAGTATTCATAAAACTATTGAGCTGAAAGGTTTTCTGAAGATATCACCTCCATAATGCAGGCCTTTTTACAGAAGCATACCCCGAAGGAGATCACTCCGGCATACCCGTCATCCAGGATCCCCTCCTCATACCTCTGATCCCTGATCTGACGGAAAGCCTCTTCTACTCCATCACGCATCTCGTTAAACTTTTTTCGGACCTTTATCTCAAAGATATAGGCGGGATCCTCGGGTCTGTTGGGGTAAAGGATTATATCGGGCCTGCCGTTTCCTTCCTCCCGGTTTGACTGTGCGGTGTAGGAAGGCAATCCGGTCAGAAGCGATAACAGATATCCGTGATAAAAGCTCTCCGAGCTGTCAAAGGTACTGATGCTCTTTCCCAAAAGCTCAGTGACAAACGACGACATCACAGCCGTATCCTGTTCCCTTACCGCTTTGTGAAGAACGCTCCTGTCGCTCTCTTTAACTCTCTTATCAAACCATGCGCTGATATGTTCTCTGTATATATACCTTATCTCGGCATTCGGTATGCACATCGTCACATAAATGCTTTCTCCCAAAGATTTCTCCGAAACCTTCCTCATATATCCGGTGAAAAACAGGAAGTTCCACAGATTATCCTCAGAAGCATGGATATCGTCATAGGTGATGTCCTCATGGATCTGTTTTTCGATCGTTCCCCCATCTATAAGGGTATCCAGTTCCATTCGCTGTTCCTCGGAGGCATTCTCAACCAGCTCCTTTATGATGCTGTTTGATGAGGTATTGGACCAGTAGGGCTCCGGAAACCAGTTAGGGTCGGCCACATGGTTCTTGACATATTTGGTCACGCTCCAGGGGTTGTATACCTCGGTATTTCCGAAAAGATACCCGTCGTACCAGTGCCGTACCTCCTCTTCCTTCTCCTTCATGTCGTAATCGGCAAGCATCTGCAGGGTTTCCTCAGTGGTGAATCCGAAATATTCGCCAAAGCTTAAGCTGCGGATGGAGCATATCTCCAGATTGTTCAGTCCCGTAAATATGCTCTCCCTACTTATCCGCAGGCATCCGGTGATCACGGCAAACTCAAGGGAATCATTTGTCTTTACCGCCGATTCAAACAGGGAGCGGATAAAACCCGTCATCTCCTGATAAAACCCGGCAAAATAAGCATTCTCCAGAGGAACGTCATATTCATCTATAAGTATGATCACATTCTCCCCGTGATAAAGCCTCAGACAATCCGAAAGGGTCTTTATGGAGGTCGCAAAGCGGTCAGCCTCTTTTTCCAGCTCAAATTCCTCCTCTTCCCTGCTCTTAAAATGCTTCTCCTTTTCCCGCCATTGTATCGCGGCATAAAGAAAGCTCCTGAACTCTTCCTTATACTCCTTCGGAATACGATCAGATTCCAGTACATAGCCATGCCGTGAGAATTCTGAGATGATCTCTTCCCGAAGCTTAAGGATCGCAGCACTGAACCGCGGCTGCTTTGCGGACTTCAGAGTAAGCCTTATCACCGGATACCGTCCGAGCTTTGAAAGGATCTCCTCCCCGCAGCCCATGATCTTCTTACCCTCAAAGTACCTGCGGTTATCCACGGGATTGCCCTCTCTGTCAAGCTCCGCTTCAAAAAACGTCCTGAGCATGGACAGAGCCAGTGTCTTACCAAATCTCCTCGGGCGGGTAAAAAGCGTTACCATGCCGCCCTTTTCGATCACATCACGTATCAGCAGCGTTTTATCGACATAATAGCATCTGTCATCGATCATTCTTTTATAGTTTTCATATCCGATCCCGATCTTTAACATAATAATCTCCCACAACAGACCTAAAACTGTCACTATACCCGTGAGCGCAATCAATCGCCTGTAAGCGGCCGCATTATCGCCAACCAGTAGTATATAAGTTTTTTTGAGTATAACAGAAAAGAGAGCGGACAGCCACTCCATTTAATAAAATCCGGATAAACCTTCAAAAGCATGGCTAATGGTTTCCAAAAGTCTTTGAACGCAATCCGCATAGGCTTCCAGGCATGAAAAAAGCCCTGAAATACTGCAAAAATCCAGTATTTTCAAGGCTTTTCCTCTCTGCTCCCGGCAGGATTCGAACCTGCGACCTACGCATTACGAAGATTAAGTACACAGCTATATACACCTTTATATTGCTACATTTAAAGCATCTTCATAATTTTCCACCCTAATTAAGGTAAATTCAAAATACATCCCTGATATTTTTTCAGATATCCCTCCAGATCGTTTCTGCTTACAAGCCACTGGTTGCTTATCCGTACACAGGGAAAATCCGGCAGTTTAAAAAGCTTATAGTGTTAGGCATTATGACTAAAAACTGGTGAACTACATGGAATTGAGCTTAATGGCATATATGTATACAACAGATGTATAAAAAACATATGTAGAAAAAAAATAAGGCAGCTTTGGATTTATTCTGAAACTGCCTAAAAATATCATTTGAGACAAAACTATATTGAAATACGTATTACTTTTCGTTATACTCAATGTATGAAGAAAACAATATCTGAAACACTTGTCGAATGGGACGAGAGAAAAAGCCTTACGAACATACAAAAACACGGTATCAGCTTCGAAACAGCTGCTTTAGTATTTGCCGATGATGATCGGATAGAATATTACGATAAGCTGCATAGTCTGGAGGAAGACAGATATATTGTGATAGGATGTGTCCATAACGTACTATTTGTTGTTTATACCATGAGAAACGACACTGTAAGGCTTATATCTGCAAGGATTGCGACCCCGACAGAAAGGAAAATATACTATGGAAAATGAAAAAATAATTCGTAAATTAATCCATTCCGGGCAAAAACCCACGCAGGCTCAAATAAAGGAGATCGAACAGGCATCAGCTATGCCTGTTATCCCAGATGAAGAAGCCCCCGAATTAACTCTGGATCAGTATGCTGAGATGGCGGCTCTTGCCAGAAAACGCCGTTCTGGAAAAGTCAAAACCGTAGTTGCTTTGCGTATATCTCCTGATACTTTGGAAAAAGCTAAGGCGACCGGAAAAGGATATACAGGTTTTCTGAGCCGTCTCCTTGATAACGCTATAAATGATCCAATAATGGTTTCAAAAAGTCTGTAAAAATAATCTTGTGCAGAAAAAATATTTAAGAGAAAAAAGAACCTTGTATATAAAAATACAAGGTTCCTTACTGAGTGATCAAATATTAGCTTAGTTCGCACAGCACTCGGCGAACCTTCATTCTGATCTGCTTTACAGTCTCCTGAAATAAGCAATTCAGATTTCAATGCCCTAAGCGGGCTACCTCTCATTTCTACGGTATCGTTTCACAGAACTCTATTAATGCGGGTTTCATGCCCTGATTTTGCATATAATTCTCAAAATATTCTGAAAATACCATATTGGGAGGTTATTTTTGTATTTCATTTACATTCCAATCATATTTTCCTCACATTATCCACTATTCTATCAAAATAGATGTTATAAACGAAAGGATAAAATACTGATTCCTGAATTCAGTTTTCAGAGAGGTAGCCATTCCCTTTCTCTGCCGATTTATTCACAAATCAGGGATTCAGGTACCACCCCTTTATTTCTGATACCAGTCTTCCGCATCTTTCCTGAATTTATCAAAGGAAGACTTCTCCATATACAGCATGTGCCCCGAAGGATAATAGGTAAAGCGCAGGTTATCCGCCCTGTCATCGCTTAGGAAAACGTGATTGTAGACCCATTCCGCCGAATAGAACGGCGTCGCACCGTCGAAGTAACCGCAGAGTACCCAGACCTTAAGGAACGGATTTTTTGACATACAGTCGCATACAACATTTTCCTGTGAAAGATAACCGCTCTCCGGATAGCTCCACATATTATTTACCTCAAGAGAAACCGGGATAAACGGCCTGTCTGTCTCGAAGCCCAGTTCATTTGTAAGGTATTCCTGATAGGTGCTGAAAAGCGCGATATCGGTGGACGTAGCGGAGGGATCATTTTCACCATTTTCCTTAGGCCCTGTGATACGTCCGTCGTATCTCCCGATCACCAGCTTTTCATCGCTTAACAGCTCTTCTCTGAAATCCGTCAGAGCGATCCTGAAATTTTCTTTTAATACAAAGTCCTTCGATACACCGATATAACCCGCAAGCTTCTGCGCGATCTGATCCTGCTTATCCTTTGCCATCTTCTTTCCGAGGAACAGCACGGGGACATACTCCTCTTCTACAAAGGCGCGTACTTCTTCAAGATAGTCCGCAAGCTCCCTGTCCTGATATTCCCTGGAAAGCTTGCCGTGATACCATGCATCTGCCGCATAGGTCGGAACTAAGAGCGCGTAAGGGATATCATTCCCTTCCGACATGAAAACCCCCGAAAAGTTATTGACAGAGGATACTAACATCAGGCCGTTTACATATATGGCGTATTCATCCGCAAGGTACTCACAGAGTCCTACTGCGCGCGTGGTGCCGTAGGATTCCCCAGCGATATACTTAGGAGAGGCCCATCTTTTATGGCGGTTGATATACTGGCGGATAAAGTCACCTACCGACCGGCGGTCATTATCATATCCGAGAAACTCCTCCGTTTCCTCCTCATTGACCGCATGGGAGTATCCGGTAGCGACGGGATCAATGAAAACAAGATCAGTCATATCCAGAATTGAATTCTCATTGTCGACGATCTTAGCCGGCAGCGATACGGCATGGCCGGTATCGTCAATCTCCGGCCGGCGCGGTCCTATGCAGCCGAAGTGGATGCAGTAGCTGCTGGCACCGGGACCACCGTTGAATGCAAAGGTGATCGGGCGATCCTTTACATCCTTTATATCATCACGGGTATACGCCGTATAAAACATCTCACAGGTATAGCCGCCTGATTCCAGGATCACCATGCCCGTTTCTGCGGTATAGGGAACCTTTTTCCCTTTGATCACTGCCTCGTGCTTTGTTGTAACAAGATTATCCTGCGCCGGAGCTTCGTCCTTCATAGATTCTCCCGCATCGGGACTCTCCTTAGCTTCTGCCGAAACCTCTTCGGAAGCCTGCGCCTTTTGATCCGGCGCCGCTTTAATTTCCGCCGGCCATGCGCAAAGTATTAGTCCGGCGATCATGATCAGTGCAATTCCTCTCTTCATGTTATCATCCTCCTTTTTTTGTTTTATTTACTTCCAGAACTCTCCAAGCTGTGCCTCCAGCTCTTCAAATTCCGTTCGTGCATAAAGCTCCTCCTGTACGCGCTCAGCTAACTCAATTTCATCCGTAATGATCCCGTCAACCTCACTGTCAAGGAAGTTATTCATGGATTCCTCCGTATTCACGGTCCACACAACGGCCTGCTTCCCGGCGTTATGTATCTGCCGTATCCTCGCTTCGGATGCCATTTCTTCCTCCATGATAAGGAGATCACAGTTTAACTTCGCTACATTTCCGATACCCGCAAAAAACAGGGTGCCGGTCTCAAATTCCGGATAAGCTGTCTCCGCATAGTCGATCACATCATAAGCTAAGGATATAAGCACCACATCATCGGTACAGTCCTTCTCCCGCACGATGCGCACTATGTCGTCAGCCATCTGCCGGTCTGCGGTCGCTCCCTTAAGCTCAATAAACAGTTTTTCGTGATCCTTGATGATATCCAGCATTTCTTCAATCGTCACAATAGGCAGAAGTTCACCGTTTCCCGTTGTGTCGGTGATTTCATGGCGGACGGAACGGAGCTGCCGATCCCGGAGAAAAAGTATACCTCCTCGTACCCGGCACATCAAAACGTATCTGCTCAGCCGTGGCTGAGCAGATACGTAGAGTTTTCTGCGTTGTCAATCCGCAGTCCCGATCAGCTTATTGATATATCCTGTCAGGTATTCCCTGTCATAGAACTGCTTAGGGGTCGGAATGATGAAATCGGGCTCTACCCCCTGATCAATATCATAGAACGAACCGTTCTTCATATACGCCAGGCGCGTTTGCCCGGAAATCTGGAACACAGAGCCATCCGCCGTGGTAATGGGATGAACGACACAGGAACCGCCTCCCGAGGTCTGTCCAAGCATCGTCACCATATGGGAGTTTTTGAGAACGCTCGGTACCAGGTTTCCGCAGGAAAAGCTCTTGGGAGAGGTCAGGCAGAACAGATGGTAGTCAAGCAAAGAATCCTTCTCATCAAACTTTCTGTCAAGATTCGCATCGATCCTGAAATTCTGTGTTACAAGAGCACCTGTCAATGTATCCTTAACGCTGATGGAGCCGTCGCCTAAGAACATTCCGATGACATAGGAAGCTGCTGTGGCCGCGCCGCCTTTGTTACCGGAAAGATCCAGCACAACATTTTCAACGGGACTGCCCTCGCGGGTGATCTGGTTATACGCATAGATCATAAGTCCAACGGTATCCTCCGGATCATTCTCCGCCTCCTCTGTATAGTAATCGACGCCGGTATAAAAAAATTCATCGAAGGTGATATAGGCTGTATTCCCCACTTCCTCATAGCCGGGGCAGCCATTCGGATAATATTCATCCCTTGCATCCATGTATCTGTGTGCATCCGCTGAAATCCTTAAGATGGAAGGTCCCCTTCTCACCTCAGGCTCCTCCTCCATCATCCACGAACGATTGTTATATGCGCTGTGAATATCATCCATATGCATATGACAGAGATCTGCGATGGCCTGCCCGGCTTCCTGGGGATCCTCGCTCATCAGGCGCTCGTACAGATCAGTTTCCATAAACAGGGTTTCAAAGTCCGGGATATCATGCTGCTCCTTCAGACCGTAGAGGCAATCTAACGCCAGACAAAGCTCTTTGTAATTAAAGTCGATCAGCTCCTGACTCCTTTTATCAGGACGCTCCGCGCTGTAATAAACCTCCGCAACGGGGCTGATATCCCCTCCGTTGATAAAATATACTCCGGAAGGATTATACAGCAGCTGGACATTCAGGCTCTGCATAAAGAAATCAGAGTACAGCTGAAGAGGAATATAATACTTCCCATCCTTGTGGATCAGATCGATCCCGTAATCCCCGGGGCGGATCGTGATCGCCTCTCCATACCGCTCATAGGAGCTGTCGCTATGCTCAAAAAAGGCCGCGTTTCCTTCCGCATCCAGGCCGATATCTTCCACAATATCCAAAATTGTCGGGGCGATCGAAGAGACCAGGAAGGCATCAAAGTCCCAGAAATCGATGGTATCCTCTTTACAGTCAATGACCGCGGGAAAACCGTTTTCGCGGCTTATGGTGACCTGCTCTCCGTCAGCTTTGATTGAAAACTCATAATCCCCCGCCCCGCGGGTCTGATTAATCATGGTCAGAAAATCTAACGCGTCCTGCACCTCAATATATGGTATGTCCGTGTTCCCGTTAATAAACGCCACCTTCATCCGCTCTCCCTCATCCTCATTGGATAAATAGAGCGTCAGTTCCTTCTCCTCGATTTCATAAACCTTTGGCGCCTCTTCCTCCGGAGCGCCCTCCGACAGCGCCGCCTCGATCCTTTCGTCGATCTCCTGATCCAGTGCCTGTCCGATCTGGCTCAGATCCCCGGCACTGCAGGCAGTCAGCGCTGTCATGCTGAAGGCCAATACTGCCGTGGTGATTATTCTGTTCATTCGTTTCATTCTGGTTCTCCTTTCCTTCCGTGTATCCGCCTAGTACCCTGAGCAGTTAAGTAAGCTTTATAATATACTAAACATATATCGCTTATCGCTGTCAATACCACTGTTGTGTATAACCTCAAAATTGTCTTTTATGACTTGTATTCTTTCCCTCCGGATGATATGCTACTAGAAGAATAATCTGAAGCAGATGCAAAGGAGAAATATATGAAAGTAAAAGAAATGGTTGATCTGACTAACGATATTGTACAGAGATACTATAAAAATGATATTCAGCCCTTTTTGGATCATGTAGACGAAAGGGTGCTGTGGTACGGTCCTGCAATTGGGCAGTTTCTTTCAGGCCGCAAGAACGTTATGGATGCCTGGTCAGCCGAAAAGCATTCCCTTACCTTTACCCTTGGAAATGTTCGTCTTGATCATATCTCCAGCCACAGCTCGTATTGCGAGGTGATGATGTCCTTCCCCGTCACAACCCATTATCCGGATGGTGACCATGTCACCATGGATCAGATCATCCATATCACATGGTGCGAAAGAAAGATCGACGGGGAAAAGGTTCCGCGGATGCTTGTCGTACATATATCCGATCTTTATCACAAGCATAAAGATGACAACATCTATCCGGTGCACTTTAATGAAGTATATAAAGGTTATGTACCGATAACCAGAGCCGCCAACAACAGGCGGGTCTATTTCCATGGCACAGATGCAGCGGATCTTTACCTCATACCGGATACCATCATTTATGCCGAAAGCATTGATTATGGCAGGCACTCCATGCTTTACACCACCGAAGGAGCATTCAGGACAAGCTTGTCAACCACCGCCCTTGAAAACGAGCATCCTGATTTTCTCATACGCTGTCACAAATGCCATCTTGTAAACCCGGTGCATATCATCAGCATCAGTCGCTTTAAGGTCACCCTGTCAAATGGAAAAGAGCTTGCGATCCCGGAAAAAAAATACACTGCCTTCCGGAAGGAGATTCATAAAAAATGGGCGAATACCGGAAAAAGTGATTAACCGTGAATCTGAACAAAAAAAGACAAGCCTCAATGGATTGATAGAAAATAAGGCGCATAGTTTCCTACACGCCTTATAATTGAATTTAGTTATGCTTTCTGCTGTTGAACAATACCTTTTACCTGGTCAAGCGTTAAACCCTCGCCCTCTGCAATATCTTCTAAAGACAAACCCTTTGCCAGCCATCTCAGAACACTCTCAACTTTTGTTTGCCAACTTGCTGCTTTCGCAGTTTCATTTCTCATATCTTCCATGACTTTCCTTGCACATAGCCGCCACTCCTTTCTCATCTTCTTTGAAATATCTGACCTTATCTGCCAACTGTTTGAAGTGCATATCGTTGGGATCAGTGCAAAAGAAGTCATGCATTTTTTTTCTTGGAATTGTCCGTTTGTTTTGATGTAGAAGTGCGAAAAACTGTCTGTTCTGAAAAGTCGATAACAGATTTCTACCCCAATTTCTACCCCAATTAGATTAAAATTATTTAATAATAGATAACGAATATTAATACTTTCCTGATTGAATGTATATGTTTAGAGACATGAAAAAAGCCCTGAAATACTGCAAAAATCCAGTATTTTCAAGGCTTTTTTTCTCTGCTCCCGGCAGGATTCGAACCTGCGACCTACGCATTACGAATGCGCCGCTCTACCAGCTGAGCCACGGAAGCGCCGTTCTGCTACATAAAGATCCGCCGACCGGCAAATCTGCAGACAGAACATTTCCCTGTCCTTAACGGACAAGCATGATTATATTAGAAAACTCTCTTCCTGTCAAACACTTTTCTTAAAAATGATCGACAACACTTTTCTTAGAAATAGATTATGATACTTTTCTTACAAATACCTGACGATACTTTTCTTAAAAATACCTTACGATAAAAATACCTGACGTTCCTTTCCCTTATGAAATCCTCTTATATATGGTCAGGATATTTTTTCCGTCGCTGTACTCATATGTAACATTATCCATGCTCTTTTTGACCATGAATATGCCAAGACCCCCTATCTGCCGCTCCTCCGCCGGAAGGCTCACATCCGGATCCTCCTTTGCGAGAGGGTCATAGGGGATACCGCTGTCCTTAAAGACGGCGATCACAAAGTGTTCCTCTTCGTCATAATCCAGGTTTATCTCAGCGTTTCCCTCACTGTCAGGATAAGCGTAGCTTGCAATATTTATATATATCTCCTCCACAGCAACCGCAAGATGTATCCTTGATTTCATGTCACAATCAAGTCCGTCAAGAAAATCCTCCAGAAAGGCAAGTACCTCATCAAGCTTTTCTCTTTTAGCTTCGATCTTTAATGTCTTCATTTTTTTCCTCCGTGTCTGCGCCGATCCGCTCGGTCTGCCGAACGGATAGTTTCCTTAGGCCTCGTTATTCGTTTCCTTAGCCTGAATCTCGTTACCGTGGTAGATAAAGCCCAGCATTGTTATGTCGTCAAACTGCGGTGCCTCTCCCACAAAATCATCGATGGAATTTCTGAGATTGATAAGTATCTTCTCCGGGTCCATTTCCGTATTCGTATTAAGTGAAGCTATCAGACGCTCTTCACCAAAAAGCTCCTGGGCAGCACTTGTTGCCTCTGTAACTCCATCTGAATATTCAACAATGGTATCACCCGGAAACAGCTCAAATTCATGCTCCCTGAAGCGGATGCCTTCCATTGTCGCCACTGCGGGAGAATGCTTGTATATCACCAGCTCAAAGCTCCCGTCCCTTCTCCTTAAGGCAGGATGCTCGTGCCCAGCATTAGCCGCGACCCCCTTACCTGTTCTGAGGTCGATAATGGCAAGCCATACGGTCACAAAGAGCTCCGCGTCATTACCCTCACAGAGCTGGTTGTTGACATCGACAAGTATCTCGCCGGGACTGCCTCCCATAAGCGCCCTGGTCTTTATAAGAGTCTTTGCGATCACCATAAACAGGGCCGCGGGAACTCCTTTTCCGGACACGTCGGCGACCACCAGAGCTAAATGATCTTTATCCGTAAAAAAGAAATCATAAAAATCACCGCCTACCTCCTTGGCGGGATCCATGGAGGCAAAAAGGTCAAACTCCTTTCTGTCGGGGAACGGAGGGAATATCCGCGGAAGCATATCGGCCTGTATCTGGGTCGCAAGGTTAAGCTCCGCAGTCACCCGCTCCTTTTCAGCGGTAATGCGCTTAAGATCTGTCATATAATCCGTGATCTCAGCGATCATATCGGCAAACCTGTCGGAAAGGCTCCTTATCTCGTCATTTCCGGTCTCAATAGCTCGGATAGACTGCGCAATAGCGGGATCCTTCTCTCCCGAATAGGCGGATACCTCTTTTTCAAGCTTCAGTATACGCGAAATAAATGTTTTTCGCACATAGCTGCCTGTCAGGATGACCCCTGCAATAATAAGCAGAACAGAACCCAGAGCCTGCCGCATTACCACACTCCACACTATCTGATCCACCCTCTGCACGGATATGTCGGCGCATACCAGTCCGACCTTTTCACCGTTCACCGATACCGGAGCATAATCAGTATATACGTGACCGTTTTTATTATTAAATACATCAAGCTTTTCAGGACTTACTCCCGTCTCCCATGCCTCCCACATTCCGGGATACTTGGCAGGATCCTGGTAAACATCCAGATTCAGGACGATATAGGACTTTCCGTTCTCCTCAAACTCCGCGATGATCGGGTCTATATAATAGATCATATGGTCCTCGGAGGACGGATATATAAAATACACATAGGTCAGATTGAAGGAGTCCTTTGCCTCCTCAAATACATTTCTCCAGTAGTTGAATCTGTATTCGGCGTACGCAAGCTTTACCTCCTCATCCATCTCATCAAAGCCTATATCGATCCCCGGAGCCTTTCCCGGGTGCTTCTGACTGAAAAGCCTTTTAAAGTTCTCATATTGAACAGAATAATCGATAGGCTTTTCCGAGGGTATCCTCATCTCGTCGCCATGCTTTGCAATATAGTTTTTCAGCTTTACAAATTCATCCCCCTCCTCAACGATAAGATCATTCAGGTAGGTTGTGATACTGTTCAGATTGTTTTCCGTTTCGTTGTAATAGGCTTTTTTCTGGGTTTGATATGTATAGAGTATATTAAGCACAGAAAAGACTATGCCGAATACTCCGAAAATAACGGTAAACTTTACAGCCAGACTGATCTTTCTTTCCTTATGCTCATTCATTTCCTTTTTCCTCCCTGAGCAACCAATGTCTGATAAGAGACGCAACCGGCCTTCTATAGCTGTTCAAAAATGTCATATGCCCTCTTTCGTTTCCGTACAGGCCATAAGCCTCCCCGCCGCCATCGGTAAGCTCCGCCCATGGATCCTTCTCGAGCCTTAAGGGCACATCACCGTTACAGGAATCCCTTTCCTCTGTCAGCATCACCGAATATACGGGAGCCCTTACCTTCCCCTCTGTAAGCAGCGGAAAGGCCACGTTTACCGAATATACCAGCAGAGTTTCGTAAAAGGCATGGACGTGCCTTTCGTCATCCTTTTCTCCGTGGGCCTTCAGGCTTTTCCTTATAAACTCCTCAGTATCCTCCCCTGCTTCCGGCAGGACCCTGTTCTGTCTGCCATAGCCGAAATAGATCACCTCTGCGGTGCGAAGAAGCTCTTCCCCTGTGATCCGGGAATTTTCTCCACTCTCCCTTATCTCAGGCAGCGCATCCAGCATTATAAGCCGGGAGACTCTTTTTCCTTTTTTCTCCAGAAGCCCTGAAAGGATATGCGCCGCCGAAGCGCCCTGGGAGTAGCCTATAAGTATGTCGCCGTTTTTAAACAGCCTCTTCAGAGTCCTTAAGTATCCGTCGATCGTTTCATGCCACATATCCTCCTTTTGGGGGTCGAAGCTCTTAAGCTCATCAAGGCTCATCTCCCCAAACAGCCTGTATTTTCTGTCGATAAGGCCATATATCTCACCTCCGTGATTAAGCTCCCTGATAAGCTCTATATAACAGAGGGCCATACCGCCCGACGGCGGGATGAGAAACAGGGTTGGAAGAGTCTTATCCCCTTTTTTGAGCAGTACCACATCCTGCTCAGTCCGTCCGTCCTCTGAGCAAAGAGAGCCTTCTGTTACACGCTCCCGTGACAGGCTTACCAATAGTCCTCCAAGGCTCTCGGGGGTGGGGTGCTCCATTATATCCGTTCTTCCAAGGCGTTCCTCGTTAAGCTCCGACAGAAGCCGCATAAGATCCAGGGAATTTCCGCCAAGCTCAAAAAACGATTCATCCCTTCCGACATTTTCAAGTGAAAGTATTTTCTCAAACAGTAAGATGATCCTTTCCTCGATGGCATTTTCGGGAGGCTGTGGGGCCCTTCTCTTTTCCGGGGCCGGCACAGGAAGCCTTTTCCTGTCTATTTTCCCGTTATAATTCAGAGGAAAGGCTTCAAGCCTTATCAGATGCTTCGGCACCATGTAATAGGGAAGCACTTCAGTAAGATACTGCCTTAAGAGAGAAATATCAAGCTCTTCCGTACCCGTAACATAGCCGCAGAGGAAGGGTTCTCTGTTTTCATCCTTTCTCAAAAGCACAACTGCCCCGGAAACGCCCGCAAATTCCCTTAGCCGGCTTTCTATCTCCATAAGCTCGATACGGAAGCCTCTGAGCTTTATCTGTGAATCCTTTCTGCCTCCGTACATGAATACACCGTCATGTCTTAAAAAGCCCTGGTCTCCTGTTCTGTACAGCCTTTCGTACCCTTCCCTGCCGTTATGGAAGATATTTTTTACAAATACTCTGTCCGTAAGCTCAGGATGGTTGTGATAGCCTCTTGCAAGATTTCCGGAAATACATATTTCTCCCTTTTGTCCAACACCGCAGAGCTTGTCTCCCTGCATTATGTAGATTTTTTTGTTGTAAAAGGGTCTTCCGATGGGAACCGCCGTTTCCTCACCCTCCGAATATATATGAGCGGCGGCGTGAACACAGGCCTCGGTAGGGCCGTAATCATTAATGACCAGGTCTGTCTTTTCCTTAAAACGCCTGAAAAGCTCCGGATCCGCTTCGTCACCGCCAAGCCCCACAACCCTGAGTGCGGGCAGGCTGTCCAGATCAAACACTCTTAAAAGGGCATTGGTCCCGTGAATATAGGATATACCGTTTTTACGGCAGTAATCAAGCATTAAAAGCGGAGAATCCATCATACGCTTCGGCATGATGCATATCCTTCCCCCCTGAGCCAGGGGAACGAAGATCTGTAGGATTGAGGCATCAAACACATAGTTGGACATAAAAAGCGCCGTATCGTCATGAAACGAACCGAAGAGTTCCTCATTTGTATATATCAGATCGGAAAGAGCCTTATGCTCTATTTCCACCCCTTTTGGCTCCCCTGTGGTCCCAGAGGTATAGATCATATAAGCTGTACGGTCCCATAATGCCTCCGTATCCTTGTCTGCGCCGATATGCCCGGATATCGTTTGCATGGGCGCTAATCCCGATTCGCGCCCATCGGTCCGGTTTGTCGAACCGATCATTTCAATATTAATCGGCTCTGAGGTCAGATCGATCACGGCTATACCAAGCCTTTCACATAATTCCTTAACCGCTCTGTTCTCAGTATCACAAAAGTATATTAAAGCCTCCGGCTCCGAATCCTTAAGAATATACTCGATACGTTCCATCGGATACAACGGGTCAAGAGGAACATAGGCAGCACCGGACAGCATTATGCCGACAACTGAGATCACCAGCTCAAGGCTTCTGTCCGCCATAACGGCAACAAACCTCTCCCCGGAAAACGTAAGGCGGCCCGCAAGAACAGAGACTGCGTTCCAGAGTTCCCCGTAGGTAAGGCTTTTATCCTCAAGAATAAGCGCTTCTCTTTCAGGCGCCTCGGATACCCGTTCGAAAAGCATATCCGGAAAGGTTTTTCGGGGATAGGACTTAAAGACACCGGAAAGCTCCGAAAGAAGCCCGTCTCTTTCCTCAGGGGCAATCCTTTCAAGATCCCTTACCCGCAGACTGTCATTTTCCGATATCCTCCCGCAAAGGCTCTCAAGCCGCTTAAGAAGCAGCTCGATATAGCTCTCGGGATATTCCTCCGCGTTAAAGGACAGCTTAAGCTCATAGCCCTCTTTTTCCTCAACGATCATGGAAAGATCATATTCGACCTCTTCAAATAACGATACAAGGCTGTAATATCCGTCCTCCTTTTCCACCGGATAGTTTTCGAAGACATAAACGGTTTGTATAAGGGATGAGGAAAGACCGGTTCTGGAGCCTATGTCGCTGATGGCTGCGGCCTCATAGGGCTGCATCGCAAAATAGTCCTCCTGCCTCCTCTTCATTAAGGAGGTGATCTCCGTATTCTCGTCAAAGCGTACTCTTACCGGAATGGTCCGGATAAGCATCCCTACAGCATTCTCTATGCCGGAAAGCGGCACATTCCTCCCGGAGACCGTCTCACCGAAAACGATATCATTGCTGTCGCATTCAAAGCCCAGCTGCAGCCCCCACAGAACACCGAAAAAGGTGCCTGGGGTTATGTGGTGCCTCAGGGCGTATCGCTTAATACTCTCCGAAAGCCCGCTGTCAAGGAGCAGGGAGGCTTCCCCGTGCTTTACAGAGCTGCCCCTTTTAAGCCTGAAGGACCCGGGAGCCGTTCCCGTCTCGACCCCCTTAAGGTATTCCTCCCATCTTCTTAAGGACACTTCATGGCTGTCCTCCGAAAGCTCACCCATGTAATCGGCAAAGGAAGGACTAACTTCGGCGGCTCTTTTAAGAGAAGCCCTTATGCTCTCTTTGGATTCTCCGGCCATAAGTCTTTTATAGCAGCTTGTAAGCTCTCTTATCAATATCTGAAAGCTCCAGCCGTCAAGGACACAGTGATGGGTAGCTATCAGAAGCTCTGTGGCTTCCTCTCCCCTGCACCTTACAAACCTGATGACAGACCCCTCGGTAAGGGACAGTCCTTTTTTACCGATAATATCGGCAGCCTCAAAAACATCCGCTTCCGGCAGTTCGATCAGCTCAGGAGCATTTTCCTTTAAAACAAGCTGCCAGGGCTCACTAAAGCCTCTGTATACAAACCTTAAGCGCAGGGCATCGAAGCGTGCGGATATCAGAGAAAGAGCCTCCTTAAACCTTTTACTGTCCCAGGCTTCATTTATCGTAAGGCGGTCAAGAAGATAATAGGCCCTGCTTTCAGGCTCGGTCATATAACGGTAGAACATTCCCTGCTGCAGGGGAGTCAGCCTGAATACCGCGGAAAGCTCTTCCGGAGAGTACTGTTCGGTCAGCTGCCTCCACTCCTTAAGCTCCATGGCCCTTCCTCTGCAGAGATCGGAAGGCCCGTATATCCTCCGTTCGAAGGAGGCCTCTGAGGCAATGTCTGAGAGCTTCAGAATATAGCTGTTTAAAAGCTCTGAGACCTTTACCTCGGAAAATACGCTGTCATAACAGCATTCCGCAAAAAGACCGTCCCTTGTAAAGCGGATGTTAAAGGTTATGGTCCCAGGTATTCCGTTTAGCGGGGATATTTCCTCTCCTGCGCTTTCTCCGGCATATGAAAAGGCTCCGTAAGACTTTTCGGCCTCTCTTCCCAGATAGTTAAATACAAGGCCCCCAGGCTCATACTGATCGTCATATAAAAGCCCGTAGCCAAGGCCTGCACCGGGCACCCTTAAAAGAGCCTCCTTTATCGTCGTGACCTGCTCATCGAAGGTATCCTGTGCCTGTACCATGAATGGGTAGACTGAGGTAAACCAGCCCATGGTATGACTTACATCAATCTCCGGGGAAAGCCTGCCTCTTCCGTGTCCCTCCATTAAGAGAGCGATCTCTTCGGGAGCGCCCTTTTCTCTTAATACAGTCACAAGGGCCGCAAGCAGCAGAGCATCAGGTCCTGCACCGAAACGTTTATTCGCAAGAAGGGACAGCTTTTCCGCTTTTTGTGCGCAGAGCATTTTCCTGATACATGGAAAGCCTCCCTTTCCTTCCGCATTGCTTTCCTTATACTCAGCAAGCCATTTTCCGGTGCTTAAGGCCTTTTCGTATATTTCCTTCCTGACTCTGTCCCAGTATGCCTTCTGAGGAAGGAACTCCTCCCTGTCCTTAAATTCCCACAGCCGTTTTGCCCACTCACCGAAGGACGCGGTCCTTCTTTTTTCAAGAAGGACACTTATGTCAGACGTTACAGAAGCTTCAGGACCGGCCGGATTTGACAAAGCCTCAGAAGCCTTTGCTGACGGCGTAAGGATAAGGCTCAGATCCTGAAGCAGGATATCCCAGGAGACCTCATCCACGGCATAATGGTGTATGGTTATGAACAATCGTCTTTCTTCACCGTTTATGAATACTGCGGCCTTTATTATATCTCCCTTAAGAGGCGACAGCTCCCGGCTAGCTTTTGTGCATTCTGCCTCCCTCTGCAGGGCGGACAGCCCGTTAAATACAGGGATATGAGGCGCCCTCACCTCTTCCCTGTCACGTATCACTATGCCGCCGTCCTTAAGCTGCATGCGAAGCATCCCGTGAGCATCTGTAAGGAGCTTAAAGGCCTGTCCGGGATCTGAAATATCAGCAGCCCTGTCAAGGAGCAGCATGACCGACTGGCTGTACCAGGATGGCTCCTTCATCTCAGTCTTTTCAAACAGAAGCATGACAGGGGTCTTTTTTACCGCAGGATATTCCCTGTATTCCCGTTCTTCAGACCCTGCCGCTCTGGGTGCCGTCCTTCTTATGGTCCTGTATCTGAGAATGAGATTGGCATCAAGCCTTAAGCCCCTCTGTCTTAAAAGTGAGGCTATCCTGATCGCCTTTATGGAATCACCGCCGAGAGAAAGGAAATCCGCGTCAATATCCGACACAGGAATACCAAGCACCGTGGAATAGGCCCTGCAAAGCTCCGCGATCACAGGGTCTGTGTTTTCAACATTACCTTCAGGCTCCTTACGGAGGCCTGAGGCCAAAGCCGTAAAGGGCTTCGGAAGCGCCCTCCTGTCAAGCTTTCCGTTTATTGTAACGGGAAGCTCCGTAAGTGATATCAAAAACTGCGGTACCATGTAGGATGGCAATATCTCCTCAAGGGCCTTCCTCAGCTCCTCTCCGCTTATCTTTCCCGTCTCCTTCTCAACATAGTATCCGCAGAGTGCGTCTTCTCCCGCAGCATTTTTCACCACTACGCAGGCGCTGTTCTTAATGCCCGGAACAAGGCGCATTGAGGCCTCGATCTCCTGCAGCTCTATCCTGAAGCCCCGAAGCTTTACCTGAGCATCGAGACGACCGAGAAATTCAAGGTTTCCGTCCGCGAGGAACCTGGCCATATCACCGCTTCTGTACATACGTCCCTCAAAGAAGGGATCCTTAACGAATTTTTCCGCGGTGAGCTCAGGCCTTTTATAATAACCCTGAGAGACCTGGACTCCTGCGATGCAAAGCTCTCCGGGAACACCGATCCCCGAAAGCCGGTCACCGTTTAAAACATAGACCCTGGTGCCGGAAGCGGGCCTTCCGATTGGCACGCTGTTCTTTTCCGAAATCAGATTCGGAAAAACCCGGCCGTCTCTTGAAAATACAAAGGCGGTGGCATTTACCGTGGTCTCAGTGGGCCCATAGGTATTGACCACATCCTTCCCCTCCGCCCAGGAAAGCAGAAGTGCCCTGTCGACAGCCTCTCCTCCCGTGTCAAGAAATCTTATGTCCTTAAAATCCTTTGGATCCAGAAGTCTTAAATAGCTCGGAGTAAAGGCTACCGCGCTTACCCGCTTTTCCGCACAATAACGCACCAGGGCCTCGGGGTCCTTTGCAAGCTCTGAGGGCATCATGCATAACGTCCCTCCGGCCGTCAGTATCTGAAAAATTTCCCAGACCGACATGTCGAATACAAATTCGGCAAACTCCAGAAAGACATCATTTTTACCGAGCCGGTAAATATCCTCATAGGCTTTGAGCATAGCCGCAAGCTGACCATGCAAAACCACCACGCCCTTGGGCTCTCCGCTTGTCCCTGAGGTATATATCATATAGGCGGGAGATTCGGGGGCAGGGAGCCAAAGCTCAGTATCCGTTTCGGAAGTACCTGTGCCGCGCTGTGGCAGGAGCCGGTGATCATTAAATGAAAGTATGGGTATCCCTGCTTCTTTAAGGCAGCCTGACATCTCCTCAGACAGGTCATACCCGCAGGTGATGACCAGTAAAGGTTCGCAGTCCCTCAGCACATACATAAGCCTGTCTTTGGGGTAATGGGGCGAAACGGGGACATAGCATAAGCCCGAAAGCATGGTCCCAAGGATGGAAATTATCATTTCAGCCCCCCGCTCCGCAATTATCGCAACTGCACCGATCCGTTCACGGATCGTGTGCTTAGGTGCGAACTTCAGTTCGCGCCGATCCGTTCGGTTTTCCGAACGGATCATTTCCTCGTCTGCGCCGATATGACTGCATATCGTGCGCGATAACGCTTTTGCGCAGCTTAAAAGCTCACCGTAGGAAAGCGAGATATCCTTATACACCAGAGCACAGCTGTCAGGCTCCTCCACAGCCCTTTCAAGTATAAACCCGATCGCTGTTTCACTGCCGTTTTCCCCTTTAGGTACGCTGTCCGAGCTGACGGTCTCCCCCATGAACTCAGAAAGCAGCAGCCTTTCTTCTCTTTCATCGGTAATGGAAAGCATCCCGCAGCTTATTGAAGGAGCCTCCTCCTTAAGACAGCTTACGGTAAGGTTCTTAAAGTGGGAGGCGATATATCCGATGCTTTCCTCCGTAAAAAGCCCGTTATCATACTTGATATCAAAAAAGTAACGATCCTCCCTCTTCTCCGCCTCAAAGACAAGGTCGTACATTGCCCTCTCCGTGGACTCAAGCCTCAAATGTGCAGGCTTTCCCCCAATATCCATAAGCTCCGTATCAAAGCTCTGCATGATAAAAAGGACATCAAAAAGGAGCTGCCCGTGAGAGGTCCTTGAAAATCCGCCTTCCTCATAAAAATCAGAGGCTATCTCCTCAAGGGAAACCGACTGGTTATTGATGGCAAACAGGACCGTTTCCTTTGTTTTTGCCAAAAGGGCTGAAAACGGCTCGCCCTTATCCCCGTCAATAAACAGCGGCACGGTATTGACAAACATTCCCTGCATGTCCTTATTAAAGGCTTCCTGACGCCCGTCCATGACTGTACCGAAAAGGAGGTCTTCCTTTTGCGTATACCGCATACAAAGAACCGAAAAGACCGAAAGAAAGAACATGAAGGGCGTTATGTCACGCTTTACGCAAAACCTATCGATCTCACCGGAAAGTCCGGGGTCATATTCCATCAGAAAATGTCCCGCATTTCTTTCCTCACCCTCCCTGAATGCCCTGTCGAAGGGAAAATGCAGCTCCTGTGCTTCAGTAAATCGGGAGGACAGCTCTCTCCATGCATTCCGCTGCCCGGCATACTCAGGTGATCCCTTAAGAACGGCCTCATAAGCCGCGTATTCCTTCTGGTGAAGAGGATTCCCGGGAAGCTTCAGTCCGTTATAAAGCTTTGTGAATTCCGAAGCAAAAAGCATATTGCTCCTGCCGTCGCTTATAATATGATGAAATTCAAAGGAGATCGTCCTCTCCTTTAAGCTCCAGCCAAACAAGGGAGCCCGTTCAAAGGAAAAATCCTCTGAAAAGATCCTCCTTCCCTCAGAGCGTCTTACGGCATCGGATACCGAGGCCTCATCCTTCGGAAGTATCGTCTGCCTGAGACCGTTTCCGGTAAGGACAAAGCCTGTTCTGAGGCTTTCATGCCTTTCAAATAAACACATAAGCGCCCTGATAACACGCTCTCTTTCAAAGCCGGCCTCAGCCTCTATACAAAAGGAGAGCAGATAGGTATCATCAGTCCCGGAAAGCATGCCCTGGGCGGTATATATCCGTGTCTGGCTCACACTTACGGCATAGTCCCGCGCCTCAGGAAGACTTACAGGCCTTATGAGGCTCTCCTCGCCCTCTACCCCGCAAGCCCTGTCTATCCTCTCTGCCAGAGCGTAAACAACGGGATTTTCAAGGATATCGCTCAGCTTAAGCCTTACGGAAAAGGTCTCATATATCCTGTAAAGCAGGGCTGCCGCCGACAGTGAATTTCCTCCAAGCGCATAAAAGCTGTTTTCTCTTCCCACAGCGCCGGCTGAAAGCACCTCCTCATAAAGCCCGGAAAGCTTCTCCTCGGTATCGGTCGCAAAGCCCCGGGCCCCATCCCCGACGGTATTTAATACGGGCTTTGGGAGCCTTGAATGATCTATCTTGCCGTTTACATTAAGCGGGAGCTCCGTCATGTGGATAAAGCAGGACGGGAGCATGTATGAGGGCTTTGAGGCGAGGATAAGCTCTGAGAGTAGTCCCTCATCAACAGGCTCATCCGACAGATAGTATGCGCAGAGCGCCTTGTTTTCCCCGCTTCCGAAGGCTGTCACCACGGCTGACTTAATGCCTTCCGCGCTCTCAAGCAGGACCTCAAGCTCCGCAGGCTCAATACGAAAGCCCCTGATCTTTATCTGCCTGTCAGCCCTGCCCATATATTCTATGAGGCCGTCCTCATTTATGCGCGCAAGGTCCCCGGTATGATATACCACCGCATACTCGGGGTCTGTTGAGAAGGGGTTTTCCGTAAAGACTTCAGCGGTAAGCTCCGGATGATTTATATAGCCCTTTGCCACATGAGGCCCTGCTATCCAAAGCTCCCCGGTCATACCCTCCTTAACTCTTTCCCCGTTACTGTCCGTGATATAAAGCTCAACATCCGGCATTGCCTTTCCTAAAGGCACCTTCCCCGGATAATCCCGGA
>ODAI011973170.1_pt1 | contig 28388 bp, 26 predicted proteins | sample 1539321 | NCBI WGS metagenome assembly ODAI01 (sample SAMN02144231, study PRJEB22623) | gut metagenome | biome: sheep rumen | host: Ovis aries | place: New Zealand
CTGCGCAATTACCGAAAAGAGCGTAGAAAAGGACGACTGATCTGTATCCCAGACCGTTTAGACATGCATCAGACCATCCGGACAACTGCCTGTTTTCCTGAGTGATTCAGGGCACAGGCCGGTTCGGATGGTTTCTTTTCTTTTGAACATGTCGTAGCCCGTTTTGCCTCTGCAAATACTGATCTGCCCGGTTCCCGTCAAAGAAAGATGGTTCTGAAAAACTGAGGTAAACCCGGAAGGGAGAGGTACAGATGATAAAAAACAAACCGTCTATCCCCCGCTTTGATATGATTAACTGCGTCCTTTGCAAGGATCCTCCCTGCAGCCGGGCGTGTCCGCATATGAATCCCGGAGAGCTTCTGCGCAGCATCTGGTTCAGGAATGAACAGACCGCTGCCGGACAATTGCCGGAGGAGAATCCCTGCCTGATGTGCAGCAAGGAATGTGAAAGGGTCTGTGTCCGGTCCGGAGATGTTCCGATTCGTGACCTGATCAACCGTCTGTATTATCAGGTAAAACCGGAGTGTGAAACACCTCTTCCGGACAATGAGGACCGGCTTCGCTGCGATCTGTGCGGCATTCCGCTTGAAAATCCGTTCCTGCTTTCCTCCTCTGTGGTAGCCAGCAGCTATGACATGTGTGCCAGGGCTTTTGAGGCCGGATGGGCAGGTGCAGCCTTTAAGACCATTTCGACGATCGATATTCATGAGGCGTCGCCCCGCTTCTCGGCAATTGAGGGGGACAATGGGGAGATTATTGGCTTTAAGAATATCGAACAGCTTTCAGATCACAGTGTCCCGGAAAATATGGAAGTATTCCGCAGGCTGAAGGATAAGTATCCAAATAAGCGCATTCTGGCGTCCATCATGGGAAAGAATGAACCAGAGTGGGCGGAACTGGCATATCTGTGTGAAAAGAACGGAGCAGATGCGGTTGAGCTGAATTTCTCCTGCCCCAATATGGCTGCGGGAGGGACTGGCAGTGATATCGGTCAGGTTCCCAAACTGGTGGAGCGGTTTACGGCGGCCGCCAAGGAAGGGTGTTCGATTCCTGTGCTGGCCAAACTGACGCCGAATGTAGAAAGTATGCGTTACGCGGCAGAGGCGGCCAGGCGCGGCGGAGCGGATGGAATTGCAGCGATAAATACCATCAAGTCCGTGGTTGGCGTGGATATTCACACATTTGTTTCCGCACCGGCTGTGCATGGCATGAGCTCCGTGGGCGGTTACAGCGGAAAGGCGGTCCGGCCGATTGCCCTTCGTTTTATTTCAGAAATCGGCAAGGATCCGGAACTGCAGGGAATGCATATCTCGGCAATGGGCGGGATAGAGACCTGGCAGGATGCACTGGAGTTTCTCCTGATGGGCGGGAATTCCATTCAGATTACCACCAGTGTGATGCAGTACGGATACCGGATCATCGATGACCTGAAGGCAGGACTCAATCTGTATCTGGCAGAAATGGGCTTTTCCTCCGTAAAAGAGGTAATGGGACTCGGACTGGACTTTGTGAGCCAGACCACCGATGTGCTTGAGAGGGACACGATTGTTTATCCTTCCTTTGATCATACACGCTGCATCGGGTGCGGACGGTGTGAAATATCGTGTTCGGATGGCGGCCATCAGGCGATTCGCCTGAATGAGAAGCGCAGACCGGTGCTTAACGGAAAAAAGTGCGTTGGCTGTCATTTGTGTCTGATGGTCTGTCCGCAGGGTGCCATTTCGCCTCTTCCCAGGCGGGTAAGCAAACCAACGAAATAGGCCCGGGAAGCATTCCGGTTATCCTTAAGGGGAGAGGGGAACAAAGGGTATGCGCAAACGATTTTATTTCCTGACGTGGTTCGTTCTTATGATGGCTTTTGCAGGCCTGTCCATGGCGGAAACAGCCTATTCAGCCCAGACGTACAGTGCGCAAACCTCCTCCGGAGCGGAATCAGATGGGACAAACCCGAACAATTCCGATCTTTCAGCCGAGGATGTGGCCTGGCTTGCTCAGGTATATGGTATCTCTCAGGGAGAGGTGACCTCCCTGCCCAGTGTTTACAGTACCTCAACGGAAAACGGTGTTTATCTGCCGAAAACCGGTCAGACTGAATCCGAAACCGTACAGACACAGCAGAGTGCTGATGCGGCAGGGATGACGCCGGCCCTCCCGCAGACAAATGGGACGGCAGGGATGACGCCGGCCTTCCCGCAGACAGGCGGAACGGCAGGAGGGACTGCGGTTTCCCCGCAGACAGGCGGAACGGCAGGAGGGACTGCGGTTTCCCCGCAGACAAACGGGACAGCAGGGATGAACGCGGCTCCTCTTCAGACCAATGGAACGGCAGCCAATGCAGGCAGCGTTGCAGGGATGACGGAGGGACTGAATACAATCCAGGGCGGTCAGGGCGCAGGAAGCGTGATGGTGCCGGTCATGGGAGCGTTTCTGGATGGCACGGTACTCAATGTTGGCGCTGAAATTACCATTGGCCTCTCAGACAGATCGACGATTGCGGTCAGTCCTGAGATCTGTTCCGTGGTTTCCGGAGGGACAATCGGATATGGATTTGCCTGCCGCGTCTTTTATGAGCGGGTAAAACAGGACACAAATACCTATGTGGACCGGTTTACGCAGGTGCTGGTTTACCCGCAGCTGATCAATGCGGGAGCGAAAGCAACGCCGGCTCCTGAAAAGAAATCCTCGGACTCCGGATCAGCCGGCAGCCGGAGCACAAATGACGCGGTGTCCGGTTATCCCGTCGATGTGTACGAAAATCCCGCTCAAACGGCGGAGGACGACAGTTATGGCGAGGATATCTGGAACGAAACTGATGACGATTCGGAAACGGTATGGGACAGTGAGGTCTACCCGGATGCCGACAGTGAAGCCTATTGGGAGGAGGGAAATGACTGATCCGGGCAAGGAACCTTCAGGGATTCAGGACCGGGTCATCAGTGTCTCTTTCGCCTCTGAGGCCGGAACAGCATCCGCGTTTACCGCAGAGGAATCACAGGGAAAGAATTCACCGGGAATGGTCCCCGGTGAGTTTTTTCTGCGGCAGGTACATTGAACAGAAACAGAGGAATCCGGAATGATTGATAAAAATCGGGCAGATGAGGTGTTTCATGCCTATACGGAGCAATATGATTCCGAAAACAGCATGATACGGAGCAAAGCGGATCACACGATGCGTGTGGCATCTCTTTGTGAGCGGATTGCCAAAGGCTGCGGAATGGATGAGACGGATACGGACTTTGCCTGGTATCTGGGTCTCCTTCATGATATCGGCCGCTTTGAACAGGCACGCATTTATCAGACCTTTGTCGATGATGCCTCTGTGGATCATGCGGAATTCGGTGCGGATCTTCTGTTCAGGGATGGCCTGATCCGCTCATTCCCGCTGGACGGGATTCCGGAAAACGGGATGGAAATCATGGAAACAGCCATTCGTCAGCATAACAAGCTGTCTCTTCCTGAAAGTCTGGACGCACGGACGATGACGTTTTGCCGGATCCTCCGGGATGCGGATAAAGTCGATATTTTCCGGGTGATCACCGAGCTGCCCTTTGAGGAAATTGTGGGCAGCCGGAAAGACCTGTTCGGTGAGGCAGATGGTGCCTGTGATGAGGTAATGGCCTGTGTATATGCACATCGCTGCGTTCCGAGAAACATCCGGCAAAACCGGTTTGACTGCCGTATTTCACACGGATGCATGGCATTTGAACTGGTTTTCGGGACAAGCAGGGAAATTGTCCGGGAACAGGGGTTTCTTGAGCAGATTCTGGGGGAGATGGATAAAGACGGAAACCGGTTGTGGAGCGCGAAAGAATGTGAACAGTTACGAATCCTGAGGCACGAGATAGAGCGGGCATGGGCCCGGAAAAACGTGCTTTGACACATGGGTGAGAAAGATCAAAACGGTGCCACATGTGCCGTTTGATGGAAAACAGAAAGGACAAAAAAGTGGATATTGATATTTTATTGGCGTTGCAGGATTTCAGGAACGGAGTCGGAGGGTGTCTGACCAGCTTTCTCTCAAAGATGACGTTCTATGGTGAACTGAGTACGGCCATCATTCTGATGGCAGCCATTTACTGGGGCATCAGCAAGGGGTTCGGGACGTATCTGCTGATGGGCTGGAGCGGAAACCGGATTGTCAACGGCTTTCTGAAGGTGACCGCCTGTGCCTACCGTCCGTGGATTCGGGATGCACGCATTGTGCCATATGGCAATTCGATGACGACGGCGACAGGGTATTCATTTCCCAGCGGTCATACCATGAATGCGACGTCGGTCTTCGGCGGCACGCTGCTGAAAAAAGACCTGCCGGGTTTGCTTCGGATCGTCGCGGGATGCATCATGGTTCTGGTGGCTTTCAGCCGTATTTTCCTGGGCGTTCATACCCCGCAGGACATTCTCGTCGGTACGGTGGCCGGCCTTGTGGTGATGGGACTGGTCATGAAGATGATGCAGTGGCTTGAGGAGCATCCGGAAAAGGATATTCTGGTTCTTGTCATTGGAATCGCCTGTGCCGTGGCGGTGGCCGTTTATGCAGCCGTCAAGCCGTATCCCGTTGACTATGATGCAGAGGGAAAGATTCTTGTCGATGGCGCGAAGATGGCCAATGATACCTTTAAGGGCGTTGGCTGGTGTGCAGGTTTCCTGGTTGGATGGATCCTTGAAAAACGGTTCGTTGGCTTCACGACAGAGGTATCCATGAAGACACGGTGTGCCCGGATCTGCATCGGACTGTTCATCTATTATGCCCTTACACTGGTGCTTGTTCCGCTGCTTGTCAAAGGAATCACCGGACCTGCCAACGGCATTATTACAAGCTTTATTCAGCTGTTCTATATTTCCTTCCTTTTCCCGTGGGGAATCAAGCACTTTGAGAAGCCGGAAGGAAAAGCCGCACCTGTCAGATAAGGCAGATGCAGACTGAGCAGCGCATGGTGTTTCTCTGATAAAAAAACCTGCAGGCCTTGCCTGCAGGTTTTTATATATGACTTTCCAGTGTGGAATGAGCTCTTGCCCCTTGCCAGACACTATTTCTGCGCTTCAGAGGGCGTGGCATTTGCAGGGGTTTCTCTGGTGCGAACCAGATTGCCGGAGGCATCAAGGACAGGTTCTTTGTCTTCAATGAGTTCACAGACGGAGCTGTGAATGAATCCGTAACCGCCGCTTTTGGTCTCTACCTCATACCAGACATCCGGTTCTGTATACCAGAGAACATTCCGGTAAACATACACACAGCGAAGGACTTCTCCGGGGCCGATGCCGGTGAGTACCGGACTGTTATTAGAGGAGGGATGTTCCCGGATCAGGCAGCGGTCCGGCAGATAGACCCAGCGGGGACGGGCATCCTCGACCGGATCGTAGGGAAACGCGTTTTTGGCACTGACATAGCCGAGGGTTCCGTCCGGCATGGCAATTTCCCAGTAACCTGACATTTTTTCCCTGCTCAGAAGCGGATAGGTCTGCATCTTTCTGGCCCAGCCCATTTGCGCGCTGTCGGAACGCGGCTTGCGATGGATGAGCAGATTCTGCTGAGGATTAATCCAGACGTATCCAACGGTGCGCTCTTCGACATTCTCGATGACCGGTGAGGTATAATTCTCGGGAATGTAAGCATGCTGTCCGTCATCGAGACTAATCAGAAGCCACCAGGGATGAGCCTTGGTGCCATCTCCGCGTACCCGGGCCAGAACACTGTACTGCCGGCTCATTTTAGCCCAGCCTACGAAGCGGCTGTGACCGGTAGGACGAACATAGGCAGCCACGTTTTTTTCATGACGGATGGTGATTCTCTGGTTTGCCTTTTCGCCCTCCGCCTGTACCAGTGCTGGCAGGAAGAGAAACAGAAGAGACAGCGCCAGAATGAAAAGTGTCAGGAGTCTTTTGGCCTTCACGGAATTGTACCTCCTTCCAGGGTCAGGAATAATTGACGTGAACGAAAATCAAAATCTTAACAGATGGCATTTTATCGTAAAATCAGAGTGGTTTCAAGTGTATCTCAAAAAGTGAGCAAAGGGAACAGGCATGATTGTCTGCATCAAAGGAAAGAGGTGAATCGGACAAGGCTTCCTGTGCTTCATTCAGGCCTGCGGAATGCGTTTGACAATTTGGAACGGAACACTATCCGTGCATGGAATAATGGGTATCCTCGTCGATCATCTGAACCATGACATCTGCGATTTTCGGATCGAACTGGGTGCCCCGGCAGCGGATGATTTCGCTGCGTACCTGTTCCTGCGGACGGATGTTTGAGTAGGCACGGTTGGAGGTCATGGCATCATATGAATCCGCAACACAGATAATGCGGGCTTCCTCGGGAATGTTTTCCCCGGAAAGACTGTCCGGATAGCCGTGGCCGTCATAGCGTTCATGATGCCATCTTGCTCCGGTGGCCAGTGCCGGCATTTCCTCAATGTTCTGGAGTATTTCATGGCCGACAACCGGGTGTTCCTTGATTTTCTTAAATTCCTCATCGGTCAGGCGGCCGTTTTTATTGATGATGGTTTCCGGCACGCCGATTTTCCCGATGTCATGAAGAAGACCCATGAGATAGATTTCCTGCTGTTCCTGCTCGCTCTTTCCCATTCGGCGTGCGATTTCCCTTGAATATCGGGCAACGCGCTGCGAGTGACCGCTGGTGTAATGATCTTTGGCATCTACTGCCTTGGCCAGGGCCAGCATAAAGTCCTGCGTCAGATGAGCGGTGCGTTTCTCATTTTCAAGAATCCGGCGGATGTAAAGGGACATATCCCGGACCATTTTCTGCAGACTGTGATAAAGACGTTCAACCTCATCACCGGTATGGATGTTAAGATCCGGAAGGACATCGGTCCGGTTCTGTTCATCCGTATTGAAATAATCCTGCATCAGGCGGGACATGGCGTTGACTGGGCGGACCACATTGTTGAGAATAAACTGGTTGAAAAAGTAAGCGATGGGGATGCCGGTGCAGATCATCATGAGACCCAGCTGCAGGTTGTGCGGCCATCTGCTGGTTAGATATCGTAGGCTGAAAGGAATTTTCTCACCGGCGGCTAAGAACAGATTGGTGCAGAGAATGGCAGCCAGGGTGAGCAGGAGTGTTTCAAACAGAGACAGAAAGGTTATCCGGCGTGCGAGAATGTTGACGTTTTGATCAAGGCACTCCATTCCGGCGATAAATGCCTGCTGAATGTGCGCCGGAGCGTATTTCATAAACAGATGGATAATCCCGGCAGCGAGGACGACCTCAGGGGCGGCGATGAGCAGCAGACGGGAAAATGGCTGTCCGTAATAAATCGGGTTGGTTTCGGGGAGCGGCAGAACAGTAAAGAAAAGATTCCAGAGGAATGCCAGAGAAGCGGTGAGAATACAGGCACTGAGGAGGGCTTTAAGCAGCGAACGAAACCATCCCTTATAGGACAAACCGGAGGTGATCATGACCAGAAACAGGTAGATGGATACGGTGTACAGTGACGGATTGCTGCTGGTGCGGATGATCTCACCGATAAACAGGAGAACAAAAGTGATAAGGCCGCAGCCTAATCCGCCGATGCCCGCGGCAAGGATGACAAATGCATCGGTAAATGCAAAGGAAAATCCGCCGGCCTTTATGATGCTGCTGAGGGACGTCAGGCGTCCCAGAACGACAAGAACGGCACACAAAACGGCCAGAAGGAGAGTGGGCAAAAGGGGCTTTTTATGGAGACAACAGGATTTTATCATGTGTGACCTCTTTCTGTGAAAACGATCTGTACAGGCAGATAAAACGAGCTTGACAGACAGGTACGATACGGGATGGACAACCGCCTTCGCCTTGCTGAAACTGACGGCCTGATGGCTGCCCATGGACAGGTAAAGGTGAAAAAGGCTCCTTCCTTTCGGCTTTCTGATTCACAGAACCCGGAAAGGGAAGGAGTTCGGCTGTCGGGAGAAGGATGACAACAAAGAAATGTTCTGTCCATTCAACATTTTCCGGTTTCGTATTGTCACTGGCATTTGGATAACATGCTGGAGATATAATAATCATTTTCGGCGCAATTGTCTACTGCACCTTTCACACGAAACACATAAACTGCAGAAAATGCTCCAGGGGCGAAGGACAATCGGATGGTCTTCATTCATTTTTCTTTCCGGCGGTGATATGGCCATCCCCTTTATGAGCAGTGACTTGGCATCACTATTTTTCGGTGCTCATATTTGACAAACTGCCGCTGTGGCGGCAGGCCATCTCCTTTTTTGTTTCCCTGTCCCGTTTTTCGGGGAAAACATGGTTTTTCGCGGAAAGAGATTGACAAAAGAGCGAAAAAAACTATAATGAAGCTACTTACCGGATGACGGGGAACATGTCTGCGAAAAAGCGGCACAAGAGAGCATGGATCATAGGCTGAGAGTCCGTGCTGCTGGCGTTTGCAGGTACCATCTTCTGACGGCAGGCGGTTCGTGGCCGTTATCCCACATGAGAAGAGGTAATTACAGCAAGCGGGGTGGAACCGCGGATGCATCCGGCATTCGTCCCTACAGAGGGGTGGAATGCTGTTTTTTTGTGCCCAAGGCCAGCGCAGCGAAAAAGAAAAAGGAGCAAGGAAATGAAGATTATCTACAACGACGGCCATGTTGCCGAGTGCCCTGCTGAGGAGGAACTGGAGGTTCTGCGTCATTCCGCGGCGCATATTATGGCTCAGGCGGTAAAGCGTCTGTATCCGCAGGCACACTTTGCCTATGGCCCTGCAACGGAAAAGGGATTCCATTATGACATTGATCTGGGTGATGTCAAGCTGGGGGATGAAGATCTGCCGGCAATCGAAAAGGAAATGCAGAAGATTGTCAAGGAGAATCTGCCTTTCAAGGTTTATCCGCTCCCGCGCGAGGAAGCTGTCCGGCTGATGCAGGAACGCGGAGAGATCTATAAGGTTGAGCACATTGCGGATCTGCCGGAGGATGCGGTCATTACATTCTATCAGCAGGGCGATTATATTGATATGTGCGTTGGCCCGCATCTGACCTATACCAAAGCGCTGAAAGCATTTAAACTGACGACCATCAGCGGCGCCTACTGGAAGAACGATCAGAAGAATAAGATGCTGACCCGTATCAACGGTGTTGCATTCCGCAATACGGAAGAACTGGCCGCCTATGAAAAAGAGGTTGAGGAGGCAAAGGCACGGGATCATCGCCGGATCGGCAAGGACATGAACCTGTTCATGGTGGATGATCTGGTGGGCCGCGGTCTGCCGATGTTCCTGCCCAAAGGCTATACCCTGTGGCAGCAGCTCGAAAACTACATCCGGGATAAGGAAGTGATGCTGGGGTATCAGCATGTACTGACTCCGTGTGTCGGAACAGTCAACCTGTATAAGACCAGCGGACACTGGGATCATTACAAGGAGAACATGTTCCCGGCAATGGAAGTGGAAGGCGAGAGCTTTGTTCTGCGGCCGATGAACTGCCCGCATCACATGCGCATTTATGCCAACCGCCCCCGGAGCTATCGGGATCTTCCAATCCGTATCGGTGAAATTGCACACGATTTCCGCTTTGAGGCGAGCGGTACCCTGAAGGGAATCGAGCGCGGCCGTCACTTCTGCCAGAACGATGCACACCTGTTTGTGACGCCTGAGCAGATCAAGGATGAGGTTGCCAGCGTAGTGGACCTGATCTTCAGCACCTATAAGGATTTCGGCATTACGGATTACCGCTGTGTTCTGTCCCTCCGTGACCCTGAGGATAAAACCAAATATCATCAGGATGATGCCATGTGGGAGAAAGCAGAAAATGCGCTCCGTGAGGTGCTGAAAGAGCTGAACATTCAGTTTACGGAGGAAATCGGTGAGGCCGCCTTCTACGGTCCCAAGCTGGATGTGAATGTCAAGCCGGCAGTTGGCGCGGAGTATACGCTGTCTACCTGTCAGCTGGATTTCTGTCTGCCGGCCAAGTTTGATCTCAAGTATATTGACAAAGACGGTTCCCTGAAGACGCCGGTGGTTCTGCATCGCGCGATCCTGGGCAGCCTGGACCGCTTTATGGCGTACCTGATCGAGGAAACCAAGGGCGTGTTCCCGGTATGGCTTGCGCCTGTGCAGGTCAAGGTACTGCCGGTCAGCGACAAGAGCATGGACTATGCGGAGAAGGTTTACGGTGCGCTGCGTGAACGCCGCATCCGTGTGGAGCTGGATGACCGCAATGAGAAAATCGGTTATAAGATCCGCTATGCCCGTCAGGAGGACAAGGTGCCTTACATGATCATCCTGGGCGAAAAGGAGATCGCGGAGAATACCATTTCCGTGCGTGACCGGGCGACCGATCAGACAACCGTATATAAACTGGATGAGTTTGCTGAGAAGGTCCTCAAAGAGATTGCCGAGAGAAAGTAAATAACCGGGAAAACGAAAGCAGCTGATGGCTGCTTTTCGTTTTCCCGGAAGAAGTTCCGCCGCAGAGAGGCCATGAGGGAATTGCACCGGAACCGGCAGGACCAAAGACCGGATGAATGAGGTGTGGCCCTGTCGCGCAGCGACAGATTGTCAAATCCGGGCCATGACAAAGCCACTCAGGCAAGTGACCGACAGTGAGGCCCGCAAAGGAGACAGAGATGGAGAGAAAAGAACGGGTTGTTCTTGAGAACATGTGCATGATTGAGGACGGAACGAAAGTTCTGGTTGAGGATAAAATCGGGAAGGATAGCCGGGGGATCATCTTTCCGGGCGGTCATGTCGAGGAGCACGAACCCATTGTGGATTCGGTTGTCCGGGAGATCTGGGAGGAAACCGGGCTGACCATTGAGCACCCCGTTTTGTGCGGGGTGAAAGACTGGATTGAGGAGGATGGAACCCGGTATATTGTGTTTCTGTTCAGGGCGAATCAGTTTTCCGGCGATCTGAGGTCATCCGAAGAGGGGCGTGTATTCTGGGTGGAGCGGGACCAGGTGCTGGACCTTCCGTGGATATGGGGGATGGATGGCCTGATGAAGATTTTTTCGGGAGAAGAATTTTCGGAAATGTTCCTTACTGCCGCCAGTGGCTGGAAAGCGGAACTGAAGTAAATTCCAGTCAGAATTGAGCAGATGAACCTCAGAAGAGCCGGACACGATTTCGCGGTTCAAAAAAAGCAGGAAGCTCTCTGAACTTCCTGCCTCAGTGGGTGAAAACGCTTCATAAGGAGGCCAGACCCCGTCAAATCTGGAGCGGCTGTGCGCCGAAAGGACGTAAAATCACGGCGAACGGTCTGTTCTCTGTCCGGCTGCCGGATGAATTCAGGCAAAGGCGGCCGGTTCAGAGGCTGCTGCCGGTTGTTTCTTCCCGATGAAAGATACGGGTTCCACAGCGGACGCCCCAGGCCTTTCCGTTGAATATCAGGAATTCGATTCTTGAATAGAGACTGCCGTTTTCCTGAACGGAACGGAAGCGGGTCTCTCCGCAGTAAACAAGATGAGTAACCGTGCCATTGTGGCATCCGACGGGAATCCCGTCCTTGAGGGTCAGGGTAAAGGTGGAGGGGATTCCCTCGTGACAGATATAGGTGCCGGTCAGCATGTCGTAATCCGAGAACGGATAGGAAACCTCGTTGAACCATTCATGACTCTGGTCAAGCGGCAGTCCGAGAACGGCATTGTACATGGCAAAGAGAAGGGGATCCATATCCGCATCTCCCTGATTGCAGAGGACACTTAAACCGATTCCCTCGCCTAAAATCAGGCCGCCTTTGGTGGAAACTCCATGGAGGCCGCCGGAATGTTCACACAGCACGTGGCCCATGAAGGCCCGCTTATTGATTCCCATGCACATGGTCTGCAAGGAGCGCAGAGGATGCTCATTCCCAAGGAGCATTTCCACGGCCTGACGCGGGATAACCTGCTTTCCCTCATGCATGCCGTAGGCGGCAAGCATCCGGTAGTAGGTGGCCATGTCTTTTGATGTTGACTTGACCATGGCGCATCCGCGAAACGGCGGGAGAAACGACCAGTCATCATCACAGCGGTGGCCGCCGTCTTCGGCGGTAAACAGGGAGGTCATATTGCCGCCGGAAAGGGCATAGGCGGCCAGATGGCCGTTGTCCAGAATGGAACGGGTCATGCCGAGCGGAGCAAAGACATGTTCGTGCATGTACGCTTCAAGGGACATTCCGGCAGCCTGATCGGCAATATAGGACAGAATGGCATACCCTTCATTGGAATAGCTGAGATTCTGACCGGGCATTCCGTTATTGGGATAGGGACATTTGGCGATGTATTCGATGATCTGGTCAATGGAATCCATGGTATTCGGCGCCGTTTCCTGAAGGTGCCGGTCATCCTCATCACTGCTGCGTCCGGGGGTATTCATGACGATGGACCATTCCAGGGGCTCCATGGCCGGCAGACCGGATGTATGCATGCACAGATGACGAATGGTCACGGCTTCCCGCGGAATTCCGGGAATGTGGAAGCCCGGGAAATAACGGACGACCGGATCATCCAGACGCAGTTTTCCGTCAACGGCCAGAAGACAGATGCACAGCGCCGTGATGGATTTGCTCATGGAGGCGATTCCGAACAGGGTATCATGATTCGGCGCAATGGACTTATTGGAATCAATGAAGCCGTAACTGAAATCATACAGCATGCCCTCAGGACCCATGATGCAGGCGCTGACGCCGGCCAGTGCCTGGCTTTGAGCGAGCTGGTTCAGTTTTACGGTCAGTTCCTCGGTGTTGAACATAGTATTTCCTCTTCTCTTTGGATCAGATGGTGGAATTGGACGGTGAAAGGGCCGGTTATCTGCGAATGAATCCGGCATCTGCCGGATTCTCCTCGGCAGAGATATAGCGTTCCATGGTCATGTGCAGATCGTATTTATCCCTGAGCATGACAATTTTTTCCATGATGGGGGAACCGTGATGATAGTCAAGGGCTTCCTCGTCCGCCCAGGAATCGATGAGCAGGACCGTCTCGGGATCCTCCAGCAGAATGGCATATTCGTAGCGAAGGTTCCCCGGTTCGGATCGAATGGCAGAAACCGTCCCGGAGGAAAGCATCTCCTCCGCGAAGGCTCTTGCCGAACCATCGGTGCCGGTGTATCGAAGATGGAAGGTAATCATCGTTTTTTCCTCCTCCTCAGCTTTGATTTTTTGTCTGAGACCTGGAATTGATAATCTGGTGCTGCACGACAGTACAGTTCCTTAATGAGCCGCAGTTCGGTCTTTCGGCACCGTGGCATTTCCGGTGCTCATACTTGACAAACTGCCGCTGTGGCGGCAGGCCCTCTCCTTATCATGCCATTTTGCGGAGCAGTCTTGCCCTTATCCGGATTTTTTCTGTCAAGCTGCATATCCGTATATCGGGCAATGAATGGATGCCCGCGGAAAGGAGCAGTCCTGCGGACATTTCCTGAAGAGTACCCGTTCATATTGAAGGGTAAGATTTGATTTGTCAAGGGGAGATTTCTGCATCGGCGGAAAATCTATTGAGGCTGTGATGTCTCCGGCCTTGGATGGAGGAATCATTCGGAGACAGACGGGATGTGAAAGACCAGCGGATACGCCGCACTCTGCCCTGGATGCGTGATGTTTTCAATTCAGCTTCATGAAAAGCATGAAAGGCTCAGGGATGAGTCAGTGCGGATGCATTGCGCAGGAATAGGCTTTCGTGATACAATCCACATGGAAAAAATCCCGGTGAGGGCATCGGACAGAAAGTCGGAGACCGGGGCGGAAACGGCCGGCCGGGGAATTCGAGGAACTACAGGAACGAGGCAGCATGGATCAGAAAAAAGCGGGAGTGCTTCTATCCTACGGGCAGACCATTCTCTCAACGATTCTTTCACTGGTTTATACACCGGTGATGCTCCGCCTGCTCGGGCAGAGCGAGTACGGAACCTATACACTGGTTGCCGGTTTTATCTCCAATCTCAGTCTGATGAGTTTCGGACTGGGAAGTGCATACATGCGTTTTTTTACCCGCGCCGAGGCAAGAGAGGGTGAGGCGGGCGTTGCCAGGATCAACGGAATGTTCTTTACCATCTTCCTGGTGATCGGGGCACTCAGCCTGCTGGTGGGCGGTGTGCTGGTGGCCAATGTCCACCGGATCTTTGCGGCAAAGCTGACACCGAAGGAAATTGAAACCGCCCGGATCCTGATGGCCATTCTGGTGGTGAACATCGCGGTTTCCTTTCCCTGCAGCGTCTTTTCATCCTTCATCACGGCCAGAGAGCGGTTCTTCTTTCAGCGGATGATCAGCATGATCCGGACGGTTCTCAGCCCGATTGTCATGCTGCCGCTGCTGCTGGCCGGCTACGGCTCGGTTTCGCTGGTCATCGTGACCGTCCTGCTGAGTGCCGTTACGGACCTGAGCAGCTATATCTACTGCAGGCAGAAACTGGGCATGCGAATGACCTTCGGGAACTTCGATTTCGCACTTCTCAGGGAAATGGCAGGATTTTCCTTCTTTATCTTCCTGAACATGATCATTGACCAGGTGAACTGGACAGTGGACACAACCATTCTCGGAATTGTTTCAGGAACGATTGCCACGGCCATTTATGGTGTCGGGTCCCAGCTTCACCGGTATTATCTGACCATTTCCACATCCATCTCCGGCGTGTTTACCCCGCAGATCAACCGAATTGTGGCGACGGAGAAAAATCCGGACGCTCAGCTGACCGATCTGTTCATTCGGGTAGGACGGATTCAGTTCATGCTCCTGATGCTGGTTCTGACCGGATTTATCTTTGTGGGCCGGCCGTTCATCATTGCCTGGGGCGGACCTGAGTACGGAGATGCCTATGTCATCGCCCTTCTGCTCATGATTCCCGTCACCATCCCGCTGATTCAGAACCTGGGCATTGAGATTCAGCGCGCCAAGAACATGCATCAGTTCCGCTCCATTGTCTATATCTGCATGGCAGCAGGAAATGTGGCGATTAGCATTCCGCTGGGCATCGCCTACGGCGGCATCGGATGCGCGCTGGGAACAGCCATTGCTCTGATTATCGGCAACGGACTGGTGATGAACTGGTATTATCAGACACATATCGGACTGGACATGAAACGGTTCTGGTGGAGTATTCTGTCCATTGTGCCATCCATGCTGCTGCCGGCCGCGCTTGGTATGCTGGTCCGGATGAACGTGGCCATCACGGGATATGCCGGCGTTCTTCTGTTTGCCGTGCCCTATGCCGCCCTGTTCACCCTCAGTGTATACCGCTTTGGCATGAACAGCCAGGAGCGGGCGCTGGTGATGGGGGGCGTGAACCGCATCCGCTCAAAAAGAGGCGGATGACAGCTGCATTATTTCATCTGCGGTTTTGCAGAATGGATACAAGAAATCATTGGAGGTTTACCATGGAACGATTTGTTGGGGTTATCCTGTTGCTTTGTCTGCTGGTTTGCGGGAATGCGCTGGCAGAGCCTCTTTTGGCAACCGGATATGATACGGAGACGGTCCTGCGGTCATGGGAGACCAATGCCTTTTTCGCCCGTATGGCAGAACTGACCGGCGTTGAGGTGACCGGCCACGCCATTACAGAGGAAAAGGAATATCAGGCAATGCTCACGAAGATGATGGGGGGCGAGCAGCAGGCGGATATCCTGTTCAAGGCGTCTCTGACCCGGCAGCAGGAGAAGAGCCTGATTGACAGCGGGGCTGTGCTGGATCTGGCACCGCTGATTGAAAAAAACATGCCCAACCTGTCCGCTCTTCTTTCGGAGCATCCCGAATGGCGTGAGCAGATGGCACTGGAGGATGGCCGGATTGCCTCTCTGCCGCTGATCAATCTGCATGAGCGTCAGGTCTGTGCCTGGCTGAATGAGGCCTGGCTGCAGAATCTGGGGATTGCTTTCCCGACGAATCTGAATGAACTGACAGAGGCGCTCAGCGCAATTGCCGGGAAAGATCCCAACGGAAACGGCAAAAAGGATGAGCACGCACTGGACATGGTGGGCGTGTATGAGCTCAGATGGCTGCTGCCCTATTTTGGCATCGTCGCAGATGATTACCATGTGTGCAGGACCGGAGACGGAAAGCTGGCGTTTGCACCGGATCAGGACAGTTACCGCCGCTTTGCCGAGACGATGAAAAACTGGTATGATGCCGGAATCATGCGCCCGGATGCTTTTACCGCAACACATGCCGCTCTGCAGATGACCACGGCTTCCAGCCAGAACTCAGACAAAAAGCAGACCAATACCAGCGGCATGCTGCTGACGGTTACACCGTACACGGTGGTGGACGCGGATGAGGTGGTTCATTACCGGGCGGTCCTGCTTCCGGATGAGAACGGGAAAATGCGCTGGCGGGATTTCCTGGGCGAACTCTGGACCGGCACGTTTGCCGTAACCAGCAGATGCAAGGATCCGGATGCCGCGCTGCGCTGGGCGGATGCGCTTTATTCCCGGAAAGGTGCTGAACTGGCTTATGTCGGCATTGAGGGGGAGGAGTATGCGTTCAACGCGGATGGTTACTGGGAGTATAAGCTGCAGGAGAGCAGTGAAATCGAGTCGATCCGTGCCAACAAAATCATCTATACCGGAACCACGGTTCCGGGACTGTTTCCGTACCAGATCATCGAGGCGGTTGACAGTGAGGCGGACCGGCATGTGTTCGCGGAGAGCGAAAAAGTACATGCCTGCAGTGAGCGTGTTCTGCGCAACTACTTCCTGCCCGAAAGCATATCCGCAGAGGTAACGGAAATCAGCACACGTCTGGGTGCGCTGGTGGATGTGGGGCTTGCACGCTTTATTACAGGCGAGATTCCGCTTGATGATGAGAACTGGAATGCCTGGCTGAACGCACTGCACGAGGCCGGAAGTGCCCGGCTGGTCGAACTCCTGAGCGACAGATAAAAATGACAGGCGCTGATCCTTTGCGTGGATTGAAGGACAAAGCCAGAGCAGTTATCCCCATAAGCAGGGGCCGGGAAACCGGCCCTTTTCCTTATGGGCTGCAAGGCAAGCGGGGAAAACATGGCTGATGAAAGAATTCGGGAAACCTGTTTTCAGAACATGGTCGCCTGACAGTGAAACGGAGCGAAACAGGTGATTGCAGAAGGCGATTGCAGAAAGCGCATCCCTGATATTGCGAAAAAATGGGAAAAATGATAGAATTGCCATTGTACAGTTCAGATTGTATAAATCAGTTAGAAAGGGCGGTTTTTTATGAAAAAAGTTCTCTCGATGATTCTTCTGGTCATTCTGGTTCTGACAGCAGCCCTGGCACTGGCAGAGGACAGCAAAGATGAAATGATCCTGGAAAAGCTTGGCACCACGGCTACGCTGCCTGAGTATTATACCAGAAAAAATGGATTTGCCGTGCTTCTTGAGAAGGGCATTGTAAGCCGGAAACCTTTTGTGTCAATCCTGGCCATCGAGTATTTCCCGCTTCCGATGGAAACCTATCAGCAGCTGGAAGAGTCGATTGATTCCATGACGGAAGAAGAAATTGAGTTGATTCGTAATCTTTTCTCTGTTCCGGCACAGCTGGTTGTGACGGATGGTGACTTTGAGGCGGTAAAACCATACCTTGAGTCCGAACCTGTCTCGGATCCGGTGCAGCTGGGTTCTGCTGAGGGATACACCTACTGGTATGTACCGACTGTATCCGACAGATATCTCCAGGTTTCCGACAGCGATGACTCGGAGCAGCAGAAGGCGTATGAAGAGGAACTGAGCGGACTCCGCACCGAATTCCTTGAGGATCTGAAGAAAGCCTCTTTCTTCAAGCCGGTAGACGATGAAGCGGAGTTTGTCGGACAGGTGATCAGCTTTACCTCAAAGGACCTTGACGGAAATACCGTGACAAGTGCAGAGCTCTTTGCCAACAACAAGGTGACCATGGTCAATGTATGGGGAACCTGGTGCGGAAACTGCACCGGCGAAATGGGTGAGCTGGCAGAGATCCATAAGCGTCTTCAGGAAAAAGGATGCGGAATTGTCGGTGTTGAGCAGGAGTATGGCATTACTGATGAAATCGCTAAAGAGGCCAGGGAAATCCTTTCCTCTAACGGCGTGACCTATCCGAATGTCCTTATACCGGAGAATGATCCGGTGTTCGACCGGATTCAGGGCTATCCGACAACGTTCTTTGTTGACAGTGAGGGAAAGATCCTGACCTATCCCATCGTCGGCGCCGCAGTGAGCGAGTATGAGGCGGCCGTTGACAGCCTGCTGAACAACGAGGAAGTTGCGCGTGTTGAGGGCAACGATGCCGCAACCAACAGTGGCAAAGCGTATCGCGTTATCGTCTATGACAAGGACGGTCCTGTAAAAGGCGCGGTCATTCAGTTCTGTGATCCCAGCACCTGCACGCTTGGAAAGACGGATGCTGATGGAGTTGCGACGTTTGATATGCCGGAGGGAACCGTGTATGATGTGCATGTCCTGAAGGTGCCTGCCGGGTATAAGAAAGAGGCAGAAACGTATCATACCCTGGATAAATACAGCGATATCAATATTATCCTTGAAAAAGAGTAATTTCCGTTCAGTGCGGTGAAATCCTTGAATGTATAAATGAAACGGGGAACCGAATCGGTTCCCCGTTTTTCTGCGTCTCAGTGACGACGGTTCAGATGAGGGCGGCTGCTTTTGCCGCGCATAGACGAGGCGGCAAAGGCTCAGACAGGTTCGCTGCAGGATTTCTGCCGGCAACAGATCGTTCTTTTCGGGAAACCCCCGGGAGGAGCGGGCTATTGCCTGAGGCCAACCGAAAGAGTTCCGGCCGGACCGGGCTGAGGAAGGGCGATTAATCCTGCCAGCGCCAGCGGGGCACTGAGCGGGATACACAGGAAAAAACGGAAATCGGTGGGGGAGGAGAGAACGAGCGCGGTGGCAAAGGAATACCCGATCATCATGGCAGGCAGCGTCAGTGCTGCGGCCGGGCGATTCCCGGCGAAAGCGACACAGGCAAGCATCACCAGCAGAAGCGGAAAGCCGGGATTCCAGAAAAGCCACGAAAAGAGCGGACCGGCGCTGTGACGGCAGATCCCGTTGAGCAGATAACGAAGAGCCGGGGAGCCCTGCATGGTGAAGGTATAGCCGGCATAAGCGGCGGATTCGGCACTTTCAATGTAAGGGGACATGCGCCAGTAGGCGTTTCCAAAGGGAAGAAGCGGCATGCGCCAGAGCCCGGAGAGGGCCTCTGTGGCCAGAACCGGTTCGGCGGCAAAGGCACGCAGGGCAAAGAGGAAAACCTGCGGCAGGCTGTAGGCGTCCAGGTTCCCCGGGGATACATGCCATTTGGTTTCGTTCCAGTCGCCGGGCGAGTCGTACTCGGCAAAGACGCTCTGCGGGGCGATGGTTTCAAGAAAAGTCCGTGTTTCGGCATCCAGTGAATCCGGCTGCTTTGCGTAAACATGGGACAGAATGGTGATGGGTACCCCGTACGTCTCTTCAAGACGGCGTTCGGCCGGGGTGACATGGAAGGCATTGTAAAGCGGTCCCCGGATGCCGGCGTAGAGCAGAAAGCAGATGACGGCGGACAGGATCACCGGACGACGGTGACCAGTGAGGGAAATCAGCAGCCAGAGGATGACGGGGAGGGTGGCGGCCATGCCGTTATGCCGCAGAATGGAACAAAGACACAGAACGACGGAAAATGCCAGCTGGTTTCGGATGGGATGCAGCCATTTTCCGCGGGAAAAGATGATGGACAGAATCTGACCGGAGAGAAGGAGAATGCAGGTGGCAAAAGCACAGTCCTTCCAGATGAATGTCAGGAGATTGGCGGTTGCCGGATTCAGGCAGAGATAGGCGAGAACGGCAAGCACAAAGGGTTTTGGAAGCTGCCAGCGCCATAGAACGGAGCAGGAATAGGCCACGCTCAGGGAGAAAAACAGATCCTGCAGGATAAGCAGCGCACCCGGGTGAGGAATGATGCGGGTAACCGCCCATTCATAAAGGGTATGCAGGGCCGGGTGCCAGTCATCGAACTGCGAAAGACGGATCTGCTGCCACTGGATCAGGGTATCCGAGGAGGCACCACCCGGGAAATAGGCCAGCAGATAGAGAAGACGGATGGCGCTGCTGGCAAGGAAAAATGCCGCGAAAATCCGGAAACGGAAAGGGGCGGGCATAGCCGGCAGGGAAAAACCAGCGTTCTCCGTGATGCGGCTTATGCGGATCAGAAAAACGGAGAGAATCGCGCCGGCAGCCAGGGACATCCACAGCGGCCAGAGGTGCGTGAAACTGAGCTGCACAATGTAAATCAGGTAAAAAGCAACCAGAATGCACATAAGAAAAAAGGGCCAGGCCCTTTTTTCGGAGAGTGATGTTTTCAAACAGATGACCCCTCTTCGTGGTAAGATTCCTCGGCATTGATCTGCCAGAGATGCGAACGGTCATTGCTGCCCTCTGAGATGAGGCGGGCAGCTTCCATGCCGGTGAGCATGGAATGGTCCATGTTGTTGTAGCGATGCTGTCCGTTCCGGCCGATGCAGTAGAGATTGGGAATGGCGTCAAGGGCGGCGCGGATATCATCCATCTGATCATAGGTGCCAAAGTAGGCCGGATAGGCTTTTTTCTCACGCGCACAGATGCTGTCGAGAACCGCGTCCTCCCGGATAATTCCCAGTTTGACCAGTTCACTGATGGCCATCTTGATAAAATCTGCGTCCTTCATGGTCCACATGGAATCGCCTTCCCGGCAGAAGAATTCGAGACCCATCCATACAGTGTTTTCCGGATCTTTGACCATATAAGGCGACCAGTTGTTGAAAATCTGCAGCCGCCCGATCTTTACGTCATTCTCCTGAATGTAGATCCAGCAGTCCGGAACGATATTGCCGATGGTTTTGCGGCTGGTGGTATTTTGGATTTCAAGGCGCCTGACCAGGAGACCGACGGTCATGAAGTCACGATAGGGAAGAGCCAGAGCTGCTTTTCTGGCCTTTTCAGGGAGTCCGGGGGTCCCGGCAAAGAGATCCGAAAGGGGCATGGAGGAGATGAGATAGTCGCAGGGAAGCGTGCGCCGGTTATGGTCAGCATCCTCAACGGTGATGCCGGTAATGGGGCTGTCCGCGCTCTCTCCGCTGCGAACGGCTGAGACAAAGCGGGTTTCGGTAAAGAGGATGCCGCCCATCTCACGGATGCGTTCGGCCATGGTTTCCCACAGCTGTCCGGGACCGTGCTTGGGATAGGAAAAGGACTCGATCAGGGAGGTTTCCACCCTGGCGTCCTTTTTGCGGAACGGTTTGGTCAGCGCGTTGAGGAGAGCCCCCATCAGGGAGAGTTCCTTTACCCGCTGTGCACCCCAGTCGGGGGCAATGTGGCTGGGATGTACACCCCAGAGTTTTTCGGTATACCCTTCGAAAAACATGGCATACAGCGGTTTTCCGAAGCGGTTGATGTAAAAATCCTCCAGTGAACGGACCGGCCGCTTGTGGAAGGAGGAGGCCATGTAACCGATGCCGGAGCGGATGGTGCGGGCCAGCCCCATATTGGCAAAGGTCTGCCACTTGATGGAAATTGGATAGTCAAAGAACTTCCGGAGAAAGTAAATGCGTGAGACACGGTTCCGATAGAGCATGACAGCATCTGTCTTTTCCGGATCCGGCCCGTTCGGGGAAAGAGGAATGGTCCGCTCAAGCTTCCGGTCATCCCAGGAGGGGGCACCCTGCATGGGGAGCAGCTCCTCCCAGAGTTCATTCACGGCATTGCTCTTGGAAAAGAAGCGATGCCCGCCGAGGTCAATCCGGTTTCCTTTATAATACAGGGTCTTTGAAAGCCCTCCGACCTGTCGGTGTTCCTCGACGAGAATGACATTGAAACGGTCACCGGCATTTTTAAGAAGTTCATAGGCGGCAGTCAGGCCTGCGGGCCCTGCGCCGACCACCAGAACGTTTTTTTTATCGTTCATTTTATGATCCTTTGTTGCGATTGGCGTCGTTTTTGCGCCTGACCGGAGAGAAGGAATGAACATGATTCCATCTTTGAACCGGAGAACGCTAATTTGAGAGGGCTTCATACGCCTCTCTGGGCGTTTTGAAATCGAAAAGTACAGAAAGAATGCCGTTTGAATAAAGATCAATCATCTGAAGAGGAATAAAGACCATGCTGGCAATCAGTTCTGTCTGAACAGGACCATCGCCGACAAAAGCATATTCCTTGAAACGGATTTCACCATCTGTCATATCGAGCTCAAAGTTGCCGATTCGCATATTAAAATTGACCCGCGTCAGATATTCGGCAAGGGCCAGACGATGATCCTCGTCTGCATTGATGGGGATGGTGGTAAGGATTGAAAAGTTGTTATCACGGATGATTATGTATTCATGAGCAGTCTGTATTTTGGATTTCAGTTTAGTACGGAAATGAATGAGACACTCATTTCCGTTGGATGTTTCTTCTCGGACAATGATCAGGTCTTTCTTATGAAAGAAGTCTTCAATCGCGTCTGCGATTTGAGGCGAATAACTCATTAAAACATCACTCCGGTCTGTCAATCTCCTGCCTGCCGAATCATCTAAAAAGCCCGGGCAGGGAAACATTGCCCTAATTGTATCGAAAAAACGTAATCTGTCAAGCGCAAATACGCCTGCATGTACAGGAAGCGACGGAAAAAGTCGGGAGAGAGGGAAGTTTATGTGACCTGTTGCACTTGTCTTTCTGATCGGATAAAATGAGAGGGTCAGAAATCCCGGATGGGATTTGTCAGAACTTGAAAAAAGTGACTCTGTCGCGCGGCGACGGATCGTCAAATCCGGGCCAGGACAAAGATCAACCGTGAAACCTGCAAAGGAGCTGGAAAAAATGTCGGATTATGAGGCGCGCCTATTAGCAAATGAAAAGCAAAATGACGAGTATCTGAGCATCTTTAAGAATGAACTGATCGAAAAGGGGCTTTCCGCGAAGACAATCCGGGAGCATGTGAGCAATGTGGATCTTCTTCTGAATCATTATCTGCCCGGATATGAGGAAGATTACCAGATGGCGGATGGAATGAACAGTCTGTATGGCTTTTTTGATTTCTTTATCCGCAAGTGTATGTGGTCAACACCTGCCTCTGTAAAGAAAATGGGCGCGTCCCTGAAGAAATTCTACAAGTGCATGATGGAACACGGCTTGGTTGACAAAGAGGAATTTAAGGAATTTTCCGAAACACTGAAAGAAGAGATTCCTTATACCATGATGAAATGCGATGACTACAACGCCGTTTACATGGATTACTAATGACTGCTGCCCCGATGTCTGAAAAAGCAGACGCAGCGTTGAAAACGGTTACGGGAAAAGGTGAAAGGAAACGGGAAGATGCTTGTTAATATGAAAGAAATGCTCAGCCACGCGCAGCGTGACGGATACGCCGTCATGGCGGTGAACAGTGTGAATATGGAAATGGCGCGTGCGGTCATTGAGGCAGCGGAGGAGGAGCATTCGCCGGTAATTGTCCAGATGACCCGGATTCAGATGAAAGCCTTGGCGCACCCGGAGGATCTGGTTCCCATGGTTCTTGCCATGGCCAGGCGCAGCAGCGTTCCGGTGTGTCTGAATCTTGATCATGGTCCGGACTACGCAACGGTGGTGGATACCCTGCGCAGGGGCTTTACAAATGTGATGATCGATGCATCTTCGCTGCCTTTTGAGGAGAACATACGGCGAACGCGCATTGTCACGGATACGGCACATGCCATGGGAGCCAGTGTTGAAGCGGAGCTGGGACATGTCGGTCAGGCGGTGTCCGGTGACGGGAAGACGGCGGACTTTTACACCAATGTGGAACAGGCGGTTGAATTTGTCAGGCGGACAGAGGTGGATGCACTGGCTGTTGCGGTGGGAACGGCCCATGGCAAATATCCGGCTGACTATGTGCCGAAACTGGATTTCAAGCGCCTGGCGGAACTCCGGGAGGCGCTCCGGGTGCCGCTGGTCATGCATGGTGGTTCGGGATCTGGCGAGGAAAACATTAAGAAGGCCATTGCCGGCGGAATCTGCAAGATCAATGTAAAGACGGATGCGTTTGCCGCGGCAACCACGGCCATGAAAAAGAAATGGGCGGAGGATCCGGAGGCGGACTACATGGAGATCATGGTAACGGCCGAGGAAGCGGTAAAGCGCTTTGTAAAGGAATATATCCGGATGATCGGATCAAATGAACGGTATACCTTTGATTTTGCCGATAACGGAAGCCGTGAATAATCCGGAAACGTCGCCTTTGGGCGATTAAAACCAGACCGTCCCCTGGGGACGGTGAGAGAGATAAGAGGTTAACAGATGGAAATGCGTGAAATCGGCCATTCGGGGATTATTGTCAATGGTCTCGGAATGGGATGCTGGGCAATCGGCGGGGGATCCTGGTGGGGTGAGAACGATGACAGGATGTCCGTTGATACCATTTATCGGGCTGCCCGGCTTGGAATTGAGTGGATTGATACCGCACGTGTATATGGATTCGGACACAGTGAGGAAGTGGTCGGACGCGCACTGCGCTCCATGCAGCGTCACAAGGTGATTCTGTCCACGAAATGTGCGCTGCAGTGGGATACTCAGGAAGGGGAATATCACTTTTCAAGGGATGGACATGATGTCTACCGCACCCTGACGCCGGCGTCGATTCGCAGGGATCTTGAAAAGAGTCTGCAGACGCTGAAGACGGATTACATTGATGTGTTATATACCCACTGGCAGTGCAGGGAATACGGACTCGTTCCGGTGGATGAGACCATGGGTGAACTGATCAAAATGAAAAAAGAAGGAAAGATCCGGGCCATCGGCGCATCGAATGTCAGTCTGCAGGTGCTCAAAGATTATGCGGCTACCGGCGAACTGGATGTGATCCAGGAAAAGCTCAGCATTGTGGACCGCAAGCCGGAAGCGGAGCTGCTGCCTTTCTGCGAGGCACATGGAATCTCGCTGCAGACCTATTCGCCGATTGAGCAGGGACTGCTCACCGGACAGATTCCGGATGATTATGTGCCTGCGCCTGGAAGTGTGCGGGACGGGAAATTCTGGTGGCGGAGTGAGAATCTTCGGAAAGTCAATGAGATGCTTCGCGGATGGGAGGATCTGACCGAAAAGTATCACTGCTCCATGGCGAATCTGTGCATCAAATGGAATTCCATGCTCTCTCCCTGCATTCATGTGCTGTGCGGCGCCCGGAAGACGGAACAGATTGATGATGTTGCCGGTTCCCTGGATGTTCCCATGTCCCGGCAGGATTTTGAGCGCATGAAAGCAGATGCGGATGCACTGATGGCAGAGGCTGCCGGGCAGAGGCCGTGAGCTGCTTCTGCGTGAAACAGACGAATGTGGCCACCATGCCATGAACATCTGGTGACCACACGAACTGGATAAACGAATAGATTGAAATGGACCGGTGATTTTTCGCCGGTTTTTTCTTTTGCCCAGGACAATTGCAGTGTGACTGGAAAACAGACAGAGCACTGAAGTACGAATGAATGACGGGTGGTTTTTCTGCGCGTCTGGGGATCTGCTGGCCTGTTTCTGATTTAGTCCAAAATATATAAAATTAGACTGCAAATTTTGGTGTTGACAAATAAGGAATGCTGCGCTATAATTCCACCTGTTCTTGAGGAACGCACCCATAGCTCAGCTGGATAGAGCGTTTGACTACGAATCAAAAGGCCACAGGTTCGAATCCTGTTGGGTGCACCAATAAATCGCTTACGTGCTTCGCGCCGGAGGCGGTTTTTTTTATAATTGCACACTGTTCATGAATTTTGCACACTAATGAATTGATCAGCCAGATAAGGCCAGGGGGGTTGCAAAAGAATGTCATAGTCCTGCAGAGCAGAAGCGGTTCCTGGGGTATTACTCCGGGAGGGAGAGATGGCAGGAAGGACGGAAAAGAAAGCTATTCACGTGCCTGGCAGTGACGGGAAAACCGGCTCAAAAAACACACCGACATCAGAAAAAGTAAAACCACACCCGTACACCAGGGAAGAAAAAATATGAGCGGTGTGGATGAGGGCCGGCGTGGCCGAGAAGGATTGTCAAGTCGGCCTGGATCTGTGTTGGCCTGTGAGAGAAGCAGATGGAGCGGCCGATGGACACACGGATTGATTGTGTAAAATTAAATGTGCACAGACTTCACAATAATGTTAATGCACAGAGCAGGATGGGAAACCATATTTCGGAGGAGAGGGAAAAGAATGACAAATGATGGTTTTGCTGTTCTAAGTAACCGTGGAAGATATACGTCCTTCAAGTATAATGATTTGGTAATCACTTTCATGCACGGAAAAGATTTGATAAAGTATCTTTCTGTTAAGGAATGGGATAATGGTTATATTGTAGTGGAATGTATGGGAAAAGTGAAAGGAGAATACGAGGATTACATTGATATGACGTACATTATGGAAAACCTTTATATGAATCCGGAGGAATATCTACGCGACATAAGAGGAGTTGAAATAGAGAATGCCTGATGAAAAAATCCAAAAAATAGCAGATGATGCGGATATGATCGTTAAAGGATATGCGTTTAAGAAAAATGGAGATCTGATCCGAGTGTTTAACCTTAATGACGGTGTGTCCGCCATGGTGATAGATCAAGAGGGTACGATGATCGAAACGAACATGAATGAAATTGAACAGGTCATTGTAAAGAGTATTTGGGATAAAGACTCCAAATATATGGAGGCGTAAGCATGCCTAAGTACTTTAAGAACAAGGTCTGTGGATACTATCTGTACTATACATCGTTTTGTCTGGTAGAATGTATGCATGCACACGCCAGCGACACACAATTAAGAGAAGCAGGGTCAGCAAAGTTCTTTGTTAAGAGCGATGGAAGTACGGTTGTACAAAAGAGGGGGATTCTCTCAGATCGTGAGATAAGAGTCATTCAGGAATTCATTAAAGATCATTATATTGAGATGTACGAGATGTGGAAAATAGATAGTGATAAAGGGTTCTACGAGGGCAGATGAAGCTGATCATTCGGGATAAAAAGCCAATAAGATTTCCGACAGAGCCTCTACAATAACGCCTCAATAACTGCTCCTACTGGCAGATATTGAAAGTATCCACCGCCAGACGATTGGCAGGGCGAAAGAAAAGAAGCGGTTCCATGATGAAAACGAAATTCTTTGTGAAATGGTATGATCCAGGACCTGAATTTTAGCCATCAACAAAGAAATGAAATAAAAGGGGATACTCATCAATTTGGAACGGTGAATTCATTCATCCACGATGATGCAGTCGAAGAATTCCGGCGGGTATTTGGCGTTGTATACGACTTCTTTCGCGGGCGGCGCATCGGCCCCGCTCTGCTCAAAGAGGGATTCCTCCTCAGCAGATTCATCCATCTTTTCGCCTTTAGGATCGAATACATGCGCTGGATGGTGCTGATGCAGATTTGAATGTCATTGGGGGATATAGGCGCTGTTCAGGCGGCGAACGCCATAGAGCTGCGCGAAAGAACGGTTGTCATCGTTTGGCGTGTAGGACAGGAACTCTCCTCTGCCTGCTCGCCCAGAGATTTGGTATCCACCAGAAACAGGATGCGTCTCATTCTGCCGAACTTGAGCAGACGATACGCCGCGGGAATCGCGGTAAAGGTTTTGCCCGTGCCGGTGGCCATCTGCACCAGTGCTTTGGGACGATTTTCGGCAAAGGAAGTATCCAGGTTTTGGATTGCGGTGAACTGGCATGTACGGAATCCAGTGGTGCCAAAGGCCGGAAAATGTTTCATGTGATTGCGGATGGTATCCGGCTGCATAAGCCATGCCTGGAGCGTTTCCGGCTGGTGAAAGCAAAAGACGGAACGGGAACGGTATTTCACATCCTGATAATCTGTGAAGCGCGTCAGCTGACCGGTTGCCTCATAGGCAAAAGCGGATCTTGTAATCCGTGGTCACATAGCGAAACGTGCTGTTAGCATATCACCCGGATTGTCTCTCGACCACCGTGAGGTTTTCACCCAGCTCGTCTTTTTTCGCATCAATGACGCCCACCGGCTTGCCGCCAACGAAAAGAGCATAGTCAACTGGCCCGGTGCTGGTGGGGGATTCCCGAACCGCAACGCCAAGCGAAGCCATAGGATTCACATGGCTTAAATCCTGGACAATCCAACCAGACTGCTCAAGCCGAGCGTCGATCAGCTGCCTGGCTCTCTCTTCCGGTGTCATGATGGATCTCCTTCCGTCTCTGCTGAGCTGCGATCTTTTTACTTGTTCCAATGAATCAGCCATTGCCCGCCGTTATTGCTGCCTTTCCGCGAAACAATACCGGCTACTTTCATACCCTCAATCGCACGCTGCACCGTGGCCTTGGAAAGCCCAATTGCTTTCCCGATCTCTACGGCGGTGCTGTGGGGATTGTGGATCATGCAATCCAGAATCCCGCCTGCCCGCGCTCGGCTCTTTTCCGGCAAGAAGGCAAGCAGTGCGTCTATCGCTTCTTTTTGAGCATCATGTGATGCCGAACTTGCTACTTTAGCATCATGTTCAGCCTCATTTGATGCTGAACTTTGATGCCGAACCTCATTCTCA
>ODAI014807572.1_pt1 | contig 28386 bp, 17 predicted proteins | sample 1539321 | NCBI WGS metagenome assembly ODAI01 (sample SAMN02144231, study PRJEB22623) | gut metagenome | biome: sheep rumen | host: Ovis aries | place: New Zealand
GGTAGATGGCACTTCGTGTAAGTGCTGACATATTATTCATTAAAGGCGTTTATCACGCTTTGTGCTTGGCAAGTCAGAACTTCGCAACTTCTAAATGTCGTCAAGAGCAATGCAACGATAGATGTCCATAGGTGGATTATACACGTATGTGTACGGCAATGATTGTATCCCTCCGTTTGGGATACTCATTGCTTGTACTTCGTTATATAATCTCACGGCGTGGACTTCTGCGTTGCTCGTTCTACGACATGGGGTAATGCGAAGACCTAGACTTGCGGGACGGGCAATAAAGATGCTCCCCGCCTTTTTTTGTTTAAACATAACGCTGAAACTTTGGGAGGGGGAGTAGGTATAAAGGAATATATGTTTCCAGACGAAAATACTATTTTGCTGGGTAATGGCATACATTGTTTGGCATCTACAGATTTCTTATGGGGAAATGCGTTAAATAACATCTTGGAAGATGGAAAAAGTTGTTTGTCAGGAACAAACACTCTTGCTTTTGATGATATTGTGTTAAACAACAAATATAAAGGAAGCCTTAAGAATTGTGAGTATAATGGAATAGTGTCAAGAACCGAGAAGTTTAATGAGGCTAAGAAACAGTTGTGCATGTACTTGCAGGAAAAGTATGAGAAACCTGAATTTGCGGAAAAGACACAACCTTATTTTGAAAGATTGCTCAATTTTAAGGTTAAACACTATATGTGTACCAACTATGATAGTGTTTTAATGGATGTCTGTGGATATTTTCCTAAAGAAAAGGAGACACCAAGTAATGATAGCAACAAATATAGACGTATTGATTTTACAAGAGGCGAAAATACAAAAACTTTGTGGCCTATTCATGGACACAATAATGATGGCGATTTTCAGTCTGTTGTTCTTGGATATAGTCAATACTGCAAATATGTGAAGGAGATTATAGATTATGTGGAAGGATTCCATCCGAATGACAATTCGCAGGTGTCTTCTGATAATAATGAGAAGATGGCAAGAAAAATAATAGTCAATGACCGCTACATAAACTCATGGGTGGATTTCTTTTTCTTTACAAACGTACATATTGTTGGTTTTGGCATGGATTTCGCAGAATTGGACCTTTGGGAAATACTAAACAGACGCAAAATGTATATATGTGAGGGGGTTGGAATAAATAACAAGATTTATTTCTATGGCACACCAAACCAAAATGTAAATGCAGCTTTAGAGGCTTATGACGTTATTGTTGTAAAACCTAATGTTACCAAACCTAGAGGAGGTAAAATACCAAAGAAATATTGGAGTGATTGTATGGATGAGAATATTAAAAATCTTAAAAATAATATTGAGAATGGATACTAAGACTTATTCTGCACCTCTATGCGAGGTGCGCAAATTATTGGCTCGCAGAGGTATTCTTGCAGACTGCGGTAGCGTTCTTCACCCTGCGGATGGTTACGAAAACGGTCATGCATACGTTGACCTCGGTTTGCCTTCTGGATTGGAATGGGCAACAATGAATGTTGGGGCATCAAACGTAACCGAGTATGGCGAGTACTACGCATATGGTGAGACAAAACCACAATCGAACAATCGCTACGATTGGAATTCTTACAAGTGGTGTAATGGGACTTGTGAATCTTTGACTAAGTATTGTACGAGCTCAGATAATGGTACTGTTGATAACAAGACCCATCTTGTCCCAGGAGATGATGCCGCTGTTCAGAACTGGGGTGGTGCATGGCGCATGCCAACACGTGCGGAGCAGGAAGAACTCGTAAGCAACTGTTACTGGGTATGGACATCTAACTATAATGGTTCTGGCATAGCTGGTTATATAGTATATGCAGCCAAGTCGTCAGCTGACAAAGGACATGTTATAACTTCTGGTAAAACTCCTTCTAGCGAATACTCTCTTTCAGATTCCCACATTTTCCTTCCTGCTGCTGGCTGTCGCGACGAAAGCTCGCTCAAGAATGTAGGCGAGTTCGGCTGCTACTGGTCGTCTTCGTTAGAGGAAGAATGCGACTACGACGATAGATGCGCTCCTGTGTCCATATTATTCCATCCGAATTATGACAAGTACTTGGTCGACGGCGGCAACAACAGTCGTACGAGTGGTCTTAGCATCCGTGCAGTTTGTGAGCTATAGATCCATTATGACTCATCCGATGGTGAGGACTCTTATCGAGTGGAATGTAGATTTGCATAGAAAAAGAATCATACTTACATAACATAACCTGCCACTTTACGCATCGTAAACATCATGTTTACAGAGTGTAAAGTGGCAGGTTTGTTCTGTGAAAAAGTTGCCTGTTAATATACAGGCTTTACGACCTCGACTCTCATGCCGAGTGCTGATATGATTTGATAGAATGTACCAACACTTGGTGTGATGATGCCATTCTCAATTTTTGAGATATATGACTTTGTGGTTTGTATCTTTTCTGCCAATTCGCTTTGTGTCATCTTTGCCTCTTTGCGCGCGTTCTGGAGTATCTGACCAGAATAGAAAGAGTAGGCTTCCTCTTCTGCCCGTGCACGCTCTGGTGTTCCTTCCTTGCCGAACTTTGCGTCAAGAACAGCATCGTAATCAACGATTTTGTGATTGTTTGTCTGCATAATATGCCTCCTTTATCTTTATTGCTTTTTCAATTTCGTTTTGTGGCGTTTTCTGTGTTTTCTTTTGGAATCCATTGAACAGCACCACTATCTCTCCTTCATCAAAGATGAAAAACACACGATAAATGTTTCCGCCATATTCTGTTCTTAATTCGTATATGGCTTCACGTATCAGTTTGACAAACTTTTTGGGAAGTCTGTCTTGTGTTTTGAGCAGAAGAAGTCCGTATTGTATTTTCTCTTGCTCCTTTTCTTTTAAGGTTTTCATGAAAGCCTCAAAATATCCACCGTATGTCTTTATCTTGCGTTTCATGGGTGTAAAGTTAATGCAAGTTGTCGTATTGTGCAACTTTTTGCGGGCTGTTTTTGTTTTTTCTCTGTTTTTTTCTCAAAGACGTTGTCTTATCTTTGTAAATTGGCACGTTTCTATGTGTTAACATGAAGTTGGTCTCTGTAAAAGTAGTCAACTATAAATAAAATTAGGTTAAACTTGAATCAACCTTAATTAAGAATAAGAGGATAAGTCGTCAACTACAAATCATTAAACGACACAACTAAAATCGTAAACTACAATTTGGTTTGAGTACGTCGCCGACGAACTCTCAGTTCGTTCCCGACGGACTGAGAGTCCGTTCCGCTACGTACTGGCAGTTCGTTCGGGACGTACTGAAATGAACTTCACGCAGAAGGTGTAAAAACATTTGCGAATTAAGACGTGTTTCCGAAAATTTGCTTACTTTTGCATTATCAATCTTCAATCTACGTATGGACAATCAGACGACGACGCTGTCAGACGCAAATAATCAAATGTCTGGCGGCTCAGCATATACTCATAACGATGGACATGAACATAACCCGGAGATGAACCTTGCATGGCAATTCATCACCGAGACCAACGTGTCCGTGTTCCTCACAGGAAAGGCGGGAACAGGAAAGACCACCTTCCTACGCAAACTTCGTGAGCAGATGCCTAAGCGTATGGTGGTACTCGCACCTACAGGCGTGGCTGCCATCAATGCACAAGGACAGACCATCCACTCGTTCTTCCAGCTACCTTTCGGTCCGATGGTGCCAGGGGCACAGGTGGAACGCAAGAGCTATTTCCGTGTGTCAAAGGAGAAGAAGAACATCATCAAGACACTTGACCTGCTTGTGATAGACGAGATATCAATGGTACGCTGTGACTTGCTTGATGCCGTGGATGGTGAGCTCCGCAAGTACAAGGATAGGACGAAGCCTTTCGGCGGAGTGCAACTCCTTCTTATCGGTGACCTTCAACAGCTTGCACCTGTGGCAAAGGAATCAGAATGGCAGTTGCTGTCATCCTACTATACTACTCCTTATTTCTTTGGTAGCAAGGCTCTCCAGCAGGTGCGGATGGTTACAGTGGAACTGAAGCATATCTACCGCCAGTCGGACTCCGCCTTCATCGACATTCTTGCCAGGGTGCGCGACAATGCTGTGGATAAGGATACGCTCGATCGTCTCAACTCACGCTATGTGCAGGAATTCAATCCTCCAGAGGGTGAGGAATGGATTCGCCTCACCACTCACAACAACATGGCAAACGCGTACAATGAGCAGATGCTTGGCGAGATACGCTCATCAGCCTATACGTTCAACTGTGAGGTGAAGGGCAATTTCCCTGAAACAAGTTATCCTGCAGACGAAAGGTTGGTGCTGAAGGTAGGTGCTCAGGTCATGTTCATCAAGAACGACCCTTCGGGAAACCACGAATATTACAACGGAAAGATTGGTACTGTGCGCAATATGGACGATGATGGCGCCATCACGGTATGGTGTAAGGAGGATGGCAGGAACGTCAGCGTCATGCCGGTGGAGTGGGAGAACACCAAGTACGTCATTGACGAAGCTACAAAGGAAATCAAAGAAGAGGTGGAAGGTACGTTCCGTCAGTATCCTCTGCGCCTTGCATGGGCAATAACGGTTCACAAGAGTCAAGGCTTAACCTTTGAACATGCCGTGCTCGACATCAACAGTTCCTTTGCCCACGGGCAGACATACGTGGCACTCAGCCGATGCCGAACGCTTGAAGGACTTGTTCTTGCTCATCCACTCTCTAACGGTGCAGTCATCACGGATGCTTCCGTCAATGCTTACGTAGATAAGGAATTGGCTGAGACAGACAAGGCGGCAGAAAGGTTGCCGGACATGCGCTTTGAGTACTATCTTTCATTACTTGACGAACTATATTCGTTCAATATACTTCAACAGGACTATAAGTATCTCACACGAGTGGTTGACGAACATCTTTATCACCAATATCCAGAGTTTCTGCAAGAACTGAAGAACAGAACGGATGTTATAGACAAGGCGCTGGTGGGGGTGGCAGCTTCGTTTCGCAATCAGTATATGCAGATAATGACGCGTGAGGGATTGAGGAGTGAACTTTTGAAACTGCGCATCAATGCCTCGGCAGAGTATTTCCTTAATAAGCTGATAGAGATATTTTTCCCTCTCATGAAGATGTGGGACATCAAGATAGGCAACAAAGCTGTCAAGACGCAATATGGCAATGCGCTCGACTCGTTCCGCCTGTCATTGACGGAGAAGGTCTGTGTGTTCAAGTACATAGGCTCTGATGGCTTCAGTGTCAAGAGCTATCTGTCAGCCAAGGCAAAGTCATCGCTGGAGGAACTGAGGGTGCCGGTGAAGAAGGCAGAAGCCCCTTCGGTTGACGACCTTGAGGTGGTTGCAAAGAATAAGAAGGAAAAGAAGGTGAAACGTCAGAAGGGCGACTCTGAACGAGAGACACTCGCAATGTTCAGGGAAGGCAAGACAATAGATGAGATAGCCAGGGAACGCTCGCTCACCAAAAGTACGATAGAGAGTCATCTGGCGTCGTTCATCCCTACAGGCGAGGTGGCCCTTGATGATATAGTGGCTAAGGAACGACAGATTGCCATACTTAATGCTGCAATGAAGTTCAGTAATGAAGAACGTTCATATACAGTTGTCAAGGAAAGCCTTCCTGACGATTATTCTTATGGTGAGATAAGACTGGTGTTTAACGCTCATTTGCGAAAAGATGAACCGTCAAATCCTGAGAAACGAAAAGTGTAGGACTACTTTTTTGCACAATCTCAGCGTATTTAATTTATTATTTTTATCTTTGCAACTGAAAATGATTAAAAATATTCTATATATGAAGAAAACACTTTTGGCATTTTCTGCCGCTTTATTTGTCTATTCAGGATTTGCGCAGACATTTGTTAAGCGCGGAAGGATAGAGAATGTGACTGACTACTCTGCACTTCTCAGGGAGTCTAATAACGGAGCACGCCGAATTGGTACTCGCTCGTCAGCAGCTCTGCCTTGCACTGGCAGTCCTAAGATTCCAGTTGTCCTTGTACAGTTCGATGACAAAAAGTTTGTTGATTACGATAAAGATGGTGTCGTTAATAAGCGATATGATGATGCCTTCAATCTGAAGGAAGGTAATGCATCACCTTCCAAAGGCTCGGTATATCAGTATTTCAAGGAGCAGTCATACGGACAGTTCACTCCTGAGTTTGATGTCATCGGTCCTGTTACGCTTAGTAACAGCTACAAGCACTATGGAGAGAACAACGACGTCCTTAAGGATTTCCGCATACAGGAGTTTTTTCAGGAAGCTTGCAATTTGGTTGTTTCCGGCGAAAGCAGAGAATGGAAAGACTATGATAACAATAATGACGGAAAGGTCGATATGGTATTCTTTATCTATGCTGGTGAAGGAGAAAATTACAACCTTAATTTGCCCGAAGAAAAAAGAGACTCTTATTTGATTTGGCCAAAAGAGCAAGTGAGATCTACAACAGTCGGTAGTATTACGTTTGGAGCATACGGATGTACCAATGAGCTGGTAGGTGGTGTTATTGACGGAATCGGAACTTGTGTCCATGAGTTGTCACACGGTTTAGGTCTTCCTGACCTCTATGATACGTCAAATGGACCTGGTCTTGGCGTTGATGCTTGGGATGTGATGGATGGCGGTAACTACCAGATAGGTGGTAATGCTCCTATCGGTTATTCCGCTTATGAGCGTGACTTTATGGGATGGCGTGAGATTGTTACTATAAATAAGGATGAGGTTGTCACTCTTACCCTTAATCCTTTGGAAACAGATGGTGTCGCATACAAGATTACCAATCCTGCTAATGCAAATGAGTATTTCATACTTGAGAATAGGCAGAATGTCGGTTATGATGAATATATGCCTTGGAATTATGCGAGTACCTATAAGGATAATGGCGGACAGCATGGACTTCTCATCACCCATGTAGATTATGATAATAATGCGTGGACATCGAATAAGATTAATGTTGATGTTAATCATCAGCGTTATTCTATAGTTCCTGCTGATGGAAAACAACTTTCGTTCTTGGATGCAACAAACGAGACTTATCCTATTTTTGTCGAGTCATATATGGGCGACCTCTATCCGGGCGCAAAGGGGGTAAAGGCAATGTCTTCATACGCTGTCTTTAAGGGTGGTACGCTCAATCAGACCATTGATAATATCCGTGAAGTGGATGGCGTTATCTATGTCGATATTAATGGCGGTACTGTTATTCCTGCTCTTCAGGCACAGTTAGCTACGGACATAGCTACAGCTAAGACATACGTGGGTCAGAAGATGGGTAGTAGTGTCGCAAAAAAACTCAACACGGCGATTGCTAATGCAGAGAAAGTGGCAAGAGACCAAGACGCAATAGAGACTGTATCTGCTGCTCTTGCTAAAGCGGTGAAGAATGCAAAGAACTCTATCAACCTGTATAAGAAGATTGCTGCTGTTATTGCCAAGGCTGCAGAACTTGGCGAGGTGGGAAAGGCAAGCTTTGAGGCTGCTGGCATACAGAAAGGTTATGATGAAGGCTCTATTACAAGCATCAATCCGGTGAACCAGGCTTACGATGATGCCGTTGCAGCTCAGGCTGAGGCTGATGCTGTTGCAGAACTTAAGGCAACGCTCGCCAATGATGTGACAACCGCCAAGACTTATGTAGGCAAGAAGATGGATAAGAATGTAGCAACTGCTCTCAACTCGGCTATTGCCGCTGCTGAGAACGTAGGCGACACTCGTGAAGCGGTAAATACTGCTTCAGCAAATCTCGCTACAGCTGTTACTAATGCTACGGCTTCAATCGAGTTGTATAAGAAGGTACTTGCCGTAATCAACAAGGCTGCTAAACTCGGTGATGCAGGAAAGGCAAGCTTTAAAGCTGCTGGCATCCAGACAGCATACAACAATGGTACAATCACTTCTCTTGATGCAGTGAACAAGGCATACGATGATGCCGTTGCAGCTCAGGCTGAGGCTGACGCTGTTGCAGAACTTAAGGCAACGCTCGCCAATGATGTGACAACCGCCAAGACTTATGTAGGCAAGAAGATGGATAAGAACGTGGCAACTGCTCTCAATACGGCTATAGCTGCTGCTGAGAACGTCGGCGACACCCGTGAAGCGGTAAATACGGCTTCTGCAAATCTTTCAAGTGCTGTTACTAATGCTACCGCTTCCATCGAGCTATATAAGAAGGTGGCAGAGTACATCGCAAAGGTTGATGCACTTGGTGAAGCTGCAAAGGCAAGCTTTGCTGATGTCCAGAAGGCTTACAATAATGGCACTATCACTTCTCTTGCAGATGTTGAGGCTGCCTATGCAGAAGCTGTCAAAGCTCAGGAGGCTGCCAACGGCATTGGTGACGTGACAGTAGATGCTAAATCACAGCAGATATACACTGCCGATGGCAAGGCTACGAATACTCTCGGTCATGGCATCAACATCGTGAAGGACGCCAACGGAAAGACTACTAAAGTGCTCAAAAAGTAAGACGCTGATAGCTCTATAAAATCAATCGGGTTTGAATTGCCAATTCAATCCCGATTGATATGGCAAATCGATCTCGATTGAATTACCAATTCGATCGGGGTCGATTTTGTATATAGATAGGTGTCGAATTTGGATACCGTTTACAGAGCATTGAAAATGGTGTTTCCAATGCGTTTTTTGTGTCGATTTATGCGTCTTTTTGTAATAATTATGGTATCTTTGCGACAGAAATGTTCGCATTTCTTAGAGGTTTCAGTCCTTTAACTACTACTTTTTTACTGTAACTATTAAAAAACTAATGATGAAAAGAATGACTTTGGCATTGTTTGCCACGTATATTGCTTGTTCGGGTTTTGCTCAGACAATTCAGCGCAGAGGGCGTATAGAGAATGTAACTGATTATTCGGTGTTCACAAAGACTCCTACTGGTGGTGCACGTAGGGTAGGACTTCGTAGTTCTGCACCACTTCCTTGTTTTGGCAGCCCTAAGATTCCAGTTGTGCTTGTTCAGTTTGCCGACAAAAAGTTCTTGGACTATGACAAGGATGGCGTCGTAAGAAAACGCTATGATGACTATTTCAATCTCAAACAAGGTAATGCAGGTAATTCATTAGGTTCGGTATATCAGTATTTCAAGGAACAGTCTTACGGACAGTTCACTCCGGAGTTCGATATCATTGGCCCTATTACTCTCAGCAAGGAATATGCTTATTACGGAGAGGATTGGTACAATGGGAAGAAGTTGGTTAAAAGGGATGTGAACATAAATGAATTCTATCGTGAGGTATGTCATAATGTTGTCACTAATGAAAACAAGGATTGGAGTTCATTTGATAACAATCACGACGGCGCGGTAGATATGATATTCTTTATTTATGCAGGTGAAGGTGAAAATGCTTTTCACGTTGACGACGAAGATGAAAGTAAAATACAATATGATAAAAGAGACCTCATTTGGCCTAAGGAAAGTGGAAACACAGAAGTATTTGCTGACATTACATTTGGCTCATACGGCATGACGAATGAATTGTATTTGGGTTATGTTGATGGTATAGGTACAGCCGTTCATGAACTTTCGCACGGTCTTGGTTTGCCCGACTTGTATGATACGAAAAATAATAGTGCCACAAAGGTTGACGTATGGGATATCATGGATGGTGGAAACTATCAGATTGCCGGCTATGCTCCTATTGGCTATTCTGCATACGAACGTGACTTCATGGGTTGGCGTCAAATTGTTACTCTTGAAACAAACAAGGCTTATACACTTACCATCAATCCAATTGAATCAGATGGCGTGGCATATAAGGTTGTAAATCCAAATAACCAAAATGAATATCTTATCCTTGAAAACAGACAGAATATAGGATATGATAAATATATGCCTTGGACAAATGACTCTTTGTATCTTTGTCATAGCGGACTGCATGGGCTTTTGATTACTCATGTTGACTATGATATGTCTTCATGGACAAGTAATAAGGTTAATGGCGATAAAGCGCATTATAGGTATCAGATAGTCCCTGCCGATGGAAAATATCTCAATTTGTTTTTTGAAATGGGTGATGAGAAAGAAAAGATAGAGTCTTTATTAGGTGACCTTTATCCGGGAAAAAATAACGTCCGAGAGATATCGTCTTACAAGATGTTTAATGGAGGTGACCTTAATCAAACAATTGACAACATCCGTGAAGTCGATGGCATCATCTATGTTGATATCAATGGCGGAACTATTATCCCAGAGCTTCAGAATACTTTGGCTTCGGAGATAGCCACAGCCAAGACTTATGTGGATAAAAAGATGGGTAAGGCCGAATCTGATGCTCTCGCTAATGCTATTGCCTCTGCAGAGAGCGTGGCAAGAGACCAAGATGCTATCGAGAAGTGCATTGGCGATTTGCGCACAGCAGTTGCTGATGCCATAAAGTCAAATACTATGTATGCTAATGTGGCTATTGTGATTGGCTATGCCCAAAATCTTGGTGATGCTGGCAAGGCAAGTTTTGCAGACATCATTACAGCTTACGACAATGGCACAATCACTTCGCTTGCTGATGTCAATAAAGCTTATGATGCTGCCGTAGTTGCTCAGAATGTCGCAAATCTTAAGGTTGCACTTGCCACAGAGATAACCACAGCCAAGACTTATGTGGAAAAGAAAATGGGCAAAGATGCTTTATCTGCTCTTAATGATGCCATCAGTGCTGCAGAGAATGTCGGCGATAATGTTGATGACATAAATAACGCATCTGCAAATATAGCAGAGGCTGTTGAAGTAGCCAAGAAGTCAATCCGTCTCTATAGTGATGTTTTGAAGGTAATTGAAAAGGCAGCTTTGCTTGGTGAGGTTGGTAAGGCAACCTTTGCCGCTTCTGGTGTACAGGAACAGTACGATAATGGTACTATCACATCTCTTGGAAGTGTGAACGCTGCTTATGAAAAGGCTCTTTCAAAACAAAACTATGCAGATGAAATAGCAAAAGAACTGAATGATTTAACTGATTCCATCAATGTCGCAAAATCTTATATGACAGCCAAAATGGGTCAGGAAGAAATGAAACGGCTTGCTGAAGTCATAGCTGATGCTGAGGACGTGGCTCGCTCCGATATGAGCAGGCTGGTTAATATAATGAGAGTTAAGAACTCATTTACATATTTGTCAACATATATAAGCTATGCTATTGCTTCAATCGAACTATATGAAAAGGTTGCAGAGTACATAGCAAAGGTGGACGCTCTTGGTGAGGCTGCCAAGGAAAGTTTCATTGGTGTTCGCAAGGCATACGACGATGGTACTATCACTTCTCTTGCAGATGTTGAGGCTGCCTACGCAGAGGCTGTCAAGGCACAGGAAGAAGCCAACGGTATTGGTGATGTGAAAGTAGATGCTAAGTCACTGCAGATATATACTATCGAAGGCAAGACAATCAGCACCCTCGGTCATGGCATTAACATCGTGAAGGATGCCGATGGCAAGGTTACAAAAGTCATCAAGAAGTAAGTGGCAGTTTCTTAACCAATACATATAAAAACAGAAGTGCTAAAGCAATGTTGCTTAAGCACTTCTGTTTTTATGTCAATTTACTTGTAGTTAAAGAAAGTAAAATGTCTTAGTATTACATTCTTTGTCTCTATATAAAAAAAGGCAAAGAAGTCAATGTGTTTACTACTTTTGGTTTAATATGTTAACTACAATCAAGATAATATATATACTCACCTTCAGTTAATATATCGTCTTTTTTAATCCAAACTCGTTTAAAGGCGACAAGAATAGAAGAAGAACGAATAATATGCACGGTACATTTAAAACGCAAAATGCAAAACTCAGGATGCGTGGTCCTGAATTTTGCATTTTGAATTGTGAATTATGAAATTGCTTAAAGCCATCCAGCCTGACCTACTACGATAAGCATAGCGTAGCCGAGGATGAGGCCTGCGATACCCATGATGATTCCTACCTTCATCATCTCACTCTGCTTGATAAGACCTGTTGCATGAGCAAGAGCGTTAGGAGGAGTAGAGATAGGAAGTATCATTGCAAGTGATGAACCGAGAGCAACACCGATGAGGAGCGTGCTTACGCCACCGAAGCTTGCAAGGATAGACTGTGCAGAGATACCCGCAAGTGCAAGAATTGGTACGAGGAGGTTGGCAGTAGCTGTATGGCTGATGAAGTTAGCCATAGCGTAGCAGATGAGACCGGAACCGATAATCATGAGTACTGGGCTCCATGTCTCGAATGGAATTGCTTCGATAAGGTGCTTTGCAAGACCAGTGTCCTGAAGTGCAACACCGAGAGCGAAACCACCTGCAACCATCCAGAGTACTGACCAGTTGATTTCCTCAAGGTCCTCACGTGTAATCATACCGATAACGCAGAATACGCCTACTGGAAGCATTGCAACTACGTTTGAGTTAACGCCAGAGTACTTATCTGTACACCAAAGGAGGATAGTGATGAGGAATGTTACATATACCACGATTGAACGCCAGTCCTTCTTTGCTTCACCTTCAATCTGAAGTTCGATAGTCTTCTGAGTGAATGGGAAGAGACGGAGAAGTACGAACCATGCGAACACGAGGAGAATCATTGCAAGTGGGAACATGAAAAGCATCCACTGACCGAATCCGATGTTCATGTTGAGTCCTTCTGGGTCGTTGAGGAACTTGAGTGCAATAGCATTAGGAGGAGTACCGATAGGAGTAGCGATACCACCAATGTTTGCTCCGATTGGAATCGCAAGAGCAAGGCTGATGCGACCCTTTCCGTTGGCAGGGAGTGACTTGAGCACTGGTGCGAGGAATGTGAGCATCATGGCTGCTGTTGCAGTGTTTGAAAGGAACATTGAGAATATACCAGTTACGAGGAGGAAACCGAGAAGTACGTTCTCTGATTTCTTACCGAATGGCGCAAGCATCACCTTTGCGAGGTAAGCGTCCAATCCTGTCTTTGTTGCGGCAATTGCAAGGATGAATCCACCGATGAAGAGCATGATGATTGGGTCGGCGAAACACGCCATAATCTTCTTGTAGCTGATAGCGACGAGAGCTGTAGTAGCCTGGCCGTTCTCGTCAAGTACTGGAAGACCGTCCTCGCCAATGACTGGCTGCATGAGTGCATCCTGCATGAACCACAGTGAACTGTCGGAAGCGCAGAAGAGGAGAATTACGATGATTGATACTGAGGTCGTCCACGCTGGTATGGCTTCGAGAATCCACATGAGAGTGGCGAAACAGAATACAGCAATAGTTCTTTGCTCGAGTACTGTGTGATCAGGAATACCGAATGCTGTTGTTGGCAGATTCCAAAGAATCCGAAGCACGAGAACGCTGAAAATTAACTTGAGAAGACGGGTATTTGCGGTGAGTTCACGCAATCTATTCTTTTTGTCACGACGCTCCGCTTCAAGATTGTAACCAATAAAGTTTTTAAACATATCTTTTTACTAATACTTTATAAAATATTTTTTATTATTTTCTCTTAACTACCTTTAGAATTGTATGTGAAATATCATACTTCGATTTGTACGTGAAATATCCTACTTACAAAACTTGTGCAAAGTTACGCCAAAAAACTGATGTGACGAAAAAAAAGTGCCTAAAGATTGAAAAAAAATGAATGCTATTTTTTTTTCAAAACTAATAGTGATTTTTTTACGTGTTTTTGTTTCAACATGTAGTAAAAAATGCTAATTTTGCAAAAAATTATAACTTCACAAAATAAACTATTATGGAAACAATGGACTGGTCAAGTCTTGGATTTGGATATCACAAGACAGATTACAATGTACGCTGTTACTATCGTGACGGCAAGTGGGGTGAGATTGAGACTTGCTCCGAAGAGACTATTCCTATGCACATGGCTGCAACATGCTTGCACTATGGCCAGGAAGCATTCGAGGGACTTAAAGCATATCGCTGCCAAGATGGAAAGGTCCGAGTGTTCCGTAGCGACGAGAATGCAGCACGCATGCAGGCCACTTGCCGTGGTATCCTCATGCCAGAACTGCCAACAGAGAAATTTAATGAGATGGTCGATAAGGTTGTACGACTCAACGAGCGTTTCATTCCACCATACGAGAGCGGTGCCACACTTTACATCCGTCCTCTCCTCATCGGTACAGGAGCACAGGTAGGTGTACACCCTGCAAGCGAGTACCTCTTCGTCATCTTCGTTACTCCTGTAGGTCCTTACTTCAAGGGAGGATTCTTTGCCAACCCTTACGTCATCATACGTGAGTACGACCGCTCTGCTCCTCTCGGAACAGGTATCTATAAGGTGGGTGGCAACTACGCTGCTTCTCTGCGTGCCAACCAGAAGGCACACGAACTGGGATATGCCTGCGAGTTCTACCTCGATGCAAAGGAAAAGAAATACATCGACGAGGCTGGTGCTGCAAACTTCTTCGGCATCAAGAACAATACATACGTCACTCCTAAGTCAACATCCATACTGCCTTCAATCACCAACAAGTCGCTCATGCAGCTTGCAGAGGACCTCGGTATTAAGGTTGAGCGTCGTCAGATTCCTGAAGAGGAACTTGCAGAGTTCGAGGAGGCAGGAGCATGTGGTACAGCAGCAGTTATTTCACCAATCTCAAAGATTGATGACCTTGAGACCGGCAAGTCATACGTATTCGGCGACAAGCCAGGACCTGTGTCAACAAAATTGTACAATCTGCTACGTGGCATCCAGTATGGCATCGAACCAGACAAGCACGGCTGGACACGAGTAGTAATAGAATAATCAAAAACTCTCGCATGCTCAAGCTGAGCACTTGCGAAACTAAAAACATTAATGGGTAAAGGTAAACTTGCCAAATTTGCAGACATGGCAGAGAACCCCCTCGTTGTGGAGTGTCCTTTCTGGAAACTTCAGAACGAGGGCTTTGCTCTTAAAGGCAAATGGCATTCTGATTTCTTTCACAACGACAATCCGATAGTCCTCGAACTCGGATGCGGACGTGGTGAATATACGGTGGGACTCGCAAAGCGTTTCCCAGACATCAACTTCATTGGCGTGGATATCAAGGGAAGCCGTATGTGGCATGGAGCCAAGGAAGCACTCGAAAAGGGTATGAAGAACGTAGCATTCCTACGTACCAATATAGAGTGTATCGACGGACTCTTTGCCGAAGACGAGGTGGCTGAGATATGGCTCACATTCTCTGACCCACAGATGAAGAAGGCAACCAAGCGTCTCACGTCAACATACTTCATGGAACGCTATCGCAGGTTCCTTGTGGATGAGGGCATAATAAACGTGAAGACTGACAGTAACTTCCTCGCCACCTATACTAAATATATGGTGGAGAAGAATAACCTCAAGATGGAGTTCTTCACAGAAGACCTTTATAACACAGAAGGTGTGGATGACGCCTTGACGTCAATACAGACCTACTATGAAGGTATGTGGCTCGAAAGGGGTATTCCTATCAAGTACATCAAGTTCCGTCTGCCTAAACAGGGAACGCTCGAAGAGCCTAACATCGAGATTCCTGTTGACGGATACCGCTCATACAACCACGAGGTACTGAGCACAAGGACAACGGGAAAGTAAAGACAATTAAGAATTCATAATTCAAAATTCATAATTGCAAGCACACCCAAATGTTTTAGCAATTATATATGAATTGTGAATTATTTAAGGGTGGTTATAATCTTGCATTTTTGCATTTCTAATTTTTAATTTTTAACGTGACAACAATTTATCCAGCACTTATACATCAGGCACTTGCCACAGTTCGCTATCCAGGCAATGGCAAGAGCATCATGGAGAATGAGATGCTTGAGGACGACCTCCGCATCGACGGTATGAAGGTCAGCTTCTCACTCATCTTCCCTAAACCGACAGATCCATTCCGTAAGTCAGTAATCAAGGCGGCTGAGGCTGCCATCAAGATGTATGTGGACAAGGACTGTGAAGTAACAATCAACGAAAAGTCAGCAACTGCACTTCCTCCTGAGCCAGACAAGCTTCTTCCTAACGTGAAGAACATCATTGCCGTCAGCTCAGGCAAGGGCGGTGTAGGCAAGAGTACCGTCACAGCCAACCTTGCAGTGGGACTTGCAAAGCTCGGCTACAAGGTAGGACTTCTCGATACCGACATCTTCGGCCCAAGTATGCCAAAGATGTTTCAGGTGGAGAACGAACGTCCATACGCCGAACAGGTTGATGGACGTGACCTCATTGTACCTATAGAGAAGTATGGCGTCAAGCTCCTCTCCATCGGTTTCTTTGTCAATCCTGACGAGGCTACACTATGGCGTGGAGGAATGGCCTGCAATGCCCTCAAACAGCTCATCAGCGATGCCATGTGGGGTGACCTCGACTACTTCATTCTCGACACACCACCAGGCACAAGCGACATACCCCTCACCCTCCTTCAGACGCTTGCCATCACAGGAGCCATAATCGTATCCACTCCACAGCAGGTTGCACTTGCAGATGCACGTAAAGGTATAAACATGTACATGAACGATAAGGTAAACGTACCTATCCTCGGACTCGTAGAGAACATGGCGTGGTTCACTCCAGCAGACCATCCTGACGAGAAGTACTACATCTTTGGCAAGGACGGTGCAAAGGAACTTGCCGAGAGTCTTGATGTACCGCTGCTTGCACAGGTTCCACTTGTTCAGGGTATATGCGAGAATGGCGACAAAGGAACACCTTCGGTACTTGACCCAGCCTCACCAGATGGCATGGCATACATGCAACTCGCTGCCAAGGTTGTCACTCAGGTTGACAAGCGCAACGTGGAACTTGAAGCTACAAAGAGGGTAGAGGTAACGAGGCATTAACAAGGAAAAAATGTGGAAGCATAGAGCGTATATCGTCAATTTTGACTATATTTGCCGAAAACAATCAAGAATAGATTATGGAGAACTATATAGTTTCAGCGCGTAAGTATCGTCCTGCGACGTTTGATACGGTCGTGGGTCAGTCTTCGCTTACTGTGACACTAAAGAATGCCATTAAGAATGGTAAGCTGGCTCATGCCTACCTATTCTGTGGCCCCCGAGGTGTCGGTAAGACTACATGCGCACGTATCTTTGCCAAGACAATCAACTGCCTCAATCCAAAGGAGGACGGCGAGGCATGTAACGAGTGTGAGTCGTGCAAGGCTTTCAACGAGCAACGCTCTTATAACATCCACGAGCTTGATGCAGCCAGCAACAACTCAGTGGAGGATATACGTCAGCTCATCGAACAGGTACGCATACCACCGCAGATTGGTAAGTACAAGGTGTTCATCATTGACGAGGTTCACATGCTCTCAACAGCAGCCTTCAACGCATTTCTGAAGACTCTTGAGGAACCACCTCATCACGCAATATTCATTCTTGCCACTACAGAGAAGCACAAGCTCCTCCCAACAATCCTCAGTCGTTGTCAGATATATGACTTCAACCGTATGAAGGTTGAGGATATCGTTGCTCATCTTGCTTCTGTTGCTGCCAGGGAAGGAATAAAAAGCGAACCTTCGGCACTCAACGTCATTGCCCAGAAGGCAGACGGTGGAATGCGTGATGCCCTCAGCATCTTTGACCAGGTGGCAAGTTTCTGTGGCGGTAACATCACGTACCAGCGTACCATCGAGACACTCAATGTGCTTGATCATGACTATTACTTCAAGATTGTTGACTTCTGTCTTGAAAACAAGATAACGGAGTGCATGCTCACCTTCAACGAGATTCTGAGCAAGGGATTCGACGGACAGCATTTCATCAATGGATTGTCAAGTCATTTCCGTAATCTATTGATGAGCCGTGACGAGCAAACCGTAAAACTTATCGAGGCAAGCGATGAGGTACGCCAGCAGTATCGCGCACAGGCACAGAAGTGCGAGCCTAAGTTCATCTTCTCTGCCATGAAGTTGTGTAATGACTGCGACCTCAGCTACAAACAGAGTCAAAACCGTCGTCTCCTTGTGGAGCTTACGCTCATACAGGTGGCACAGGTGGCTCAGGGGGAGGACGTACCTGGTTCGGGGCGTAGCCCCCGAAAGATACTTAAACCTATATTCAGGCTGATTACTCAGAGTAACTCAGCCTCTGTTGCGATGCCTACAACCGTGGTATCGCAACCAGCAGCGACAACGCTGACATCTACTCGTGTCACTCCAGCAGCCACGGCTCCACTGCAACCAGACATTCCTCGTCCGACGATGCCTGCTTCTCCTCATGTTGGCTTGAGGAAAACTCTGACAGGGTTCTCCATCAACAATGCCGTTAATGACAAGAAAAAGCAGGAGGCAGAGGAAGCAAAGAAGAGGATGCAGAACGTACCACAGTATGACGGTACGACGGCTAAGGCAAGGGAGTTCACCGTTACGGACCTTACGATTGAACTTAAGAGGTTTGCCCTTACGTTGCCACGAGAAGAAACAGACATGGCTGGTAGGTTCAATTCCATCGAACCAAAGATACTTGACGATGGCGTGACGTTCGAGATTCTTGCCGAGAACCCAGTCATTCTGTCGCGTTACATAAAGTTCATCCCGAAAGTACAAGTGTTCATTCAGCAGGCTTTCGGTAATCCAAATATCCGAATGACTGTTCGTCTCACCGAGGCGACCGAACACAAGAAGATACTGAGTAAGTATGAGCAGTTGCAGGAACTCTATAAGGAGTACGAACCTCTTGTTAAGCTTCAGCAAGTCTTCGGACTGGAGATGAATTAGTTTTACTATATTTTACTCCATACACAATTATTCCACAAATGACCATATCAATAATTCTTGTTTCTGAGAACTCTCTATCTCTTGCAAATACGCTGAAAGCAGAACTGAGCGAGATACATAATGATGCAACAATCAACATCTACCACAAAGGTGCGCTTGATGGTTGCACCAACATAGAGTCCGTATCTGAAGCCACAAAGGAACAGTTCAATACTTCCGATGCACTCGTCTTTATCGGAGCGATGGGCATCTGTGTGCGTAGCATAGCACCTTGCATCAGCGACAAGCATGAAGATCCAGCCGTGGTGTGCGTTGATTCCACAGGTAAGTATGTGGTGAGTGTTCTCAGCGGTCATGTTGGTGGGGCAAACAAACTTGCTACTACCATAGCAGCTATCACTGGTGGCGAGGCTGTGGTAACAACTCAGAGCGACAACACCGGTCTATGGGCTCTTGACACCATAGCTCAGGAATATGGATGGACACTTGCCATTGCAGGAGGCAAACGACTTGCTGCACAGCGTATGAACAATGCCATCACCCTCTTTGTCAATAAACACAGGACTGCGCTTGTCATTGAGACGGAGGATGAAGGTACGAAGTACATGGAACATTCACGCCCTGAGCACGTTAAAATATTCCGTAGTTTCAATGACTACACACTATATGAGCGCCGTGAGATGAGCAAACCTGGTACTAAGGACAGGCCTTTCGAGTTGCTCATCATCGTCAGCCCAAAGAAGTATCCTACGACCGACATACCTTGTATCCAGTACTATCCTATGTGTCTTCATCTCGGTGTGGGCTGTCAGCTCATGGCACCAGTGGAGATTGCGCCTCAGTTGCTCAACGAGATTGGCGCAGCTGGCTATGCAGCCGAATCCATAGCTACCATTGGAAGCATTGAACTCAAGAGGAACGAACCACTGCTTGCAGAGTTATGTAAGCTTTTACCTCGTGCCGAGCTAAAGATATATTCTGCTGACGAACTCAAGACCGTGAAGATTCCAAATCCATCGGAGAAGGTGTTTGAGGTTACTGGTTGCTACGGTGTAGCTGAGGCAAGTGCCAAGTGCCCAAACAAACACTCTGTCCTTGTCATCGAGAAGCAGAAAGGCAGTATGAATATCGATGGTAAGATTTCACATTACACATACGCCCTTGCTTGTGACGAAGGCATACAACGTCAGGGACACATTGAAATCGTCGGTGCAGGACCTGGTGACCCAGACCTTGTTAGCGTGCGTGGCCGTAAATTCATTAAAGAGGCAGACCTCATTCTCTATGCTGGAAGCCTCGTTCCTCGTGAACTTACTTTCTGTGCCAAGCCGGGTGCAACGGTTCGCTCTTCTGCCAATATGGATCTTGATGAACAATTTGAACTCATGAAGAAGTTCTATGACAAGGGAGGTCTTGTTGTACGCCTCCATACGGGCGACCCATGTATATACGGTGCAATACAGGAACAGATGAACTTCTTCGACCACTATGGTATGGACTACCATATCACTCCAGGCATCAGTTCATTCCTTGCAGCAGCAGCCGAACTTCGCTCACAGTTCACCATACCTGAGAAGGTGCAGAGCATCATCCTCACTCGTGGTGAAGGACGTACACCTATGCCAGAAAAGGAGAAACTGCATCTGCTTGCCCAGAGCCAAAGCACGATGTGTATATTCCTCTCTGCAGGCATAGCTCAGCAGGTTCAGGATGAGCTTCTCCTCGGTGGCTACTCACCTGAGACACCTGTTGCCTGTTGCTACAAGTTGACGTGGAAAGAACAGAAGATATTCCGCGGCAAGCTCAAGGACCTTGCCACGATAATGAAGAAAGAAAAACTGAATCTCACCACCATGATTATCGTTGGAGATGCCATTGACAACCGCGAAGGTCTCAGCAAACTATATGATAGTAAATTCACACACATGTTCAGAAAGGGAAAATGATGATTATATCCCCCTATATCGTTTGTGAATGACTTTGGTCACAAACCGTACTACATTTTCATAATCGTTAAACAGCATATCCATAAATAGTGCCAGACAATCATACTTTCCAGCAACGGCACAAAAACATGGCAGCAATACGTAGCAAAGATACAAAGTCTGAGATTGTTGTCCGTCGTTACCTATGGAGTCATGGTTTACGCTATCGTCTGATCCATCCACTACTTTATGGTAAGCCTGACGTGGTATTGAGGAAATACAATATATGATAATTAATCCTTAAAGCGATATTAGATGAATAAGTAAAACAAAAAAGAGAAAACCTAAGTTTTCTCTTTTTTGTTAATGGATGTGGGCGTTGACGGATTGTCTTGTTGACGAACCGTCATCGTTCTTCGTGGGCGTTGACGGATTCGAACCGCCGACCCTCTGCTTGTAAGGCAGATGCTATGAACCAGCTGAGCTAAACGCCCGATGACTGAGGCTCTCTGTTTCTCAATTGCGGTGCAAAGGTAAGGAGTTGTGTGCAATTATCCAAATGTTTTACGGATTATTTTCCTCAATGGCAACTATGCTGTATCTAAATGTGTTGGGAAGATTGTGTGTGCAAATTGTTAATAAAATTTAATTTCCATGGCTCGTATAGCATATTATTTTGTTACCTCCTCGTATAATTGTATATTTGCTTTGTTTTTCAAAATTGATTCTGATTATAATATGGTAAAAGAGATATACAGATGCTTGTTTGCATCAGTGGTTTTAATGTTGTCCTTCACCTCATGTGCTGATACTTATACCATAAGCGGTACGTCGTTGCAGACTGTACTGGAGTCGAATACGGCTTATCTGGAATACACCAAAGGTTCAGACATGGTGAAGATTGACTCATGCGAGATTATGCACGGCAAGTTCTCTATGTCGGGTACTGTTGACTCCGTTATGTGCGTGATGCTTAACCTTGGCGTGTGCCAGTTGCCAGTTGTGATTGAGAAGGGTGACATCAAGGTTAATCTTCAGAACTCACTGATGAAGGTAGAGGGCACTCCTCTTAATGATAAGTTGTATGTTTTCCTTAATTCCCGTGATTCGCTCACAATGCAGTTGGCAGAGTTGCCTCACAGGGAGTCTGAGCTTATCCTCAGCGGTGTTGATCATGATGAGATACTCCGTCAACTTGGTGAGGACGAGGCAGAGCTACGTGTGGCACTTGATAAGTTGGAGACGAAGTTCATCACCGACAATTTTGACAACGTGCTTGGCGTCACATGGTTCCTCCAGTTGTGTGACTTGGAATACAGCAAGTATGGTCGTCCGATGACCAACAGTCAGATAGAGGAAATCTACAGCCTTGCACCTGACGACTTCCGAGAGAATCCAATGATTAAGAATTATATGGATTCGGCAAACAAATAAGTTTTTAGTTTGTGAGTTTGTAAGTTTTTGAGTTTTTTAGTTCTTGCATATAACATCTTGCAATCTTACAAAAAGTAAGGCATAACAAAAGGGCTTGCATCGATTGATGCAAGCCCTTTGTGTTGTTATAACTAACCTTATCTGTTCATGCTTACGATAAGCTCCTCGTTGTTCTTTGTGTTCTGAACCTGCTTGAGGACAAACTCCATAGCCTCGACAGATGTCATGTCGGCAATATGCTTGCGGAGTACCCACATACGGTTGAGAGTCATTGGGTCGAGGAGGAGGTCATCACGACGAGTAGATGAAGCAACAAGGTTGACTGCTGGGAAGATACGCTTGTTGGCAAGTGTGCGGTCAAGCTGAAGTTCCATGTTACCTGTACCCTTGAATTCCTCAAAGATTACTTCATCCATCTTAGAACCTGTGTCGATAAGCGCAGTTGCGATGATGGTGAGTGAGCCTTGGCCCTCGATGTTACGTGCAGCACCGAAGAAACGCTTTGGCTTCTGGAGTGCATTTGCATCAACACCACCTGAGAGCACCTTACCTGATGCAGGACTAACGGTATTGTAAGCACGTGCAAGACGAGTGATTGAGTCGAGGAAGATGACCACATCGTGTCCACACTCTACCATACGCTTTGCCTTTTCAAGAACGAGACCTGCAATCTTCACATGGTTTTCTGCTGGAGCATCGAATGTAGATGCAATAACCTCGGCATTAACTGTACGTGACATATCCGTTACTTCCTCAGGACGCTCATCGATGAGAAGCATGATGAGGTAAGCATCAGGATGGTTACGTGCTATGCTGTTGGCAATATCCTTCATGAGGAGTGTCTTACCTGTCTTTGGCTGTGCCACGATAAGTGCACGCTGTCCCTTACCGATTGGTGAGAAGAGGTCAACGATACGTGACGATGGCGAATCCTTGACACCACTACAGAGCTTGAATTTCTCCTCTGGAAAGAGAGGTGTGAGGAACTCAAATGCAGCACGATTGCGCACGAATGATGGCTCACGTCCGTTGATAGAGATGATGTCTGTGAGAGGGAAGAACTTCTCGCCATCTCTTGGTGGACGGATTGTTCCGTGAACAACATCACCAGTCTTGAGACCAAAGTGCTTGATCTGCTGCTGACTTACATATATGTCATCAGGAGATGGAAGATAGTTGTAGTCAGCACTACGGAGGAAACCGAAGTTATCTACAGTCTCAAGTACACCAGATGCTTCAAGGATGCTGTCGAAGTTATACTCCTTGTGTTTGAATACGGTCTTGTCAGCCTCGTCATCATAGTGCATTGGCTGTTGCATCTGGCCATTGCCAGCAGGCATATATTGTGCGTAGTCGTTGTTGCGTGGCTCATGGAAGTACTCCATTGGGCTTGGCTCTCCGAATATATCCCTCATTGAAGGGATATCCTCAACGATGATGAAGTCAGTACCATCTGTTGGTGGTACGAATGAATTGTTTTTAATGATAACTTCCTTTGGTTCGTTATCGTCTGTGTAGCCTGCCTCAGGAATGAAATCAGAGTAGTCAATGTCAGAACCAGACTGCGCATCATTGTGTGCTTCTGCCTTTGCCTGTTCAAAGTCTTCCTGTGACATAAACTCAGGCATCTCGTCGAAGTCGTTAGACACTGGTGCAACCTCATTCTCTGCGGCAGCCTTAGCCTCTTCCTCTGCCTTCTTCTCGGCAGCAGACTTGCGTCCGCGCTTCTTTGGTCCTGCTTTCTCAACCTCTGCCTTTTCTTCTGTATCAGTAGCAACAGTGTTAGCAGCAGCCTTAGCCTCTTCCTCGGCCTTCTTTTCGGCAGCAGACTTACGTCCGCGCTTCTTTGGCGCAGGTACTTCTGATGTGAGGACAAGTTCCTCAGTATTATCTTTGTTTGCTTTCATCTTTGATTTTATGCTATCATCAACGAGGGCCTTTGCCTCGTCGGACAACTCAGCGAAAAGTGAATCGTCCTTAGTGACTTTCATTGTTTTGTCCACCTTCTTTGCTTTCGTCTGATTGGCAGAATACACCTTGTCAACGTTCTTTACGCTGACACGAGCACGCTTGCGTGAAGGCGTGGTTTCTGTGTTCTGTGCTGCAGAAACGGCTTGTTCATCGAGAATCTTAAACGTCAGGTCGTCTTGTTTCGCCTTGTCGGCACCCTTGATGCCCATTTCCTTTGCAATCTTTTTGAGTTCGGAAAGTGTCATTCCGTCTAATTGCTCTTTGTTATACATAAACGTAGTATAATGTATTTTTATAATCGATTGAGAGACGCTACCCCTTGTGTTGTGGGAGCTGTCATTGTGTACAGAAAAGTACACGTGTAGCCAACATATGACTAACCATGGTTAATCCTTGGCAGAATAAATTTGAGTTGAAAATTACTAAGTGGAAAAAGTGATATGGGACAGATAGTCCCACTCCTAAATTCAATGCAAAGGTAAAAAATATAATTGAGATACCAACAATTTTACGAAAAAAAATATTCTTCAGCCTTGTTTTTTGTGTATCTATTGCGTAAATGGAAGGATATGGGAGATTATAAGTTCGTGAATTTATGTGTTTTTAATTTTTCAGCTCTTGCGAAATGTCTCGTCCATTTCATTTATAGATGAGATGTTTAACATCGATAGTATTCGAATAGCAACATTCAATAGTATTCGAGTTGTAACATCGAATAGTAATCGAGTTGCTATATCGAATAGTATTCGATTTACCACATCGATAGTGATCGCATTTGGATGCCGTTTTCTAACGGTGTTTTCGTTCTTCTGTAAGAACACAAAAATAAAATCCGTAAGGACTAACATCCAAATTAACGAATGGGGTATCTTTATCCTCATCTCCTCGTAGGAGGCTGTGAGGGGGCAGATAAAAAACTCACTTTAGGCTACTTTAGACTCTTGTTGATGCTTTCGATGAAGTCGAGGAGTTCGTCACGTCCGAGCTTGGATGATGAAGATGTGATGAAGTGTTGTGGCAGTTCTTCCCATTGTTCCTTGAGCTGGTTGAGATAGGCTTCTACCTGTTTCTGCGCCTTCTGCTTGCTGAGTTTGTCTGCCTTGGTAAAGACGATGACGAAAGGTACACCATTCTCGCCCACGAAGTTGAGAAAGTCGAGGTCCTTCTTCTGTGGCTCATGGCGAATGTCGATAAGCACAAAGAGACAGGTCAACTGCTCACGGTCGAGGACATAATGAGAGATGAGATTGGACAACTTGTCCATCTCACGCTTGCCACGAAGGGCGAAACCATATCCGGGGAGGTCAACGAGATACCACTCGTTGTTGATGAGGAAATGGTTCACGAGCATGGTCTTACCCGGAGTGGAAGATGTCATAGCCAGCTTCGACCTGTTGGTAAGCATATTGATAAGCGATGACTTACCCACATTGCTTCGTCCTATGAACGCATATTCTGGAAGGTCTGTCTTAGGGCACATATCCGCCCTTGGCGAAGAACCTTTGTATTCTGCTGAGATTATATTCATAATTGGAGCCCCCTCCATTCCTCCCCGAGGGAAGGTGACCGTCAGAGGCGATTAGAGTTTTTATGTTTGAGGTCCCCTCCCGACCTCCCCGAGGGGAGGAGGATAAAGCCCTTGTCTCTATGGTAACCCAGTCCCCTCCCTGTAGGAAGGGTTAGGGTGGGTCAGAGACCCTTCATCGACAAAGCGAGGCGGTCACGCTGAAGGTCAACGCTTATCACCTTTACCTGTACGTGCTGGTGAAGCTGCACCTCGCTTGCAGGGTCTTTGACAAAATGGTCGGCAAGTTCGCTGACGTGAACAAGTCCCTTGGTATGTACGCCTACATCAACGAAACATCCGAAGTTGGTGATGTTCGTGATGATGCCTGGAAGTATCATGCCTGGCTGTACGTCTTCCAGTTCTTTCACGTCCTTGGAGAATGAGAATGCCTCAAGCTGCTGACGTGGGTCACGTCCCGGTTTCTCAAGCTCCGCCATGATGTCCTGAAGGGTTGGGAGTCCTATCTTGTCCGTCACGTATTTGTTGATGTCTATCTTTGCACGTATAGCCTTGTCTGCAAGAAGCTCAGCCACGGTACACTTCTGGTCCTTTGCCATCTTCTCCACCACAGGATAGCTCTCTGGGTGAACGGCACTATTGTCAAGAGGCTGCTTGCCACCACTCACACGGAGGAATCCTGCTGCCTGTTCAAAAGCCTTAGGACCGAGTTTCGGTACTTTCAAAAGATCCTTACGACTCTTGAATGCTCCGTTCTCTGCACGATAGTTCACGATGTTCTGTGCGATGGCAGGACCAAGACCTGAAATGTATGTGAGAAGATGCTTGGATGCCGTATTCACATTCACGCCTACCTTGTTCACGCACATCTCTACCGTCTGGTCGAGAGAATGTTTAAGTGCCTTCTGGTCAACATCCTTCTGATACTGTCCCACACCGATGGAGTTAGGGTCAATCTTTACAAGCTCTGCCAATGGATCCATGAGACGACGACCGATAGACACGGCACCCCTCACCGTCACATCATAGTCAGGGAACTCCTCACGTGCAACCTTTGATGCAGAGTAGATAGATGCTCCGTCCTCACTCACCACGAACACCTGAATGTCGCTTGGAAGGTGAAGACCATTGATGAAGTCTTCGGTCTCACGGCTTGCTGTACCGTTACCGATAGAGATTGCTTCTATATTATATTGCTTGACGAGAGTCCATATCTTGTTCTCTGCCTGTGCCCTCTCACTCTTAGGTGGGTGTGGATAGATAGCCTCATTATGCAGAAGGTTACCCTCGGCATCAAGACACACGACCTTACATCCTGTACGGAATCCAGGGTCGATAGCGAGTACACGCTTCTGACCGAGAGGAGCAGACATAAGAAGCTGCTCAAGATTCTTGACGAAGATACGTATAGCCTCTTGGTCAGCATGTTCCTTGCTTGAGTTGGCAAACTCTGTCTCGATGCTTGGCTTGATAAGACGCTTGAAGGCATCCTCCACGGCATCCCATACCATTTCTGCGCTCTTGCTTGAGTTACGGAGGAACTGACGGTCAAGACGGTCGAGACAACGCTCGTCGTCTCCGCTAATGCTCACCCTCAGTACGCCCTCTGCCTCGCCACGACGCATGGCAAGGAGACGATGCGATGCACACTTGGCAAGTCGCTCGGAGAAGTCAAAATAGTCGCGGAACTTCTGTGACTTAGCCACCCACTCGTCATTCTCCTCCTTTGGCTTGATGACCTTGGAAGTGATGACGGCATCTTTCTTGAAGTTGAAGCGCACGATGTTACGTGCCTCCTCACTCTCGCTCACCTGCTCGGCTATGATGTCCTTTGCACCCTGAAGAGCCTCTTCTACGTTCTTAACACCCTTTTCCTCGGAAACAAACTCCTGAGCTTTCTTCTCCACATCCGCATTAGGATTCTGAAGAAGAAGGAATGTAGCAAGAGGTTCAAGTCCCTTCTGACGTGCCACCTCTGCCTTAGTCTTACGCTTAGGCTTGTAAGGTAGGTAGATGTCCTCCAACTCCGTGGCATCCCATGATGCCTCGATACGCGCCTTGAGTTCTGGAGTCAGTTTTCCCTGTTCCTCTATGGTTTTAAGAATTGTTTCCTTACGCTTCTCGACCTCCTTGAGTTTGTCGGGATTGTCGCTTACACTTGCCACCTGCACTTCGTCGAGTGAACCTGTTGCCTCCTTACGGTAACGGCTGATGAACGGGATGGTGCATCCCTCCTCAAGAAGGTTCACGGTGTTTGTCACCTGACGCTCAGATATGCCTGTAGCCTTAGATATTAGTTTTGAAAATATTTGATTCATATAATAAATTGACTGACCTTCCCCCAACCCCTTCCTTTCAGGACGGGGAGTGGTTACTCACTCGCTCATTGTTCTACAGAGAATCAGAGAGAGCAAATAGAAGGTACTTGCATGTTAATTATTAATTGTTAATTGTCTATTGACGAAAGAGTATTTACTCCCCGTCCTGAAAGGAAGGGGTTGGGGGAAGGTCCTCCTCACTTACTTCTCCGCCCTATACAGTTCCATCAACGCCATAATCCAAGGACCGAGTCCTTTCGGGTCATTCTCCACCTGTTGTTCTTTAATGTAATATTCGTAGCTGCCGTTGCGAGTATCGCTAAGTCCTGCCACACGACAGATATGCTTGAGCACGACAAGTCCGTTCGCATCCTCGCCCACGAAGTGGTGCTCTATTCCCCTCAACGTCTTGACTGCCTCCTTATGATAGCTCTCATCAAGATAGCCGAGACGTACGCCCTTCAGGAATACGTATGCCATCATTGGTGTTACGGACATCTCAAGGTAGTTGTCTGCCTTGTCCTGAACATCGAGAACCTGATGCCATGCACCAGTCTCTTCATCACGTATTTCAAGCATTCGACCA
>ODAI014094789.1_pt1 | contig 28368 bp, 25 predicted proteins | sample 1539321 | NCBI WGS metagenome assembly ODAI01 (sample SAMN02144231, study PRJEB22623) | gut metagenome | biome: sheep rumen | host: Ovis aries | place: New Zealand
AACTACATGGGCGCTCTGTACCAGGCGCTGCTTGACATGGCTGACTGGCTGCAGGACGGAAAAGAGCCGCCAAAGACCACAGTCTATAAGCGCGAGGGCGGTCAGATCACGGTGGAAGAAAACGCCGCAAAACGCGGCGGCATGCAGGCCGGCGTAGTGCTTACGGCTAACGGCCAGAAATGCGCACATGTGCGCGCGGGCGGCGAGTTTGTTCTGCGCTCGGAGGCAGTTCTTCCCGAAGATGCCGGTGAAATCACGAGGATTGCCTTCGACTTCCGCGACCGCTGGGGCTTCCCTGAGAAACTCAAGGGCCTCTTCCCGGTTCAGGGTAAGGTAGTAAGTACAGAGAAGGACGGCGTAAAGGGCGCGTACGCGGAAATCATCTACCGCTTTGACGAGCCGGGCACTTACTTTGTCTCCACCCGCATCTCATCCCAGCGGGAAGGCAGAAAGGACGAGATTTTCACACAGGTAAAGAATCTTGACAGGGTGCGCGTAATCGTAGAGTAACAACACGAATTTTGGAAAAAGAACGCCAATTGTTTCATAGAACTCCGCGCCGGGATTTCTAAAATAAATATCAGAAAGCCCTGAAACACAAATTGCTTAAAGAGAGGAGCATACAAATGAGTGAAGAAGTGAAATCTGCCGCAACTGTGGATAAGAAAGAAAAAGGCGTAGGCCTCGGAACCCTGCTGGCATGGTCCCTGCGCCCTGCCTCAACCGGCATTGCCACCATGATTATGGGCTATCTGACCGTATTTGCGGTCAACACCATGAAGATGCCTGCCGCTCTGGTGGGCGGCCTGCTTCTGGTCAGCAAGCTCATCGACGGCGTGACCGATCTGTTCGCCGGCTATATCGTAGATAACACCAGAACCAAATGGGGCAAAGGCCGTCCCTATGAGTGGTGCGTCGTCGGCATGTGGCTTACCACTCTGCTGCTGTTCTGTGTGCCGGAATCAGCAGGTACCGCTGTAAAGTCCGCCTGGATCCTGCTGATGTACCTGTTTTCCAACTCTGTTTTCTACACCTTCCTCAATGCCAACGGAACAGTTTACATGGTTCGCGCTTTCACATCAGAAAAGCAGTATGTATCTCTGTCCACCTACGGCGGTGTGGTTCCCATGCTGCTTGTTGCAGTTTTCAACATTGTTTTCCCCAGCCTGATGGGCAGTCTTGCCACCAGCCAGGCCGGCTGGATCAAGCTGGTTGCCATCTTTGCTGTTCCCATGACGGTTCTCGGCATGCTGCGCTTCTTTGTAGTCAAAGAGACTCGTGACATCGATGCCAAATCCGATCACCAGAAGGTAGAGCTCAGGGACATCCTGGAGGTACTGAAAAAGAATCCTTACATCTATATTCTTTCCCTGGCTTCTCTGGTCATGAACATCATCACCAACATGGGCGTTAACGTCTTCTACTTTACAGATATTGTCGGTAATGTAGGCCTGATGGGTGTTCTTGCAGCGACCCAGTTCATCATCCTGCCCCTGATGTTCATCTTCCCCCAGATTCTCAAGAAAATCTCCGTCATGAAGCTCATCCGCATCGGTGTTCTGTGCGCGATTGCAGGCTTTATCATTAACTTCTTCGCAGGCAGCAATCTGGTACTTCTTATCATCGGCAACTTGCTCACCGGCGGCGGCGCGGTACCCATCTCCATGCTGGCAGCGCTGGTCATCATCGAATGCGCCGATTATAATGAATATATCGGCATCCGTCGTCTGGAAGGTACTCTGGGCGCAGTGGACGGCTTTGCAAAGAAAGTCGGCGCCGGCCTTGGCGCGGGACTTCTGGGCATTCTCATCGGTCTTGCCGGATATGACGGCAACCTGGCCGTGCAGCCTGCCTCTGCCATTACGATGGTAAAGCTTCTCTACTCTCTGATACCCGGTGCAATATACCTTGTAGTATATCTTGTCTGCCGCTTCTACAAGCTGGATAAGATGATGCCCGAAATCAAGAAAGCCAATGAAGAAAGCCGTGCTGCTGCCGAAGCTGCACGTACTGAGTAATCAGTTATTAATTTGCGGCAGCGCCGAAAAGGTGCTGCCGCATTTTAGTTCAGGGGATAATTCGGAAGATGGGACAGAATATTAAGCTTGCACATCCTGATGTGGAGCACCGGCTGAACAACCTGCAGGGTATGCTGTATGCGGCCTGCCGGCTGGGCGCCTGGTGCTTTGACATGCATAAGCATCTTTTCTTCACCACTGCCCCGCATCAGCAGGAGTATCACATGCTGCTGCAGGCGGGCGGCTGTCTTGATGCCGCGACAGAGAAAAAGGACCTTCCCGGGCTTCCCTATGTGCTGTCCGGCGAACTGGGACTTGGCTGGATCGCGGAATGGGTACATCTGCAGAACGGAGGGCATCTGCTGGTGATCCTCGGGCCATTGTACCTGAAAGACAGCTCAATTGAGGAGAGCCTTCAGCGTCTGGACCGCCGGGGCCTGTCCCAGCACCTGCGCCGGGATTACCTGAGGATTCTTGGAGAGGTTCCTTTTACTCATGCGGATACCATCGCTAATGTCGCCTGCATGCTGCATTACACCTGCTACGATGAAAATCTGAGCCGGGATAACATCCTGTACGAGCAGACGCTGAAAAAAACGACTGAAAAGCAGGATGCGGAGGAAGAAAAAGCAGAGCCGAAAAATGATTACGGGCGCCTGCTTGCCCATGAAAGCCGGCTGCTGCAGCATTTAAGCCAGGGACGCGCGCCGGATCAGGATACAGGCGGCTATCAGGGCGAGATTCAGGACTTTCATCTGCGTGACGGCCTGCGCCAGCTAAAGGATAATATGATCATATTCACCGCGCTCTGTGCCCGAACCGCCATTCACAGCGGCGTTTCACTGCATGTGGCAAAGACACGGGAGGGAGAATGGATCCGTCAGATTGAACAGATGAGGGGCTTTGGTTCAGCCAGCGATATCATACAGGGAATGTACAGAGACTTTCAGCGCCGTATCGTTCAGGCAGGAGAAACAAAAGGCCTGTCAAAGGCTGTTCAGGACGCGCGCGATTATATTCGCATGAACTACACCAAAAGCCTGAACGCTGAGGAAATTGCCAGGTACTGCGGCTACACGGAATACTATCTGACCAGAAAGTTTTCCAAAGAGACCGGCATGAAACTCACCGACTATATCCGTTCAGTCCGTCTGGAGGCCGCCAGAGTAATGCTGCTGACCTCGCAGAAGGATATCCAGCAGATCAGCGAGGAACTTCAGTTTGGCAGCCGCAGCTATTTTGACAGGGTATTCCGGCAGGAGATCGGCATGTCCCCAAGACAGTTCCGGGAGACGAGAGGTAAAGGAAAAACAACATCATGAAACTGAAACGAATGAATACATATCTGGATTTGATGAGCGCTGTACAGGCATGTGAGGGGAATGTATATTTCAACTCCCCGGAAGGTGATCATCTGAATCTGAAATCCACCTTCTGTCAGTATCTTTTTGCCTCAGTCTGCGGCGATCAGGATTTTCTTACGCAGGGGGACATCGTCTGCGGGCAGGAAAGCGATTATAAAAAGCTGCAGGAGTACTTAGCAGGGCCCGTCTCCTGACCTGAAGATCGGGAAGAGATTATTATTCATCACCGAAAGGAAATTATTCAATGAAGCAGTATGAGACTTTTGAATTGACGTTTTCGGGCAGAATCCTATCAGAAGACTATGCAGATATCCCGCTCACTGCAGTGTTTTCCTGCGGCAGTCAGACGAAAACCGTACAGGGCTTCTACGACGGCGATGGCCTGTATAAAGTCCGTTTCCTGCCCGAAGAGCCGGGTGCTTATACATGGCTGGTCACCGGTGCAGTAAGCGCTGAGGGCACTGAAATCTGCCAGCCGGCAGACATTGAACATCACGGGCTGGTAAAAGCCGTGGACACACATTTTGAGTTCGAAGACGGGAAGCTGTTCACGCCTTTCGGCACCACCGTATATGCTCTGGCTCATCAGGATGATGCTCTGGTGGAGCAGACACTTGAAACGCTCAAAGCTGCGCCTTTTAATAAAGTGCGCATGTGCGTTTTCCCAAAGGATTACGACTACAATCACAACGAACCGCCGTATTACGCTTTTGAAAAAACAGCAGACGGCTCCTGGGATGTCCGCCGCCCCTGCATCGCCTTCTGGCATCGCTTTGAGACGATCCTTGAGCGCATCACGGAGATGGGTATCCAGGCAGACCTGATCCTTTTCCACCCTTATGACCGCTGGGGGTTTTCTGCGCTGAGCCGGGAAGATAACCTGCTCTTTCTGGACTATCTGCTGCGCAGACTTTCCGCGAAGCCCGGCATCTGGTGGTCGCTGGCCAACGAGTATGACCTCTGCGCGGCAAAGAGCCTTTCCGACTGGGAAGAGATAGAAAGCTTTGTTGCTCATAACGATCCGTACGGCCACCTCCTGTCCTGTCATAACTGCTTCTGCTTCTGGGACGCTGCCCGCCCGGGCATTACGCATGCCAGCATCCAGACGAAAGGACTTTCGGAGCTCCCTCGCTGGATTGCAAAATATCAGAAGCCTGTCATCATCGATGAGTGCTGCTATGAAGGAAATCTTCCGCACTTCTGGGGCAGCATCTCCGCCCGGGAGATGGTTTATCGATTCTGGCGCTGCGCCGCCAGCGGCGCCTATTGTACTCACGGAGAGACCTTCCTTGCGGATGACGAGGTGCTCTGGTGGGCTAAGGGCGGCATCCTCAGGGGTGAAAGTCCTGAGCGCATCGCTTTTCTCCGTAAAATCATAGAGAGTATCCCCGGCCCTCTGACTGCAAACAGCGGCGGGGGCTTCCAACTGATACAGATGAGTGAGCAGGAGATTGAAACGACACTCTCGCAGCATCCGGAGTACCCGGGAGAGTTCATCCGTCTGCTTCACGCGAGTATCTGCCGCATGGAGGCAGATGACCGCACTGTACATCTCGCCGGTGAGCACGAATGGGCCGCGCACGCAGGCGATGACGCCTGGCTCTGGTTCAATGACCGGCAGTGCTTCGGCGAGCAGACCCTGCAGCTGCCGGAAGGCAGACATTATCGCGTGGAATTGATAGATGTATGGGAAATGACATCGACTGTCCTTAACGAGAACGCCTGCGGGACGACAAAGATCAGGCTGCCCGGAAAAGAAGGCCTGGCGGTTCTGGCAGTGAGTCAGCGGGGACAGGTCCGGTGACTCATTCGATGGGTGAATTACAGGACTCCCCCCGCAGTCGCTCAGTCGGGCTGCTGGCCGTTGTGTGCCTTCCAGGCGCACTCTGTGATCTGCATGTCCGTAAACACCGCCGTAAAGCTGGAGTCCTCCGGGCTGCAGGCATAGATGCCGAAGCGGATTTTGCCTGCGCCTTCATGCATGTGGCACACGCGCATCTGGGCGAATTTTACTCCGTCCGCGGAGCACTCGATACAGTAGTCGTCCTCCCTGCGGCTGAAGCGGTACCACATCTGCCGTACGTCGGTGGATATCTCGGTTGTCGCCCAGTCGGAATAGCCGTGGTTTGTGACTACAGAGCCCAGGTGCTGGAACTCGTCATTCTCATACTCTACCGAGGCCTTCAGCCAGTTGTCGCTGTCCAGGTACATGACAATGCCGCACTGGTCAAAGCGGTGGCCGCTCCCGGAAAAGTCGGTCTTAACGATGAAGGAGAAGTATTTCTCCTCGGTCTCTGCCTGCAGCACCGGCGCGTTGTCATTGCGGAAGTGGTAGTAGGTTCTCTGCCACAAATCGGTGTGCGGCTGTGTGGTGATTGTAATCTTGTCGGGAGTAATCTCGTATTTTGCCGGCTCCCGTGTCCAGGTCATATCTGTCATATGCGTCTCCCTGCCGTTTCTGATAATTTGATGTCGGACTTCTTCATCTGCGGGAAGGTCGTGTTGTAATGAAGCGTGCAGAACTCGTGAATCTCATCATCGGTTCCGGGGGCCTGTCCGCCGAACTGGTTGCAGGGGATATTTTGCTACGGTATAATCATAGATCATCTGAACACCTCCTGTTCAGAATTCGATCACTTCCGGCGCCTCTGTAAAGGAACTGAAGGTCGCCTTTGCATTCTTAAAATACAGTACCTGCGTATTGTCGTCGTCCGCGCTGTACATGGCTTTCAGGCTCGGGTTCTTCTCCAGCATGGCTTCCTTCGGCTCACGCCGGTCATCATTGATCAGTTCACCTGCAACGCGAAGCCATTTGCCGTCCTTGAAGGCGCAGATCTCTGCCTTGGGATTTGCCGCCAGCTGCTTTGATACATCCTTGATCTTACCGGTCTGGATATAGAGCTTTCCCTCAAAGATCAGTTCCGTGCCGAACGGGCGGACCCTGGGCTGGTCTCCATCAACTGTCGCAAGATAATAGATCCCGGCCTCTTCCAGAAACTTACATACCTTCTCGATTCCTTCCATAAAAAATTAACTCCTTTCTATACACTGTCTGTTTTATGCATAACTATTGTATAAAATTATATCGCATTCTGTCAGTGTGCGATACCGCCAATCCGGAAAACTGTTCAATCATCCGGCCGATCATCTCCTCCAGCTGGCTGCGCGGGATGCCGTTTATTTCCTCCGTAAGATACAGCTCTTTCATCTGCAAATCTCCCGCATTTTCTTAAGCGGTTTTTCCCTCAGTTCATGAGCGATGCTTCCGCAAGGAAGGCCTTGTAGCCGCGGAAGGCTTCATAAATATCCGCCTTGCTGGTCGCCTCGAAGGGAGCGTGCATGTTCAGCACCGGGACGCCGCTGTCGATGACATTCATGCCATACAGGGCAAGGATATAGGCGATCGTTCCGCCGCCGCCGACATCGACCTTGCCGAGCTCCGCGGTCTGGATGCTGACGCCGTTCCTGTCGAAGATTCCGCGAAGGTGCGCAATGTATTCCGCGTTCGCATCATTGGAGCCGCTCTTTCCGCGGGAGCCGGTGAACTTGTTCAGCACCATACCGCTCCCGATATAGGCGACGTTTTTCGAGTCAAAGCACTCCGCCCAGTGCGGGTCATAGGCGCTGCTGACATCCGAGGAAAGCATGCAGGAGTTGGCAAGCGTCCTGCGAAGCGCAAGGTCCGAATACTGGCCTGCGAGGCTCAGGACCTCCGCCAGAGCGTTTTCAAAGAAGCGGGACTGCATTCCCGTCGCGCCGACGGATCCGATCTCTTCCTTGTCGACGAGAAGGCATACGCCCGTCCTCTCCGGGACCGGAGACTCGGCAATCGCCCTGAACGAGGGGGATGCGCATACGCGGTCATCCTGGCCGTAGCCGAGGATCATGCTGCGGTCAAAACCGGCATCCCTTGCCTTTCCTGCGGGAACGACCTCCAGCTCTGCGGAAATGAAATCCTCCTCCGCAATACCGTAATTCTTCTCCAGGATCTCGAGCAGCACCGCCTTGACTGCTTCCTTTGCTGCCTTCTTTTCCTTTTTCTTATCCTTCTCTTCGGATTCGTCGTCCTTCTCTGTTTTCTTCAGGGCGTCCCAGTCCGCTCCTGCGGGCTTTTCGGGCTTTGTTTCGCTGTCGATGATGATCGGCTTATTTCCAACGATCAGATCCAGCGCCTCGCCCTCGATTACCTTCGCCGCGGACTTCTGCATCTGGTCCTGGGCAAGATGGATCAGAAGATCCGAGATGAAAAATACCGGATCGTCCTCGTTTTCACCCACCTTCAGTGTGACCGTCTCGCCGTTCTTTTTTACGATGACGCCGTGGAGCGAAAGCGGAAGTGCAACGAACTGGTACTTCTTGATTCCGCCGTAGTAATGCGTGTCGAGATAAGCAAATCCGCCGTTCTCATAGACCGGGTTCTGCTTCACGTCCATGCGGGGAGAATCGATGTGCGCGCCGAGGATGTTGAGACCCTTTTCCATCGGCTCCTTTCCGATCCTGAACAGGACAATGGACTTGTTCATCCATACCTGGTAAACGCCGTCTCCCGGCTTTAACTCCCTGCCCTCTGCCACAGCATCACCGAGTGCGGTAAAGCCGGCCTTTTTCGCCTCATTTACAAAAAAGTCCACGCACTCCCTCTCGGTCTTGTTATCGCTCAGAAACCTGCGGTAATCCTCCGCAAACGCCAGGCACTCGTCCTGCGTTTTAAGGTCATAATTTTTCCATACACTCTGCTGTTCCATAAAATCGTTTCTCCTTAGAATTATTACAGAAGCGCCCCCTCCCATCCCCGAATCCGGCTTTCGCCCGGGGCTGTTCCGGTGCGGCATTTCTGCCCATCATGTCTAATTTATCATGTTACATGCGACAATTCCAACACAAATACAGCGTATACTGCCTGTTTTTCGAAGATGTCTTCATTATTTGACGCGCGTCATATATTTAGATATATTATAGTTATATATTTGTCGTGCGTCATATATTTTCCGTCATTGTGGAGGATCCCAGTGAAAACAGCCATCATAAAAGAAATGCAGGATCTGACCTACCTGAAATGGTCGCATATCAGAAGCTCCAGCGGCACCGCCGGAACATTTCTGAAATCCGGTATGACAGACAGCGGAATCAAAAGTTACTACAAGCTCTCAAATTTTGACCCGGTGCACGGCGTTGTCGGTCACGAATGCATCAATGAAATCATCGTCGACAGGCTTCTGACAATTCTCGGTGTAGAGCATCTTCATTACGAGCTCATTAATGCGAAAATCGAGATCGAAGGCAGAGAGTACACAACCTGGCTCTGCAGATCGGAGGACTTTAAAAAGCGCGGAGAAAGCAAGGCTGCCCTGGATGATTACTACCGGCTTACAGCAGCTCCAGGTGAATCACGCTACGATTTCTGCGTCCGCAGCGGCTGGAAAGAATATATCGATACGATGCTGGCTGTCGATTTCCTGATCCTGAACCGGGACAGACACGGCGCAAACATAGAAGTGCTCAGAAATGCACGGGCAAGGACCCTTCGGATCGCGCCTCTGTTCGATCACGGGCTCTCCCTCCTGTATTCCTGCCTGTCAGAGGAGGACGCCCGGAAATTCGATATTCTGGAGGACAGGAAATGTCAGAATTTCATCGGCGGATACTCGTGCAGGGAAAATCTCCGCTTCATCGATGACAAAAAGTCTGTCTTTACGCATGACCTTCTTCCTGCGGACAGGGAGATTCTCTTCGACGGGCTGGAGGACACCCTGCCCGCTGTATATTTCGAACGGATCTGGGACATGATTTACACGAGGTACCGTATCTATGAAGAGTTATGAAATAATTGATGGAGAGCACGGCGCCCTTGTCGGAGTCCTGCTGTACTACGAAAAATCCGGGACCTTTGTGATTGAACTGACAGACGGTCTTGATGAATGGACGGCACCTCTTCTTTTTACAAGCTATGTGAAAAACAGATTATACACGATTCCCCGGGACGCGAGCCTTCTCTGGGTCCGAGAGAGGGTCATCCCCGCCGGGCGGCAGAATATTCAGGACATCCTTGCGAACCACAGGCTGAAGGAATACGACGAAATGAAGTTCCTTGAAATTTCCGGCGGGAGGTGCTCCCAGGACAGCCTGTATATCCGGAAAACAGAAAGCCTGCCCGACTTTGTTCAGGAGAGAATGCGCACCAACCTGAGGGACTGCCTGATCTGCGGCGGCACAGATGTTCTGTGCTTTTTCATCGACGGGACTCTGAGGAAGACCGACCTGTCAAAGCTTGGCGGCGCTTACGGCATGGACAAGGTCCTGAAAAAAGCCGCGCTGCTTAAGTCGGGCAAAGTCTCCCCCGGGGGATACAGCCTGACCTTCGGCGATGCCGTCGATATTCCGGCAAGGACTCTGTATGAGGCCGGAGAGGAAATCCCCCTCGGGATGAACGACTTTCTTGCCTTCGTTCAGAACAATATCCTGGACACGCCGCAGGCGTGCGGCCTCCTGGAATGCTCCCGGCAGAACCTCTCCTACATGATAAAACAGGGAAAAATGGATATGGTCCGCGAGGACGTCCGGGGAAACCTCTACCTGAAAAGTGATGTGCTGAAAAATCTATGGTAAAAAGAGCCGTGGGTATCCCCCACGGCTCTGAGTCTGCATGCAACCTGCATGCAGGTTGCATGCATCTTATTCGACCCTGGCGCAGGGAAATGCCTGTCGAACATTCCGGCGGAGCGCCGACGAGCACCCCCGGGTGAGCAGGAATCCCTGCGCCGGGGCAGTCACTGAATAACTTATCAGTCCGGGAACACCACGGCGACCTGTTTATTATCTTAGAATACCAGTTTGCCTTCTATTCCGTCGAAATCAACTGTCCTGACACTCTTGTCGCGCATAAACAGACGGACCGGGCCGTAGCCGCCGCATTCCTGCGGGTCGGTGTACTCGATTCTCTCGATCGGGAAAAGCTCTTCCTCCGTAAAGTCCGCAAGGTCATTCTTTGTGATCACCTGCGAAATCAGGAAGTACTTTTCATACGCGTAGATCCTGCTGCGCTTCGTCCTTGCGTATACGAGAACGGAATTCTCCGAATCCGGGTTGGTCCCTGTGTTGCTTATTGTAGACAGGCCGTCCCATCCGTCAAAGATCGTCATCGCGAGCTGGATCGGCGCTCCGGTGTGGCTGTGGCCTTTCAAAACGACTGCCTTAAAGTCCCCGCAGGTTTTCTCTTCGATGCTCGTTCCGTTGTCCGGGAAGCCGTACGCACCGAGCGTCAGCTCCAGGGGGCCTCTGCAGGTGCGCAGCTTGTCCGCCCGGATCATGCCGTTCGGCACCGGGAAGTCGGCGAGGTTCATCGCCGTCAGCCAGCAGGTCTCATGGTCGGTGTCATAGGAGAAGAACTGCCTGCGGTAAAGGATGCCGTCCTTTTCACCCGCCCAGAGGGTCGTGTTGCACCTCTGCCGTTCGCCCGTAGGCGTGTCGATCAGCACATACTGCTGTGATTCCACGTCCGGGTCCGTTGCGGACTCCCAGGGGAACTTCGTGTTAAAGACAAGCTTCGCGTAGTTCCACATCGTGTGCACATCGTCCTTCGGCAGCGTCACCTTGCCGGTCCGCAGCTCCGTGATGCCATTCGCGCCGTGGTTGGTCATGCAAAGGCCGGGGCCGTCCAGGTACGTTACCTTCGATTCCTTTTCGCCAAGAGACTCCCAGGTGCCATTGTTTTCCTTCGCGGTCCAGAACGGATCGTCCTCTGGGAGTGTCAGGCAGGAGAAGGCCTTGCCCATCCAGTAGGGCGACTCGGCGCAGGAATATCCCTGCACGAGCGGAAGGAACGGGCGGTAGAACCCGAGGGTCGGCACACCGTTGTAAAGGAAATCATCCCTTGTCAGGAACTGCAGCAGGGAACCGGACGCGATCCTTCTTGCAAGGCCGGGGTCCGCCGTGCTGTGCTTAAACAGGAAGTTTCCTACGATCGCGCTGGTCGCGGCAAAACGGTAGATTCCGCTCCTTCCCCACATGTTGGTGAAACCGTCCCGGTCGAACCAGTCGGGATAGCTCTTCATGAGCTCGTTGGAATTTTCCTCAAAGCGCTTTGCCAGATACGGCTCGTTCTCATAGCCGTACCAGTTGTTCCAGATCGGGGTGTACAGATTAAAGGCCCAGCAGGAATAGTAGTCAAAGCCGCGCCCGTCCCGGTACCAGCCGTTTCCCGCATAGTAGCCGAGGATCGCCTGCGCATGGTCGCGCATGATATCGCGGTCGATTTCATACCTGTACTTGTAAAGGAAGGCGTAGTCCAGCATGTTGAACAGGCGCCAGTTCTGGGGAACGGTGGGATTGCCCGCGTAATCGGTGAGGAACTCCGCGATGAGGTCCTTTTCTTCCTTCGTATAGGTGTCCCAGATCTGTCCGTGGCATTCGTCCAGGCAGATGACAAGCGCGCAGGTCTCCACCGTCTGCTGATAGGTCGCAAAGGGATCTCCCTCGCCGTACTCTGCCTGCATATCGGTATAGGTCCGGACATAATTCGGATCGCCCGGTGTCACAGAGCGCAGGATCTGAGCCTTGTAATAGTCACGCAGCTTAAATCCGCAGATGGTGATGTCCGGCTCAATCGCGATCAGCGGCGCTGCGATAAACAGGGTCCTGGTAAGGCCCTCGAAATACTCCGCCTGCACCTTCCAGCCGGGAGTGTTTTTGTTGGGGTAGGTCACCTCGTCCTCGTAGCGGGGCAGGACAACCGGATCGTCAAAGCTCTTAATACTGCGGAACGCGTTTTCCAACAAATATTTCCCCGCCTCAATCCAGGTTTCCCGCGTGACCCCGGTGTACGGGCTTTTCTCAAAGTCCAGTGTCTTCGGTTCAAACTTCATTGTTTTGTCCCTCAAAAGTAATTGTCGTACGAATGATACAGTTCTTTTACAACCTCATAGGATAGCTTGGGCCTTCGGAACTCGTCGACGACGCCCTTGTTATTCATCGTGCGCGGTCTTGACGCGAACCATTCAAAGCTGATGCGCGCGTCGCAGAACTGCCAGATAAAGATGCCGCTGCAGCCGTCTCTTTCCAGAACCGCCTTTATCTGATGGGACAGTGCTTCTGCCTGGTACTCCTCGGACCATTTGCACTTGACGGGCGTCCTGTATCCGTAAATGGCTCCCGCGCCGATCTCCGTGATAAGGAAGGGCTTTCCGGAGCCCTCGCTCTTTTCCTGGACCCAGTTGTACATCTCGTCAACCCAGTCCTTTGCGGACTTCTCGACGTACCACTCCGGATAGAGATTATAGGAGACGATCTCCGGAAGCCCGAAGCAGATGTCCGTGGCGAACTTGCAGCTCGCGGAAGACCGGGGCCTCGAGGGATCCAGCTCCCGGATCAGGTCGTACTGCTTTTTGTAGCATTCATAGCCGTACTGTGTCTCACTCGCGCACTCGTTCAGGATTCCCCAGATGAGGATGCAGGGGTGATTGATGTGCGCGCCTATCATCTCTCTTATGCACTGCTCGGCCTGCGGCTCGAAATTGGGATTGCGCATGTTCTCCTCGGACAGACCGCGGGCATGATTCTCCTCCCAGACAAGGATTCCCTGCTCATCGCACAGGTCAAGGAAAATCTGGTCGTTGGGATAATGTGTGCAGCGGACCGCGTTGGCGCCGAGGTCCCGGATGATCTCCAGGTCCTTCTGGATCGCCTCGATGGGCAGAGCGCAGCCGAACATGGGGTGGTCCTCATGGCGGCAGAATCCCTTGATCCTGAGCTTTTTCCCGTTCAGGAGAAGGTCCCTGCCGGAAATCACAAACTCCCTGAAGCCGATCCGCTCTGTCAGGTCGTCGATCACACCGTCCGCCCCGGATAGAAGCGCACTCACTTCATAGAGTGCGGGCGACTCGGGACTCCAGATCTTCGGTGAAAGTCCGTCGATCCTGCCCTTAACCGTGATGCTCTCTCCAGCCGAGGCGCTGACACGAAGCCATGCCGATGCAGCCAGCCCCTCAAGGCCGACCTGCAGCGATCCCTCAAATGCCCGGTCTGACAGATTGACCACCCGGGCGCTTAAGTCCACGCCCCAGGTACCGTCCGCCTCCTTCGAGGGAACCGCATGGAGCGCGGAAATATAGGCTGTGTCCAGCTCCTCCAGCTGTACTCCGCGGGTGATGCCGCCGTAGGACATGTAGTCGTTCGGTATGTGCAGCGCGCTGTCTTTGCTGAAACGGTTGTCCGCGTCGACCTCGAGCAGGTGCTCGCCGTCAGGGAGCCCCTTTGCCATTACCTCAAACGGTGTAAAGGCATTGTAATGCGTACCAAGCTTAACACCGTCCACATAAACTGTCGCAGTGTGACTTACGCCCTGGAAAACAAGGCGGACGTCGCCCTTTGCCCGGAAGGTCTTTGAAAATCTCCCCACGCCCCGGTATGCCGGAAATTGAGGAAGACTTTCCCAGCAGCACGGAACGACTACCGGGAAAGTCTTGTTTTCAAATTCTCCGGACAGCGGCGAAAAGCTCCAGCCGCTTCCGGACAGTTCTGTCACCCTGCGGAATTTGTTGGTGCAGAAAGTTCTGATCATATTATTCCTCGCTAAATCCGCGAATGCGGTTTTGCCGAATGCGGCGTCCACAAGGCGCCGCGGCTCAAATCATTCTATACGTTTTAACCCTTGATACCGGAGGTCGCGACGCCTTCCACGAAGTACTGTTGCAGGAACGCGAACAGGACCAGTACGGGAATCAGCGCGACCGTTGCCGCTGCCATGATCAGCGCGTAGTTGGATGAATACTGGGTGTTGAACATACGCAGCATGATCTGCAGTGTCTTCTTATTTGCCGATGACAGGTAAATCAACGGGCCCATGAAGTCGTTCCACTCGAAGGTGAAGGAGGTGATGCACAGCGTTGCGATCGCCGCCTTGGACAGCGGGAGCATGATGCGCGCATAGATTCCGTATTCACTCAGTCCGTCGATACGGGCTGCCTCCAGCAGGTCTGTGGGGATTCCCATATAGAACTGCCTCATCAGGAACACACCGGTCGCCGTGAAGGTGTGCATCAGGATCAGGCCGATGTGCGAGTCCGTCAGGTGGAAGCGGGTCATCATGATATACTGCGGAACCATGTAGACCTGCCAGGGAATGGAGATGGTCATGACATAGAGCATGAAGACCAGGTTCCTTCCCTTGAATTCCAGCTTCGCGAAAGCGTATGCCGCGAAGCTCGAGGTCAGGATCTGCAGGATGGTGACGATGATCGTCAGCTTTGTGGAGTTAAGGAAACCGGTTACCAGCGGAACCTTTTTCCAGATCTCCGAATAGTTGCTCCACTGCGGATCGGTCGGGATCCACTGGATCGGGAAAGCAAATACGTCCTTCTCAAGCTTGAGTGAGGAGGAGATCATCCACGCGAAGGGAATCAGCATGATGAATGCGAGAATGATCAGGAACACATAGGTAATAACCTTAGATACATAGTAGCCTGTAGTTTTCTGTTTGGATTCCATGGCAGACCTCCTCTCAATAATTTGTGAATCTCTTTTCCATCTTGAACTGGAAAATGGTCAATGCAATGATAATCACAAACAGTACCATCGCGACGGCACTCGCGTAACCGAACTTCATGCTCACGAAAGCGCTGTTGAAGATGTGGTAAGCCAGAACCTTCGTCGCTTCGCCGGGGCCTCCCTGCGTCGTGATGTACATGATGTCGTAGGACTTGAAGGTTGCGACAACGAGCATCATCAGGACGAAGAAGGTAGTCGGCGTGATGCACGGCCAGGTAACGTTGCGGAACTTCTCCCAGTTGTTGGCTCCGTCGATTTCCGCTGCTTCATACAGCTCCGAAGGAACGCCCTGAAGTCCTGCAAGATAAACGACCATGTAGTACCCCATGCCCTTCCAGACCGTCAGACCGATGATCGTAGGCATTGCCCATACCTGGGACGCCGCCCAGCGGGGAGGATTCTGTACGCCCAGGGACATCAGCAGGCCGTTGACGGGTCCGCGCTCCGGGTTAAAGAGTGCCATCCAGACAACCGCGACCGCAACGAGGGATGCTACATAGGGGAAGAAGAGTACCGAGCGGAAAAAGGTCTTTCCCTTGAGCGGCTTGTTCATCAGCATGGCAAGTCCCAGCGCGATGAACAGAGTAAGAGGCACTGTAACGACCGTGTAGTAAAGCGTATTCTTCAGCGCGATCCTGAAGCTCCTGTCCTGTAAAAACATGTACCGGAAGTTCTCGAGTCCCACGAACTTCACGCCCTGGTTGCCCGCGCTCCATTCACACAGACTCAGAAACAGCGAGAAAACAATCGGTACAAATGTAAATACAAAGAAACCTATCAGGTTCGGCAGGATGAAGGACCAGGCCACCAGCGTTTTTCTGCGCTTCATCGCCCCCTTCTTTTTTGCTGCGTCACTATTTTTCTGATCCGCCATTATTGTCTCCTTTCCGCATCGGATTCTCTCTTGTCGCTCTCTGCCGGTTCGGGAACGCCTGTGCCATTCCTGCCGCGCCGCCCGAAACGGCGGGTTTTCCGACTGAGCTGAAAAGGACCGGGCTCACCGCCCATATCCGCGGATTGCCCGGTCCTGTATCTGCAATACGCAGAGCCGGATTCGGTATTACTGCAGAGCGTTAACTCTGTCGATCATATTCTGGATACCTTCTTCAGGGGTCTCTGTCTTTGTCATGATTGCGCTGTGCTCTTCACCGATGATGGTGTCGATATCGCCGGCCTTCTCGGACATCGGGAACTCAACAACATAGTTGTCGATGTTGATGTACTTGGAAAGGCCTTCGGGAGCGAACTCGTTGTTCTCGGGGATCGCATCGAAGATATCGTTGATCGCATCAGAGCCGTAGCCCGGAAGGATACCTGTAGACGCAAGAACCTTTGCGCCTTCTTCGCCGCAGACATACTTGATGAATGTCCATGCAGCTTCGGGATGCTTGGAGTATGCGCCGATGGTTACAGGTGTGATACCGCCGACAGCCTTCTCGTTGCCAAGGCCGGTCTCGCTCGGAAGTGAGCAGACGCCCCAGTGGAAGTCAGCGTTCTCAACGAGCATGTTGATGAACCATGTGCCCATCTGCAGCATAGCCGCCTGCTGGTTGTACATAACGCCCGAATAGTGGATGTTGCCGGACTTCAGTGCGCCGTAGTCCTGGATGTAACCTGCATCCTGCATAGCGAGCATGGTCTTGTAGTAAGGGATCAGGCTCTCATAGGTGGAGGTGTCAAGCTGGTTGAACTCCTCTGTGCGTCTTGCAAACATGGAAGCGTTGGAAGCCCATGTGTGCATGTGTGCGCCGTAAACCTTATCGTTGCCGGTGCCGCTGGTCATCTTCTCTGCAAGATCATAATAGTCCTGCATGCTCATGCCGTCTTCGGGATATGCAACGCCTGCAGCGTCGAACAGATCCTTGTTGTAGAAGATCATGTTGTTATCCTTGCGGAAAGGAACGCCGTAGGACTTGCCGTCAACGCCGAGCTGCTCGATCAGTCCGCTGTAGTGGGACTTGTCAAAATCGGGGTCATTCGCCATGAAGTCATCAAGCTGCATCAGGTGGCCGCCTGCGATCAGAGCGCTCATGGTCGGCAGATCCTTCAGGAATACAACGTCGAAATCCTGGTTTCCGGCGAGCTGTGTCTTGATGGTTGTGGGATACTCATCTGCCGGGAACTCAACGACTTCATACTCAATGTTCGGATACTTTGCCGAGAAAGCATCGAACATGGTCTTGTAATACTCGGTATTGGAATAGTCCCAGAGAGCGACACGGATCTTTACCTGCTCATCTGCGGGAGCTGCTGCCTCAGCCTGGGCCTCGCCGCCTGCCGCGGGAGCCGCTGCGGGTGCTGCAGAGGTTGCTGCGCATCCTGCAAGGACGCCGACTGATAATGCAGAAACTAAAAGTGCTGATAATAACTTCTTCCCTTTCAAAATAATCCTCCTTGACTAATATATGAATGGGTACGCGGCCGATTTCTCAGCCGCACAAAATCAGTTACCAGATTAAAATAATACATTCTTAAACATTTTATATGGTGATTTGTGCACTATTTGTGGTATATTATGCATGTCGGCATTTCGGCCCCTCTTTTTTTAAACTATTTTTTGGAAAGAAGGCGGCTGTGCGGCGTTTTATTTGTCTATAATCACCATACCGGAGCGTTTCATTATGACAGAAGTAGCCAATAGTACTACTGAAGATATGCAGAATGAACAGGAGCCGTTCCTCCAGATCCAGAGTGTCCTGTCCACTGATTATACCTACCTGAGCGTTGCCTCGGCGGAGCCGCCGTTCATTATTGAGCAGCCTCCGAACCGTCTCTTTACGGTCAACCACTCTGTCAGCCGTGATTGCAGGGGAGGAAACCCGCACATTCATCTCGGGTACTATGAGCTGCTCTTATTCCTGGAAGGAAATGCCGGTTTCTTTCTTGGGGGCAAGCATTTCCAGCTTCAGCCGGGGAATCTTCTGATCATTCCGCCGGACACGCTGCACAAGGGGGAAATCTACACCGGCGTCAATTACGGCCGCATCGTAATCCATCTGTCCCAGTCCCTCCTCCAGCTCCTGTCCACATCAAAGACGAACTTTCAGGCGCTGCTGCGTAAGCGCAGCGACCGGATCTGGCAGCTGAGCCCCGAAAATATCGCCAAGATTACAAGAGCGGTTGATAACATTCCGGAACTGGAGAAGTCGCCCCAGAAGGTCGCGCAGGACACACTGGTGCTGTCTTATGTGTCCTGGGTACTCTCGACACTTCTCCAGATGATCGAATATGAGTCCGCGGCGGCGGTATCTCCCAGACCGAGCGACCTGATGCAGCGTATCCTGAAGTACCTGAACGCGCATTTCACAGAGAACCTTTCCGTGCAGAAAATCGCAGACGATCTGAGCATCTCGAGGTCGCTCTTAAGCCATGAATTCAAAAAGTACTACGGCGACAGTCTCTGGAAATATGTGCTGAAGCTGAGGCTCGCCCACTCACAGCAGCTTCTGACCGAGGGCAGCTCGGTCACAAGCGCCTGTTTTGATTCCGGATTCCAGAACTATTCGAATTATATTCGCCTGTTCACGAAAACCTTCGGGGTTACCCCTCGAAAATATGCCATGACACACAGAAGCGGAACGGTCTACCTTTGAGGCAGACCGTTCCGCTTCTTTTCTCTTACGCAATAATTCTGCCCGGCAGAACGACTCAGGCAGCTTCCTGATTACCAGATGAACAATTCCTTCCCTGTCAGCTTCATCACCGCTTCGATGAAATAATAATCGCCATAGATGATCGTAAACTCGTGCTTTTCATCGTGATAGGCGGCGGTGCATTTCTCCAGAAGGTAATCCGTTTCGCTGTCCCAGGAGATCCTCTTCTCATCCAGGGTCTTAAGGAGCTTTAAGGCCGCGCCAAGATACAGCCCGGAATCTCTTCCGGAGACCGCCTTTGAGAGCTCGATGAGGCCGCAGGCGGCGATCGCCGCAGCAGTGGAATCCTCCCAGGTCACGTCCTCCGGCTGGCGGAAGTCGACCGGGATCAGGCCGCTCTCCGGAATATTCGCCATAAAGTAGTGGGCGATCCGCCGCGCCGTATTCAGGTATTTTTCATTCTTTGTGTGGATGTAGCTCAAGGTAAAGCCGTACAGGCCCCAGGCCTGGCCGCGTGTCCAGGAGGAGCCGACCTCATACCCCTGGCCTCCGAGGGACTCCAGAAGCTCTCCTGTCTCGGGATCGAAACGCAGGATGTGGTTCACCGAGCCGTCCTCGCGCACAAAGCAGCGCATCGCCGTGTCCGCGTGAGTGACCGCAATCTTATAGAACCTGGGATCTCCCGTGACCTCGCTCGCCCAGTACAGAAGCGGGAGGTTCATCATGCAGTCGATGATCGCCATGCCGCGCCGGTCGACCTCGCCCCAGTCATTCCACGCCCGGATAAAACTGCCGTTAAGGTTAAAGCGCCCTGCCAGGTTGTTCGCCGCGATCATGCCGCGGTTCTTGGACGCCTCGTTCCCGTCGATCCTGTAATGCGCCACCGCTGTGGGAAGCCACTTGAAGCCGTTGTCGTGGTCAAGGCCGGTCCAGTCCATCAGCACCTTGTCCAGCTTCTTCTCAAGGAGCTCCGCCTCCTCGCGGCAGATCTCATCTCCCGTCAGGGTGTAAAGCTGCCACAAAATACCGCCCCAGAAGCCGTTCGTCCACCAGTTGATGTCCTTCTCCGAAAGGTCGATGAACCTTCCGTTCTCTGTCGTGTACGGAACGACGTTCCTGTTGCGGGCAACCACTGTTTTCATCTTTTCAACAATCTTATCCTGTGTGCGCTGTGCCCACTCTCTGCCGTTTTCTGCCGCCATGGCTTTCTTCCTCCTTTACTGTCTTTGCCTTAACTCCTCTGTTTCCTGCTCTCGGTCCCGTAAACCTCGATCTGCGTGAGCGCCGGGAACGGGCTCGGATCATCCGCCTTGATCAGCTCCTCAAGCCTTACCCAGGTAATTCCCTTCTTTATCTCCGGCAGAGGGAAAACATGGGGCTCCTGTGTCTTCTTTTCCATGGGAAGATCCATGACACTCCCGTCAGAAAACACCAGTGTTCCTCTCACCCACCAGTTGTCGTGGGGAAAATCCGCCCTGGTATAGAGCTTTATCAGGTCAATGTCCACCGACCTCCCGAAATCCAGAGTGAGCGCCGCGTCGTCCTGGCGGTTGATCCCCCAGGATTCATACGGCCACTCGCCGTGGCCTGCATTGGACAGGACGCCGTCGATCGCGTTGCGCGCGGCAAATACGGCCTCACCCCTTGTCTCCACGTTCGCGGATGCGTGAGGGTAGACGCCGGACTCCTCATGCTGGTCGAACGGATTGAGCGCGAGATTCCGGTAGCGCTCGACTTCATAGTCCTCCGCATACCGGATGGAAAGATAGTGCCTGCTGCCGAAAAAGGCCAGGGGATTGTAGCTTGTCTTCTTTTCATAGAAGGGAACGGTGTAGAGGACGGTATCCTTCCGGATGAGGACCAGCGACTCTTCGATCGCAGCATCGACCTTCACCATGTAGAATCTGTCCGGCTCCAGCCCGGAAAATTCGATTACATCGCCCTTCCTGTACTCGCCGTCCCACGCAAGGACCGCCTGAGCCAGGCCTTCCGCCTGTGCCTTCGGTTTATGGTCCCACTCGTTGTAAACCTGAATAATCATATATATCCTCCATTCCGAAGTGTCAGTAAGGCATCGTGCGGCAAACCGGCTCCAGCTCGATCTTAAGGCAGTCCTCTGCCATCCGGATCAGGATCCTGTGGCAGGAATGCTTCCAGACAATCCCGAGCCGCGCGTCGTCGACCGGGCACTCTTCGATGCGCATATCCGCTGCGCCGCTCACAATCGCCTTCGAAAAGCTGCTGATCCGGATCAGATATTGTCCCTCATCCTTATTTAAAGGAAGGATCTCCGGCGTCTCATAGGTCATGAGCGAGAGTGTGCAGGCGGCCGTCCCCCTGTACCTGTCGCAGATCGAAACGCCCCGGCCCTTCTTCAGGGTCACTGTCCTGACATAGCTTTCAACCGCCGGATGGTCATAGGCTCCGGCCAGTTCCATGCAAAGAGATGCTTCCTCTTCACTAATACTGCACTGCACGCCCGCCGCGCGGTATTCTGCGCCGTCCTTTTGCTGGATGAAGTCTCCTTCCGCCTCAAAGGACGGGAGGTTGTGGTACTGTGACTGCATCGTCCAGATCTCGTAGCGCTGCTCTGAGAAGGTCTTTCGCGTGTAGGTCTCAACGCCGAGGTCGATCAGTACGGGCTTTGCGTCCTGATAGAGAATGACCGAACCGACATCGTTGTGATTGTGTGCCTCCGCGTTATTGCCGCCCTTTGCGGCAAGGACAAACCGCTCGTCCCGCGCAGTCATAAGGCCCGTGCTCTCAAACCAGAAATCCCCGGTGAGCGCCGCTCCCCCGCCCTCTGCGGGCTCTGCCATCATCTCCCTGTGGGCGAAGGCCTGCAGGACATGGTAATAGAGATTCTGCTCCGCGGGAAGGAGCCTTTCCTCCCGGCTCTGGCTGCGGTAGTCCGCGGCGGCAAAGGCCGCCATCGCAGGATTCTTCGTCGCTTTCCCGAAAAGATATTCCCGCGCGCTCCTTCGCCCCGGGTAGGCGGAGCAGTCCGCAAAGTTTATATAATATCCGTCTCCCACGTACATCCGGACGATATACGCCGCCATGTTGCGAACGACCGGCTCCATAAAGCAGTCGCTGACAGCGCCGCCCGTTATGCGGCTTAAGATATCAAGACACCCGAACAGGCAAAGGCCCGCATGGCTGTAATACTGGGCGCCCTCCTCGCAGCAGCCGTCCTCTCCGTAGCTGTCTGCGAAACAGTCTGCGGAAAAGGCTGCCATCTGCACGATCTTCGTCTTCTCTTCCCTGCTGCAGCACTCCCGCATGCAGGATACGGCGATCAGGACGTTCTGTGTAATCCACGGCGTCCAGTTCATCATACGTGTGACGCCGTCGCCCATCCACCAGTAATGCTCGGTAAGATACGGCAGTACGATCCGCCTTCTGAGCTCCCTCTCGATGTATTGCGCAAGCATTCCGTCTGTCTTATTGAAAACAGGATGCAGCAGGTACGAGGCTAGTCCTACAAGCGCTCCCGTCTCCGCGGCGAACAGATCGACGATCGGGTGCTCCGTGTCCGGGAGCGGCAGCTTTTCCCCGTCCCTCACATGCGTGTTGTGCGCTGGAAGGCACCAGCTGCTCTCCTCCAGGATAAGATAGAGCCCGTTCAGGATATCATCCAGGAATCGCCCCTTATTTTCCACGCATTCCGCAATGACAAGGTTGGTCAGCTTAATCCTTCTCGCAAAGAATTTGTCCTCGAAGCGTACGCGGTTCCCTGTCCTGTTAAAATCCAGATAATCCGTCACAAGGAGCTGCGGCCAGGGCTCTTTTGCGGCTTTCGCGCCTGCGTTTACCAGGTCGCTTTTCAGTTCCGGGTCAAGGCCCTCCCACGAGGCGCGGTCTGATATGACCGGAAAGAGCGGCGGCATAATGACACCCCCGTTATCCAGATAAGAAGTGACGGCATCCTCTATAAAGGTTCTGTGAACGGTTTTCCTCTCTTCCATGGCAATCCCCATACCTCGTGATGCAAGAGAGGGGACGGTTCCTGCAAAACCGTCCCCTGATCCTATTTTCGAGTTCAGTATATACTCAGGCAAATTTAAAATTCCACTGCAATCCTGCAAGATTTGAATTAAATCCTGCAGGTCCTCCGTCGGCTGGGCGGATGCCATTTATCTGGTGCCGTACCGCTTCTCTGTATCTGACCATGAAGACCATGGCGGAAATCGCCTCCCTTCTGGGGGAGCCGCAAGAGGAATACCTTGCCGCGGCGGCTCAGGGTTCCTGTCCACGGCAAAAACGGATTTTCCGTCTCTGCTGCAAAAGTACGGAAGCCGGGTGTGGCACCTTACTCCTGACCATACAGCCGACATCATCCGGCTCGTCGATTTCATCCCCGAGCTCGAGAAATCCAAAAAAATCGCGCAGGACACACTGGTTATAGCCTATCTGGCCGGGATCCTGTCAAAAACACTGCAGGCTATGGAATATGAATCCTCGCTGAATGCCTGTTCCGGCGCGACAGACCTGGTGCAGCGGATCCTCATCTATCTGGACGCGCATTTCACGGAGGATATTTCCGTACAGAAAATCGCGGATGATTTAGGTATCTCAAGGTCGCTTCTGAGCCACGAATTTAGATTCCAGTTTCCGGAACTATTCCAATTACATCCGTCTGTTCACGAAAACCTTCGGGATTGCTCCCCGCAAATATGCCATGGCAAACAGAAACGGAGCGGTTTTCCTTTAAGGGAAGACTGCTCCGTTTTTAAATCATTCACATTTTCCGCCGGGAAGGATTCTCACCTGCCGGAACGCGCGGGGCCTCTCCTGTGCGTCGCAAAGAGCGGAATCAGCGCTGCCGCTGCCGCCGCCGCGCCGGCAAGGAAAATATTCCCGTTCGGAATGTACTCCGTCTGGCCGCTCACCGCGTTGATAAAGGTCTCGCCGCCGCTCCTTACAACCGTCTGTCCGAGGAGCGATCCCCCGATCATCGGGATCAGGACAAAGAACAGGATCCAGATTCCTTCAAACTGGCCGCGCGCCTCCACTGGGTAGAGCTGTTTTGCCCATACCTTGACCGTCTGGAGAAAGCCGATGTATCCCACGCCGACGATGAAAATCCCGAGCCAGAGCCGAAGCTGAAAAAGGCGCGAGGGATCGACGTCCGAGGGCTTTATCGGGTACAGGATAAACAGTCCCGCGATCATTATGAGGATCGAGCCGATGCTGACATAGGTGTGACAGTTCCGGTTGATCAGCCAGCCCGCAGGAAGCGCCGCGGACATGGCAAGGACGAGCGGGACTGCCTCAATGATGCCCATCATGTCCGGCGTATAGCCGAGGTAGTAAATAATGTAATTGCCGATGTAGGCAAAAAAGGCGTTAAAGCCGATAAAGAAGAGCGCCACGGAGGTATTTACCAGGACAAGCTCGGGGATCGCGATAAAGCTGCGAAAGTTGAAGACACTGAGGAACTGGTGCACAAAACTTCCTTGCGCGTGCGGGGGCATGTCATCGCTTTTGTTCATTCCCGTCAGCGCGATCACGCCGAAGGCGATGACAAAGAGTCCCATAACGACAAACAGGCGCATATAGTTGTCATCGCTTCCTACCAGCAGGCCTCCGACAACCGTCCCGAGGATCGTCCCGAGAACCGGCTGCGTAGCAAGCGCCGCCCCGATCTGTCCCCGGTTGCCGTCGTTCATGATGTCATTCGTCCAGGTGCTGAAGCCGGCGTCATTTCCCATGGATCCGAAAAAGCTCATCACCGTGTCCGCCAGCACGACCGAAAGCGCGAGCGCAAGGTATCTTTCCCTGCTGATAAACTGCGTCATGCCGAAGAGGATCGTAAAAATACCCCACAGGATATAGCCGATGCCGATAAAGGTGCGGCGCCTTCCGGTCCTGTCGATCCAGGTCCCGAAGAAGAAGGTGGAAAAGGTCGTCGCCGCGGCGGAGCAGATCAGCATGCCCGTGATAATGGACGGATCCTTTCCGATTTTTGCGTAGACAAAGGTGTTGAACCACTGGTTTTCCAGGTTCCAGCAGATCTGTCCCGCAAGACCGAGGCCCCAGATCAGAAGCCACATCGTCCCGGCGGCCTTTTTTTGCTGCATTGTTTTTCCCATAGCTTACCCCCTGCCGCGTCCTGCGCGTGAATCCGCGCGTAAGTGCATCTGCACGCAGATGCTAAATTTCCGGTTTCTATTGTATCACTCCGGCGTCACTCCGGCGCCGTTTTCAACCGGCCCTGCCTCCGGTACTGCATGGGCGTCATGCTGAGCTGCTTCCTGAAAACATTCTGGAAATAGGACTGGCTGGAGTAGCCGAGGTAGGCGCTGATCTGTGAAAGAGTCCTGTCACTGTAGGTGAGGAGCTCGCACGCCTCGTCCATCTTACATTTCGTGATATAGTCCCCGACGCTCATTCCAAGCTCTGCCCTGAAGCGGCGCATCAGCCAGGAACTGCTGCGGTGGATCTGATTTTTGGCGTGGCGAAGCGGTGTATTCGCTGTCTTTCCTTCCGAAGGAAATTCCTGTGCTGCCCAGCGCCCTGTTTCCCCGCTTTGCGGCATCCTCCGGATCCTCCCCGTAGAAGTCCTCGGTCCGTGCCTCCTTCCCGTTGAGGCAGAGGTGGAGGAAGAGCAGATACCGGATAAACTGCGGATGAGAGGTAATGGGAATCGCGTACAGAAGCTCCGCCGCAGCCTCCCTGTATCCGGCGGGTATTTTCGTATCCTTCATAAAGCGGCTGACAAGGGCTTCCGAAACCGGAGCTGTAAAGAGTGTGACAGTTCCCTCAAAACGTTCTCTGGGAACTTATCTACGCCAGTCACACCTTCCAGCTCGAAAACTGCAGTCCTCTTTTAGGAACCACAATGGCACTGGCTGCCTGAAGCTTATTTACAATTGCCCTGATGCAGTGGCGGTCAGATGCACTCCGGACTGCGTCCGGGAGATTTTCGCGGCGCGCAGATAGCCGTCAAATCCTCTGGCTACGAGTTCACAGGCGATAGCGGTAAGTTCCTCTACTGAGAGTTTTTTGCCGTCGGCGACCCACTGCCGATAAAGGGCCAGTGTGGAAGATACGGAATAAGCTGTTACGAGACTCCGGATCTGCTGCGGATACTCCCGGAAGGCGTCGGACCGGGCGCGGTTACGGGAGATGCCTTTTTGGTTGAGCTTCTCGCAGTATTCGCTGTATGCGGGATCGGTCAGGATCCTTTCCACATAAAGTGGCTGGCCGCAGTAGAAATCAAAAAAGACGCGTGTCTGATCCTCCATGCTGACCGGCCGCGGAAGCTTTTCCATCTCTTCAGTATACCTTTCCAAGATCTCGTCCGTGACGGATTCAAAAAGATCCTCTATGGTCTCATAGTGCAGATAAAACGTCTTGCGGTTGCTGCCGGCACGCTTCGCGAGGTCGCTCACGCTGATCCTGCCGCACTCCGGTGCGCAGATCATCTCCTCGAACGCGCGCCGGATAAGCGCTCTTGTGCGTGATATGCGCCTGTCTTCGCGCTGTTCCATGGTCCTTCTTCTCCCCCGATGCCTTTCAGAAAAGGATAATACTCAAAATCATCGTCATGTGTATTATGCAACAGATTGAGTAATTTTGGCAATTGTCCCGCGTTTTGATAACAAATAGAATTCTGTTAAAAGGAAACGGCGCCGGCTTCATCCGGCAGAATGATTTCACGCGGAGAGGAAGTTATGCAGGCAGAAGGAATAGCAAAAATGCGCACAAAGATGCTTGTGATCACGATTATCTGCTGTATCTGTATGGCAGCAGGCAATCTCTGGGGACTGTTCGGCGCAGACCTCGCCGAGATGAACGGCTGGAATCATTTCCAGGCATCTCTCCCCTTTGTAGTCAGCAATAGCGTGGGCTGTTTCACGGGCATCCTCGGCGGTATGGTATCGGACAGCAAGAGCCCGGGTAAACTCACGGCACTGGGCTCCCTGTCGATCGGGACAGGCCTTGTTTTTCTCGGGCTGTTCAAGGCGAGCCTTCCGATGGTGGTCTTCTCACAGGGTTTCCTTTTGATCGCATGCCAGACGTTCGCATCAGTAGGTCTCGTCTCCGCGGCGATGAAATGGTTTCCCATGGAGCAAAAGAACAGGGCGTCAGGACTCGCCAGTCTGGGAATGAGCATGAGCAGCGCCATCACGGCGTTTCTGTATCAGGCCGTGACCGGTAGGCTCGGCTTCAGTGCCGGAATGTGCGTGCTCGGTATCCTGTACGGCGGAACCGGCGCGGTGCTCGCCTGGAACTTCCGCCCTGCGCCCGTGAACGCATCGCAGAGCGGCAGCGCCGGAGCCGCTCCTGTCTCTGCCGCAGCGCCTGCGTGTGTCATATATAAGGGAATCACAAGGAAAGACGCGATCCGCACCCCTGAGTTCCTGATGATCGTCGTTTCCTTCTGCCTGAGCATGAGCGCGAACCTCGCGATCAACAGCCAGACAGTCCTGATCATCCGCTCCTATGCCGGAACTGCTTTTCCCTCCTGGCTCTTTGTCGCCATCGGTGCCCTTGGGGGCATCACTGCCCGGCTGACAGCTGCGATGATCGGCGACCGGATCGGCACATTCCGTCTGTGGAGAAGCATGGCCGCGGTCTTTGCCTGCTGCCTCCTGGCCTTTCCCTTCACCGGCAGCATCTGGATCATGCTGGCCCTGTATGTGATCCAGGAGTTTTGCATCAATTCGATGATCGTGTGCCACTACGCGGCTTACGCGCTGATATTTGATTCCGCGTGCACCGGGTTCCTGACCGGGCTCGGCTCGACAGGATATTACATCGCGGGTATCGTCGCCCCCGCTGCCGCCGGTCTTATTTCCGACAGGGCAGGGAGCTACACTCCCGTATTCCTGGGCCTTGCCGTGGTCGAGGCAGCCACAGTACTCCTGCTCACCAGGCTGGGAAGGAAATACGCGGAGAAACTTGGCGCGGTCTTGCCGGGAACAGCGCGGAAGTTTTGAAACAGAGAGAACGTCACTGAGTAAGTCTCAGGGCAGGGAAAAATGAGAAAGCAACAAATTTCCCTGCCCGCGGCTGGTCGGAGAGACCCTCCCCGGGGCAGGGAAAATGTGAAATTACAGATTGAGAGCAGTCGGAAGATATCCTTCGCTGCGCGGGTTACCGCAAGGTGACAAGGTTTTCCGCAAGGACTGCATCGATCCTGGCCTTTGCATCCTCCCCGAGAGGAAGGAAGGGTTTTCTGGGAAGGCCCGCATCGATTCCCTGTTTGTTCAGGATATACTTGATCGCAGGGAAGAGTCCGGCATCGACGCAGACATTCATAATATTATTTGCCTTGACCTGAAGCTGCCTTGCCCGCTCAATGTCGCCTGCCTTAAATGCTTCATAGATCAGCGCATAGTGCGGATACATGAAGTTGAACGTCGAACCTACGGCGCCGTCCGCTCCGAGCGAGAGGGCGGCGATCATGGTCTCATCGTAGCCGTTCAGGAGAATCAGCTCCGGGTTTAAATGCTTGAACCTTTCGAGCTGGTACACGATCTGGTTTGTGTGCTTGACTCCTGCGATCACGCCGCTCTTAAAGAGTTCAATGTAATTCGGATCCGAAAGATTGAAGTCCTTTCCCGTATTGCCGGGGAAATTGTAGACAAACAGCGGCATTTCCACGGCTTCGTAAATATCGTAATAATACCGGCTGATGGCCGCGGAATCAAAGCCGTAGTAGAACGGCGGCGTCGCGGCAATCCCGTCGTACCCCAGTTCCTTTGCGTATTTTGCGTATTCCACCGCCTCTTTCGTGGCAAAGGTTCCCACATGCGCAATCAGCGTCGCCCGCGGCTTCATCTCAGAAGCGATTTCAAATGTCTCCATCAGCTCCTTATGGCTCATAAGAAAGCACTCGTC
>ODAI012868590.1_pt1 | contig 28338 bp, 22 predicted proteins | sample 1539321 | NCBI WGS metagenome assembly ODAI01 (sample SAMN02144231, study PRJEB22623) | gut metagenome | biome: sheep rumen | host: Ovis aries | place: New Zealand
AATATATCTCTACCATGATCTTATCGAATAGCTTTTCTTGGAAGGGGGTCTGGGGGAAACCATTCTTTGGGCTCCAAAGAATGGTTTCCCCCAGAAAATCACCCTTCATAACATGTCTGTTAATAATATAAAAGCATGTAAAACAAAATGCCGCAGATTCTTTTGCATGGAGAACATGCGCTGGAATCTGCGGCTTATTTGCCTGATGATCAGGCGGGATCAATCAATTGATCAGCGGGTGATGTCGTAGACGCCATTCTGGCTGACCACGATATCGCTGACGCCCTTGAGCACCACACCGGTAATGGTGTTGGCTTCGATCTTAGCAGTGGACATGAGCTGAGCTTCCACCTTCACCAGAACACCGCCCACAGCGGCAGGATCGGTGGAGAACACGCGATACATGATCTGCTCATCGGTAGCGAACCAGGCATCATTATAGTTGGCCAGGGACACGAACAGCACGGCGTTGCCATTGACATACTTGACAGCGGTGTAGCCGTTCTGGCTCCACTGGGTGACCAGGTCGCGGTCCAGATACATGCCGATTTCGGTGGGCCGTCCGGTGCGGTTGGTCAGGTCCGCTTCGATCACCAGGGTGGTGGGATCGGCGGGTTCGGCGTAGGAATTATAATCCACGCTCACCATGGAGCTGTCAAACAGGATGCTGCCGTACTGGTTCTTGAGCACCATCACGGGCGCAACGCTGACAGGCGCGGTGGTGGAGGAGGGGGCCAAGGTAGCGGCGGAAGCAGGCGCGATGGTAGGATTGGGTTTCCGTTCCTTCTGCTGCTTCATGGTCACGCCGCACACGGCGCACTTGTAGGTGATGAAGCTTTCGTCTTCCGCGATCTTGTCATAGCGGTGGCCGCGGGGAGGCAGATAGACCCGGTCTTCCAGAACGGTGCCGCAACGGGAGCACTTCTTGCCTTCGCTCAGGCCGGTCTCAGTGCAGGTGGGGGCTTTGCCTTCCAGAATCACAGGATCATGGCCCAGGGGCTCGCTGTACTCAGTTTCGGTGGCGGTGCAGCCGGTGCACTTGCGGGTCCTAATGCCCCGCTGGGTGCAGGTGGCCTTCTGGGTTTCCTGCCATTCGCTCCAGGTGTGGGTGGTGTGTGCGGGCGTTTTTTCAGGCACGGTGAAGGTCGCAGTGCGATATTCGCCGCCCACCACCAGGGTGATGGTGTGGGTGCCGGGGGTCAGGTCGCCCAGCATCAGCTGCTTGCCGCCGTTGTCAAACACGGCGCGGCCGGTGGAAGAACCGTCTACCCAGATTTCGCCAGCGATATCAATGCCGGACACGCTGTAGCTCAGCACGCCGTTGTTGTATCCGCTCACGCTGATGGACACGTCGCCAGCAGAGGGCGGAACGGTCACAGGGGGATAGGTGGCGGGAGGCGCGGTCACCACTGGGGGATTGGTCACCGGAGGCACAGTCACAGGCGGATAGGTGGCCGGGGGATTGGTGGCGGCGCTGATGGTCCAGGAGCCGCTGTCGCCGCCCAGAGCAGGGTCGGGGTTCGCCCGGATGACGATATTGCCGTTGGCGTCGGGAGTCACTTTGACGGTATAGGAGTTATTGGAGTCCACGAAGTGGCCGCCCGCGCCGTTTACCGTCACCTGAGTGAGGCCGTTGGTGTCGCTGGTGATGGTAAGCATACCGGTGGCGGGGTCATAGCTGTAATTCAGCGTGGCCAGGCCAGCGGATACGCAGGAGCACATCAGCGCGGTCAGCAGCAGGAAACAAACAATTTTCTTCATTACGTTCCTCCAAATGTTTCATTCGGCAGAATTTCATTGAATCGGAAAGGGCAGCATTCTGTGGATAGTCTGTGGCTTTGCTTACCGCCAACGGTATCCACAAAACGCTACCCTTTCGCAGATTTTTACGTTTCAGCGGTATATTTTCATCCCGCTGAGCCGGTTATGGATCAATAGTATTTCTTACCAACAGCATCCAGAGAGGTGTAGGAGCCGGGGGCCACGCCCTTGTCGCCGGTCAGCACCATGGAGATGGCGTACACGTCGCCGCCCAGGCTGGCTTCAAACTTACCGTCGGAATCCACCTTCACGCTGGCAACGATGAAGGAGCTGTTGGAGTTGGAGTACAGGGTAATACGGACATACAGGTTGTCCAGCACGCCGGTATCCTGCACATGATGCACCTGACCGGAGACCACATTGCCAGCATAGTTCCAGCTGGTGATCTTGTATTCAGGAGCAACAGCGGGAGGCGTGGTGGTGGAGGGAGGCGTGGTGGTAGGAGGCGTGGTGGTGGGAGGCGTGGTGGTGGGGGGAGTCGTGGTGGGAGGATTGGTGGTGGGTTCTTCGGTGGAGGGAACCTCAGTGTAGCCGGTATCCGGCACCCAGGAAGGAGCGGTAGAGCCGTAGTAGTATTCCACGGCGGTGCAGTTCTTGTTGGTGCAGCGGTTGACCCACACATTAGCGCCGTCAGCCACCCAGCCGCTCCAGGAGTGCATGTTCTTCAGAGGAATGATCTGATCATAGATACCGCCGCAATTGGCGCAGATCATGGCCCTCACGCCGGGGACGGTGCCGCCGCCGGGAGCGCATTCAGGCTCGCGGTTGTAGGCGTCGCCAGCACGATAAGGATCGGGGATGAAGGAGTGCTGGTCATAGGTGGTGGTGGTGGTGGCAGCGCCCTTCTGATTGCCGCACACGGAGCAGATGGTAACGGTGGTCTTGGTGGTGGAAGCGGCATGGATACCGTCGGCAGCGCGCCTGCAGGCGGATTCAGTGTAGGTGTTCTTTTCCACGTAAGTGTGCTCATAAATGGCGGGCAGGGTCTTGGTTTCCTGCAGGCCGCACACGGCGCACTCGCGCATGCTCAGGCCGGGAGCGCAGGTGGCGGGCTTATAGGTGTCGTCCCAGGCACCCCAGGAATGCTCTTCCAGCTTGGGAATTTCAAAAATCTTCTGAGCGCCCAGTTCATCCAGGGCGGGCAGGCCGCACTTGCCGCAGTAGCGGTATTCCTGACCGGCTTCCTTGCAGGTGGCGGGCTTGATTACCGTCACGCTGGCCGCGTCATAGGAGAAAGCATGCTTGGGAATGATGGTGTAGATGATTTCGTCAGCGGTGTTGCGCTGTTCCAAACCGCACATGGAGCATTCCTTGTGGGACTGGCCAGCGGTCAGGCAGGTTTCGGGGGTATCCACAACGACCACGCTGAAGATGTGGGGCAGCATGGGGATTTCTTCGGGGGTGGTGCGCTCGGGGTCGGGCTTGCCGCACACGGAGCACTGCCAGGTGCCTTCACCGGTGGCGGTGCAGGTGGGTTCGTAGCCGGGGGTGGGCACCAGGGACCAGCTGTGGGAGCCGCCGGTCTTGCGCAGTTCGTTCTCGGTCTTGCCGCACAGGTCGCACTGCTTGTAGATGACCTGCTCCACGCAGTCGGAGGACACACCGATCACGGACCAGGTGTGATCCAGGGGATCGATGGCCACGATGTAGTTGCCAGCGGTGGTCTGGATGATGGCTTCACCGGCGCCGGTGGATTCATCGCAGGTGGGGGCTTTGGTGGAGATCACGCCGGTGACCGTAGCGCCCGCGTAGGTGGTCAGGGAGTTGAGGGGCTTGCCGTTGAGCTTATAGGTGTCCGGCACCGCAGCCAGGGCGGTGGCGCATACCAAGCTCAGCAGCAGCGCGAGACAAAGCACTGTCAAGAACTTTTTCACGTTGATTTCCTCCTAAACAATGGTCTTTTTTATGATGAATCAAGAGCCTAAATGACTTGCGTCACGTAGGGTCCCTCGATCTCATTCGGCACATCATCATGGGCCTCACCTCCTTGCAGACGGAAACGAACAAGAAAGAATGATTTTTGAACACCCATATTGAAGTCTCCCTGGGGGGACGCACAAAGCCCCGCAAAAACCAATTTACGGCGCGTTTTCCACCCCTTTGAAGCAATTGTATTATAATCCACCCACCCCCAATTTTCAACCGGATTTCAGCAGGATTTACATTTTTAAGAGAACCGTAACCGGTTTGACGGTAATTTTGAAGGATATGTATTCTTTTCTTTACAAATGTATAACGCACTTATCTCAAAATTTCATTTTTCTTCCTTTTCTTTTGGCTCGGGGAATCCTTGACAGGGGGCGCCGGTTTTTCTATACTGGACGAAAGACAAACTTCTTTCCGGAAGGATGAAAGGGGGAACATCATGATTTACTTTTTGACCAGCAGCCCTTTTGGCGTAGACAGCCCCTAGCTGAGCCCTGCCAACGGCTTTTTGGCGAAGCTCAGGGAAGCCCTGCCCCAGCGGGGGAAGGCGGTGTTCGTCTGCTCCAGCCCGGACCGGCCCGACCTGACGGACGTGTTCGCCGGGGACATGCGCCGGGCGCTGGAGGCGGAGGGCTATGCCTTTTCCTCTTTTCAGGTGCTGGACGCCCGGAACGGGGGAGAGGCGGCGGCGCTGATGGAACGGGCGGATTTAGCGGTGTTCGCCGGGGGCCATGTGCCCACCCAGAACGCTTTTTTCCAGCGGGTGCATTTGAAAGAAGCCATGGCGAATTTTCATGGCACGGTGATCGGCATCAGCGCGGGCAGCATGAACGCCGCCCGGGTAGTGTATGCCCAGCCCGAGGAACCGGGGGAGGCGACGGACCCTAAGTACCGGCGCTTCCTGCCCGGTCTGGGGCTGACGGACGTGATGCTGCTGCCCCATTACCAGAAGGTAAAGGATGATATGCTGGACGGCATGCGCCTGTTTGAGGAAATCACCTACGCTGACAGCATGGGAAGAGCCTTTTACGCCATTCCCGATGGCAGCTATCTCCTGGGCGAAAACGGCCGGGAAACCCTGTATGGCGAAGCCTGGCGCATTGCCGACGGGAAAATCGAAAAGGTTTGCGGGAACGGGGAAAAGGCATCTATTAAGTGAGGAGTTAGGAGTGGGGAGTGAGGAGTTAATAGTTATAAAATAAAAAACGCTTCTTTCCTCGTTGTTTGAAGGAAGAAAGAAGCGGATTATTTGGTTCAATACAAAATCTTGAGGGAATACCAATCAATCCATGGCTCTTTCCTCTGTTAAACATTGGAATAAGGAAGGTCAGCGTTTATCAATTCCTTAATTGCTTTCTCGGAGGGGGTGTGGGAGAACCTCTCTTTGGCATCCAAAGAGAGGTTCCCCCACATATTTTTGCATTGTGCCATAATTACAGCATTTTGATCAGCATATTTTTTTGTTCGTCCATTTCCAGGGCCAGCAGGCGGTCCTTTTCCATTTGCTTGAGCACGTCAGAAAAGCGCTTGAAGCCGATGGCGCGCTCGGAGAAATCCGGATAGGCCGCCTGGATATCCGCCTTGAGGATGGAGGGATTAATGCGCTGGAAGCCGTCGTCCTTATAGTGCTGCAATTGCTCGGTAAAGGCTGCGCGCCAGTTATCGGCGGTGAGCTTCTTGGCGGCGGCGTCGGGGGCGTCGGCGTTCAGGGACACCAGCACGTTATAGTTGTCGTTCTTGACCCGGATGGTGCCGAACTTGGAAGCCAGCTTATTGAGCAGCTTGCCAAAGGAGGCGCAGCCGAAGGATTTTTCGTTGAAGTCGGGCCGCAGGCGCAGCAGCACGCCCTTTAATTCGCTGGCGTACATTTCGTCCTCGTCGGTCTGCTCGCTGAGGATGCCCTCTAAGATTTTGTTGAGCCCGGCGTCGTCCAGGGGCTCGTCCTTGGATTGCGCCTTGCGGGTTCGCTTGTCCCGGCTGACGGAGGACACGGTTTCCAAAAACTGAAATTCATTGCAGGCGTTGATGAAAATGCTGCTGGCCACTTCGCTGCGGCTGATACCCAGCACGAACTTGCCCATGCTCTTTAAGCGGCCCACCAGGGGGGTGTAGTCGCTGTCGCCGGACACGATGCAGAAGGAGTCGATCAGGGGGTTGGTATAAGCCACCTCCAATGCGTCGATCACCAGCATAATATCGGCGTTGTTTTTCTGGGCGTAACCATAGCGGATGGAGGGCACAACGGTGAAGGTGTTGGACAGAAGCACCTCTTTCAGGTCGCTGAAGCTGTCCGTGTAGCCGTACACCTTGCCCAATAAAATGTCTCCGCGGATCTTGACCTTATCCAGTATATTGTTCAGCGTGGCCGCCTTGGCTCCGCAGTTTTCCAAATCCACAAATAACGCGAAACGGGATGTGCTCAAAAAAGAATAACCTCCTTTTTTCTGGGGGAACCGCTCTTTGGAGGCCAAAGAGCGGTTCCGTCAGCCCCCCTTCCGAGAAAGCCATAAGGGGTTTCATGAAAAATCCATGCTTGTGGGAACAGTTACATGGCTGCCTGTTCAATCATTCCAATTCATCTTCGCGCAGGGATGGTCTGTCAGGCATGGCAGTGTTGTATCTTTCAATCAGTTTCGCCATTCCCGTGTAATCAAATACCAATAAACGGTCTTCAAACTCCGCCGACCATTGCCATTTGGAACCGTCGCTGTAATGATCATCAAAGGTATAAATTCCGTTTTCTACACTGGCCATCCAATCCTGACCGTTTGTAATGTATGTCAGCCGCCAGTCGTCCTCCACATATTCAAAGGTCATGAACCAGCTTTCCCCGGCTAACTCATCCCAAGCATCCGGGTTTTGCGCCATTTCCGCGTAGTGATGGATCAGAATAGCGTCGTCGTCGTGGTAGGTATCCAGATAACAGAAAGGCGGAAGCGGTGCGCAGGTAAGCACCCGCTTCTCTTCATTGTTCATGGTGATGCGGAGAAAGGTCAGTCCATTTTCCCCATACCGGAATTCCAGCGTCCTGAAATCGCTGTCACCTTCGTCGTTTATCAGCGGTTCTTCCGTCGGCTCCACGTCAAATGGCGGTCTTTCCGGCGCTTTGCAAATGACGCAAGGCTGCACATTTCTGTATGCCTCGCTGTTGATTTCATCAAAGGGAATCGGCGTAAGCGGCCACCAATCCGGGGATACGGTAGGACATTCCGGGTCAGCGTGGTAGAATCGTCCGCCTCTGTTATTATAATAAACGTAAGCAGGTTCATCCTGCTTCGCAGATGTGTCCAGTCCTGTTTCCGCCAGGCCGACACAGCACAACGCGAGCACCAGCGCCGCAATCAGAATAGTCGGCAGAATTCTTTTTCGCATAATTGTTTCTCTTGTCTGTTTTTATACTGTTCGCGTTCTAAAATTGGATCAGATTTGGGATGGATTTTTTTGCTCTGGCTAAGCTGAACGGAGGGAGGCGTAGCAGCGCTACGTTGACCGGAGAGAAGCAAAGCCAGAGCGGAAAAGACGCCCAAAGATGATTCAATTTTAGAAGAAGAACAGTATTATACATTGAACCGGAACAGGGTCACGTCGCCGTCCTGCATCACATAATCCTTGCCTTCGCTCCTCACCAGGCCCTTTTCCTTGCAGGCGTTCATGCTGCCAAGCTCGTGCAGGGTTTCAAAGGGCACGATCTCGGCGCGGATGAAGCCCCGCTCAAAATCGGTATGGATTTTGCCCGCGGCCTGGGGCGCTTTGGTGCCCCGGGTGATGGTCCAGGCGCGGCACTCGTCCTCGCCCGCGGTGAGGAAGGAAATGAGGCCCAGCAGATGATAGCATTTCTGGATCAGCCGGTCCAGGCCGCTTTGGCCGATACCCATTTCCTGCAAAAATTCTTCCTTTTCCTCCGGCTCCATCTGGGCGATTTCTTCCTCGATCTGGGCGGAAATCACCAGCACCTCAGCCTGCTCCTCCTGGGCGATGGCCTTGACCTGCCTGACAAAGTCGATGCTGTCCTCGTCCTCGGCCACCAGATCCTCGGCGATATTGGCGGCGTAGATCACCGGCTTGGTGGTGAGCAGGAACCAGCCCCGCACGATGTCCTTTTCTTCATCGGTGAGGGGGCAGGTGCGGGCGGGCTTGCCGCTTTCCAGGTGCTTGAGCACCTTAGCGGCCAGGTCGGCTTCTTCGCCGTATTTCTTTTCGCCGGTCTTGATCAGCTTCCGGGCCTTGTCCTCCCGCTTGGCCACGGTTTCCATATCGGCGAAAATCAGTTCCAGGTTAATGGTTTCAATGTCCCGGGCGGGGTTCACGCTGCCGTCCACATGGATGATGTTTTCATCCTCAAAGCAGCGCACCACATGCACGATGGCCTCGCATTCCCGGATGTGGGACAGGAATTTATTACCCAGGCCTTCGCCCTTGCTGGCGCCCTTCACCAGGCCCGCGATGTCTACAAATTCCACGGTGGCGGGGGTCACCTTTTTGGGGTGATACATTTCCGCCAAAGCGGTGAGCCGGCTGTCCGGCACCGCCACGATGCCCGCGTTGGGCTCGATGGTGCAGAATGGATAATTGGCCGCCTGGGCTCCCGCCCCGGTGATGGCGTTGAATAAAGTGCTTTTCCCTACGTTCGGAAGTCCGACCACGCCCAGTTTCATGGCTTCTGTTCCCCTTTGCTTCATTACTTAAAATGCCTGTACAGCCTTTCTATTATACTTCAATCCGCCGGGGAATGCAAGTTTGGGTTGCCGGGTCCGGGGAATTCATCAGGAAATGGGAACTGGTCCTTCATTTATGGGAATGATATTTTAAAAAACAGCATTAAAATATATAAAAATGGGAATCATTCACCACAATATAAAGCCAATCCTTTAAAAATAGGGAATGAAAAACGGAGAAGGACGATGCTTCCTTCTCCGTAGTTGATAGGATGAAATGCATGCAGGAGCGAACCTGCTCATTTTTCCAAATCGTTCCCGGCCCGGTTCAGCGCTGAGAAAACGGCCAGCAGCGCCACGGTCAGCGCCAGCAGCGGCAGGAAGGAGATTCCCGCCAAATCCTCCCGGCCAAGCATGATGTTGCGGTAAATCTCAGTGGCCAGGGTATTCTCTCCCTCCGGCAGGAGGAGCTTTGCGCAGACCAGCTCGTTCAGCATGCCAACGCAGGCCAGCACCGCTCCGGCCGCCGCCCCCCGGAGAGCGGAGCCATTGGCTTTTCCGTGTACCCCGCCCAAATAGACGGGCAAGGGCAGAAACAGCAGCGTTTCCGCCAGCAGGGGCAAAGCCACGCCCCCATACAGCATGAAGGGCCGATTGCCCAGAGCCAGCAGCAGCGCGGCGCTGAGCGCCGGAGCCTGGACGAAAACAGGATACAGGCTGCCGTTTTTCAGCGTTCCGGCATCCAAGCGGGGATGATTCATCCACAGTTTGCTGATGCCCCAGCCCAGCAGCCAGCAGACGCAGCCCACGATCCCCGCGGCCAGCAGGCTGTTCCAAAGGGAAGGAGAAAGCCAAACGTCCAAAGCCTGTCCGGCAAAATTGTGAAGCCCAAACGCGCCTTCATGAATAAACGCCTGGGCCGCCGTCATGCCCAGGGGCAGCACGGAAAGAGCGGATATGCCAAAGCAGAAGATCCAGGACACGGCGCTGCCGCAGCCCGCCTCCGCCCGGTTCAATTCATTTTTCCGGGACAGGGTAAAGGGCTCCCGGCGGTTGATCACGACACAGACCGCGAAAAGGAAAGTGGATATGATCAGGGAAAGCAGGGAAGCCCCCTGAAAGACCCCACGGGAACCCTGGACGGCCTGCTCATAAATCAGCACGGGCAGTGTGGTAAAGCTCCCGCCCAGCAGCCTGGGAACGCTGAAATCGGTAAACGCCAACGAAAAAACCAGCACAGCGCCCAGTTTGAAGCCGGGCACGGCCAGGGGCCCGCTGTCGGGAGAAACGCCCTTCGGGCTCCGGATCACCAGGAAAAGCAGGCCGGACAGGGGCAGGGACAGGGCCAGCACGCAGCCCAGGAATCCCGTCAGGCCGGGCAGCAGCAAGCGCCAGCCATAAGCGTGGAGAAAGGTTCCGCTTGCGCAGGACAGCAGCAGCAGCCCCCGGACCACCGCCCCGCCCGGCATTTGATGCACCGCGAAGCAGCGCCGCATTCCCAGGGCGATTGCGGAGGAAACAACGGTGACACAGCCCGCCAGCAGCAGGGAATGAAACATGGCCTTGAATTCATAGGACTGCGCCAGGCCGCCGCTCCCCTTGCCCGCAGTTGACCAAACAAAGTACAGGATGGGGCCAAACAGCGCAAGGGACAGGAGCCCCAGCCCCAGGCCGATCCCAAGCGCCACGCTGCCGCTGAAAAAAAGCAGGATCACGGCAATCAAAACCAGACCTCCGCCTGCGCCCAGCAGCACAGCCTGGCGCGGCATGGTGAAACGTTCAAAATCGGAAAGCTCTCCAAGCAGCCGGGTCATCCTGTTTTTGGCCCGTCCGGCGGCGTTCAGATTTTTTCCTTTATAATCCTCGGGCTCCAGAGGCTGGGGCGTCCGTTGGCCGGTCACATATTCCAGCCATTCGTTTTCAGGCATCAGGGCCCTTTTCGCATAGTACCCGCTCTGGCATGCCCCGATCAGGCCGCACACTGCCGCCGCCAGGCCCAGAAAAAGCAGCACGCCGGCTGTCAGCCGCAGGGCAAAATGTCCGCCTCGGTTCGCACGCATGGGCATTCAGTCCCTTCTGTTGCAGAATAATAATTCCCAATCATTCTATCACAGCTCATGGGAAAATGCAAATGCCGGGGGAAGAAGGAGCAAACCGATACAATCAAAAAACGGGACGGTTTCCCATCCCGATGTGGAAAGCTAAAACAAATCGGTCAGCACCACTTCAAAAGCAGAGGGGCCTTCATCATCCGGATATTCTTCTGTGTCCGTTTCCTCCCGCTGGTTCAGGGGCGGGGCTTCCTCGCTCTTGGAAACAAACTGGATAGAATCCAGGAAGGCGCGGCCTGTGTCAGTGTCGTTGGCGGTGACGGTATAGATGCCGTTGGGGGTGACAAAGCAGCGCATGATATCCCGTACCGGCACCATGCCGTTCACCAGCACCTTCAGCTGGCAGGTGGCCCGGAAGCCGTATATTCCCTCGGCTTCTTTCTTGATTTCGTAGTCGGTGATCACGTCGTTTTCTTTATAATTTTCCGCCGTTTTTTCAACGAACCGTTTGATATTGAAGCCCTGGCTTTCTCCCTCGGGGAACATCCAATCCGGCATTTCCAGAAAATCCGCCGTCAGCAGCGTTCCGTCCGGGCAAAGCACCTGCTGGGCTTCATGGCCCACGGTGCCCTGAATGATGGGGGGCACGGGGAAGGTGATGTCCATGCGGCGAATGCGCACGGTCTGGGGCTGCCGGGCGTCGTAAGCATCCCGCTCCGCTTGAGTGACCACCCGCATATCCTTGATCACCGCCACGGTTTCCGGCGCTTCCCGGGCCATCATGATCACCGCGGTTTCCCCGTCCATCATCGCCTTGCCGTAGTGCCAGATGGAGGAGCGGGTGTTGCGGTAAGCAAACATCATCACAGGCAGGGGGGCCTCCTGGGGCCCGGTCAGGCCCATGGCCGGAGCGTCGGTAATGACGCCCTCCAGCAGGCTGGAAAAGTATTGGATCAGGTTCATCAGGGCGTACAGCTGATACTGCTGTTCAGCTTCGCCCGGGTGGGTTTCCCGCAGCCAGGATAAGAGGGGAGCCGCATTCAGGATATGCACCCGGAATTCCGCCTGATCGTCAGTTTGCCCGGTCAGCTGTTTTTTATCGGTCCACGCGGCATAGGGAGCGCCTTTGTCCAGCGCTTCCTCCATAGTGCGGTCCTCCTCCAGGATCAGATCCGGGGGGGCGGGAAAGGTGAAGCTGACGCGGCCCACCATCATGCGGTACGCTTCGCTCAGTACGATTTCTTCGGCTTCCTCCATCCGGGCGGAAAAGGGGGCACAGCACAGAAGGAGGCAGAGGAACAGGATACTGCATTTTTTCATGGATGTCCTCCCACGTTCATGAAAAACGCCGTTCGCCCAGAAAAGAGCGGACGGCGAAGAAAGAATTGGTGAGAAGAAAGGACGCGCTTATTTCCTGCGCAGGAACGCAGGCACGCCCAAATCGTCCTTGGCGTTGGCCGCGGGCTGGGCAGGGGCCTGATAGCCGCCCTGCTGCGGATAGGGCTGCATGGGCTGCTGGGTCTGGGGCGCGTACTGGGGCACATAGGGCTGCTGAGGCGCATAGGGAGCGCCGGTCACGCCGAAGGCGGAAGTGGGAGCAGCCAGGGGCCGGGCGCCGCCGGGGAAGAAGGAGCTGTCGCCTTCATAGGTGGCGGGAGCGGGGGCGTCAAAACCCTGCTGGGCATCGCCGTGCAGATCCGCCCGGGGACGGCTCTCATAAGGATTATAGGAGGGCACCGCCGCGCCATAGGGGGTGGCGGCCCGGTTCTTTTTCTTTTCCCGGGTGGGGAAGGGCGTCTTTTCAAAGCCGGTGGCAATCACGGTGATGCGCACCTCGTCCTTGAGGGTTTCGTCGATGCCCGCGCCAAAGATGATGTTGGCTTCGCTGTCGGCGGATTCCATGACCAGGTTGGCGGCCTCATTGATTTCCATGATGCTCATGTCAGGCCCGCCAGTCACATTGATCAGCACAGCCCGGGCCCCGTCGATCTTGGTTTCCAGCAGGGGGCTGGAAATGGCCTTGTTGGCGGCGTCCACCAGGCGGGTTTCGCCCTTGCCGGTGCCGATGCCCATATGAGCCATGCCGCCGGATTCCATGATGGTCTTTACGTCCGCAAAGTCCAAATTGATCATGGCGGGCACGGCGATCAGGTCGGAGATTCCCTGAATGCCCTGGCGCAGCACGTCGTCGGCGATCTGGAAGGCTTCCAGCATGGTGGTGCCTTTGCTGACCACCTGCAGCAGCCTGTCGTTGGGGATCACCACCAGGGTGTCCACGGACTGCTTTAAATCGTTGATGCCCATTTCAGCGTTCTTCATGCGCTGCTTGCCTTCAAAGGCGAAGGGCTTGGTCACCACGGCGATGGTGAGGCAGTTCATTTCCCGGGCAATTTCGGCCACGATGGGCGCAGCGCCCGTGCCGGTGCCGCCGCCCATACCGGCGGTAACGAACACCAGGTCGGCCCCCTTGAGGGCCTGGGCGATTTCTTCCCGGCTTTCCTCCGCCGCCCGGCGGCCTACTTCGGGCACCGCGCCGGCGCCCAGCCCCTTGGTCAGCTTTTCGCCGATCTGGATTTTCACGTCGGCCTGGGACAGGCTCAGCGCCTGACGGTCCGTATTGATGGCAATGAACTGCACGCCGCGCAGATTGGATTCCACCATGCGGTTCACGGCGTTGGTGCCGCCGCCGCCGCACCCCACCACTTTAATGGAAGCGAAGGATGGCTGTTCTACTTGTACTTCAAAAGGCATGATATGATCCCCCTATGTTTGAATCTGGCAAGCGGCAGCGTCAGCCGCCGAATAAGCTGCGGAAGAACCCGCCGATCCCGGTGGCGGCGCGAACGGAGCTGGTGGTGTCAATGAGCAGATCCAGCAAGCCCAGGGAGCTGGAAAACGCGGGCCCGGACAGCTTCACCGCCCGGCGGGGCAGATCCCGCACGGTTTTGTTCAGCTTGGCGGCCATAAATTCCCGGCCGCCCCGGTTGATGGCGATGCCGCCGCCGGTCAGATAGACAGGCGACCATTGGCCCAGCTTCGCGCCGGAGGCCACGATGGCGTCCCGGACGGCCTCGCAGATTTCCTCGGCCCGGGGCTCCAGCACCTGTTCCACTTCTTCTCTCGTAAAGGTTTTCGCCTTTCCGGCGGGGTCCGTGCCCTCAAAGGTGGATTGCCCGGCAGACAGGCCGTACACGTAAGCGCGCTTGATCTGCTCCGCGGAATCCAGGGACACTTCCAGGCCGTAGGCCAGGTCGGCCGCGATATGGCCGCCGCCCATGGGAATGTTGGTCAGGCTGATAATGGCGTCGCCCTGCACCACCATCACTTCGGTGGTCAGATAGCCCACGTCCACCAGCACGGCGCCCCGATCCCTTTCGTCCTCCGTCAGGAACAGCATGGCCTGTCCCACCGGCGTGCTCAGGCAGCCCGCCACGGTGATGTTCAGGGCCCGGAAGCGCTCCTGCACATCCTCCAGGAAAATCTGGTCGGCGATCACAAAGGAAATGCAGGCCCGCAGCTCATAACCCCGCAGGTCCATGGGCTCCAGGGTCTTTTTCCCGTCATCCACCATAAACCAGGCGGGGCTGCGGTGAATAATGCTTCCCCGAATTTCCCCCAACTGGGCCACGGCTTTTTCAAACAGATCATTCAGGCTTTTTTCCGTCACGCGGGGATCAGCGCCCTGAAGCTCCACCTTCACTTCCACCGTGCGCACCTGGGAAAAGTCCCCGGGCACGCCCACGTAGATTTCCCGCACGCGGGTGTGGCTTTGCTCTTCCGCCGTGCGGATGGCTTCTTCAATGGCGCTGTTGAGCTGATCGGGGGCGTTCCAATGCCTGTCCATATATCCATCGTAGCCGGCTGTGCCCGCGCCGATGATATCACAGCGCTGCCGGCCGCTGGTTTCCGCGATCAGCGCCACAATTTTGCTGGTGCCAAAATCCATTGTGGCAACTGTGGTTTTCATTCATCCATCATCCCCTGTTCATGGTCCGGGCGTAAATCGCTGCCCGGCTGGAAAAAAGCCGAAAGCGAAAGAAACCCACTTCGGTCACTCTATTGTAACCTTTTTGTGATAATTTGGCAAGCCAAAATTGAAAAAAAGCCAATCAAAATTTAAAAAAATTTCGATTTCACATCCTTTTTTCCATTTTTACGGAGATGCTGGAGAATAAATGATCTCCCCGGGGATGTTCGCTTCCAGCATTCCGCCTTCTTTTCCTTCCTGGCGCAGATACGAAACCACGGCCCGGACGGTGCCGATCTTGGCGCGAAGCTGGTCCGGCCCGCCCAGATGGGCGGTATAGCCGTCCGCATAGGTCAGATATAGGTTATCCGGATCGGTCAGGTTCAATTCAGCCAGCTCTCCGCCGATGCCCTGAAGCAGGACTTCGCTGAGCACCGCCCGATAGGCTTCCAATTGCTTGAGGGAGGTGAGCGTCATGATCTGACCCACCTGCACGTCCTTGATTTTCAGGCCCGTAATCACCATCAGCCCCGGATCGATCTCCTCCACGGTGAGGCCCTTTTGCTCCAGCACCATGCCTTCCTGATCCAGCACGTAATCCGCGCTCATTTCCTGGAGCCGGGCGGCGGGGGTGCGCTCGCGGACATACAGGGTGAGCCGGTTGGGAAATTCCTTTTCCATCCCCTGGAAGATCAGGTAGCGGTTGGAACGCAGGCTGCTGGCGATTTTTTCCTCCGTCACAGAAAAATAACTGACGGACTGGCCCAGCCCCGCGGCCTCCACCACCTGCTGAAAGGAAAACCGCTGATTGCCCACCACGGCGATATTGCGGATTTTCAGCACGCTTTCATTGATGATGATCGCAATGGCCAGCAGTAGCACCACCATGGCCAGCACCGTCATGGCCCCCGTCCGGCGGGGGAGGGGCTGCTGGGCGGGCGGCGGATACGCGTTCATGGGAGGATATTCGGGGGGGATCGGCTGAGACATAGGCGTTCTCCTTTTTTAGGAAATCAGGGTAAAGGCAATAGTGATAAGTTAGGAGTGAGGAGTGAGGAGTGAGGAGTTAAGAGTTGGCGCTTCGCGCCATAGGAAGACAATTTTCAACTCCTCACTCCTCACTCCTAACTTTATAAAAGTTTGACCCGCAGAATACGCGCGCCCAGAAAAGAAAGGGTACGTTCCAGGTGGTCATAGCCCCGGTCGATGAGGGCGGCCCGCTCCACCAGCGTTTCCCCCTGGGCGGCCAGGGCGGCCAGCACCAGCGCCGCGCCGCCCCGAAGGTCCCGGGCGGCGACTTTTGCGCCGTTCAGCTTTTCCACGCCCTGCACCACGGCGGTGCAGCCATTGACCCGGATATCCGCGCCCATACGGCACAGGTCCGCCACGTGGGAAAGCCGGTTTTCAAACACGTTTTCCACGATCACCGATGTGCCCTCCGCCACGCAGGAAACGGCCAGCATCTGGGCCTGCATATCGGTAGGGAAGCCGGGGTGGGGCTGGGTTTGCAGCCGGGAAAAAGCCTTGAGCCGCCGGGGCGCCCACAGGGCAATTTTCTCTTTTTCCTCGTGAATACGGCATCCCATTTCCCGGAGCTTATCGCACACGGGAATCAAATCCCAGGGATGCACGCCCCTTAGGCAAATTTCCCCGCCCGTCACCGCGGCGGCGCACAGCAGCGTGCCCGCGGCGATCCGGTCCGGAATGGGCGTATAGACGCAGCCGCGCAGGGCGTTGACCCCTTCGATTTCAATGACCTGTGTGCCCGCTCCCCGAACACGGCCGCCCATGGCGTTGATAAAATCCTGCAAATCCACGATTTCAGGCTCCCGGGCGGCGTTATGCACGGTGGTCAGGCCGGGCAGCAGGGCGGCGGCCATGATCACGTTCTCCGTGGCCCCTACGCTGGGATAATCAAAATATACGTCCCCGGCCCGCATGCTTCCGCCGTCGCAGCGGATCACGCCGCCCTCCTCCAGAATCTTCACGCCCAGGGCCTTGAGCCCCTTCAAATGCAGGTCGATGGGCCGCAGCCCGATTTCGCAGCCCCCGGGATAGGTGACGGTGGCCCGCCGCAGCCGCCCCAAAATGGGGCCCAGCAAAAAAATGGAGGACCGGATCTGCTTGGACAAATCATCCGGCATGACCCAGTTTTTCAGCCCTTGGCTGCTGATGCGCATTTCGCCGTCCGCGTAAACGCAGGCGCAGCCTAACTTTTGCAGTATCTCCGCCATGGCGTGGGCGTCCCGGATATCGGGGCATTGACGGATCACGGTATCCCCATCCGCCAGCAGCGCCGCTGCCAAAATGGGAAGCACCGCGTTTTTTGCCCGCTGCGCCTTGGCCTCCCCCTTTATTTTTTCGCCGCCCATCACCTGAAATCCTTCCACGGTTTCCACCTTCTTTCTTCTTTCAGGCTATGCCGAAAGGAAAAAAGGGTGATTCTGGGCGGCATAAGAGAAATCTTGTTTCATCGAAGAGCGTTCAGAGTTGCAGCTGAATTTGTTTTTCGCAGCCCCTTTACGCTCCCTGCTGCTGGCGGTATTCTCTGAACGCTGTATTCTTCAAGCTGAAAACTGAAACAGCGCTTCCCGCAAGGAGAAGCGCTGCAGGGGGATCAGATCACGCCTTTGAGCTGGGTGATATACCATTCGTTTCCGTCTGTTTCCAGCACCAGCCGGCCCCCGGTATTGGTGGTGAATTGGATGCCCCGGCGCTCCACCTGGTCGGCGGTGGTCTGGGCGTAATAGAGGGTGTTGGTGGCGAACACGAATTTAGGGTTCACCGCGTCCAGAAATTCCTTAACCATGATGGTATAGGCGTGGTGGGGCGCTTTTAAAACATCCGCCTGGAGCCATTCGGCGGGCACCTGATCCAGCACGCCCCGCTGGGACAGGCCCACCGCGTCGCCGGTGAGCAGGATGCTGGTGTTGCCGTATCCGATCCGCAGGAAGCAGCTCAGCTCATTGGGGTCGTGGCCGTCCGCCCACCAGAAAAAGCGCAGGCTGGCCCCGCCCAGGGTCATTTCCTCGTTTTGCTGCAAAAAGCGGGCGGGAATCTGATGGGCCGCGAATTCCCGCAGGGCCTGCTGCTGCATGTCGTTGCGGTAGTCGGAAGGGAAGCTGGTCATGAACAGGCCCACGGTCATCCCGTTGCGCACCATCTGCCACACGCCCTGCAAGTGATCGTCGTGGGGATGGGTGTTGAACACCAGGGGCATATGCACGTGACCGTCTTCGGTATCCCCATAGCCCAGCTCTTTCAGCGCCGTTTCCAGCACTCGGGCGAATTTGCGGGTGCCGCCGTCCACCATCATGCTTTCTCCGCCGCATTCCAGCAGCATGGCGTCGGTGGGGGTGGTTTTAAATACGATCAGGCGCAGCAGATCCCGTTCCTGCCAGTCCGCCGGGGGCGTTTCGTTCAGATGAACGGTGACCTCCGCCAGGCCGCTCACCGTCAGGGAGCACAGCAGCAGCGCAAAAAACAAGCCATAAAACAGTTTTTTCATCAATCTATCGCCTCCTTGTATCAGCGTCACAAAATTAAATATATCAAATCCGGCGGCGAACCGCAAGTGTTTTTTCTGTTCTGTCGTGCTCAGCCGCAGCCGGTTTTCTCTGCGAAACCGGGGATAACCCCTCCGGCGCTCCACGCCACCTCCCCTGATAGGGGAGGCAGCCTCCGGCGCTGCGCGTCACCTTTCCTGCTTTGAACTGTAAACTTAGAACTTTGGACTTGGAACTCCCCCCTCACACCTTCTTATCCTTCCATTTGCCGCTGGCAAAGCGGGGATAAAAGAAGGCGAACCGCAGCACGATTTCAGATAAACCGAAAATCCAGGTGCCCATCAATTCCAGATGCAGCACATACACGGCGATCACCGCCATCAGGGGGCGCACCACGGACACGCAGACGGTGGCGATCAGGGCCACGTACAGGTTGTCCCCCGCTCCCCGCAGGGAGCCGGACAGCACCACGCTGCTGGTTTGGAAGGGCTGGATGGCGGCCAGCACCAGCATGGTCTGGGCCGCGTGCCAGACCACCTGATCCGCGTTCAGGGTGTTTTCCCCGATGAACCATCCGGCGATCTGATACCGGAAAGAAACGATCAGCACCCCCAGCACAAGGGAAATCATCGCGGCGAAACGCTGGCAGATTTTCCCATAGAGCATGGAAAGATCCGCCCGTTTTTTCCCCAGGTTCTGGCCCACCAGGGAGGTGGCCGCCACGCCAAGGCCGTCGCCGAAGGTGAAAGTGATGCTGAGCAATTGCATGCAGATCTGGTTGGCGGCGTACATGGCGGTGCCCAGGGAAAACAGAATCCGGGCGTACACGAAAAAGCCAAAACGGATGCCGAACTGTTCCACCGCCGCGTTGCCGCCCACCTTCAAGATGGACTGCAGGCTGTCCCGGTCGAAGCGCCAGGAATCGTGCAGGGACAGATGCAGGTATCCTTTCCTTTTTCCCGTCATCAGCACCGTGGCCATGGCCAGGACGAACCCCGCCCCCATGCCGATGGCGGAGGCCAGCGCCGCGCCCCTCACCTCCATCCGGGGAAAGCCCAGATGGCCGCCGATGAGGCAATAGTTAAAAAACACATTGATCAGGTTGCTGACCAAGTTGACCCACATGGTAATGCGGGTTTTGCCGATGCCCCGCTGGGCGGCGCAGACGCACATGGACAGGGCGTTCAGCGGCAGGGCGTAGGTCATGATGCGGAAGTAATCCACTGCGTCGGTGAACACCTTTTCGCTTTCCGCGGTGTCGCCTCCCGCCAGACGCATGAGCGGCTCTGCAAAGATCACCGCGATCCCCATGAGGAGAACCGACAGCCCCGCCGCCAGCATCAGAGCGTTTCGCAGGGTGGCATTGGCGGCCTCCTGTCTTTCTTCGCCCTTTCGCCGGGCCACAATGGCGGTCACGCCCACGTTCAGCGCAAAGAACAGGCTCAGCAGCAGCATTCGGGGCTGTGTGGGCAGACCCACGGAGGACAGGGCCTCCGCCCCCAGTTCATTGCCCACCATCATGGTGTCCACTGAGCCGATCAGGCTCATGAGCACCATTTCAATGATGGAGGGCAGCGCGATATGCATTACGTCCCGATAGGCATTTTTCCCGTCTGGCAGTTCTCCCAGTCGGTGCTCCGGCTTTACCAGATATTCAGGCGAAAGCAGCCGCCTAAACACGCTTGCCCCCATCCCCGTTTCCTCCCTGCTTGTGCTTCCAGAAAACAACAAATTCATTGTAACATAGATTCCCTGATCTTTCAATTATGGCTTTTTGGGCCTGAGGATAAGCAGGGAAAAAATGGAATGGTTCTTTGATGAAAATTTCTTTTGGATTTTCCCTGCCTGCCCCTTGCGGAAAAAGAATGTTTGCATTATCATATTAATGAAGAAACAATACGATCAGAATGGAGGGTTTCCCGTATGAAGAAACTGGTATCTCTGCTCCTGGCCTTGTGCCTGCTGCTGTGCGCCGTGCCCGTGCTTGGCGAAAGCGCGCCCGTCACTGTGACCGAAATCCAGAAGTACGGCAATATCGTGCTGTCCATCACCGGCACAGATTTCCTGGCCCAGGGCTACGCCTATGGCGACGTGGTTACCGTGACCATGAACGGTCAGGAATTTGACATGCCCGTGGGCACCAACTTTTCCGATGTGGATCAGGGCAGCATGATCTGCCGCGTGGTGATCAAGCCGGAAACCAACGAGGATTACGTGCTCCTGGCCATCAACATGGGCGACCTGGCCACCACCGCCCTGATCGCCGAAAAGGAAAAGATCGAAGCCGATCCCGGCTACCTGTGGCACTACAAGGTGGACGAGCCTGTGCCCGTGGCCTTCGCCATGAAGGAAAAGGGCGGCTACTACGATGAATGGACCATGCATCAGCTGGTGCGCAGCGAAAAGCGGGAAGACTATCCCGATCTGACAGACATGGAATACGCCAACTTCCGCGTGATCGCCACCACCGGCGTGGGCGAAGGCAAGCTGTACCGCTCCTCTTCTCCCGTGAACCCTGAAATCAACCGGAATCTGGAAGCGGACGCCGCCGCCGCCGACGCGGGCGTGCGCACCTTCATCAACCTGGCGGACAACGAGGAAACCATGAAGGCCCGGGAAGGCTTTGCCGATACCTATTATTCCAAGCAGAACATCATCTGCCTGAACCTGGGCGTGGACTTTGCCGCCGATGATTTCAAGGCCGGTCTGGCCGACGGCCTGCGCTTCATCGCCGCCAACGAAGCCCCCTACCTGGTGCACTGCAACGAGGGCAAGGACCGCGCCGGTTTTACCAGCGCCGTGCTGGAAGCGCTGATGGGCGCCTCCGCTGAGGAAATCACCGCCGATTACATGGTCACTTACTATAACTATTACGGCGTGCAGCCCGGCACCGAGCAGTACGACGTGATCGCCAAGGCCAATATTCAAAAGAGCCTGGCCACCGCCTTCGGCATGGAATCCATCTTTGAAGGCGATCTGCAGCAGGCCGCTGTCAATTATCTGCTGGGCATCGGCATGACCGAAGAGGAAATCGCCTCCGTTCAGGCCAACCTGGGCGCGTAAAACTTGATGCTTGAAAGCAGCGCTGGGAGTTTTGAGCTCCCGGCGTTTTTTCGTATCGTTTGCCCCGCTTCGGGGCATCCTGACAGGGGAGGGGGAGCGCCGCCGCGTTTTTTCTGCGCCGTCCGGCTGTTCCTGCCAATCCCGGAGGGCGGGTCGAACGCGGCGCGCTCTCTTTTTTCTTTTGTCTTTTGTAACTGTTCATGCGTATCCAGAACGCTTTCAATCACCAGGCAACAGGCAATAGGAAATAGAACGAGAGCGTGAACAGTTCATATATCAGATTTTTTAGTTTTTCCACGTCTGCATTCGTTCCTTTTGTGCGTTATATTCTCCGCGCCCTGAATTGTGTACACTGCATTCTATCCTCTATTGCCGAATGCCTATTGCCTATTCGCTTAAAGTGCCCTTTAAATGATTGCGGCTGAACTTATACTTTCTTTTTTTCTAAACCCCTTGACTCTCACGTTACGTGATGCCTTATACTAAAGAAGAAAGGAGGGCGGAGGATGAAAACGGTGCATGAAGTGAGCGCTTTGTCGGGGGTCAGCATTCGGACCTTGCAGTACTATGATGAAATCGGGCTGCTGCCCGCAAGGCGCACGGAGGCAGGTTACAGGCTGTATGACGGCAAGGCCCTGGAGCGGCTGCAGCAGATTCTGCTTTTTCGATCTTTGGAGTTTCCCCTCAAGGAAATCCGGGAGATCATGAGCAGTCCGTCCTTTGACCGGCAGCAGGCGCTGGAGGATCAAATCAGGCTGCTGGAATTGAAGCGGCAGCACCTGGACAATCTGATCGCCCTGGCCAGGGAGATCAAAGCAGGAGGAGAAAAAGAAATGAGTTTTCAGGCATTCGATACCAAGGACATGGATCAATATAAACAGGAGGCCAAGGCGCGCTGGGGGAACACGAAAGCGTATCAGGAATTTGAGAAAAAGGATAAAAACCGCACCGACGGAGACCGGCAGGCCCTGGGGGGAGGCATGATGGATATTTTCCGCCGCCTGGGTCAAATCCGCCAGGGAGACCCAGCGGGGACGGAGGTGCAGGGGTTGATTCAGGAATTACAGGAATACATCACCGCGCATTTCTATCCCTGCACCGGACAAATCCTTTTGTCTTTGGGGCAGATGTACGCCTCCGGCGGCGATATGACCCGGAACATCGACAGTGCGGGCGGCGAAGGCACCGGCGATTTTGCCCGCCGGGCCATCGAAGCGTTTGTGAAGCAGTAAGAATCAGCGGGAGAAGCCAACATGGTTTCTCCCTTTTTATGTGTTTTCCATATCTTTTTATGGGAGGATGTTCTCTTTGGAAAACTTTTTTCCTTTCCCCGGTTTTCAAGCGGCGAAAAATATAGTATAATGGGTAAAACGCGCGGAAACCGGCGAAGGCCGTTTGTTCCGGCAAGCGGGAAATACGAACTGGATATGGAGGATCACTTTCATGTTTGGGAAAATGATGAACAGCTTTTATTATGGAAAAAGCGGGAAGGGCGATTTCAGGAAGGAGGATTTGCCCAAGAACCGATGGGAACTGTTTTGGGAAATGCTGCGGGTGCGGTTCGCCTCTCTGTGCCGGCTGAACCTGATGACGGTGGCGGTGTGGCTGCCCATGCTCATCCTGATCGGCTATTGTGTGACCCCCTTTTTTAATATGCTCATGATCCGCAGCCAATACGATATGTACTTGCAGACCGGCGATATGGGCGAGCTGGCCGAGGAAACCATCGAGGCCCTGTCCAAGCTGGATCTGGATCAGGCCATGGTGGAAATGGTGAAGGGCCTGATGTCCACCTTCTGCCTGTGGTGCATTCCCTGCATCGCCATCACGGGCCCGGTGCAGGCGGGCGTGGCCTATGTGACAAGGAACTGGAGCCGGGACGAGCACGCCTTCATCTGGGCGGATTTTAAGGACGCCGTGAAGGAAAACTGGAAGCAGGGCCTGGGCGTGTCCGCTATCACCAGCGTGGTGCCCATCATCCTGTATGTGGGCTATCAGTTCTATGGCCAGCAGGCGGCCCGGAGCGTGCTCTTCATGGTGCCTCAAATGCTGATCGTGGTGGTGGGCATCGTGTGGATGCTGGGGGTCACCTTCATGTATCCCATGATGGTCACCTATAAGGTCACCTTCCCTCAGCTGATCAAAAACAGCATCATCATGGCTGTGGGCCGCCTGCCCCAGACGGTAGGCATCCGGCTGGTGATGCTCATTCCCACCATCATCTGCGGCACGGTTTTCCTGTTCACCGGCTCCCTGATCGCTCTGCTGGTGCTGGGCGCCTGGTATGTGCTGATCGGCTTCGCCATGGCCCGGTTCGTGTACGCCAGCTTTACCAACGGCGTATTTGACAAGTTCATCAATTCTCATATGGAGGGCGTGGAAATCAACCGCGGCCTGGCCAAGGAAGAAGACGATGACGAGGACGACGAAGATGAAGAAGCCGGTGAACAAACGGCTGAGAAGGAGTAAGCTCGAAGCTCTAAGTTTAACAATTCAATACAAAATCTTGTGTGGAATTCCAATATATTCCTATTATTCTGTTCCGGAATAAACCAAAAGGAAGAACGCATTTACTGATTCCTTTATTGCTTTCTCTGGGGTGTGGGGGAACCCGCTCTTTGGCATCCAAAGAGCGGGTTCCCCCACAAACTTTTATATTGAGCCAGTTTTAAGTTCCAAGTTCTAAGCCTATTTTGACCCAACATCCAATCAGGGATAAAGCCAAAAGAAAAAAGAAACGGTCAGGGAAATTCTTCCGGCTTGCTCAGCCGTCAGAATGACACAGGATCGTTTCTTTTTTGCTTTCAAACAAAAACGGTGCTGCCGTTCTTAATGCTTTGATCTGATAGCTTAGAACTTGGAACTTAGAACTTAAAACTGCCCATCTCATCCCGCCACTTGCCTGGCGGCGGCTTTTTCCTGGCTTTTCACGATATAGTCGGGAATGGAATATTCGTTGTTTTCCTCGAAATACACTGTTTCCGGGGGCGTTTCCAATTCTTCCGGATGAGCCACGTAGTGCATCATCCGGTCCACCAGCTTGGCCCATTCCGCACCGGCGCAGATGCGTTCGTCTGCGGTAAAGCCAACGGGCAGCCAGCGCTTGCGGGTCACCTTCCCGTCAGCCCCCACGATGGTTTCCCGCTGGATGGAGCCCATGGAAACGAACAGGGACGTGGTGCCGAAATTATAGATATGATGGTTCACGGCGGGCATGCCGATGGAAGCCATCTGGGTGAAGAACATGGAGGTGTGGAAGGGAGAGGCGTCCAGGATATATTTGGGCATGATGCCGTAGCGGTCCAGCGTCCGGGCCAGGAACACCACGATGTTTGCCAGGAGGGGGTTGAGCAGCAGCTTGGCCACCTTCATGGTGGAGTTGTCCGCTTCCTCATGGCGGTTTTCCTCGATGGCCTTGTCCCCCCGGGCTGCCACGTCGTAAATAGTGTCCCGGGGATCGAAATAGCATTTCACCGTGTTTTCCTCGATCTTGTCCGGGTCCCCTGTATCCTTGAGCAAAACAAAGGAAATGGTGAGCTGGGTGCGGGCGTAGAGCCGCTTGTTCACCACGAAGCGGTTGATCTGCGGCACCTGGGATACCGACCGCACATAGGCGGCGAAGATCAGCTGCATGAAGGTCAGCTTGTGGCCCTTGTTCCCCTGGTCCACGATGTAACGGGCCATCTTTTCATAGTCCAGTTTATAGTTTGAAAACACCTGCGCGTCGCAGCGCATGGGCATCAGATAAGGCGTCAGGGCGATGATGGGATCGATTTCCCTGAGCAGCCGTCCGTCAGCGCGTCTTCCAAACATGTCGTTCCCTCCGGTTCCGTATCCGCTGAGCAGTCAGCAGGTCGTGGTGAATGGATAAGGCATCCATTTCATAATTTAGTATATATCTTTTTTTTATTTCGTCAAGTGGAGTGAAAAGTTCTCAGTTCAAGTTCAAAGTTCTCAGTTCCAAGTTCTAAGGCAAATTGTCTTCCGCCATCGGCGCTCTTTTGTGCTATCACGATCAGCTTGGAACTTTGAACGATCCTGCTTGATCAGGTATTTATTTCCATGGGAAGATTCGCTGCCCTTCTTTCGTTTGATGGCTGGAAGCGGTTTTCCTGGAAAGCAGCTGTTGAGGTACTGGTAAACCTTGGAAAATACGCCTGGCGCGTCCAAATAATGGCAGGAATCCGGGGGATAAAACCGCCGCTTCCATCCGTCCTTGTGGTGTACGGCCAAGGCCGATACATCAATTACCGAAGGAGGAATTCTCATGAGCAATCGGAAATCCCATCGTATCCTGAGCGCCGCGCTAGCCGGAGCGCTGTGCCTTGCCGCGCCTGCCGCGGGCATGGCCAGCGAATTTGCCACCGTCAGAGGCGGCGGGCTGAACCTGCGCCAGACAGCCTCCCTTGAGGCCAAGGTGCTGGGCCAGTACGCCACCGGCACCTGGATCGAGGTGCTGAAAAAAGGGGATACCTGGAGCCAGGTGAGGGTGAACGGCCAAATGGGGTATATGATGAACAAATACCTGGACTTTGGCCTGAATGGAACGACCCTGTACGTGCGCACCAATACCGGCATCGGCCTGAACCTGCGGGAAGGCCCCAGCGTGTCTTCCCGGATCATCACGTCCTTCCCGGTGAACACCGCCGTGAACGTGATCCAGGCGGGCGACGCATGGCATAGGGTCCAGGTGGGACAGGTATGCGGATACATGTCCAGCGCCTATCTCACCAGCGGACAATCTGCCGTCCAGCCTGCTCATCCCGCCGTGTACGCTACATTAAAGAACATCAACGGCGGCCGCGTGGTGAACTTCCGCCAGGCTCCCGGCATGAAAACCAAGGTGATCAAGGCGTATCCCGTGGGCACGGTGGTGACTGTGCTGGAAAAGGGCGAATTGTGGAGCAAGGTGGAAATCAACGGACAAAAGGGCTACGTGAGCACCTACATGCTGAAATTCTGATTCCGTCTGTTTCCCTTTGTAACCGAAGCCGCTCCCCTTTCCGGGGAGCGGTTTTCGCGCTTTGGCTGGATAGCGGCCAATCCCGCCATTTTCAAGGACCCCATAAAAATGTATAATGGACGGGGGAAAGGGCCGCTCCTTTCCTCCAATGCGATACAAAAGGAAGCGTGAAGCCTTGAATAAGGATTTGACAGTGGGAAAGCCCGCCTCGGTTTTATGGCGATTCTGCCTGCCGCTGTTTGGCAGCGTGATTTTTCAGCAGCTGTACAACATTGCCGACAGCCTGGTGGCGGGCAAGTTCATCGGCGAAAACGCCCTGGCGGCGGTGGGAAACAGCTATGAAATCACGCTGATCTTTATCGCCTTCGCCTTCGGGTGCAACATGGGCTGCTCGGTGGTGGTGAGCCAGCTCTTCGGGGCCAAGGATTACAGCGGGGTGAAAACCGCCGTTTCCACCGCCCTGCTCATGACTGGGTGCGTCTGTGCTGTGCTGATGGGCCTGGGGTTCATTTTCAGCGGCGCGCTGCTGTCCCTTTTGCGTACACCTTCGGAAGTGATGGCGGATTCGGCGCTGTATCTGAATATCTATATCCTGGGCCTGCCCTTCCTGTTTTTTTATAACGTGGCCAACGGCATCTTTTCCGCCCTGGGTGATTCCAAAACGCCCTTCCTGTTTTTGGCGCTATCCTCCACGGCCAATATCGCCATGGACATTCTGTTTGTGGCGGTGTTCGGGATGGGCGTTGCGGGCGTTGGTTGGGCCACGCTGATTTGCCAGGGAGTGAGCTGCGCGCTGGCCATGATAGCGGTGCTGCGGCGAATACGGACGCTGCCGGAGGGAAAGAAAAAGGCGGCGCTATTTTCCAAAGTGCTGCTGAAAAAAATCGTTCTCATTGCCGTGCCCAGCACCCTGCAGCAGAGCTTTGTTTCCGTGGGCAACCTGATCATCCAGGGGGTCATCAACGGCTTTGGCCCCGGCGTGATGGCGGGCTACTCCGCGGCGGTGAAAATGAATAACCTGGTCATTACCTCCTTTACCACCCTGGCAAACGGCGTTTCCAACTATACCGCCCAGAACATCGGCGCGGGCAAGCTGGGCCGGGTGCGGGAGGGCTTCTCGGCGGGCCTGAAAATGGTGTGGATGCTGTGCATGCCCTTCTGCCTGCTGTACTTTTTCGCGGGCGAAATATGCATGCGGCTGTTTCTGGATACGCCAACGGACATGGCGCTGCGCACCGGGGTCACTTTTCTGCGCATCCTGTCGCCCTTTTATTTCGTGGTGTCCGCCAAGCTGGCAGCGGACGGGGTGCTGCGCGGGGCGGGCCATATGCGCGCCTTCATGATCGCCACCTTTACCGACCTGGTTCTGCGGGTGGCGCTGGCCATCGCGCTGTCGAAAACAGCCCTTCAATCCACCGGCATCTGGTGCGCCTGGCCCATCGGCTGGATCATCGCCACCGGGCTGTCGCTGATGTTTTACAGGGAATCCTTTCCTGCCGGATCCGATTGACCCCGCCGCCTATATTCCGGCTTTGCTCGGCATATGCTTTCCATGGAGGTGAAAGCGTATGCTGAGTTTTTTGTATTGGCTGTTTCGGGACGCGCTTTTTTTCCTGGGCATTGCGTCGGGGCAAATCAGCTTCCCCCGGCCCCTGTCCCGGGAGGAGGAAAGAAAGACCATTGCCGCCATGCAGGCGGGAGATGACGAAGCGCGGCGGAAGCTGATCGAGCATAACCTGCGCTTGGTATCCCACATCGCCAGGAAATACACGGTGCCCGGGTTCACATCGGAGGATCTTTTGTCCGTGGGCGCGCTGGGGCTGGTAAAGGCGGTGAACACCTTTAAGCCGGAGTCCGGCACCCAGCTTTCTTCCTACGCCGCCCGATGCATTGAAAACGAAATATTGATGCTGCTCAGAGCCTCCCGGAAGCGCCGGGGCGACGTGAGTCTATCCGACCCTGTGGGAGAGGACGGGGAAGGAAACAATATTTCCTTTCTGGATATTCTGGGCACGGAGCCGGGCTATGTGGAGGACGAAGCCCTGCGGCGGCTGAACCTGGAAAAAGTGCGGGCGCTGGTCAAGGAGCTGCCTAAAAAGGAGCGGCTGGTCATCGAAATGCGCTATGGCCTGCTGGACGGGGCCATGCATCCCCAGCATGAGGTAGCGGCCGTGCTGGGCATATCCAGAAGCTATGTGTCCCGCATGGAAAAACGCGCCCTGGAAACCCTGCGCCAGGGGATGGAACAAGGAAGAGTGAGGAGTTAGGAGTGAGGAGTTAGGAGTGAGGAGTTAGAAGTTAATAGAAAAACGCAGAGTTCGGAGTTCAGAGAGTTTTGCAGAATACAAGAAACGAATGCAGACTTGGATCGACTAAAATATCTGCA
>ODAI013414870.1_pt1 | contig 28333 bp, 18 predicted proteins | sample 1539321 | NCBI WGS metagenome assembly ODAI01 (sample SAMN02144231, study PRJEB22623) | gut metagenome | biome: sheep rumen | host: Ovis aries | place: New Zealand
CAGGTAGAACATATTCGTCAAGGCGATTGTGAGAGTCCCCAGCAAGCTTGAATAAGCTGCCCGGAGGGAATTAAATCTGTTTTTGAGGCAGCTTTGCCGCTTCAAAAACACACTGAGCCGAGCTTAGCGAGGCCTCGCGCCGACCAAATGCGGCGTATTTCGCATCGCCGCATGCGATAAGCGCGAGTTTCCAATTGCGAAACCAGAGTTTCGCAATTGATTAACATATTCGTCCGCAAGGAGAAAACCATGCCGAAAAAGAAACTATCCTTTGAAGAATCCCTCACCCGTCTGGAAGAGATCGTCCGGCATCTGGAAAAGGGAGATATGCCATTGAACGATTCATTGACTTTGTTCGAGGAAGGAACCGGCTTGATCAAAAGCTGCTCTGCACTGCTTGACGAGGCCGAGCAGAAGGTCGTACAGCTGAAAAAGGGCGCCGACCGGAAACCGCAGGAACTGCCCTTTGGAGATACAGACGAATGACACAAAACGAATATAGAGAGAAAATAGACAAAGCGCTTGAAAGTTGCTTTGTCCTGGATGACAGTCAAAGCATCAAGGGACTCGCCGAGTCCATGCGCTACAGCCTTTTAGCGGGCGGCAAGCGCATTCGGCCTATGCTTGTACTGGAGTTCTGCCGCATTGCGGGAGGAGATATCGATCTTGCCATGCCCGTCGCCTGCGGCATCGAAATGCTGCACACGTACAGCTTGATCCATGACGATCTGCCCTGCATGGATAACGACGAGCTGCGCCGCGGCCGTCCCACTAATCACATGGTCTTTGGCGAGTGTACGGCAACGCTCGCCGGCGATGCCCTGCAGAGCGAGGCTTTTGCATCTATCCTGCACGCCGATCTGCCTGCTTCACGCCGTGTCCTCTGTGCCGAATGCCTGGCCGATGCCGTCGGATTGGACGGTATGTGCGGCGGACAATACCTGGACATGATTGGGGAAGGAAAGCTGCTTCCTGAGAACGAATTAAACGATATCATCACGCGCAAGACTGGTGATCTGCTGATTGCAGCCTGCCGTATGGGCGTTGCAGCTGCCGGCGGCAGTGCCAAACAGATGGAAGCTGCCGCGTACTATGGCGCCTATATCGGTTATGCGTTTCAGATCGTTGACGATATGCTGGATGTTCTCAGCACCGTGGAAGAACTCGGCAAGCCCATTGGTTCGGATGCCGAGGAGCATAAGAACACCTTTATGACCCTCCTGGGAGAGGAAGAATGCCGCCGCCGGGTGCAAAAGCTCACCGACGAGGCGAAAAATATTCTTCAGAGCTGTTTTGACGACACAGCCTTTCTTTGTGAACTGGCTGATACGCTCGCCGAACGGATGCACTGAGGGAACCGGGAGAGTAGTGCTTTGATTTTAGATAAAATAAACTCGTCTGCGGATGTCAAGAAACTTCCCGAGGATGAGCTTGTGGCCCTGTGTGAAGAGATCCGGCAGGAACTGATCAATACTGTTTCGCAGACGGGCGGTCATCTTGCTTCCAATCTCGGCGTTGTGGAGTTGAGCGTTGCATTGCACCGTGTGTATGATACCGAGAACGACAGGATCGTATTTGATGTCGGGCATCAGAGCTATGTGCATAAAATGCTGACAGGACGCCGTGAGCAGATGTCTTCCCTGCGTCAGTATCATGGTTTGGCCGGATATCCCAAGCCCAGCGAAACAGAGAACGATGCGTTTATTGCCGGCCATGCTTCCAACTCGATTGCCGTTGCACTGGGGATGGCGCGTGCGCGTACATTATCCCATCAAAACTATCAGGTTGCGGCGGTGATTGGAGATGGCGCACTTACAGGCGGACTTGCCTATGAGGGACTATGTAATGCTGCCGACAGCGCCGAGCCCATGGTCATTATTCTCAACGATAACGCCATGTCCATCAATAAAAACGTAGGCGGTATCAACAGTCTGCTGCAGCGCCTTCGGGTCCGGCCGGGATATATTCGCTTTAAGCGCTGGTATCGTGATTTCTTTCGGCAAATGCCGTCGTTCTATCAGTTCAACCACACTGTTAAGGAATCCGTGAAGTCACTGCTGCTGCCGGACAACATTTTCAGTGAGATGGGGCTGAGTTATCTTGGCCCTGTGAATGGCCACGATATTCATGCGCTCGAGGCGGCCCTGCGCTGGGCGCGCGATACCAACGAGACAGTCCTCCTCCATGTGCTGACCACCAAGGGGAAGGGCTATTCCTATGCGGAGCAGCACCCGGATATCTTCCATGGCATCGGGCAGTTCAACCCCGTCACCGGCGAGGTCCTCAGCCAGGAACGTGGTTTTTCCGATGCTTTCGGCAATGCTCTGTGCGAATACGCGGCCGAGAACGATAAGATCGTGGCCATTACTGCCGCCATGACTAACGGAACCGGCCTGAAAGACTTTGCAAACGCCTTCCCGGAGCGCTTCTTTGATGTCGGAATCGCCGAAGGAGCAGGTACGGCCATGGCGGCCGGCCTCGCCTCGCAAGGTCTGCTTCCGGTGTTTGCCGTCTATTCCAGTTTTCTGCAGCGCGGTTACGATATGCTGCTGCACGATATTTCGCTGATGCAGCTGCATGCGGTATTTGCGATCGACCGCGCCGGCATTGTCGGAGCGGACGGGGAGACGCACAACGGCGTTTTCGATGTGGATTATCTCGGCTCGGTACCGGGAATGACTATTTATTGTCCGGCGAGCTTTCTGGAGCTTCATGATATGCTGGGCGAAGCGCTGTTTCATGAGGCCGGCCCCGTTGCGGTGCGCTATCCGCGCGGAGAAGAGGGCGAGTATGTGGAATCTGACTGCCGCGCTGAGCGTATCCTGCGCGAGGGGAGCGATCTGACGATTGTTTGCTATGGAACCTTGATCAACGAGGTCCTGCAGGCTGTGCGCTGCCTGAGCGAGAACGGTATCTCGGCTGAGATCGTTAAGCTCGGAAAGCTAAAGCCCAATGACTTTGCAATGACGCTGCAATCCCTGCGCAAGACCGGTCGGCTGCTGGTCGTGGAAGAGGTCTGCGGTCAGGGCTGCATAGGCGAGCGGATACTGGCCCAGGCTGCTCAAAGCCATGTTTCTTTTGTTGACGTCCGTCTTCTCAATCTTGGAAGCGGCATCGTGCCGCATGGGAAGATCCGTGAGCTCTGGCATACGTATCATCTGGATTCCGAAGGGATCGTATCGGCGGCTTATGAGCTTGTCGGGGGAGGTCGGGACGAATGAAAAAGGTTCGGCTTGATCAGCTCGTTTTTGACAGAGGGGATACCGAGAGCCGGGAGCGCGCCAAGACCACGGTGATGAGCGGTCTTGTTTACGTCAACGGTCAGAAGGCCGACAAGCCCGGTATGCCGGTTTCCCCTGACGTTGAGCTTGAAGTGCGCGGTGCTGCCATTCCCTTTGTCAGCCGCGGAGGCTTCAAGCTGGATAAGGCCTTGAAGGTTTTCCCGATCGACCCAAAGGGACTGCACTGTATCGACTGCGGTGCCTCTACCGGCGGTTTTTCCGATGTATTGCTGCAGCACGGCGCGGAGAAGGTCTATGCGGTGGACGTCGGCTATGGGCAGCTTGCCTGGAAGCTCCGACAGGATCCGCGAGTGGTCAATTTGGAGCGTACCAATCTGCGCTATGTTACGCCGGAACAGATCCCTGAAATGCTAGATCTTGCCGTAATGGATGTGTCGTTTATATCCATCCGTCTGGTGCTCCCTGCGGTTCAGGCTCTGTTGAAGGATGGAGCCGATCTCGTTTGCCTGATCAAGCCCCAGTTTGAAGCAGGTCGGGACGAGGTCGGAAAGAAAGGCGTGATCCGGGATCCCGCTGTGCACGAAGAGGTCGTTAACGGCATCCTTTGCTTTGCGCCGACCATCGGATTATCTGTTATGGGACTGGATTTTTCACCAATCAAAGGCCCTGAGGGAAATATCGAGTATATCTGCCACCTGAAAAAAGGGAGTTTTGAAACTCCCACGATCGATGTAGCCGCTGTAGTCCGCGCCTCTCATGAGGCACTGTGAAAGGAAACAGCTTATGATTGCTATCTGTCCCAATCCGTTCCGTGATAATGGCCTGGCTCTCTCAAGGCAGGCCATTGCCATGTTGCGCAGTGCCGGCTTCGAGGCAAGGATTTTCCCTGTATTTGCTGACGATGAACCGGATGTTTTGCCGGACGATCTCAGCTATGGACGTCTGGATTCGCTCGGCGAGGACTGCACGATGGCTGTCGCAATTGGCGGCGATGGCACGATTTTGTCTGTGGTGCGCCATCTGGGAGATCGTTCGCTTCCGATTCTCGGCATCAATCTTGGCACAAAGGGTTTTATGGCATCCCTGGAACCCGAGGATCTCATGCAGCTTCTTCGGGCAGTTCGCGGTGAATGCCCTGTGCGCAGCCGCATGATGCTGGATGTAGAGCTTCGCCGCGGCGGAGAGACTGTTTTCACTGACCGTGCACTGAACGATGCGGTTATTCACGGTTATGGTGACTGTGTTCAGATTACAGCCTGGTGCGACGGCGAGCGTATGACAAGCTTTTCGGGCGACGGTGTTATTCTCTCAACGCCGACAGGATCTACCGGCTACTCGATGTCGGCCGGCGGCCCGATCGTCGAGCCTACGGCCCGTGCCATCGTTGTAAGCCCGATCTGCGCCCACATGATGAGCGCCAAGAGCTTTGTCGTGAGCGCCGATCGCGAAATCTCGGTGCGCACGGAAAAACTCCATGTTCGGAAGGCTTTTCTCTCGATCGACGGGACTTCGGGCTTTGACCTGGAAAACGGCGACGAACTCTATGTCCGCCGTTCCGCTTCTGTCGTGCAGATGGTCGACCCGGGCATCCGCAGCTTTTATGAAATCGCATATAAAAAATTACAGTAAAAGAGGTTAGGAGTACAAAATGAAACCTGGAAGACAGGGTGTTATTCTCGAAATCATTGCTGAGCAGGACATTGAAACGCAGCACCAGTTGATGCAGGCGCTTGCAGAACGAGGCATCAAGAGCACACAGGCAACGCTTTCGCGTGATATCAAGGATATGCGTCTGGTCAAACAGCTTGGTCCAAACGGCAACTATCGCTATGTACAGACCAATGATCAGGCGAGGGATGAAACGCAGCAGAAGCTGCGCACGATCTTCCAGCAGAGCATCCAGTCCTATGATCTCGCACAGAATATCCTTGTGATCAAAACAATGCCGGGCCTCGCCTCGGCGGCCTGTGCTGCGATCGACGGCATGCAGATTGATCATCTTGTCGGCTCCCTGGCCGGAGATGATACGGCGTTTCTGGCAATGAAAGACAACCAGTCTGCCATAGATTTGTACCACATGATTGAAAACTATATGAATCAGTAATAAACGCATCAGAAGGGCGGTGTTGCACCGATGCTGAATGAACTTCATATTGAGAATATTGCCGTCATTGAGCGCGCCGACATCCGCTTTACTGAGGGTATGAACGTCATGACCGGCGAGACCGGCGCCGGTAAATCCATCGTCATCGACGCCATCGGCGCTGTGCTCGGCGGCCGTGTCAGCCGTGAGCTTGTGCGACACGGGGCGGAAAAGGCCCTTGTCACGGCCAGCTTTGACTGTGCCGGTGCTGCGGACTGGCTGCGTGAAAACGAGATCGATGCGGAGGACGAGCTGATCATTCAGCGGCGTATCAGTGCCGATGGAAAGAGCAGCTGCCGCATTTGCGGCGTCCCGGTCACGGCTGCACAGCTGAAGGAGCTGGGGGCACATCTGGTGGATGTCCACGGCCAGAATGACGGCAGATTGCTGATGGACGAGAAGCTGCACCTCGGATATCTCGACCGCTTCGGATCCTATCAGGCCGAGCTTGACCGTTATGCGCGGGAGTATGCCGCTTATCGCCGCCTTCGTCGGGAAATCGATGCGCTGCAGATGGATGAAATCGAAAAGTCCCGGCTCAGTGATTCTCTGCGCTATCAGATTGCCGAGTTGGAGCGTGCAGAACTCAAGGAGGGCGAAAAAGCAGAGGTCGAGGGACGACTTGAGCTGCTGCGCCATTCCGAAAAACTCACTGAGTCGATCGGCGAGGCGTATCGAGCACTCTACGGCGGCGATGACAATGCTGTTGCCATGGCACAGAACGCCGCCTATTTTGCCCAGCGGGCAGCTGCCATTGCCTCGGAACTCGAGGGAGCGGCCAAGGCTATCGGCGACGCCGCCTTTATGCTGACCGACGCTGCTGAGCAGCTGCGGGACTTTCAGGACAGCCTGGATTTCTCTCCGGAGGAATTCGACCGGCTCGAGGGCAGAATGTCTCTGTTTCGCAAGCTTGAGAGAAAGTACAATAAAGAGATCGACGAGCTGCCGGACTATCTTGAGATTTGCAGAAAGAAGCTCGAAGACATCGAATCTGCTGATGATAAGCTGCTGAAACTTCAAAAGGAACTTGCAGAGCAGACAGCCCGCTGCCAAAGCACCGGAGCCGCGCTCAGCAAAAAACGCCGGGAGACTGCGGCCCTTTTGCAACAGCGCATCGTCGACGAGCTGCGGGATCTGAGCATGCCGTCTGTCCGCTTTGCGGTGGAGTTTCAACCGTTGACGGAAGAGCAGGGCTTTGATGCCAGCGGCATTGACGAGGTCCGCTTTGTAATGTCGGCCAACGCAGGAGAAGAGCTCGGACGCATCAGTAAAATCGCGTCCGGCGGCGAACTGAGCCGCATTATGCTGGCTATGAAGAACGTCTTCGCTGAAAACGACCCGGTCGACACGATGATTTTCGATGAAATCGATACCGGCGTCTCCGGTATTGCCGCGCAGCGGGTAGGGGAGAAGCTGTTTTCGGTATCCGCAGGCAAGCAGGTGCTATGCGTTACGCATCTGCCGCAGATCGCCGCTATGGCGGACAGCCATTTTGTGATCGCCAAACAGGAGCGCGGCGGGAGAACCTATACCGAGGTCACACCTCTTGACCGCGAGGGGCGCAGACGGGAGCTGGCCCGTCTCTACGGCGGCGACAATGTGACGGAGATCACGCTCGCCGGCGCCGAAGAGCAACTCTCTGCCGCAGAGCACTTTAAAAACACGTTTTTGCGAAGCACTTGACATAGACACGCAACTGCGTTATACTGCAAAGCAACGCTGAGAAGAACACCAGTAAGCTGCACAGTCCTGCACAGAGAGACCTCGTTTTGATGGAAGAGGGAGAGGGCGGCAGTCTGAATACGGTTTGGAGCGGCACACCGAACGGGGAGACCCCAGTAGGCTGTGACGGGTGCGCCCGATAGCGCGCGGGAGTGTCCACGACACTCGCTGAGGTTTTTCCCGTGAGGGAAAGACGTACAGAGGTGGTACCGCATTTTTGCCCTCTGTCCTTCGGGACAGAGGGTTTATTTTTGAAAAGGAGACTTGAAATGGGAGTGTATGAAGAACTGATCGCCCGCGGCCTGTTGGCCCAGGTGACCGATGAGGAAAAAATCCGGGACATGGTGAATAACGGCAAGGCCACCTTCTATATCGGCTTTGACCCGACGGCCGACAGCCTGCATGTCGGCCACTTCATGGCGCTGTGCCTGATGAAGCGGCTGCAGATGGCCGGCAACCGTCCGATCGCCCTGCTCGGCGGCGGCACCGGCATGATCGGCGATCCCTCCGGCAAGAGCGATATGCGCAAAATGATGACGAAAGAGACGATACAGCACAACATTGACTGCTTCAAGCAGCAGATGTCCCGCTTCATCGACTTTTCCGAGGGGAAGGCGCTGATGGTCAACAACGCCGACTGGCTGCTGCAGCTCAACTACGTCGATTTTCTGCGCGAGGTCGGCCCCTATTTTTCGGTGAATAATATGCTGCGCGCCAAGTGCTTCGAAGTGCGCATGTCCCGCCCCGATGCCGGACTGAGCTTCCTGGAATTTAACTACATGCTGATGCAGGCCTACGACTTCTATCGGCTCTACCACGATTACGGCTGCAATATGCAGTTCGGCGGCGATGACCAGTGGAGCAATATGCTGGCCGGCCGCGAGCTGCTGAGAAAGAAGGACGGTGTCGAGGACGCCGAGGCCATGACGATCACGCTGCTGATGAATTCGGCGGGACAGAAGATGGGCAAGACCGTCGGCGGCGCCGTGTGGCTCGACCCGAACAAGACCAGCCCCTACGATTTCTATCAGTATTGGCGCAACGTCGACGACGCGGACGTCATCAAATGCATCCGTATGCTTACCTTCCTGCCGCTCGAGCAGATCGAAGAGATGGCCAGGTGGGAGGGCAGCCAGCTCAACCGCGCCAAGGAGATCCTGGCCTACGAGCTGACGGCGCTCGTCCACGGTGAGGAAGAGGCAAAGAAGGCGGAGACTTCGGCCAAAGCTTTGTTTTCCGGCGCGGGAGACAGCAGCAATATGCCCACCACCGAACTGAGCGAGGCCGATCTGACGGACGGCAGCGCGGACGTGATGACGCTGCTTGTCAAGACGGGACTGTGCTCCACGCGCTCCGATGCCCGCCGCAACATCCAGCAGGGCGGCGTAACGGCCAACGACGTCAAGGTGAGCGATATCGGCTTGAGCTTCGACGCCGAGAGGCTGAAAGCCGGTGTCGTACTCAAGCGCGGCAAAAAAAACTTTCATAAAGTGATCCTGCTCTAAAACTATACCGCACAATTCGTCTGATACAGCGCATTGCGAAGGCGAATTGTGCGGTCTTTTTTGCCATTAGATTTCATTGAATTGAATCAAAATATAAGACGATATGGTTCGGCTATTATTGAGTCTTTTCTTGCGTATTGGTTGGAAACATGCTAATATATACTTGTATACATAGACAAAAAATTGTGCTTATTACACAAAATAACGGGAGGTCTTCGTATGAGAAAGTACAGATACGTGCTTGTGTTTGTATTTGCATTGCTGCTCTCGCTATGCTGTACAACTGCCTGGGCGGACAGTGCATTGGTTTTGCCGCAGGGGCTAACGGCGATCGGTGAGGAGGCGTTTTACGGTGACACGTCGCTGGATTACGTTATCTTCCCCGAGGGCTTACGCGAGATCGGAGCGCGCGCTTTTGCGAACAGCTCGGTGCAGACTGTTTTTATGCCCGACTCGCTGACTGCAATCGATGACAGCGCATTTGATAACACGCCGCTTCGCTATGTGATCACACCGAATGAAAACGCTGCCAGCCAATGGGCGGTGAGAAACGGTTATACTGCGGCCATTAACAATGATCTTCGTATCGAAGCCAGCGATAACGAATGGTGGGTGTATGCCCCGTATGGCGAAACGGCAAAGCTTCTGGTTGACTGCAGGGGAGCAGATCTCACCAATGCGTCTGTCTCCTGGTTCCGCGTCGAAAAGGACGAGAACGGGAGCGATCTATGGAACGACCTCGACTGTCATGATGAGGAACTGGAGACCGCCCCTGTCGAGGGACATATGCGCTATGTCTGCCGTCTCACAGACCGCTACGGCTTCCAGAACGAGGGTTGGTTTGACGTTATGGTTGACAGCGGGCTGGAGGTTTGGCCGGGAGCCGACTCGGACCATGTTGCCGCGCCCTATGGAGAGAGCGCGCTGCTGCGCGTCTTCTTCTGGCCGGAGGACAGCGAAATCAGCTTCCAGTGGTATCGCGTCGATCGGGATGAAAACGGCAGGGATGACTGGACGCTGCTCGAGGGGGAAACCGATGAAGAAATGACGACGCCCGCCGTTACCGGGCCGGCTCAGTATGTCTGCCGCATTACGGATCGTTTCGATTCGATGTACGACAGGTGGTTCACGGTGTCTGTGGAAGCCGGGGAGAATACCGTCTCTGCCGGCGCCGCCCATGACGTCAGCGATACCGCAGCATGGATCCCGCTGACCTACAGCGTGACGACTGAACAAGCTCAACAGGGCTATCGTATGGGTGTTTTCTATACCGAAAGTCCCGACGGGCTGCAGCCGAACGCAAATGGCCGTTATGAAAACGCCTTTGAATGGACCTGGGGCGGCGAGAGCGGCATCTACGGCCCGGCAAATGAAGCTGACTATGAAGGCTGGCTGGATGAGCTGATCCCCGGCCATACCTACAGGTACGTCGCCTGTATCGTTGATTTCGAGGGCGAGGTGATCGCTGTCGATGATATGATCCGCCAGTTTACCACTACGAGCGCGGGGGCGGCCAGTACGCTGAATCTGGCTCAGCATGCTCAAGTGCCTCACGACTATACTAAGACGCCCTTCCGTTTTGTCATCCCGTCGGACGGCGTATATCGGCTGAATGCCGACGTTGAGATGGAGGAGATGAGCGTCCGGACGACAGACGACAGAACGCTTTCCCGCACGCAGGAGGTTGGATATGTCAGCTTCTACGGCACAGCCGGGGAAACCCTGTATCTCTTCGTGCGTGATCACAGGCAGGATGCCGAGGTCTGGATCAGTCGGAGCGGGGATATCCCGGAAGCAGCGACTGTCGAATCCGGCGCCGCAGAAGCTGTGACCGCCAGTTCGGCCACGATCGGCGTCACATACAGTGTGGACGTCGAGACAGCGGAGCATGACTACCGTGTCGGCATTGCGTTCAGTCAGAACCCGGAAGACCTGATGTTCCTGAATGAAGAGCATCGCTTTGACTGCGATATGCGGGATCTCCGGATTGCAGAGGACAATGCTGTCGCCGTCGACAGCTATTGCAGCGAGACGCTTGATGAGCTTCTGCCGGATTCCACCTATTATTATCTTGCCTATATCAAGGTGGATGAGCGCGTTGCCATTCATGAATGCAATACGACTGTCGATGACCTCAAATCCTTCCATACCGGCAGCGCGGATTCCATCCCTCTGCTTCAGGAATCTGTGGCAGAAACGATATGGCACGCAGTTCCTGCCGAACAGAAAACGGCCTATCGCTTTACAGCTGCGAGCAACGGCATCTACGGCCTGATCTCCGATATATCCTGCGATTGGGCAGTTTATTCCGAAGACGGCAGATGGATAATGGGCGACTATTCGGCGGATCAGCAGATCATCCCGATCCATGAAGGAGAAACTGTTTATATCTTTGTAAAAGGTTTTGATGACAGCTTTCATCTTGCAATTCGGCGCTATACCGACTTCCCGACGGAAGACAGTGTTGTTGCCAGCGTTGCGGACAACGGCCATAGCGTCGGCAGCACCTGGGTCACGCTGGATCTGAGCTATGACGCGACGGAAGAGACTGCCAATGACGGCTACTATGTCGGTGTGGCCTTCAGTCAGAACCCGGATGAACTGGAGCTGAACGAAGAGGACCGTTTTTCCTGTGACATGTGGGAATGGGATTGGAACGATCATATTGCCAACGATGTGCCTGTCCGGCGCCATATTGACCAACTGATACCCGAGACCGAATACTACTTCCGCCCGTTTATCCTGGCTGACGGCGCCGTGATCTGCACAGGGGACGTTCTGACTGTCAGCACCGCGGCGAACGACGTGGAGAGCATCACACCCGGTGCTTCAAAGAGCTTCTCCGGCGATCAAGTGTATCCCCTGGCTTTCACGGCAGCAACCGAAGGAATGTACGAGCTTCAGTTTGACAGTTCCTATGATCAGCTGGATCTGCGACGCGAGGATGGCCGCCACGATAGCTTTTACTCCGGCCAGGAACGCGTGCAATTCTTCGCGGACCAGGGTGAGACGCTGTACTTATTCATGCGCAGTTGGGGCGACGTCTGCCACGTCTCGCTGAGCTATATCGGCGCTCCTCCCGAGCAGGACGCCATCAGCATGGAAATTCAGACCGACGATGAGGACATGCCCTATGCCCTTGTCACGATGGATATTTCAATGGACACGGCGATGGCTCCGCAGGGCTACGGCTATGAGATCCAATTCAGCCCGTACGAAAGCTTCACGGATACGGACGGCGATTCTGTGTACAGTCAGTTCTACAATTTTGACGGCGAAGGGCTTGTGCGTTTACAGGATACTGTTTGTGCCGATTTTCCGAGCATGATCCCGGGCATGGTGTATTATCTGCGTCCGGCGATCGACTATCACAACGGAGATTGGCTTTTCGGTGATGTGCTGCGCTATCAGGCAGCAGATCGGCCGATCCAGGTTCTCCCACTGAGTGAACAGTGGACGGATGTTCCGCTGGACGGTCGCGCGATGTTCCGGTTTACTCCGCAGTCGGACGGTTTCTATGCCATTGAGGCGGAGGACATATCCGACATGAACATCCTGAGCAACAACGGCTTCCATCTGTGCGGCACGAACGATGAAGAGAATCAGCGTCATTATGCCCTGCTGTCCGTGGGGCTGCACGGGGGCGAGAGCTGCTATATCGATATCGACGGTATTGATAACGCACAGATCCGTGTTGTTGATGCCCGAAGCCTGCTTCCCGACGTTTCTTATATGGCACAGCCTGTCCGCAGCAATGGTTATGGCTGGATGACCGCGGCTGCAAGCGGCTGGTATAATCTGACGCTCAACCGCACGGATCTCACGGACAGGATTCAGATGTTCCGCGATGGTCCCGACGACGAGCAATGGCTGGAATTCGATAATACTGACACGGTCAGCTTCTATCTCGAAGAGCAGCAAACCGCCTATTTTACCGCCTGCTACAACGATGATGATGGCGAGCTGTATTTGTATGCCAATCCGGCGACAATGGGAGAAGCGGATCAGATATCCGTTCTCGAGAGTCAGTTACAGATCGGGGACACCTGGGCTGCCTTTGACATTTCTTACAGCCTGACCGAGGAGAGCTTCCTGGCTGCCGAAGAAACCGGCGGGTATTATATAATGGTAGTTCTGAGCGACGGAGAGATCGAAATCGACGACGACGGGAACTACAGTGCCCATTATGCCGATCCGGAAAACGATGCTATGCCGACGATCGAAACCTGGACACAAAACTCGCTTCATGTTGTTGCGAACCATTCGATTGCCTCGCGTACATTGGATCGGCTGATGCCGGAAACCAGTTATCGGTGTGTGGTGCTTCTTCAGGACAGCAACGGACATGCCTATGCGCACTCGCAAGTTTTTGGCGTTACCACCGGGGCTGCAGCCATGCCCGCGCTCGCTTGCGGCGATATCGCCCAAGTTCCGCTTGGGGAGAGCGTCTATCGTTTTGCTGCCGATACAGACGGAGTGTATGCGGTCGTTTCCCGCGGACTGAACGGTGTTGAAATCCGCGGCGCCAACGGTTGGATAGCCTCAAGCTACAGCGAATACAGGAATGATCCCTCCTATTCCTGCTGCCAGGGATTTATGGCCCGCGCGGGAGAGCAATACTTCATCTTTGTAGACAACGGAAACGAGGATGTGACGCTCTCCGTCGAGCCGGCCGACGCGCTGCCCGCTCTCATCGACGGCGAGTGGTCGGATGAATATGACGGACGCCAGGTGTTCCGTTTTACCGCGCCAAGCAGCAGCTGGTACCGTTTCGAATTCGAGAGCGACGCCTGGGGCCATCTGTCTTTTGCCGATCTTGAAGAATTTCGGTGGAACAGCTATGAGGACGGACGCCCTGTGACATGCTGGCTTGATGAGGGTCAGACCGTGTATCCCGCCTGCTGGTTCGATAACGATTGGGCAAGAGTCCGCCTCTGCGCAAGCGCGTTTGTTCCTGCAGAGGTCTTTGAGATCCACACGCTTGATGTGCAGGATGTTACAGACGTTTCGGCTCTGTTTTCCGCGCAGATTGCCGCTCCGATTCTGGAAGAGGGCCAGAGTTATACCTACGGCATCCAGCTTTTGCGTGATAACGGCGATATGTCCTTTGCCGGCGGCACCGAATGGGAAACCACGGTTGCCGATATGAGTATGGTCAGATGGGACCAGACCGATCCTTCGGAGCTCCGGACCGAGTTCTTTGACGATCGCCCCCTCCAGCCCGGCGCTACCTATTGGTATGAGGCCTTTGTCGGCGTCTACGATCCGGACACGAACAGCGACACCTTCTATTACGGCGGGCTGAAGAGCTTCTCTACGAACGATCTGTATCCGGACCGTTCTGTCACCGAGATCTTCGCGGATGATGAATTCTTTGTCCCTTACCGTGAGGACGAGGATTATCAGATATTCACCTTTACGGTGCCGGAAAACCCTGCGGACATCTATACGATCAGTTCCCGCGCCAGTTTCTGGCTGATCGATCCTGCGGGCATCTGCCATTGGCCGATGAATTCCGACGACGAACGCATGATCATGACAGATGTTTCCGGCTTTGAAGGCATGACTTATTGGCTGTTCCTGCGCGAATGGGATGAGGGCGGAGAGTATCTCACGGTTTCCGGTATTTACGCCGAACCGGTTGACACCGGAGCTTCTGACGTGTACACCGACACGCGGCTATACCGCTTTACCGCGCCGGAGTCCGCCGAGTATCTGATCGCGGCTCCCATTGGGTATGACGTCGTTGCCTATTCCCAAAAACGAGACGGCTTCAATCATCGCTCCGGCTGGGGCTGGATCACCGATCCCATGACAGCGGGCGAATCGATCATCTTCTATTGCAAGGGCGATGGCGAAGATACCATTCCGCTGACGATCACGAATATCACGCCCTATGTTGACTCAGAGAATGCGCTTCGCACAGCGGCCGGAGACGCTGCGCTTGTCTCGCAGGAGCATCCGACCTTCCGTTACCCCATTCATGTGGACGGTTCTTTTGCGGTGAATGATGATCTCCGGCTGCCTGCCAATACGGAGATCACGCTGAAAGCGCCTCTGACCGTAGCCGGCGGCGTGACGCTTACCAATCAGTGCACGATCATTGTCATCGAGGGCGCCGGTTTGACAGTAAACGGCACGCTGGCCCAGAGCCGTACCGAAAACTGGCCGGCTGTTATCAAGCTTGATGGCGGCACGCTGACGGTGAACGGGAGCTATGCCGGGGATCAGGATTCGTATGTGATTATTTCCCGTGGCAGGTATGCGGATCTTGACGCACAGCTTGCCGCTGTGAGCGGTGTACCGACGAGTGCTGTGAAGCTGGAGGTAGATGCGGCGAATGACACGACACTCTCGCGCATTGAGCAGCTCGCACCGAGCTATCGCCATGTCGACGTCTATCTGGCCGAAAACTATGTGCCGGATAACGCCATTTTGCGCGAGTTGACGGAGAACAACTGCACCGTGCATTTTGCTGACGGGTCCGTGTTCCAGATCAAGATCGGCATGGTCGTCGACTTCGGCGGCGTCAATGACCATTCCTTCAACCAGTTTGCCTGGGAAGGTCTCCAGAATCTGGCAGCTGAGGATCCTTGCTATGCGGTCTCCTATCTCGAATCCCAGACAGACGCTGACTTCCAGACCAACATCAATACCTTCATCAGCGAGGACTATGATCTGATCATCGGCGTAGGTTTCATGACGGCTGGCGCCGTCCGTGAAGCCGCGATCAACAATCCCACGCAGAAGTTTGCCGTCGTTGATGACAGCTCTAACGCCGATCTGGAGAACGTCGCCTGCCTGACATTCGCGCAGGAGCAATGCGCCTACCTTGTCGGCCTGGTCGCCGGCTGCATGACCCAGTCCAACACCGTCGGTTATATCCAGGGCATGGTTTCCGAGCAGATGAACCTCTTCGGCATCGGCTACATCGCTGGCGTGCTTGAGGCCAATCCCCAGGCCACCGTGCTGCAGTACAACGCCAATTCCTTCGGTGATATCGAAGGCGGTGAAACCGCTGCCAGGAATATGATCGCCAACGGCGCCGACGTTATTTTCCACGCGGCCGGCGCCACGGGCATCGGCATGTTCAACGCCTGCGAGGATGAGGGCATCTGGGCCATCGGCGTTGACGCCGACCAGGCTGCCTCTATGGGCATGGACTGCATCCTCACCTCCGCGATCAAAAATGCCGGCGCAGCCTGTGCCGCCATCGCGAGGGATGTCCGCTCCGACAACTTTGTTGGCGGCGAGCACCACTTCACGTTGGCTGACGGCGCCCTTGACATTGCCACTACCGGCGACCACATCCCCGCCGATGTGCTGCAGATAGTCGAGGCTGCGAAGGCCGCCATTATCGCCGGGGAGAAAACCGTTCCCACCAACGCGAACGCCGTCCCCATGTTCACCTTGGACGACTGACTCTTCAATTCACCCTCTCGATCGGAAACAGGGACAGCAGCATAAGCCTTTTGCCGCAGGAGCTGTAAATGAACGGGGGAGCCGTATCACGAGCTGTACCGCTTCTTCTATGACGGAAGAGGCGGCACGGCGGCAAGGGCGAATGATCCGGTCTTGGCCGGGAGTACGCTTACGCTCCACACGGCGCAGCACTTCGCCGCCGAAAAGGGACTAAGCTTCCGGTCCGGCTGAACGATAGCACAGAATTGTTGAATCATCAAAAAATGTCCCGCTGCCAAAAACGGCAGCGGGGCTGTTTTGCGGCAAAAAAGCAGAACGAATGTAAGATGAACGTTGAAATAGTAGGAAGTATATGGTATATGTTATTCAATAAGAATTCAAAGATAATAGAAGGAGACTGCTGATATGAAATCTGTGGTTCGTTTGCTTACGGTTCTGCTGCTGTGCCTGAGTTTTGTATGCGCTCTTTTTCCCGCGGCTCTTGCCGAGAACAGCGGGGAAGACTGCGAGGTGATTCTGGCACAGAACTGGGGCGATTTTGGCGCAGCCCTCTCTGAGCTTGTGCGGGAGGGCATGGACGAGGTGCATGCCGCGGGCGTAGGCGGCCGCTATGAGACGGCACGTCTGATCGTCAAGATGAGCGGGGAACTGCCCGATCTGTCCCGCTTTGCGCCGAAGACGATCCTCCGCGACCCGGAGAACCACTATCTGATCCAGTTTGCAAGCCCGCAGGAGGCCGAGGACTGTGCGGACTTCCTGGCTGCACTGGACGACGTCATCTATGTCGAGCCGGACTCGATCGTCAGTATATCCGACAGTGACGAGAGCGCCGACGCCGAATCGGCAGCGGACGTCACGCCTGATCCAGACGAAGCGGAGACCGTGCAGACTGAAACGGCGGCAGAAGAACCCGACGCTGCCGAACAAGAGCCGGATATTTCCGCCGATATGCCGGATACAGAGACGACGCAGAGCGACGGTGAGGGTGAAGCGTATCCCGAGCCGCTCGATGAAGCTGACGCTCTTGAAGAAAGTGACAACAGCGTTTACAGCACCGCGAAATCCTGGGGCGTTGCGGCGATCCACGCCGACGAGTACGCGGCGGATCTGGTCAGCCGCGGCAAGACGGGATTCATAGCTGTCGCCGTCGTGGATTCCGGCGTTGACCTCAGCCACCCGATGCTGAGCGGACGGCTGCTGGACGGCTATGATTTTGTGGAAAGTGATGCGATCCCGCAGGACGAGCATTCGCACGGGACGCATGTATCCGGTACCATTGTCGACAGTACGCCGGGACTGAATGTGTATATCCTGCCGGTGCGCGTTCTGAACGCCGAGGGCAAGGGCTCAAGCTCGGCCATTGCGCTTGGCGTCCGGTACGCGGCGGATAACGGCGCCAGCGTCATCAATCTCAGCCTTGGCGGCGAGCACAACAACTATAAAGAAGAAGCGATCGAATATGCCATGCAAAAAGGGATTACCGTTGTTGCGTCGGCAGGGAATGATGGCGTCAATATAGGGACAGACTGTCCGGCCCACATCGCCGGCTGCATCACGGTTGCCTCTGTCAACCAGAGCCTGAATCGTTCCTCCTTCTCGAATTACGGCAGTACAGTGGACATTGCCGCCCCGGGCGAGAACATCTACAGTTCTGTTCTCAACGGAAGCTACGGCTATAAGGACGGCACCTCGATGGCGGCGCCCTATGTGTCGGCCGCGGCGGCTATGCTGCTGTGCGACAGCCCCGGCGCCAACGTGGCGTCGCGGCTCTGCGAAACTGCCACGGATCTGGGATTAAGCGGAAAAGACATTTATTACGGCTATGGCTTTCTGAACCTGGAGTCCTTTGATCAGACCGGTCCGAAACATTACATGATCAGCTACAGTGCCATCGGCAGCAGCGGTACGCCGGCAAGCCAGCGGAAGACAGAGGGGCAGCCCCTCACACTGTCCGACGAAACGCCTATGCGCCAGGACGACAACGGATCTGTGTCTGTCAAGCTCAACGCGTGCGGCGGCAGCGTTACCAACAGCAGACTATCCGCTGAGGCCAGAGTCAGTTATACCTTTCACAGTTGGAATACAAAATCTAACGGCAGCGGGACGGAGTACGCTCCCGGTGAAAGCTATATCGCGGACGAGGGCGCGACGCTTTATGCGCAATGGACCAAAAGCTATTCCGACGTCGAGGCTGTCGAATTGCCGACAGCTGCGCGCGAGGGCTATACGTTTCTCGGCTGGGCGGACAGTCCCGACGCCGAGGGTGGCCTGACCGGAAGCTATACGCCGGATACGGATAAACAGCTGTACGCGATCTGGGCGGTATCATCCGGAACAACAGGGAGCCTGTCCTGGACAGTGTATGCAGACGGGAAGCTGGTAGTGGCTGGGCTTGGCGATATGCTGGATTACGGTGCCGGTGCCCCATGGAGTGAATATAATGACAGCATAATATCGGTACGGTTAGCGGGCGTTACCTCTATCGGCAGCCACGCGTTCAGCGGCTGCGGCGCACTGACAAGCGTGACGATCCCCGAGAGCGTAACATCCATCGGCGATTATGCGTTCAGCGGCTGCAGTGGACTGACGAGTTTGACGATTCCCGAGAGCGTAACATCCATCGGCAATTATGTGTTCAGCGGTTGCGGCGGACTGTCGAGCGTGATGATCCCGGAGCGTGTTACCGCCATCGGCGAAGGGGCCTTCTCCGGCTGCAGCGGTCTGAAAACAATCTGGGTGGCTGCCGGGAACAACCGGTATTGTGCGATCGACGACTGCTTATACAACATCGACCAGACGACGCTTTTCTGTTGCCCCGCCAGGAAAAGCGGCAGCGTGACGGTTCCGGAGAGCGTCACCGCGATCGACCTGACGGCCTTCCGTGGCTGCAGCGCTTTGACAGGTATTCGCTTTACCGGCGATCTGCCTGCTATTCCTTCTACGGCCTTTCAGTCTGTGACCGCGGAAGTCTATTACTATGCCGAGAATCCGACTTATACTTCCGAAACTATGTCGGATTACGGCGGGACGCTGACCTGGATCCCGGACTATGCAAACTGTTATACCGTCTCTTATGATGCCAACGGCGGAACCGGCGCCCCGGACACACAGTTTAAGATTCCCGGCCGCGCGCTCGCCATCAGCACTGCGGCACCGGTCCGGCCCGACTGCACCTTTATGGGCTGGGCTGCATCGCCGCTTGCGGCGTCGGCTGAGTATCGACCCGGCGACAGCTATACGCAGGATGTGGATCTTACGCTTTATGCACTGTGGGAGGTATCCGGCAGCTGCGGCGAACAGCTGAGCTGGCAACTGAACACCCAGGGTACGCTCACAATTTCCGGGAGCGGCAGCATGAACAATTATTCTATGTCCGACAGTGCTCCCTGGTATCCGTACAGAAATCAAATTATAGCGGTTTCTATTACGGATGGCGTCACTTCCATCGGCAACTATGCTTTCTCCTACTGCAAGAGTATGACGAGCGTGTCGATCCCGGAGAGTGTCACCGACATTGGCATCGAGGCGTTCCAGAAATGCACGGCGCTGACAGATATAGCGCTCCCCGAGAGTGTGAGCGCCATTGGCGAATCTGCTTTTGAATACTGCAGCGGCCTGACAAGCGTGACGATCCCGAACAGCGTCACCGTCATCAGAAAGTACACGTTCTACGGCTGCAGCGGTCTGACAAGCGTAACGATCCCCGAAAGTGTCCGTCATATCCTCTTTTCTGCCTTCCGTGACTGCAGCAATCTGACGAGTGTGACGATTCCCTCGGAAATGAAAGTCATCTACGATACTGTATTCTACGACTGCCGCGGCCTGACAGACATCTATTTTACCGGAAACATGCCTGTTATTGCTTCAGATGCATTTTGGGCTGTTACCGCAACCGCGTACTATCCCGAGGGCGCGACAGGCTATGAGCAGCCGGGCAGTTTCGGCGGCACTTTGACCTGGCAGAGCTATGAGGCATTGTACCGCATCGTTTATAACGCCGGGAGCGGCACGGCGGCAAGAGCAAATGATCCGGTCCTGGCCGGTAACGCGGTCACGCTCCCCGCGGCGCAGCGCGAGGGCTATGCCTTCCTCGGCTGGGCGGAGAACGCCGACGCCCTGTCTGCCCAATACCTGGCCGGAGAGACGCTCACGCCCGCGGAGAGCATGACGCTCTATGCCGTGTGGCAGCTGATCATCCCCGAGGCGGACGGCATTCTGCCCGCCGGGCTCCGGGAGCTGGAGGACGAGGCCCTGGCCGGTACGCCCTTCCATGTCGTCCGTCTGCCCGAGGGCATGACGCGCATCGGCAGCCGGGTCTTTGACGGCTGCCCGGCGCTGATCGCGGTGTATGTCCCGGCGAGTGTTACCGACATCGCCGCCGACGCGTTTGAGGGTTCGCCCGACGCCGTCGTGATCGTCGGCAGTGCCGACAGTGCGGCGCAGCGCTTCGCCGCCACCCACGGGATCACCTTCCAGCTCGGCTGAACGGCCGCACGGCAACACAAAAAACGCTGAATCATAAAAATGTCCCGCTGCCGTTTGGCAGCGGGACAGATCTATATATGGTTTGGCAGAAAGCTCAGCCCTTCATATCGAGCAGCTTTTTCTTCAGCTCGCCCTCGATGCGGTCAAGCTCTTTTTCGGCGGCGGCGCGCTTGGCACGGCCCTCGTCCTGAATCTGGCGGACCTCCTCGAGCGTCTGGATCAGCTCTTCGTTGGTCTTCTGCAGCGTCTCAATGTCGACGATGCCGCGCTCGGACTCGCGGGCTACGCCAACACTGCCCTGATGCAGCGCCTGGGCGTTCTTCTTCAGCAGTTCGTTTGTCACTTCGCTCACCTCATGCGTGGCCTTCATGGCCTGCTCGGAGTGGTAGAGAGACAAGGCCAGTACCATCTGGTTTTTCCAGAGGGGAATGGTGTTGTTGATCGAGGTGCGGATCTTCTCGGTCATCAGGCTGTCGTTGTTCTGGATCATGCGGATCTGCGGCGCCATCTGCACCGAGATCGTCCGCGTCAGCTCGAGATCGTGCAGCTTCTTTTCAAAGCGGCCGATCATGTTCGCAAAGTCGTTGGCGGCCTGTGCGTCCTCCGGCAGGCCGCTCTCTTTGGCCTTCTGCTGAACCTTGGGCAGTTCCACATTGCGCAGCTGCTCTACCTTCAGCTTGCCGGCGATGATGTACATGCTCAGCTCCTTCAGGTATTCCTGATTGCGCTCGTACATCTTGTCCATCATGGCAATATCCTTGAGCAGCGTGACCTCGTGGCCTTCCAGCTGCTCGACGATCTTGTCCACATTGACCTCGGCCTTGTCATACTGGGTTTTCAGCTGGGCGATCGTGTTGGTCTGCTTCTTGAAAAAGCCGAGAATGCCCTTTTTCTCTTCGGGCGTAAAGTCCATGCCCTGCAGCTGAATGACCAGATCGCTCAGATCCTTGCCGACCTCGCCGAGATCCTTGGTGCGCACACTGGCCAGGGCGGCGTCGGAAAACTCGCTGATGTTCTTCTGCGCGGCTGCGCCGTAGTTCATGACCTGCTCGGTGTTCATCACGTCGATCTTGTCGGCAAACTGATACACGGCAGCCTGCTCGGACGGGCTGAGCTTATCGAGCTCCATGCGCGCTGCATATTCCTCGGCGGTCTCAGCCTTGGCCTCTTCTTTGGGCGCTTCCTGCGGCGCTTCCTGTACGGCCGCGGCGGTGGGCTCCAGCGTCAGCTGGGGGATATAAGAGTCATTGGCTTCTGTACTCATCGGTCGGTTCCTCTCTTTCTTATTTACATCGTCGCGCCGCGGGCCTGTCCCTGCGCGCGCTGTTCGTTGTCTGCTGTAAAATCTCTGCTGCCGGTCAGACCGTCGCGCTCAAGCATCGTATTGAGCACGGCAATGTCGGTTTCAATGTCGAGCGCCTGGTTGGCAAGCAGCGAATCGAGCCGCTTTTTATAGGCCACGATCGCGGTATCGAGCATCTCGTTGATGTTTTTCATGCTCTTGTCGACATTCTCGCCCTCGATGCCCTGCAGGCCCATACGGTCGTAGGCGTTGAGCAGCTTGATGGTCGTCGGCAGATAGTAATTCATGAATTTTTTGATCTGCGGCACATCGGCGGGATCCTGGATGGCATCCTGCATGATCTTATCGGTGATGCGCATGATCTCGTTGATCTTCTGCCGCACCTCGCTGTCCTGGATCGAGGCATACAGCCGACCCATTTCAGCCAGAGCCCGGTTGCCCTCTTCCATGATCGGGTCGATCCTGGGGCCGTAGCTCTTTTTTTCGGCTGTGACGGGCGCTTTCGGCGTTTCCGTTTTCACTTCCTGTGTCTCTGCCCGCTGCGTCTTTGCCCTGACAATCAGCCAGACCAGACCGGCAGCCAATGAGGCAACACCGATCGTGATTAACAAAGAGTTCATGCCGCCATTCGCGGCGACCAGCATAAGGAAGGCCAATGCGGACACGCCGAAGGCTATAATTGGAAAGACCTTACTGCTTTTCTTATCCTTTTTGCGTCCTGACAAGCGCCGCACCTTCTTATTGTTTGTTTTCTCTCATTTTATATCGAATTATTCTCTGCGTCAAGAGCCTTGCAAAAGTTAACAGCTTGTTGTATAATAAATACTGATGGCATATAGTCATAAGAAAAACTTCTATTATTTGAAGAGGTAATAATATGCTGAAAATCGCTCCTTCGATCCTCGCGGCCGATTTTGACCGCCTGGGAGAAGAAGTTGAAGATATCCGCCGTTGCGGCGCTGATCTCGTCCATTTCGACGTGATGGATGGGCTGTTTGTCCCCAATATTTCTATCGGCGTTCCGGTGCTGGAATCGCTGCGGAGAGAGACGGTAATGCCGATCGACGTGCATCTGATGATCGACCGCCCCGTCCGTTTTGCAAAAACCTTTTGTGCTTCCGGCGCCGACCATGTGACAGTCCATGTAGAGGCGGATACCGTTGAAGCGAATCTCGAAGCCATCAAACAGATCCATGAAATGGGGAAAACCGCCGGCATTTCCCTCAAGCCCGGCACACCGGCCACGGCCGCCGAACCGTTTCTGAAGCTTTGCGATATGATCCTTGTGATGACGGTCGAGCCCGGTTTTGGCGGGCAGAGCTTTATGGAGGATATGCTGCCCAAGATCACGGCGCTCCGGCAGCGTCTGGATGAAATCAACCCGGCCTGCGATATTGAGGTCGACGGCGGCATCAATGCCGAAACGGCGATGCTGGCCCGCCGTGCCGGCGCCAATGTGCTCGTGACCGGCAGTTATGTCTTTTCAAGTCCCGACAGGGCGGCGGCGATCGCCTCCCTGCGCGGCTTATGAATGGGAGCTTTCATACTATGTCATTCTTTCCGGCTTCTCTTGAAACCCTGATCGATAAATTTGCCTCTCTGCCCGGGATCGGCAGAAAGAGTGCGCAGCGGCTTGCCTTCCATGTATTGGCGCTTCCCGATGAGGAAGCCCGTTCTTTTGCCGACGCCATTGTTGACGCCAAACCCCATGTGCATACCTGCCGGATCTGTCAGAACCTGACGGAAGATGAGATCTGTTCGATCTGCGCCAGCGACCGGCGGGACAAAGGGACGATCTGCGTCGTCTCGGAGCCCCGCGATGTGCTGAGCATCGAGCGCGGAAGGGAGTATAATGGCACCTATCATGTGCTGCACGGTGTCCTTTCCCCGATGAATCATGTCGGGCCGGACGATATACGCATAAAAGAGCTGCTCAACCGCATTGCGAGCGAAGATGTGGAAGAAGTCATTATGGCCACTAACCCCGACACGGAAGGGGAGGCCACGGCCATGTATATCTCGCGGCTGCTCAAGCCCTTCCATCTGAAAGTGACACGACTGGCCTACGGCATCCCTGTCGGCTCAAACCTTGAATTTGCCGACGATGCCACCTTAAACCGCGCCATTGAAGGGCGCACGGAGATGTTTTAACCGTCTCCCTGATTTTAAATGATTTCATTCGGGTATAATTGCAGCATGTACATACGAAGGCCGGACTGTACAGTCCGTGCCTATCACCCAAAAGATTGGAGAGATTTATGATATCTAAATTAAAAATCATTCCGCTCGGCGGACTCGGTGAGGTCGGCAAGAATATGACCGCATACGAATTCGGCAGCGATATTATTGTGGTCGACTGCGGTATGGGTTTCCCCGATGAGGATATGTACGGCGTTGACATTGTCCTGCCGGATATCAGTTATCTGAAATCCAACGCAGACCGGATCCGCGGTATTATCCTGACGCACGGCCATGAAGACCATATCGGTGCTGTGCCCTATGTGCTCAAGGAGCTTGATGTCCCGATCTACACCACGGCGCTGACCGCGGCCATGGTCGAGCTGAAGCTGGAAGAGCACGATCTGCTGTACAACACGCAGATTTTCACCAAAAAACCCGGTTCTGTATTCCGACTTGGCTGCTTTACGGTCGAGTTTATTCACGTCAATCATTCTATCCCCGATTCTGTTGCGCTGGCGATCAATACCCCGATCGGCACCGTGATCCATACCGGCGATTTCAAGATCGACCTCACGCCGATCTCCGGCGGCATGATCGACCTGGTACGCTTTGGCGAGCTTGGCAACGAAGGCGTTCTCGCGATGCTCAGCGATTCCACCAATGTGGAAAAACCGGGCTATTCCGCCTCTGAGCGCAAGGTCGGCGAGACCTTCAACAAGCTCTTCCTCGGCTGCGATAAGCGCATCATCATCACAACCTTTGCCTCAAACGTCCACCGCCTGCAACAGATCATCACAGCGGCGGCCAAATACGGCAGAAAAGTTGCGGTCACCGGACGCAGCATGGAAAATGTACTGCGCGTCTCCATGGTTCTCGGTTACATGGATATTCCTGAGAATGTGCTCATGGATCTTGAACAGATCAACAAGCAGCCCAAGGATAAGGTCGTCATCATATCGACCGGCAGCCAGGGCGAGAGCATGTCCGCACTCTACCGCATGGCTTTCTCCGAGCACAAGCAGATCCACATCGACTCGGGAGACCGCGTGATCATCTCCGCGTCGGCGATTCCCGGCAATGAAAATATGATCAGCCGTGTGATCGACGAGCTCTTCCATAAGGGCGCCGAGGTCATCTATGACCGAAACACTGATCTGCACGTCTCCGGCCACGCCTGCCAGGAGGAGCAGAAGATGCTCCTCGGTCTTGTGAAGCCCAAGTATTTTATCCCCGTCCACGGCGAGCACCGCATGCTGGTAAAGCACGCCGAGCTTGGCAGAATCATGGGTGTCCAACCAAAGAACATTGTTATCGCCGAAAACGGAAAAGTCATCGAAATCACGAAAAAAGGCATCACCTGTGAATCCACAGTTCCCTCCGGTGCAGTGCTGATGGACGGCAGCGGAGCCGGTGAGGTGGGCAGCGTCGTTATGCGCGATCGTCACCGTCTGGCCGAAGACGGCATGGTTGTCGTCGTGCTGCCGTATTCCTCCTACGACCATAAGCTGATGTCTGACCCTGAAATCGTAACGCGCGGCTTCATCTATGTGAAAGAAGCCGAAGAGCTGATGGATGAGCTCAAACGCGTCACGCTGGAGTCTGTGGAGTCCTGCGAGGAGCAGGGAATCAATGATTGGACCGGCATCAAGGCCCGCGTCAAGAATAATCTCTCCGGCTATCTGTATAAAACTACACGCCGCAGTCCCATGATCCTGCCTGTGATCACCGAAATCTGACCTATATCTGTTTATTCTATTCTCCGGCGAAGACTATCTCGCCGGAGAGTATGCTGTAAAAGCGCCGCTTCTGCAGTGAAGATTTGATTAAAGATTTGATTTATGTGCCCCTTGACTTTCCGGCGCAAATCTTCTACTATTTGAATAGAATATGTTTTCATCTCATCATACTAAAAAGGAGCTGTACAAATGAAAGCATTTATGGACAAGGACTTCATCCTCGATACCCCGACCGCGCAGCACCTGTTCCACGATTATGCCGAGCATATGCCGCTGTGCGACTATCATTGCCATATCTCCCCGCGTGAGATCTACGAGGATCGCCGCTTTAACAACCTGACCGAGGTTTGGCTCGGCGGCAAACAGCCCGACGGCAGCTATTTCGGAGACCACTACAAGTGGCGTGTCATGCGCTCCAACGGTGTCAGCGAGGACTATATCACTGGCAATCAGCCCGACTATGAGCGTTATCTGAAGTTTGTCGATGCTCTGCAGATGGCGATCGGCAACCCGATGGTGCACTGGTGCAACCTCGAGCTGCGGCAGTTCTTCGGCTACGACAAGCCCCTGACGCCCGAGAACGCCAAAGAGTGCTGGGATTTCTGCGCTGACAAACTGCAGCACGATCCGAATCTGACGGTCCGCGGCATCATCCGCAAGGCCAATGTCGCTTTTATCGGTACGACTGACGACCCCATCGATTCGCTCGAGTGGCACAAGAAGCTGGCTGAGGATAAGACGCTCGACGTCAAGGTCTGCCCCTCTTTCCGCCCGGACAAGGCCATCAACATTTTAAAGCCCGGCTTTGTTGAGTATATCGGCAAGCTGGCCGCCAGCGTCGGCAAGGAGAAGCTCGCTACAGCGCAGGATGTCATCGACGCTCTGATTGAGCGCATTGAGTTCTTCCACGAGATGGGCTGCCGCGCCTCTGACCACGGTCTCGATTACATCCCGTTCCGTCCGGCCACGATGGATGAAGTCAACGCCGCCTTCCAGAAGGCCATGGCAGGGGAGTGCGTCAGCATCGAAGAAGCCGAGAAATATCAGACGGCTGTGCTGCTGGCTGTCGGCCGTGCCTACGCCAGACTCGGCATCGCGATGCAGATCCATTACTCCGCTTACCGCAACCCCAACAGCCGTATGCTTAAGGCGCTCGGCCCCGACACCGGTTACGACGTCATCGGCCAGAACAACTGTGCTGCCACGCTGGCCTCGTTTATGGATGCCCTGGAGCAGACCAACGAACTGCCCCGGACGATCCTCTATTCGCTCAACCCGATCGACAACGCGCTCCTCGGCACCTTGATCGGCGCCTTCCAGGGTGACATTGTCCCTGGCAAAATCCAGCACGGCTCGGCCTGGTGGTTCAACGACACCAAGAACGGCATGGAGGATCAGATGCGTACGCTGGCCAGTCTCGGCCTGCTCGGCAACTTTGTCGGCATGCTGACCGACTCCCGCTCCTTCCTGAGCTATGCCCGTCACGACTACTTCCGCCGCATTTTCTGCAACCTTGTCGGCAACTGGGTCGAAAACGGCGAATTCCCGAATAATGAGGAGACGCTGAAAAAGATCGTTGAGGGCGTCAGCTTCAATAACGCCAAGCGCTATTTCAGATTCTGATATTGTTTCTGATCGGCACAGCTTGCTTCTATATTGATAAACATGCCTCTCCCGTCCGTGGGAGAGGCAGTTTTGAACTTTTTTCCTGAATAATGTAAAAAAAGAATTGACATTCCGACACTTGCATGGTATTCTATTCAAGCCGCATTGAAGGGGTATTCAAGACGAGGTACGCCCTCCACCCTGTGAGCGAGTCCTATGAAGAGGGAGGAACACTGGAATGAAAAATGCTGTTATCGTGACCGGAGGCAAGCAGTACCGCGTTTCCGAGGGCGACGAGATCTTCGTTGAGAAGCTCGAGGCCGCTATCGGCGACTCTGTCAAGTTTGATCAGGTCCTGGCCGTTGTCGACGGTGAGAATGCGAAGTTTGGCGCTCCTGTTGTCGAGGGCGCTTCCGTCTCTGCCAACGTCATCAAGCAGGTCAAGGCTCCGAAGGTCCGCGTTTACAAGATGAAGCCCAAAAAGGGTTATCGTCGCACCCAGGGCCACAGACAGCCCTACACCAAGGTTCAGATCGTCTCGATCAATGCCTGATTTCCGCAACTGATTTTGACTAATGGAGGTGTAACCTAAATGGCACATAAAAAAGGTATGGGTTCTACCAAGAACGGCCGCGACAGTGAGTCGAAACGTCTTGGCGCCAAGAGAGCTGATGGACAGTTTGTCCTCGCCGGCAACATCCTCGTCAGACAGCGCGGAACCAAAATCCACCCGGGCACCAATGTTGGCAAAGGCAAGGACGACACTCTGTTCGCTCTGGTCGATGGCAATGTGAAGTTTGAGCGTCTGGGCAAGGATCGCAAGAAGGTTTCCGTTTACGAGGAAATCGCCCAGTAAGAAATTACGAAGAGGCCGGACAGCTTTGTCCGGCCTCTTTTATTCCGCCGTTTCCGGCGGGGGAGGGAGCCTATATGGCAGCTACCTTTGTAGATAAGGCCCGCATTACGGTCCGGGCCGGCGACGGCGGCAA
>ODAI012472301.1_pt1 | contig 28327 bp, 23 predicted proteins | sample 1539321 | NCBI WGS metagenome assembly ODAI01 (sample SAMN02144231, study PRJEB22623) | gut metagenome | biome: sheep rumen | host: Ovis aries | place: New Zealand
ATCCTGGAAGCCAGGATTTGATAAGGGCAATAGTGGAGTCGGAGGACGGCATAATGAAGGCAAGCGACACTCTTAAAAACATAAGCGACGACGGCTGGCGCTGGGTAATACAGGGGCAAATCGAAGGAAAAAAGCGCGACTACACCAGCGGCCTTCTTGCGGCGGAAAGGCGGGGGCTTGAACAAGGAATAAAAGAGGGTCTTGAGCAAGGAATAAAAGCAGGTCTTGAAAAGGGAATAAAAGAAGGACTTGAAAAGGGCATAGAGCAAGGGCTTGAACAAGGCATACGTCAAAATGCGGTTGAGACTGCAAAAAAGCTCTTGAATGACGGAATGCCCCCTGAAAAAGTGGCAAGTTATTGTTCCATTCCGCTGGAAGAAGTAAAGGAACTGCCAAAAACACCCCTTGCCACCCCCTAATGCCTGTCCCCAACTCGCATCTCCACATAGCGCACCCGGCCAGCTTTAACGGCATCTTTTATCTGCTTTTCACGCTCGCTTAAGGTAGAAGAGCCTGTTTTTACCTCCACAAAAAGAACCTCGCGTATTTCCTTACCTTCAGCGGCACCGGGAAAAGCCACAAAATCTATGGGCTTTCCAACAAAACGTGCATCTGCGGGATTGCAGGGAAAACCGGGCAAATAAGGGGCAAGCTGTTCAGCGGCCTGTCCCCCAAGAACAGACCGGCTCCGCTTTACCGCATCCTCACGGGCCCTTTTTACAACAAATGAATCAGCCGCTTTCTGTATGGAGCGCCCAATCAGTATGCCAAGAATCAAAAAAAAGGCAAGTAGCGCCGCAGCTGTAACAAAAAGAGCAATATTTGTTTTTATGAATGTCAGGATTTGCTCAAGCTCAAGGTCCTGAAAAGGTGAATTTGTTCCCATGAATGCAGTTTAGCACTTTTGGGACACTTAAGGAAGGACTGGCCAAGATGCTAATGCAATTGCCAAGTCCTGCCGATTTATAAGAAGAGGTGTTTTATGCTAAAAAAAGCCTATCCTTTACTTTTTGCGTTGATTTCTCCTGCCCTGTTTGCGCAAGCCCTTCCGTCTAACAAAGCTAGCCGTGGACAGCAAGCAACCCCTGCCAATCAGGCGGCTGCGGTAAAAGAGGAAACATCCCTCGGCCTAAAGCAGCTGGACACTTCTGCCATAGACACCACAGGCCCAAGCATAGAATTCAAATTCAAGTACCAGAAAGGCGACAGGTATGCCATACTCTCCACAGTAGAAGAAGACGTATTCGTAAACATGCGCTACGACCACCACGGCGAAATAGTAAACCGTGTAAGCGCAGAAGTTACCGCAGCAGATCAGGCCACTGGCAGCGGAAGCCACGAATGCACCTTCATGACAACAGAAAATGCCTTTGGACTTGGCGGCGGAAAAACATTCAGCTGGGGAGAGGAATACAAAAGCGTATTTGACCGCACATCCCTTGGCCGCTACACAATCGGCGACGAATACTTCATGCCAACCGTCCGCGACGTGCCAATCTTCCCCGACCACGCAATAAAACCAGGCGACACATGGGTTCAGGAAGGACACGAAGCCCACGACCTTAGAAAGAACTTTGGACTGGAAAAGCCCTACATAGTCCCCTTCACCGCCACATACAAATACCTCGGAACCGTTGGCCGCGAAAAGCGCGAGGTAAAGCAGATGAGCTATGCCGCAGCCTCAATCAGCAAGCAGAGGAACAACCAGGTAATCAAAAAAGAGGGAAACGTCCTCCACGTCTTCCACGTAAAATATTCTCTCTACACCCAGGCCCCGCAAAGACCGTCCGCAAACTACTACGGCGACTACCCACAGACAACCATGGGCTTTAGCGACGAACTAATCTACTGGGATGCAGAAAAAGGCGCAATTGACCATTACGTAGAAAACTTTAGGATTCTTATAGAAACCGCCTACGGCAACATCTACGAATTCCGCGGAACTGCCCACGCAGAAGTAACCGACTTTATCCGCACAGGAACCGACGACGAACTTAGGGCCGTTGAAGAGCAGATAAAGGACCTTGGCATAGAAAACGTTACCGTCAAAAAAAGCGACAAGGGCCTTACCCTCAGCATGGAAAACATCCAGTTCAAGGCGGAAAGCTCCCAACTCATGCCCAGCGAAACGGAAAAGCTAAAAAAGCTTGCCCAGATTCTTGAAGCCTACCCGGACAACGATATCCTTGTAAGCGGACACACCGCAACAGGCAAAGGCCGCGACCCCCAGGAACTCAGCGAAGCGCGCGCAAAAGCCGTTGCCGACTACCTAATCCAGCTTGGAGTAAAAGACAACTACCACATCTTTACCCAGGGCTTTGGCGACAAAAAGCCAATCGCCCCCAACAACACGGAAGAAGGAAAAGCAAAAAACCGCCGCGTAGAAATCACGATTATGGATAAATAGATTCATAAATTTTATAATTATATGGGCGCTTCCTGCCATTCGGCAGGCCGGCTGTTCCGAGGCTTGCTAACGCGCGGCCTCCGCACTCACTTCGTTCGCTTGCGGTGGCTGGCCTCCGGCCACCTCTCCATAGCCTAGCGCAAACCACATAAACAACCAATCTATCTTTATCATTACCGAAGAGACGTAAGCATTCATCCCTCTTCGTCATTGCAGAACTGGCGTTAAGAAAACTCCCCACTATCTGTCATTGCAAAACTGGTGTTAAGCATTCTCCATTCGCTCTGTCATTGCTTGACTTGAGCAATCAATACCCCTCTGTGTCATTGCCGGGCTTGACCCGGCAATCTTATTAAACAGATTATCGTGTTCTTCGCAACGAAGTTTTCAGCCAGCCCGATAATGACAATTTTTTAACCTTATAAACAACTTTTTTCTTGACGGTGACAATCCAATTTATTACTTTTCATTCATGCAAATATATTATGTTTACATTCTGTCGAATTATACAAATTCCACACTTTATATAGATGTAACAAATGATTTAAAGCGTAGGATATATGAACACAAAAACAAACTCATAAGTGGATTTTCATCAAAATACAATGTAAACAAGCTTGTATATTTTGAAGAAACCACAGATATAAAATCCGCAATTCAAAGGGAAAAGAATTTAAAAAACAGGAAACTTTGTTGCGAAGAACGTGAGAAATCTTATTAAGCAGATTATCGGGTCATGGTTCGACTATGCTCACCAACCGCACGGCAATGACAGTATGTTTTCCGATAATGACAGTATGTTTCCCAGCAATGACAGTATGTTTCCCAGCAATGACAGTTTTTTCCCGATAAGGAAGTAAAAAATACCAGTATTAAACTGAGCTTCCATAAAAAAAAGCGCAGCCTGGTTATGCAGACTGCGCTTGTTGTTGGATAAGTAAGACCTTAACTTAGAATGGCAGGCGGTATGTTACGCCAATACTGGCCATAACAAGGTCCTTAGAAAGTTTGAACATATCCTTGTAGCCCTCTACGTCAAAGTAGTTAACCCACATACCGGCAGCAGTAAGGGTAAGGTTTTCGATTGGAGTTACTTCTACGCCACCGCCAATTGCAAAGCTATCAAGAACAGGCGCAAACGGGCTGTTTGACTCATCGTTTGTTCCCTGTTTTGAGTATGAGAAACCAAGACTTGCACCAATCATGTCGTTGATTTTGTAGTCTGCGCCAAGGGCAAATTCAATGGAGTTGTCATAGTCGTTTTCTCCAAGTACAGAATCCATTGAAGACTGCTTGTTAAAGTAGTAGTTACAGCTAAAAGATACAAGAAGGGGGTCAATTACGCTGTAGGATGCTCCAAATGAAAGTGTTGCTGGAAGGTCATTATTGAATTTTTTACCGTCCGTAATTTTAAATTCAGACGCCAGATTTCCTTCAACATTGTCAACCTTGTACTTAATCTTGTTGATTGTTGAGTACTGAACGGAAAGATCAAGCTTGTCTATTGGGCGGGCATGAACGCCAAAGACACCGCCAAAGCCAGTAGCCTTTGCATCATAGCTCACTGTATCTTCTCCACCGTTCAGCCCCTTGAAAGTTGCATCGTCTGAAGTAAGTTCCATGGACTGTGTTCCGTAAACCATGCGGAAGGCTGCACCAACAGAAACCATGCCATCTAGGAATTTGTAAGCACCGCCAACTTCACCACCATAAGTGATTGAGTCAACCTTAAGAGTGTGATTTTTTGCCGCACCGGCAAGTGCAGTTGCACTACCTTGTTTCATTCCTGCCTCAATAAATTTTGCAGAAATCAACGAAGAGCCGTCATCAAAATTGAGAGAACCGCCACCCGCATATACACCAAAATTCATGAATACGGAAAAGTCTCCCTTGTGGTAAACTGCGTCAAAGTCAGGGTAGAGCCATACTGTTGTTTTATCAGAACCAGCTGTATCAATTTGTGCACCAGAAAATACTGGCAGCAACTGTCCTTCCGTAAGTTCATGCTTGTATTCCTTGAATACAAACTGGTTGCCTGCTTCTATCCAAAGGCCGTCGTTCATAAAGGCTGTACCTGCAATGTTGTAGAAGGCAGCTTCCGGGCGCTGGAATTCTGCGTTGCGGCTTGGGTTGCGCAAATATCCAGTGCTCATGTTTGTCTTGTTTTCTACGCCGCCAGCGAATGCAAAAGCCACGCTCATGGCTGCTGCTGCAAAAGCTAAAGTTCTTTTCATGTTAATATTCTCCTTAACATCTCTCTCTTCTATAAATATAATGCACAAAAAGGTGCATGTCTATTTTTTCGGCAGAATAATTGAAAAAAGTTAAGGAAATGCCAAGGGCAGCCGTCATTCCGGGGGACGGTTTGCGCTTCAGCATCTATATGCGTTTGCGAAAGTTATACAGACCATTCGACAAGCTCTGGGGGTAGCCGTCATTCCGGGCTCCGACCCGGAATCTGTGGAAGATGAATGCGGGGCTTATCGGTACAGACCCTGAAACAAGTTCAGGGTGACGTTTTGCGCTTCCGGGGGACGGTTTACAGCACAGAGGGACGGTTTACTGTTCAGGGTGACGGTATTCGGTGCAGGGGGACGGTTTACAGCTCAGGGTGACGGTTTACTGTTCAGGGAGACCGTTTTTTTTACGTACTTGAAAAGAAACCTACGCCGCCGTGGAGCCCCTTTAGTCCCGCGCAAGCGGGATGAGGGTTACCGAAGGGCGTAAGGGCGGTTAGCAAAGAGAGTTTTCGTCCAGAAGAGAAAAAGAATACTTTATATTCTCTTAAACCAAAGATTCCTTTAACGTGGTAAAGACTTTTATGCCCTTTATGCGACCATCGCGGGCAAAGACGCTTTGGCTTTCCTGAGGCGTAAGGCTTGTGCTGGTGCGCTCCACTTTGCCGACGTCCGTTTCCACTTCAATTTTGTCCTGGTCGGAAAGGATGTATTTTACCTTTGTACCGCAGACAGTAAATTCCAGTGTTGAATCATCCTTAAATTCAGTCTTGCGCAAAAGCAGGCTCTTAAAGGCAAGGCATGAATGTTCCACACGGACTCCAAGCTCTCCGCTTCGGGTAATGATTTCTTCTTTTACCTGTCCCGTCATACCTGGCTGTTTTGCCCCCTGCATTGAAGGCGTATGCGAATATGGATCCTGGGGGAAGGCTCCGTAAAGCTGTGGAGTCTTGTTAAAGCCAAGTCCTGAGCGCACGTCGTAGTAAATAGAAGCAAGTTCTTTTGCCATCTGGCTGTCTGCCGAAGCAAATGCGGCATCAACGTTTTCCTGTACGGCAAGGAGCAGCTTTGAAACCATGTGCCAATAAATGCTGCCAAGGCCTTCGTAGGCGTAGAAGGTTCCAGAGCGGCCTGTAAAGCTTGAATGGTTGAAGGTCTTTTCGTAAAGCGAAAGAAGTTCCTTTTCTTCTTCTGCGCTGGGCTTCATTCCATCTGGCAGATTCTGGATAAATTCCTGCATTACGCGGGCATTGAGGAATGAAGAGTTAAAGTGGAAGCATCCGTTTTGGTCGCTGCCAATTACGATGCCCTTGGAGCGGTCAAGAAATTCCTTAAGATTCTGGACATCGCTTGCGGGGACGTTGTTCTTCTCTTCAAATTTGGGAAGCTCCTTGTTGGGGTAAAGCATGTAGGAATTCTGCCTTTGTTCGTAGATGCGGCTTGAACGAAGCGCCTTAAGCAAGTCCACACATTCTTTTCCGCCAAGCAGGTGGGAAGAAAGAACTGCAACCTGCCCTTCAAGCATTTCCTGCAGGTACTTGATTCCAAAGGAATTTTCCCCCGCAACAAGCACGTTGTAGGAATGGTAAAGGCCGTCGCTTCTTTTGTTTAGCCTTACGGTGTAGACAACCGCCGCTTTTATGAGCGTAAGTCCGCGGAGAATTTCATCTTTAGTGAGGCTTGCGTCTTTTCCAAAGCCGTTATTATAGAGGGAATTGCGCTCCTTTTCAAATATAAGACCTGACTTGCATACAAAGTCGTAGAGTTGGCCGGCAGAAAGAGGGCCTGTGTAGTTTTCGTATTCCGCAAAGTGTTCGGTTAGCGCTTTGAATGCAAGTGCGGTTTCTTCCGTTACCGTAAAGCTTTTGTCCTGGGACTGGGCAAAGAGGGTCTGGAGGAATGTAAGGTAGCGGTTAAGGTAGCAGCTTGTTACTACGGAAAGTCCCCAGCCTGCAAGAGCATTGTTTGCGTCGTTCCATTCAGGACGCTGGGTGTTGAGCCAGATTCCTCCGCCCGGAACTAGGTTTGCGGCCTTGCTTATTACAATCTGCAGCAGTTTCTGCGTAAGGGTAACAAGGGCTATGCTTCCGTCTTTTGATGCAACTAGCTTTGCATCCCCTCCCCTTTCTTTTGCGGCCTTAATGAGGGCATTGCTTGCCTCACGGTCAAAGGCTATGGTGTCGCGGGGATTTTTTAGTATGCTTGCAAAGTCCTTGATTCTGTAGGGAACCGCAGCAGAGCTAAAGAGCTTTGTGGCAAGGGCTTTATTCAGGAAGTCTTTGTCCAGTTCATTCTGCCTTTCCAAAAGCTTTTGCAGGTAGATTACCTGGTGGTCGCCCCAGTAGCCAATGAAGGCCCAGGGATTGTTTGGCTCGGGAACTTCCCAGTCAAGGCCACCGCGGAATATTCTGTAGGGGTTGAATCCGTCAAAGGTCATGTTGTTAAGGAAGGCGCATATCATCGACGGGGTGTATTCAGGATAAGAGTATGAAAGTGCCTCCCAGTTCTGGAAGATGTCGCGCCAGTTGCCCTCGTAGTTAAGGATTTTATTTCCAAATTCGTCGCGGAGCTTTATGTTGAATTTGTTCCAGGGGCGGCTTGGGTCTCCGTGCCTTCTGGAGAAGGTAAGCGGCATGTATTCAAGTGCAAGCTTTAAAAGCAGGGGGTCTGCAAACTTTTGGGCAGCGTCTACAAGTTCGCTTCGCTTTATTAGCTTTTTGCCTGCAAAACCGGCAAGCATTTTTTCTGCGGAAGGAATGAGGCTTGTATTGCGCTGGGAGACAAAGCGCATAAAGTCTTCCAGGCTGATTTTTCCTCCGTCTGCAAAGATTCCGCCCCTCATTATGTTGAACATTACGTTTGCGCTGTGGTGGACGCAGCTCATTTTGTCTGCGGTGTCCTGCATACCGTCGGCCTGGGCTATAAAGCTGTCCATTTCGCGCTTGCAGCTGGCAATGTCTTCTTCCAAAAGCCTTGCAGCTTGGTCCCTGTTTGCAAGCAGCTTCTTTAGGTCTGCAACGCGTGAGGAATCAAGGAAGGTATCAAAGACCTGGCTCCAACATTCCTTTGCTCCGGGGGAAAGTGTTTCCTTTTTGCAGACAAAGCAGGAGGCCCTTTTTCCCTTAACAACGTCTTCTCCGGCAAGGTCCTGCGGCTGGGGAAGTGAATTCTTTGCAAGCATGGCAAATTTCATTGGGGAATCAGGAGAAATCATTGTTATTCCGCTTGTGAACCAGCAGGTGTTTGCCACAAGACATTCGCTTGGTTCTGCCTTGTCGGAAACAACGGAAGAAAGCGAAAACAGTGCAAGGGCACTTTCCCTGTCCATGTCTGACTGCTTGTAGGCATCCAAAAGCACGCTTGAATTGTTCTGCAGCTCAGTTCCTGCTCCGGCAGGCATTATGTTCTGGCAGCCGTCAAGTATGGAAAACTCCACTGCCTTAGCACCCGTGTTTTCTATTTGAACACGGCGCACAATTCCAAATTTGTCTGAACTTGTCCAGGCATAGCGGAAGGTTAGTCCAAGGTCTGCATTCTTTTCTTCGAATATTACTTCCGTACCGTTGGTGTTTTTGTAGATGGTGCGGGAAAGGGAGGGATTTTTTGCGGCGCGGACTGCGGGTGTGGAAGAAAGAGAGGCAAAGGGTTCCCACAGGACAATATTGTTTCCGTTGTTTACAGCCAGCAAGGTATAGGGGCCTGTTACCGTCTTTGCATCGGAAACCTTGTCTGCCGTGTAATAAGGGAAAACTGCATGGTTTGCATCCATTCTTCCTGCAGTAACTCCGCCCTGGGACCAACAAAAGTTCCACACGTCGGAAGAACTGGTTATTGTCATGAAGAAGTCTTCCATCAAATCATAGTCTTCTATTTTGTAAAAGAGCTCACCGTTAATCTTTACAAAATTCTCATTGCCCGCCATAGCCATGCCTCCAATTTTTTTCAAAACATTCTTTTGTAAAACGGCTCTCTCAGGGAAATTTCCCATGCGAAACGGCTCGCTCGAAGTTACACTACGGTTCCCCGCGCATACGCTTGTGCAGAATGTTTCGCGTGTCAACTTTCCCTTACGCAGCCTACATTACAAAATCTGCTTTTTCTGGTAGAAAATATAAAATTTCTACAGCTTTTTTTCCTTTTTTTTACAGTAAAGCACAATGCGCTCAATGTCAAATGCAAAGTCGCAAAAACCGAACAATTAACACCGTACTGAAATTTCTCACTGAAATCAGTTTTGGGCTCCACTACCAGAAAAATCTGTCTGAAGAATCCAGTGGGTTGTTTGCAACAACCACGTGCGGCGGTAATAGGACTTTCGCTTCCTTCGGGGCTTGAAGCTACGCTGCCGGGTTCGCTCCGCGCAAATGGATTTTCAGCCATATTTTTCTTCCCGTTGCGCCCAAAACTGATTTCCGGTGACATGCATAAGAAAATACCGTAAAAACTGCTTCCTTGAAATTTCAAATCTCATATTGCAAATACAATATTTACCATATATAATAGAAAAAAAGTAAAAAAAACGCGCCGTTTGGGGAAAGGCTTTTTATAAAAAGCAAGAGATTCATCATGAACAAGAAAACATTTTCTGCCGTAACAAGAAGAAGCTCAAGAGGAATTGCACCTGCTAACACACACGAATCTGCTAACGCACACACACACGCTCATGCTCATGCGCTTGCTCAAGCACACAAGCTTGCACTTGCATTAACCGCAATACTTTCCGTAACCATAGCGGCAGGCCTTATATCCTCCTGCAAAAAAGACGGGGTAGAACCGCAAGCGGTAAAAGGCAGCGCAGAAATTCCGGGCTGGACGCTCAACGCAGACAAACCGGTAACCTTCAAGTGGTACATAAACTACAGCTGGTTCAAAAGAAGCTGGGGAACTTCATCCGTATCAAAATACATCACAAAAAAAACAGGCGTAAGCATAGACTTTCTTGTTCCAAGCGGTGACGAATACGAAGAATTGAATTCAATGATACATTCAGACTCCATGCCGGACATAATAACCGTTGACTGTAGGGAAAACCAGATTACAGACATGATAAATTCCCGCATGGTCTACCCGCTGGAATACCTTGCAAAAGAATACGACCCATATTTCTTTAAGGTGGCATCAAGGGCAAAGCTAAACTGGTACACGCAGGAAGACGGCCATGTTTACGGCTACCCAAACGCATCCTTTACCCTGGAAGACTTTAACAAATACAAAGGAAGCCTTACCTCCCACGAAACATTCCTTGTGCGCAAAGACATCTACGAAGCAATTGGCTCACCGGATATGTCCACCCCGGAAGGCTTTATAAATGCGCTAAAAATGGCAAAAGAAAAATTCCCTTTCGTAAACGGAGAAGCCCTTATTCCTTTTGGCACGGATGAATTTACCGCAACAGGATGCTCAAAACTTCAGGAAACACTCTGCCACTTCCTTGCCATTCCGCCGGAAAAAGACGGAATCTTTATGGACTACACGACGGGCCTTACGGAAAATGCGGAATACATAAAGTGGCTAAAGACCTTCCGCAAAGCCCACGAACTTTCTCTTATGCCAAGGGAAGTTTTTGTGGACAAGAGGGCCCAGATAGAAGAAAAGGCTGGCAAGGGACTCTACTTTGCCCTGCTCTACTACAACTGGGACATGCAGAACGCCCAGAACAAGCTCTACAAGCATAACAAGGAAGGAACATACATTGCAGTAAAAGGACCAAGCAATTCAAATGGGGAAAGCCACACTCTTTCCTGCGGTGGAATTTCGGGATGGACGGTTACCCTTATCTCCAAGAAATGCAAGGACCCCGCACGCGCAATCCAGTTCCTTACATACCTCATCTCCGAAGAAGGCCAGATGGACACATACTTTGGGGAAAAAGACATAACTTATTCCATGGTAAACGGAAAGCCCCAGCTTTTGCCCCACGTGCAGACGCTCTCACTTACAGACAAAGATGCCCTGGAAGACAGGTTCGGTGTGCTTTACACTTACTGGATGCTAATGGATTCAGCATGGGAAGCCCAGTGGAACCAACAGCTTTCCCCTGCAATTTCACAGCCGGAGCTTTGGACCCGCCCCTATGTGGTAAAGTATTTTGGCTACGACACAATATCCCTGCCGCCAAATTCAGACGAAAACCTAACCTACCAGGAAGTGCTGCGCCGCTGGGGAACAACGCTGCAGAACCTTATACTTTCAGAAAGCGACGAAGACTTTGACGTTATCCTTGATGAATACAAGCAGATCAAGCAGACAGAAAAATACAAAAAGCTTGTGCAGCTCCAGACGCAGATAATGAAAAGCAACAAAAAAAAGCTGGGTATGTAGGATAAAATTTAGGGTATGAAAAACACTCTTTCAAACAAATTCCGCGAATTCTTAAGGCGGATAAAATTCAGTTTTTCCACAAAGGTCGTCCTCGTATACACCTGCCTTGTTTTTATACCGGTTGCCCTTCTCTTTACATACATCATAAGCAAGACAATCACAAGGCAAAGGCAGGAACTCATAGACATCTGTACGCTCTACATGCAGCAGAACGTGGATTCAATAGCGCAAAAAATAGACACCGTAAACAGAATGGAAAACATGGTCTTTTCGGACAACGAGCTTAACCTTATGCTTGCCATGCCGGAAAACTACACGGACTCACAGATTGTAGACACTACAAGACGAAAGGCTTCCGACTTTGAGCGCATGCTTACCCTGGAACCCTTCAACGCAATCCGCATCTTTACACCGCGAACAATAATCCCTGAACGCTGGCCTGTAATCCTCCGCTTTCCGCGCACAAACCTACCAGCACTAAAGCCCTGGGAATTCAACTATTCCGCAAAGTACATAAACGACAGGCGCAACGAAGAACTTTCCGTCTGCGCAACAAGGGAAATGCTTTTGGGAAAGCGCTCCATTGGCTACCTGCAAATTTCCTATTCAATGAAAACCTTCTTCCCCTTCCTCTACAAACGAAAGAGCTCCTACGAAAACGACTATGTATTTACACTGGGAAGGAGCGGATCGGGCAGTCACTTCTTTAGCATAACGAATGATTCCATAAAGCTTATCCAGCAGGAACTTGGCGAAAAATACATCAACCATCTGGAAAAGGAATATTTTAGGGCGGCAAACAAAGAAGTCATCCACTGCACAGTTTACAAGGGAAAAATCCTCATCTGGCAAAAGTCCAGGGAACTTGGAACCATTTTTGTACACACATGCTCCACTTCCGTAATCTCAAAAGCCGTTGCTGGAATTACAGTGGTGCTTGTGCTTACGCTTACATTCTCAGCAGTGCTTCTTTTCTACCTAATAAAATTCACCACGGAAAAAATGATGCGCGGTGTTTTCTCCGTCATCAGGGGAATGCGCAAGGTTCAGCTTGGGGAACTTGGTGTTCAGATAAGCGTAGAAGGAGACGATGAAGTTGGCCAGGCGCAAAAGACATTCAACAAGATGACTCGCCAGCTTCAGAATCAGATTGCCCAGATAAAAAAGGAACAGCAGCTTATTGCAGAAACAGAGCTAAAGGCTATGCAAAACCAGATAAACGCCCACTTCCTCTTTAACGTGCTTGAGACAATACGCATGCAGGCGGTTCTTGCGGACGAAGACACCATTGCCCAGACCATTGCCGTCCTTGGAAAAATGATGCACTACTGCCTTAGGTGGAGGGTTCATTTTGTTGAACTCAGCAAGGAAATAGAATACATTGAATCCTACATCTACCTTTTAAATTTGAGGAACGACTACACAATCACTTTGGAAACCCAAGTAGACGAAAAATTCCTTCATCTTAACATTCCAAAGATGGTTTTACAGCCGCTCGTGGAAAATGCCTTTTACCATGCAATAGAAGGGGAGGCAAAGGATTCAGTAATAAAAGTCTTTACCAAAGAAGACGGGGACATACTCTATCTTTGCGTGCAGGACTTTGGCTGCGGCATGGAACAAAAGCAGATTGACTCAATCCTTGAATACCTAAAAAAAGAAAGCGCAGAAGAAGAGACAACCGGTCACATTGGCATAAAAAACATTCAGCAGAGGCTTTTTATGTTCTACGGTGACGGATACAAAATTCAAATTGAATCGGAAAAGGGAAAGGGCACGCTCATAAAAATTCCAGTTCCAAAAGGAGACCTAAGTGTTTAAGATTTTACTTGCTGATGACGAAAAGACAATCCGCGCAGGAATAAAAAAAATCATCCTCACAAACATAAAGGAAGAAGTTTCCATTCTGGAAGCAAGGAACGGAGAAGAGGCATACACCCTTTGCATGAGCGAATTTCCCGACCTTTTGATTACAGACATACGCATGCCCGGAACAGACGGCGTTATGCTTATGGAAAAAATTTCTTCGGCAACAAAAAAGCCCTACATGATTGTGCTTAGCGGCTACGATGATTTTTCCTACGCAAAGGCGGCAATCACAAGCGGAGCCTTGGCATACGTCTTAAAGCCTGTAGACAGGGAAGAATTTATTTCTGCGGTCAACAAGGGAATCCAGCTGGTAAAGGAAAGCCGCAAAAAAATGAACGAATCCCTTATGCAGGAAATTGCAAACAACAGCGACACAAACCCGCTCTCTTTCCCGCGCGAACAGTTTCCAAACGGACTTTACTGCCTGGCAATATACGGAAAGAATTCCCGCGAAACACTGAACAGAATAACCGGAAGTTCCCCCTGCTTTTTCCTTAGCGAAAATTCACTATGCCGCTTTTTTATTATCCCCTGCGAGGCACTGGAAAAAATTACCAGTTCGGACGAACTTGCCAACATGTACACAGGAATAAGCCCACTCTATTCAGCCCCGGAAGCCCAGTCAAACTTAAAGAAGATAAAGGCACAGGCACAAGAGGCACTTCTTTCCTGCTACTTTCCGCAAAAACACACCGGCATTTTTAAATTCAAGGCAGAAGCATCAGCGGACATTTTTGCAGACATAGAGGCCAACTGGGAAAAATGCATCTCCTTTGTTGAGCTACACGATTTTGAAAGCGTACTAAAGTCTATAAAAACCCTCTTTGAATTTAGCGGAATTGAAGAAGATGAAAAGCCTGCAAAGCTGCTCTACCTCTACGAAAAGATTCTGGAAAGCCTTTTCCGCCGCTACCTTTCCATTAGCCAAAACGATGCCTACCTTCACACCAAGGAAGTGATGATAGAGCGCCTCTTCCGCTCAGCATCAGTTGAAGAATGGAAGTCTTTCGTAACAGACTACGTAATCTACCTTGCTGCAATATTCAACAAGCAGAACGGTGGCACTCCCTTTGTAACAAAGGCCCTGGAATACATGGAAAAAAATTTTACAAACCCGGACATTACCATGGCAACGGTTTCCAACTACGTCTCCGCAAACTACACATGGTTCTCCGAAAAATTCAAGGAACAGACAGGCTCCAGCTTTAACGATTACCTAAAAAAGCTAAGGATAAACAAGGCAAAGGAACTTCTTGAACTTGGAATCTACAAAGTTTATGAGGTTTCCCAGAAGTGCGGCTACAGGGACTCCAAGCATTTTATAAAGTCCTTCCACGCAACCACTGGACTAAAGCCAAGCGAGTGGGCCCAGCTAAAGTCCAACTAAAATAGGCGCCCTACTACCGCCCGTCACCCTGAACTTGATTCAGGGTCTGTAAAAGCCCCAGCCATAGTCCTGCACTACCGCCCCCCCTGGACGCTACACCGTCACCCCAGACTCTGCCCCGTCACCCATGGACTCTGAACCGTCACCCTGAACTGCTACGCCATATTCGCACGCACTTGCTACGAATATGGATTCAGGGTCTGTCCCAACCAAAACAACGGCAAGCCCCCAAAAACTTAAAACCGCCCCTACTTAGTATTCGGAACGATTATGCAGTTAAGCTTTATGCCCTTTTTCTTTGCGCCTTCCGTTACCGTCTTCTGGGTAATCTTCTTTGTACCGCGTGGTGTCCTGTGAGGTTCCGCATCTCCAATAAGGATGATTACCTTTTCCGCATCATCGCGCCACTTGTAGAAGTAGATGCTGGCAAAAAGCGCCTCATAAACAGCCTCAGGAACGTCTCCGCCTTCAAGCCCCTTGATTACCGGAGTGTTAAGGTATTTTACAAACTTGTCTATGTCCGAAGTAAAGTCAAACATCTTTACCGGAAGCCCGTTCAGAGAATAATCATCCTTGTAATCACGGTAGCACAAAAGCCCCATGCGTATGTCCTTGAATTCCCTAAGCTGCTGCCTTAGCTCCGGAACCCACTTTGCCCTCAGAGTCTTCATGTCGTTCTTCATGCTGCCGGTCGTATCCACCGCAAACACAATATCCACCTTGTCCTTGGGCTCAATCTTGTCCATAAGCTTAACAAGGTCTTTGGTAAGGGTCTGGGGTCCCTTTGAATAGGTTATAAGACCTCCGCCCCCGCTTGAGATTTCCTTGAATTTCTTTGCCGCCTTGGGGTCAATTCCGCCAACAAGTTCAACAGGAGCCTCTTCCTTTTTAGCAAGTTCCTCCTGCTTACGTCTGGCCTCCTCTTCTGCCTTGCGTGCTTCTTCCTTCTTACGCTCAGCCTCTTCCTCTGCAAGCTTTTCCTGCCTCTTGCGCTCAGCTTCCTTTTCTGCAAGTTCAGCCTGCTTACGTCTGGCCTCCATCTCCTCTTCCAAGGCCTGCTTCTTCCTTGCTTCCATCTCTTCTTCTATGGCCTGCTTTCTCTTACGGGCAGCCTCTTCGTTTGCAAGCTTGGACTGCCTTCTGCGCTCTGCTTCCTGAGCCTCTATCTCTGCCTGCCGTCTCTTAGCCTCTTCCTCCGCATCAAGCCACTTCTTCTTTTGGGCCTCCATCTCCGAAGAATTTGGCGGTACGCTGTTAAAGTCAAAGACAAATGGATTGTCCTTGTAGCGGCCAGTATAGTCTGCATATTTTTTCTCAAAAGTGCGTATGTTAACAAAAGTGCCTTTTCCAAGCGTAACAGAACCGTGCCTTTCCCAAGGGTAACCGTAAACAATCACCGGCGGAATGTAAATCAAAAAACATTCGCCAAGCTTGGGGTGGTTTATAACGCTGGAAGACACAAGAGAATAGCGCGCCCCCCTGCTCTCCAAAAAGTTTCCGTTCAAAAGACGGCGCTCATGACCGTTAACCGGGTTGAACTGCTCTGCACGGTAGGCATAGTTGTCCATCTTGCGCTCTGGGTCAGTGGAAGTTTCAACAAGAAGAACGCTCTTTACCCCATCCTTTTTCCTTACGTAAAGGTTCACGCCCTTGGAACTTGTACCCGGAAGCTTTCCATCGTTGTATTCAACATAAATGTCGCTCTGCAAAACCGTCATTGGGTCATTTGCATCCGCATCATCATCCGCCTGCTGGCAAAAGGCCGCCTCAGCATAAAAAAACAAAAAGAGAATAAAAACTGTTTTTATAATAGAAAATTTATTGCGCATATCGAATTATCGGCAAATTTTGGCGGTAATTTTATGGATGATAATTTTAAGGACGAAAGTCCTACTTGCTCTACCATTTATTTTATGGCTAACTCGACAGACATGCCTATCGTCACCGCCCTTCCAGCCTTCCCTAACGGTCATCCCGCTTGCGCGGGACTTGCGGGCTTCCACGGCGGCGTAGGCTTATTTACTCCATCCCTTTGCCAAGAGAACAATCAGAAAGCACAACAATTGCATTAAGCGACCTGCGCCAGGGATAGCCCAAAAGCACACTCTTCCCGCCAACATAAAGTGCCGTTGAATGCCCCCCGTCAAATTCCATTGCATCCTTGCAGCCCAAAGCCTTAAACAAAAGCGCACAATGCCCATAGGAAAGCCCGCAACTCTTATTTTCTTCCACTACAAGAACATACATGGTCTTTGCATCTTCTGTAAGCCCCACCCCCACGCGTGCCCTAAGCGACTGAACCTTAAACTGGCAGGGAACACCGTCCTTTAGCACCACAAAAAATCCCCCCACTGCATTCTTCCAGCCCAAAAGAGCCTCCTCCGTCTGACTTTCCACAATGGAAGCCCTAAAGCCCTCACCGCAAGCCCCATTCGCCAAATAAGAATCAAACAAAAGCGCGCAATATTTTTCCACAGGCACGCCTATCTCCTCACCGTTCATGCGGAAAACACCCTTTAGCCTGTTAAAGACAAAGAATTTGCTCTCAAACTGGGTGGCGTTAAAGGCAACAATGGCAGAAGTCTTTTTTACGGCAGAAGGAACGCTCCCCTTAACGCAGGCAAGAGTAAGCGTAGGCTCAGACAAATCAATGCGCACCACATGGTAGACCAAGGGAATGTCCGTATCTTCAAAGCGGAAAGTATCAATCCCCCTGCACAAAGGTGACCATTCAAAGCGGCTTGGAATATAGGAAGATTCTAAAGAAAGCTTTTCCTGGGCAGCGGACAAAGCCTCTGGAGACTGTTGCGGAAGGCTTGCACAGGAAACAAAGATTGAGCAGAAAAGCAGGATTAGGCTGGCGGGCAAAAAAAAGAACCTCCGCACATTTACGGAGGCCCTTAAACAAAAGCCATTAGAATGATTTTGAATCATGACCCTTGTGGTTCTTCTTCATCAACTTGCGCTGCAAAGTCTTGTTCTTGCGGTTGAGGATTGTAGAAGGCTTTTCGTAGTATTCACGCTTCTTCCATTCACGGATAATACCTTCTTTTTCAACCATTCTCTTAAAGCGCTTAATTGCCTTTTCAAGGTTCTCGTTGTCATCAACGCTGATTGTTGCCATTGTTTTTTCACCATCCTCGCCCGAGAAGTATCTTCAGGAATTTGAACTTTACAAAATTCCAAAAAAAATGTCAAGTAGCCAGCAATAATATCATTAACATAAAGAACTGTCATTCCGTACTTGATAAAACTGTCATTCCGAACTGCTACGCCACATTCGCACGCACTTGCTACGAATGTGGATTCGGAATCTGTCTTCAATCAATATAGTAATTTGAGATTCTGAGTCGAGCTCAGAATGACACAAAGCTAATGGCACTGGTTGCTAGGTATTTTCTTTTTCTGGACGGCAGCGTCTTTTTGTACAGACATAACAATTGCAAACAAGCATTCATCGTGGAACGGCTTTCCAGGGTGCCGCCTTTCGGCTCCATTGCCTGGGGTTCGACAAGCTCACCCACCAACGGCAACGCGTTCCGCGCCCTTCCAATCCGGCCTCATGCCTCCGCTACAGAAGCTACTCCAGCCTGTGCGGATGGCTACTCCTGCTGCTTCCCTCCTTAACCGTAAGCCGCGAATCCGAATCCAGATAAATTCTGTAAGTAGTGTTGCCATCGGAAAGGAAAAGGGTGTCTTCGTAAGTTATGCTTGCATAAACAAACTCAACCCTAAAAGTTCCGCTCGTTTCCGAAAAGTCTATCTTTCGCGAAGAGCCGGGTTCCACCGTAACAGGAAGCTCCGGGTTGCTATCGTGGTCTATGTAAGTAAACTTTACCCTTCTTTCTGTATCGTTCTCTATGGTAATGCTCACATCATCATAAGAAAATTCTATTACACTCAATAAAACACTGCAAGACGTAAAAAGCAGACAAAGCGCCGCAAGCAAAAAAACTTTTTTCATATACTTTACAGTCTAAAACATTTGCCAACAAAATACAAGGATGCACCACCAAGGTTAAGTTGTCCCCGCTTTTCAGTTTTGTTATTAGATTTATTTCTTGATTTTCAAAAAATCTTCTGGCATTATAATTTTTACAGGAGAATTCTTAAATCCATTTTTTTCATCCCGCGTAATAATATAATCCAACTCTTCTGTTTCAGCACATTTCATTTGCAGGCCGTCTTCCAAATCATTCCAATCAGGATTGTTGCATACAGAAGTATAAAAGTCCTTATTCTCTGGAACAACTTTGAAAAACTTGCATAGATTTAAAATAAGGGCTTTTCTTTCTTCCACAGACTTATCTTTTCTCAAAACAAAAAATAAATCTGAAAGTGAATGAGCCGAGATATATCCAATATTTTCATTCTTGACACAAGAATTTATAATCCTTGAAGCATTATCAGAATGAGGTTCTCTGTTCTGTACAAGGTCTATAACTATGTTTGTATCAATTAGAATACGCATATTTTTCATCCACAGCTGCAAGTAATTCTTCTTTTGCGTTGATCTCACGATTAACACTGCCTTTTATACTGTCAAAAAAAGCAAGTCCGTTTTCAATTTCTGAATTATAATTTTTTTTCTTTGATAAAATCAAATTACTGATTTTATCAAAAAGAATTTCCAAATCAGGCAAATCAAGAGTATCTAATTGGTTATAATATGAATAAGCCAAATCTGACATAAGAACCTCCTAATTCATTATAGACTTTATCTGTCACAATAATCAAGCGAATGAAAATTAGTTGGAAAAATATGTAATTCTGTTCCTTGCTTTCCTTCCAGCTGGTTCCAGTCTATTATTTTATAAAGTATTGCAGAATACTCTACCGTGCCACCATCTTTATAAAAAGTAGGTATAGGAATCAAACAGATAATAAAAAGGATAATTAGCAAAATTTTGCATTTCTTTTTCATTTTCACCTTCTGCGCGACTGTGGGACATCCACACAACAGCAATTATACCGCCATAGGAAATGTTTGTAAACGCAAAGAAAGGCTGCTTCAAAAAAGCAAGAAATCAATGCCGTCAATTGTACAAATAAAAGAAATCGTGTAAAATTACGGGTATGGATAGTAATTTTGATTTTATCATTGTGGGTGCAGGACCTGCCGGAATGGCAGCTGCCCAGTATGCCGCTCGCAGCGGTCTAAAGACTCTTCTTTTGGATGCGGGTTTTCCCGGCGGACAGGTGGCCATGATTTTTAACCTGGAAAACTATCCGGGATTTTTTCCTGCTGCAAACGGATTTGAATTCATTGCAAAGATGAAGGATCAGGCTGTGGCTTTTGGCGCAAACATTTTGCAGGCACAAGTTTCTTCTATAGATAAGATTCAGAATGAGTATTCAGTAAAAACTTCTGCCGGAACTTTTACCGCACCAGCAGTCCTTCTTGCTACGGGGGCAGACCACAGGAAGCTTGGCATACCCGGCGAAAAGGAATTTTTTGGCCGCGGTGTTTCCTACTGCGCTACCTGCGACGGCCCATTTTTCCGCAACAAAAAAATCGTGGTTGTTGGCGGCGGAGACAGCGCATGTGACGAAGCTACCTACCTTTCCACAATCGGCCAAGTAACAATCGTGCACAGAAAGGCAAGCTTTAGGGCACAAAAGGCTGTTGCCCAAAGGGTACTTTCAACCCCTGCAATCACGGTAAAATTCAACTCAAGCGTTACGGCTGTTTTTGGAGACACAAAGGTTTCTTCTGTAGAACTTACAGACACTGTTACCGGAGAAAAGTCAGTCCTTGAAACGGATGCGGTTTTTGTTTCCGTGGGTATGCTTCCAAGAACGGAGCTTCTTTCCAACCTAAAGACAGATGACGCCGGCTACATAATCACAAACGAAGACATGGAGACTTCTGTTCCAGGGCTTTACGCAGCGGGAGACGTGCGCTCAAAAAGCTTTAGGCAGGTAGTTACCGCATGTGCAGACGGTGCAATCGCCGCAAATTCCGCGCAAAAGTTCATAAGGAAAATGCGGGGTGAAGAATACAAATGAAGTTTCCCCACTCCTCCGTGATTCTTGCATCGCTCATATTTTTTTCATCCTCTGTAAAAAGCCAGTCGGTTGACCTGCTTCAGAAAAATCCTGTGGCAAAACCGGCGTCCGGCACCATAGCGGCACAATCCCTTCTTCACTCCGACCAGGAAAGAGAGCTTCTTGCCTCAAAGCTTCCAGAAAAAATTGACTTTTGGACAAAGGCAGACAACGACGTTCTTGCCCAGGCACTTGTAGACCGCATGGACAACGCAGAGCTCCTTTCGCAAATACTGATGTTCGGTTGGGCTGGAGCAGAACCAAATGCCCTTTTGCACCAGTGGGTTACGCAGAGGGGTCTTGGCAGCGTAAAGGTCTTTGGCTGGAACACGGACAACATTCATCAGGTTGCGCGTGTAATAAAGATGCTACAGACAGAGGCAGCGGCACGTCCCTACAAGATTCCGCTTTTTGTTGCAACGGATCAGGAAGGCGGTTGGATTCGCCACGTAAAGGGAACAACTTCCGAAACTCCGGGCAACATGGCAATAGGCGCTTCCGGCTACCCCATGGACGCATATTATTCTTCCTATTATATCAACAAAGAAATAAGCGCGCTTGGAATCAACATGAACTTTGCCCCCTCGGTAGACCTTTACACAAACCTTGACTCTACCATAATCGGTTCACGCTCCTTTGGTTCAGATGCAGACAAGGCAGGAATCTTTGGAGAGGCATTTTCGCAAGGTTCAATAGATGCGGGTGTAATTCCAACAGCCAAGCACTTCCCCGGCCACGGAGACACAAGTCTGGACAGCCACGGAAAGCTTCCAGAAATTCAAATTGACTACAACACCCTTGTTTCCCGCGAGCTAAAGCCCTTTGAATACCTTATAAAGGCAAGGATTCCCGCCATAATGAGCGGACACCTCATGTTCCCCCAGATAGACAAGAACCCGGCAAGCCTTTCCAAAAAGATGCTTACAGACATCTTACGCGGAGAAATGGGCTACGACGGACTTGTAATCACCGACGACATGATGATGTACGGAGCCTGGGCATTTGCTGGAACCTTGAGCCGCGCAGTAACAATGGCAATAGAAGCAGGCAACGACATAATTCTTTCTTCTTCTACCGCAGGACTTGGAGACAGCCTTTGGACGCAGAACATAAACAAGATGAATACAGACAAAGCCTTCCGCGCAAGGGTAAAGGACGCAGCATACAGGGTGCTTCTTGCAAAGCTGAACTATTTTAAAAGCGACAACTACGCCCCGCTCTACCCCGACGAGTCAAAAATAGACTCCCTCATTCCAGACCGCGACGGACAAAAGTTCTTTCTTTCACAGGCATGCCGCTCAATCAGCATATACAAAAAGGGGAGCGAGTTTCCATTCAAGAACGAAGATGGCGGCAAAGTGCTAATTGCAGGCCCCTTCGTGGACTTTCTTCGGGAAGGAAAAAAACGCTACCAAGGGGCGGACACCTACTACTTTGCATACGGCCTTGCAGAAGACCAGAGCAACTTGAATGAATGGAACGCCACAAGCCTTACCAACGTTGCATCCGCATACGACACAATCATCATAAACGTATTCGACGCACACTCGGCATCAATCGCAAAGCGCCTGCGCAATTCAAGAAAGCGGGTAATAATCCTTTCCACCATGTCACCGGTTTCCATACTGAACGACTTTGACTTTGCAGACACAATCCTATGCGGCTACAGCTGGTCATCATACTCCTACCAGGCAATATTCGGTGCCCTTAGGGGAGACTTTGTACCGCAGGGAATAATTCCACTGGAGATAGGCGAATGAGCAGAATAGAGGAAAACTTTGCGGAAAAAGATTCAGAAAAAATACGGCAGGAAGTTGAAGAGCGCTTTTTTAGGTTGAACAAGGCCTTTATCTGGACTCCCATGAACACGGAAAAAATCAAGAACCTGATTCTGGAAATAAACAGGAAGATGAACAGCCTTTACGACAAAGTGCAGATTCTAAAGCAGGATTTTGATTCCGGTGCCGAAAAGGGAATTGAACTTTACAAGGACTATATAATAGAAGGATCCCTTTTGTACGAGCCGCACCAAGACCTTAGCGACGTAACGCCAGAACAAATGCAATATCTTTCTGAATACGGAATAAAGGGACAGAGGAACATCTACGCTTCCCACCAGAAAATTGAAGACCGTGCCAACCAGCTCTTTTTGGGAAAGGACGTAAACTGGAACACGGACATTTTTGACCGCCCCGAATTTAAGCACATACCAGTCTGCTACTATGTGAATTCCGTCTTTTTCCAGAGCAAGACTTATTCCTTGCAAGACATGCTTTCCATGGAAAATGATGAATTCAAATACCACATTGAAGTCTACTTTGACCCCGAATCCTGAAGCAGTTCTGGTGAACCCGCAGCGCAGCTTCCAGCGGCCCTGTCGAACAACGCCCCAGTGTCATTTTAACTTTGCGTCATTCTGAGCTTGACTCAGAATCTCAAATTATGATGAAGAAAGATGCCGAATCCAGTTCGGCATGACGGTCTTTTATGTTAATGGCATTGAACCTCGGTTGGTGAGTCCTGTCGAACCATGGTTGGTGAACCCGCAGCGCAGCTTCCAGCGGCCTGTCGAACCACGCCCCACTCCTCAAGGTATGCAAAGACAGACTTTTCTCCAACCCAGTGGGCTGCCCCAGCGTACACAAAAGTAGTTCCGCCCATTTCAATATAAGACTGAATTCTTTTTGCCCACTTTTCGTTGCGCTCGTCTTCACTTATAAGCTCTTCCAGTTTTTTGGGGTCTCCGGAAAGGTATGCTTCGTAAAGGTTCTTTGCGGCAGAGTTCATTTCTTCCTTAAATTTTTGCGCGTCTATTCCATCAAGGATTTCCTTTAGCTGGACAAGCTGCTCATCGTAGGTTCCACAGCTTATGGAATCCAGCTGCTCCTGCAAAGTTTCAAGGCCAAGGATTTCCCTGTTTTCTTCCTTTGCAAACTTGGCAAAATATTCGTCCAGCGAAAAATCTGCCGAAAGTTCCGACTGGGCTTGGGGGGAAGAACAAAGGGCAAGTATCATGCACCAGGGTTCAAGAAGGGTAAGAAAATCAATTGTTTCCTGGTCCAGTATAAGGCGGAGTTTTTCCTTCTCCTCTGCGCTAAGATTTTTTGTAACAACCCGCCCCTCTGCCTTGGAAAAACTGTGGGTGGTTCTTTCCCTTAGCTCATCAGAAAATTTTTCCAGGTCGGAAGCGCTAAGCTCTGCAACTATCCTGTCCGAAGCACGGAATGCCTTTAGCACCCTTTTTTCCAGAGGGTAAAGCCTTTCGTCCCCAACGTGGATTGTGCCCTGAATGTATACGGTAAATTTCTTTCCCTGGGAATTGTAGCCCCGGATTCTCCAGAGCATTCTTTCCTCTTCTTTTTCTAGCAGGGGAGTATCGTATCCAAAAAGACGTGAGGCTGCCTCCGAAAGCGAAACGCATGACGTTGCCGCAAAAAGAACTGCCAGTAAGCCAAGCAGGACTGCGAGCCTAAGCCTAACACTCACTCGATTGTGCCCTGTTTGCGCAGGTATTCAAAGACGGAATTCTTTCCAACCCAGTGGGCTGATCCAGCATAGATGAATGTGCTTCCGCCATTTTCCAAAAATTCCTTTATGTCTTTTGCCCAGTCTTCGTTGCGCTTGTCGTAGACCAGCTTTTTGTATTCCTCACCAAAGTCCCCGTATTCAGAAACTTCTTTTTCGTTTGACTTTTGGGAAATTGAGGCAAGCATTTCCAAGTCGTCAGAAATGTAGGCTTTGTAAAGGCTGTCCAGCTCTGCCTTTGTTTCCTGAATGTAATTTTCTTCGGAACATTCTTTTATAGAAGCTTTTAGAATCTTAATCTGCTGCTCGTAAGTTCCAAAGGTTAGGATGTCAAACTGAGACTTAAGGTCGTCAAGGCCTATAACCTTGCGGGAAGATTCATTTGCAAAATTTCGGAAGTAGGAGTCAATTGAATATTCTGCGGTAAGTTCCGTTGTTTCCTGAATGGTTTTGCCAAGCAGTGCAAGGGAAAGAACCCAGGGTTCAGCTCCGTCTATCATGCTGAATGCAAGAGGGCCACCCAAAAGGTTCTTTAGTGACTCTACCTCTTTTTCGCTAAGGTTTTCTGAGACCTTTTTTCCGCCAGCTTTTATGAAGCTTTCCTGAACAAGGCGCATTGAATAGAGCTGAATCTTATCCATGTCTTCTGATGAAATTTCCCCGGCCAGAAGGTCTGCGCTGTTAAAGGCCTCAAGAACTTCCTTGTCCAGCGGAAAAAGCTTTTCTGAACCCAGGTGGATTGTTCCCTGAATGTATACAAAGGAAGGATTTCCATTTTTGTCCACACCGCTAATCTTCCAGAAAAAGCGGGGCTTTTCTTTTGTAAGCGTTGCCTTTTGTACAGAAGCTTTTTCCGAAGCGGAAGCCTTTGCACTTGGAGCACTTTCTTTTGCAAAAGAATTTGTGCATAAAACAAATGCCGCGGCAAAAAGGATGAACAAGGATTTGCAAAACTTTTTTCTTATAAACATACTCTTCTCCAAATAAACTCCAAACAGTTTACAATTTTATTATCAAAAGCAACCTACGCCGCCATGGAGGGGCGCACGAAGTGCGTTGCCGTAGGCAATGGAGCCGAAAGGCGAAACCCCGGAACGGCGGTGACGCAAAGTGACTGACGGTCGAGTTAGCCAAAAAACAAACTGGTAGAGCCAAAAGCCTACCGTCCAAATAAAAAAGGCTACCCAAATAAAAACTACCCTAAATATTGTAAAAATTCAATAGAAATGGCATAATATGCGCTATGAATACATTTCCTTTGAAAAACGAAGAGCTCAAGGAGCTTGTAAAAAAATATCCCACGCCATTTTACCTTTATGATGAAAAAGGCATTGTAGAAAACATCCGCTACTTTAAAAAGGCATTTTCTATCTTCCCAAAATTCCGCGAGTTTTTTGCCGTTAAGGCTTGCCCCAACCCCTACATCATGCGCATTCTGGAAAAAGAAGGATGCGGCGCAGACTGTTCAAGCCTTCCAGAACTTATTCTTGCCCAAAAGAGCGGCATGACCGGCCACATGGTAATGTTCACAAGCAACGACACTCCGGCAGAGGAATTCATTCTTGCGGCAAAACAGGGTAACATCATAAACTTTGACGACATAACCCACGTTGAATTTGTGCGCAATGCCCTTGGCGGAACTCTTCCAGACACGGTATGCTTCCGCTACAACCCGGGCTCAGAAAAACACGGCGGAAATTCAATAATCGGTAAGCCGGAAGAAGCAAAGTACGGCCTTACAAAAGAACAGATGATTGAAGGCTACAAGCTTTGCAAAAAGTACGGGGTAAAGCACTTTGGCCTGCACACCATGGTTGCCTCCAACGAGCTGAACCCAGACTTCTTTACGGACACAGCCCGCATTGTCTTTGACATGGTGCTCCTTGTCCAGAAGGAAGTTGGCGTTAACATAGAATTTGTAGACCTTGGCGGTGGCGTTGGTATTCCCTACAAGCCCGAGCAGAAGAAGGTTGACCTTGAATACGTTGCAAAAGAAATAAGGAAGCTCTACGACCAGATGATTGTTCCCGCAGGCCTTGATCCCATGGGCATTAGCTTTGAATGCGGAAGACCAATCACTGGCCCCTACGGCTGGCTTGTAACTACTGCGATTCACGAAAAGCACATCTACCGAGATTATATTGGTTGCGATGCCTGCATGGCAGACCTTATGAGGCCCGGTATGTACGGAGCATGGCACGGAATAACGGTAAGCGGAAAAGAAGACGCTCCGGCTGACCACGTTTACGACGTTACGGGAAGCCTCTGCGAAAACTGCGACAAGTTTGCAGTGCAGCGTTCACTTCCAAAGATAGACAAGGGAGATTTGCTCATCATCCACGATGCGGGTGCCCACGGAAGAAGCATGGGGTTCAACTACAACGGAAAACTCCGCGCAGGTGAACTCTTGCTTAGGAGCGACGGTTCCGTAATGCAGATCCGCAGAAGGGAAACGGTGGAAGACTACTTTGCAACTCTTGACTTTGCAGGACTCGACTCCTTCAAGGCATAAGGAATTTTAAGGCACAAGGAACTTTTATGAAGACCCTAAAGAAATTGATTTTTGCCGACATAGTTCTTTCTATAATATATGCGGCTTTATGCTTTCCCATGCAGGCAGACATAAGCGCAGTGGCTTTTCCGCTTTCTGTAATAACGGCAGCCCTGGTCTACTTTGCAGGAGCCTACCTTCTCTTAAGAAAGAATTCAATAAAGCACATAACATTTGTGCGCAAAGTTTTTGAATACCAGACACTGCTTGAAATGCTAAGCTTTATTCTGGGAAGGTCGGGAAAAACGGAACATCCGTTTGCTTTCGACCTTGTCTGCATACTGCTTTGGATTGCAATAACAGTTATTTCCGGAATAGTTGTCTACCACTATTTGAACCCCAAGCGTATTTTCTCGCTGAACGAAAAGTGGAAGGAAGAAAGCAAGCTCTATCCGCCAAAAACATACACGGGGCTTTCCTACGCAGCGCTCCAGCTTGTTGAATGGATAGACGCAATCGTATACTGTCTCTTTGCAGTCTTTATCCTTAACATTTTTATTTTCCAGCTTTACGTTATACCGTCGGAGTCAATGGTACCAACCTTCCTCATTAAGGACAGAGTGTTTGTTTTTAAAACGGTTGCAGGGCCAAAGTTTCCCCTTAGCAAAGTGGGCATTCCCTACATCAACCGCTACAAGAGGGGAAACGTAATAGTACTGCGCAACCCCCACTACAAAAGCGACCACGCATCGGAAGTAAAAAAAATCATCTCCGACTACGTTTCCATGATTACGCTTAACCACGTAATTCTTGACCGCGACGAAAACGGTGAGCAAAAGGCAGACCCGCTGGTAAAGCGCATTGTTGGGCTTCCAGGCGAACAGCTTCTTATGCAGGACGGGCACCTCTATGTGCGCACAAAGGAAAGCGGCCCCAACGGACAGTTCACACTTTGCCAAGATGAAGAAAAATGGGCAATGTGGAACCTTAATTCCCTGGATGCAGCTGCAAAGAAAAAGGTGCGGGACTTTCCACTTTCTGCGGACGACTGGCTGGACGTTCAAAAGCTGGAAGAAGAAAGGCGTGCCCTAGATTTGGCAAAAGTGGCGGATGAATGCAAACTTCTTGCCCTTACCTTTGAAAAAGTTGCAAAGGGAGACGATGCAAGCGAAAGTGAAATAGCGGAAATGTTTTCGCAGGAAGACTTGTTTGAATACAACTTCTTTAGCAACATCAGCATGAACGCAATAAAACTTTTGCAGGAAGCCGGCGGTGCCCAGTGGTTCACAAGATTCATGACCGGATGGACAGACTACGGCAAGTACGTAAAAGGAGGGCTTGTTGGAGGAGACCTCTATTCAGACGCAAACTTCCGCCTTAACGTAATGATAAAACTTGAGTGCGGAAAAATAATCACAAGGATTGCAAACCTTGTTGCAGACGGAGTTTCCGCATCCGAATGGAGCAGCGACGACGTTATAGCAAAGCACATGGCCTACGCTCAAAAACTGAACGCCTACCTTGCACGCCTTGACCAGCGCAACATGCCTGTCTTCCCCGCAAACAAAAGCGACGGCAGCCCAAGCTACATACCGGAAAACTGCTACTTTATGATGGGAGACAACCGCTACAATTCTCTGGACATGCGCCACAGCTACGACTACAAGCTAATCCCCATCACAAAGTTCGACGAGCTTTCCATCACCTACTACAGCAACATGGAGCCCCAGTTCGTCAACCGGTCAAAAATCCTAGGCCGCGCAAGCCTCCGCATTTGGCCGCTGAACAGGTTCGGGCTTATAAAGTAAAAATATTTGATTTTATTCTTTTGGGCAGCAGCCTTTTCTTCCACTGTCCCTTCGGGAGCCAATCCTGCAAGGGGCTTTCCGGGGTTCCGCGGGACCCTACCCGCTCCATTGCCATTGTGAGCGCCGCCCCTTCGACAGGCTCAGGGGACGTCTCTCACAATGGCAACTAACGCCCCTCCAATCCCTGCTGCTAGTCCACCACTAAAAAAAATCAACTTACAGATTTTATTTCAA
>ODAI014146914.1_pt1 | contig 28316 bp, 28 predicted proteins | sample 1539321 | NCBI WGS metagenome assembly ODAI01 (sample SAMN02144231, study PRJEB22623) | gut metagenome | biome: sheep rumen | host: Ovis aries | place: New Zealand
ACCGCCAGACTTACGGATATAATCCTCTACATCATCCTTGTTAAGGTCCGGAGCCTTAATTCCTTCGAGGGCAGCAGCATATTTTTCTACAGGAACAGAGCCTATGTTTGCAAGAGACCATGGAACAAAAGAAGAATCTCCGTGTTCACCAAAAACATAACCGTGAACATTTTCCTGGGCAACCTTGTAAGTTTCGGCAATGCGGGCACGGAAGCGGGCAGTGTCAAGCATAGTTCCTGTTCCAAAAATGTGGTCTGCAGGAATGCCAGATGTTTTTACAAACTGATATGTAAGAATATCAACAGGGTTTGCAACAATTACATAAAGAGCGTTAGGACAAACTCTGGTAATTTCAGGGATGATTGTCTTTGTGATATCTACGTTGATCTGGGCAAGGTCAAGACGAGACTGACCAGGCTTGCGTGCAACTCCTGAAGTTACAACTACAATATCAGACCCCTTAGCGTCTTCATAATCACCATCATGGATGGAAACCGGGCCAACAAAAGGAGTACCCTGGCGGATATCCATAGCTTCGCCCATTGCACGGTCCTTGGCAATATCAATCATAACGATTTCTGAAGCCAGCTGTTTGATTGTCAGTGCAAATGCAATTGTTGAACCAACCTGACCTGCACCAATAATAGTGATTTTGTTTGACATATTAATTCTCCTGTAAAAAGAGGCCTGTTTTGACCAGCGCCTTTCGGAAAGAGGAAGATTCGAACTCCCGGTAGCATTGCTGCTACGCATCCCTTCCAAGGATGTACCTTAAACCGCTCGGACATCTTTCCAAAAATTTAGTTCCCTATATTATAATGAATATATTTTGAAATATCCATAGTAAAATTGAGAAAAATAAAAACAAGAAATAAAAATCCGGGGTCCCTGAGGCTCTCGAAGGGCAAGAAGTTATTTGTATTTAACTTTAATAATACTAAAGATATTAAGTATTGATAAATTCAAAAAAATTAAATAAAATACAAAAAATCAAACTTTTTCGAGGTGCATTTTGAAACTGACAGGTTCGCAGATTGTAATTGAATGTCTTGTGGAGCAGGGAGTAGATACAGTTTTTGGATATCCCGGCGGGGCAATTTTAAATATATATGATGAACTTTATAAAAATCAAAACCGCATCACACATATTCTTACAGCCCACGAAGAGGGAGCCGCTCATGCAGCCGACGGATATGCTCGAGCAACAGGAAAGGTTGGTGTATGTATGGCAACCTCAGGCCCCGGTGCAACAAATCTTGTAACAGGAATTGCAACTGCCTATATGGATTCTGTTCCAATGGTTGCAATAACCTGTAATGTAGGCCGTGCACTTTTAGGAAAGGATTCTTTTCAGGAAATAAATATCACCGGTGTAACTGCGCCAATAACTAAACAGAACTTTATAGTAATGGATGTAGGGAAACTGGCTTCAACACTACGCAGAGCTTTTGCTATTGCAAGGACGGGTCGACCGGGGCCGGTTTTGATTGATATTCCAAAGGATATTACCGCGGCAGAAACAGATTTTGAAGCAATGAAAGTTGATGACCAGGCAATTCTTGCAAAAAGTGACAACAAAAGTAGACGTGTTATTAAGATTTCTGAACCTGCAGAAAGCGAACTTGAAGCTGCAGCCAGAATGATAAACACTTCAACCCGCCCGATTATCTATGCCGGGGGTGGAGTAAAAATCAGCGGAGCCGAAAAAGAACTGCTTGAACTTGCAGAAAAAGCCCGGATTCCTGTAAGCCAGAGTCTTATGGCCCGCGACTCTTTTCCTGCTGATAATCCTCTTTGTACCTGGATGCTTGGAATGCACGGAACAAAAGCCAGCAACATGGCCGTTACCCAAAGCGATTTAGTAATTGCAATCGGTGCCCGCTTTAGTGACAGAGTTTACGGAAAAACAGATAAGTTTGCAAACAAAGCAAAGATTTTGCATATTGATATTGATCCGTCGGAATTTGGAAAAAATATAACTGTTGATTTGAGCCTTGCAGGTGATGTAAAAAATGTTTTAACAAAGCTGCTTCCTAAGATAAAAGAAGGTGAACATAAGGAATGGCTTAATCAGATTGAAAAGTGGAAAAAAGAATATCCTTCCTGTTATGACAAAAATCCTGTTAATTCAATAAATCCAAAACATATCTGCGAATGCATCGCACGAGTTGCCGGCCCGGATACCTTTATTACAACCGAAGTAGGTCAGCATCAGATGTGGACAGCCCAGTTTTATCCCTTTAAAAAGCCAAGGACTTTTATTACAAGCGGGGGACTTGGAACCATGGGCTTTGGAACAGGCGCTGCAATAGGAGTTTTGTGTTCCGGCAAAAATAAGAGGGTAGTCCATATTGCAGGTGACGGCTCCTTTAGAATGAACTGCAACGAGCTTGCAACAATTTCTCATTATAAACTTCCGCTTGTAATTGTTGTAGAAAATAATAATGCCCTGGGCAATGTAAGAATGTGGCAACGTCTTTTTTACGGCAAACGATTCAGCCAGACCACCCTCGATTTTGGCCCCGACTGGTGCAGGCTAGCCAAAGCCTACGGCATTAAAGGCTACAAAGCCAAAAACATAAAAGAGTTTGAAAAGGTTTTCAAAAGAGCCTTTGAAAGCGGTAAAGCTGCTATTATCGATGCCAGAGTAGACAAAGACGAAATGGTCCTGCCAATGGTTCCTGGGGGCAATGCAATTTATGATATGATTATGGAATTGTCAAAGGATATGTTGGATTAAAATAATAACATCATATGTTTTCTTAAAAAAGAAAAGACAAGGAAGACTTCGCCGTAGATGGACCTAGGTGTTTCAACCAGCCCGTATAATAATTGTCAAATATATTAAGCTAGAACAGCAACTCTTTCTTTTACTATCTGCATCTGCTTATCATCATAATTAAACAATTCAGCTATATCTTCTTCAGATAGTTTGGTCTGTTTAAGCAGTTTTGTAGCAATTTCAAGGTCGTACTCAGCTATTACCTCTTTAAGGTATTCTTCCATGATTCTACTCATAAAACTATGCCAAAACAGTAATCTTTTCTTTAATTATCTGCAACTGCTTTTCAGTGAGTTTGAACATTTCAACAATTTCTTCTTCTGTCATTTTTCCACTTTCAAGAACTTTTGCTGCTAAATTCATTCTTTCTTCAATTTTTGCTTCTTTTCTTTCTTCCTTAGCGAAGTCTTCCATTATTCTGCACATATGCTTTACTCCCTGTTCACTTTCTTTGAGGTATCTGGTTCTTTCTGCCAGAAGTTTACTTTTCATATCATCGGCCTTTTTGCAATGAAAGTCATGCATCAGGTCGCCAATAGGATCATTTCCTTCGTATTTACCATTAACATAGATGATATGGCTTTCATCGTCAAATGGTATATTACATTCTTTTACAGTTCGTTCAACATGATAGAGCGGTAGTCCTTTGCCAAAGATGTCATTTTCTGTAATGAAAATAACATAGCTTTCTGGAAGATTTTTAGCATTTTCACCAGGAACTGTTATATCAGCATCCATCAAAGCTGAATTATAGCGGGCACGTTTTGCACCAGCTCCTTTATCAGCTCTCTGAATCTCAATGTCGTAAGGTTTTCCTTTATTGTCTTTTGCGTAAACATCAAGTCTAACAGAACGACCTTCAAGACTTTTTACGACTTTTTGTGCAACTGTATCAATAACTTTTAGCTTCTTGTTTTCAAGAATTGTCTGAAGTACATATTGAGTACAGTCCTTGTCATTTTCAAAAAAGCGTGTCATGAAGTCATCGTCCATCAGAGTAAACTCCTGAAGACGAGCGATCATTTTCTGCTTCTTTGTCAAATCCTTTTTTGCCATAGCTTATATTACCATGATTTACCCCTGTTCGCAAGTTATCTGATGCTTTCTAAAACTAGAGCGGATGAAGACAAAACGCGTTAAAAAAAGCCGCCAGGGTTTTTAGCGTTTTGCGCCGCTTGATTTATCAAGCGCGTAAAAACCCGTCGTCGCTCGCAAGTCTCGCTCCGAGCCATTAGTCGGATAATCCTAAAAAATTGTGCTTAGCACAATTTTTTTTAACGGATTTCCGATTTGGGCAGGGTTCGACTCCCTCTGAGGGCTTGGTTAAAAGAAAAACGCTTCCCTAATCAGGAAGCGCTGTAATTAGAGCGGATGAAGGGAGTCGAATCATACGAGCTATCCAACATCATGCAATTCCTTACAACTACAGACTACAATATATATGAAGATAAATCAAGTTTTTAGTCATTATTATTTGAGTTTTTACTGTCATTTTTACTGTCACTTTTTTTAATAAGAAAATACGAAGTAGTAGTTTTCCTCCGTTTCCTTCCTTTCCTTTAGAATTCCTCCATGAAGGAAAGGAACTTGTTTATGATATAGGGCTGCGCCCCTTGGCCTTTGGCCAATTCCCTGCGACTTCGCAGATGGGATCTGCGAAGTTATAAAATTATATACACTTGTTCACAGTTTCATTATAATTATAGATATGGGTGCAAAAGATATAACAGAAAAGAATCTCGAAGCTTTTAATGATGTATTTGCAGACATCGTTAATGTTCTTTTGTTCAAAGGAAAACATCTTATGAAAGAAAAAGATCTTGAGTCTGCAACTAAAGACAGCATGTTTAAGGCAGATGGAAAGATTCACGAACAGGAACGTGATGTTTCAAAATTCTGGAAAAATGGTGAAATAAGAATCTCAATTCTTGGATTCGAAAATCAGACAGTTCAAGATTATAACATGCCACTACGAGTAATAGGTTACGATGGCGCTTCTTACAAAATGCAGGTAAATGACAAAAACCTTAAGAAGAAATATCCGGTTGCAACTCTTGTACTCTATTTTGGAACAGAGAAAAAATGGACAGCTCCAAAGAATCTGCTAGGTTGCTTTAAAGTTCCAGATGAACTTAAACCATTTGTAAGTGATTATAAAATTAATGTGTTTAATATTGCCTGGCTTAGTAAAGAAACTGTTGATATGTTCCAGAGTGATTTTAAATTTGTTGCCCAATATTTTCGTGCAAAAAGATTGAACAAAAATTATATTCCGACTGAAGAAGAAATAAAACATGCTGATGAATTGTTCAAAATGTTTACAGCATTAACAGGTGACAAATTTTTCGAAATGGCTTATAATGAAGTTATCTCAAATAAGAAAGGAGGTATTACTATGTGCGATATTGTACAAGGTTTCGTTCAGGAAGGTCGTGATCAGGGAAAAGCTGAACTCGTTAGAAAAATGCTCGATGCTAAACTTGTAACCGAGCAGCAGATAGCAGACCTTCTTAAGATTTCTGTAAAAGAAGTCAAAAAAATTGCAGCTAAAGTACCTGTAGAAGCTTAAACTACAAGGTCTCAATTTATCAACAAGGCGTGGTATTTCCACGCCTTATTTTATTTCTGTGTCAATTTTTCGTACATCTTAAAAAGTTCTGCTATACATTTACTTTCTGATTTTATTATGTCTTGACTAAAACCATAGGCCTGGCAAACGGCTAAATCATTAGCGCGATGGGCTTGACGCAATTCTGGAGGCATTACTGTTTCATCATAAAGGTCTGCGAGAGAACTTTCTGGATATTTTGCACGGGCGTCTAATATAGTCTGAGCAGTTTGTTCTATCTTCTTTTTTTGTTCTTCTGATGGATTTGGCCAAGGGAAGTTGTTGTAGACGATTGTGTTAGAATATCGATAATCACTCTTTAAACGACCAGCAACAACACGCATCCATGCATTATGTACATTGGAAGTCAAAATGCCAAAATGATAAATTGAAGCATTTGGAAGAACCATATTTGCATCGGTACTAATTACATCCTTTGACATATATCCAATTGGAATATATCTTCTTTGTTCAGATGATACTCTAGGAATCAAAAGATAATCTGTTTCAGGCTGACGTAATTCCATAAAGCGCGTTGGATAATCTGCAAATTTTCTTGTTGCCTCTTTTGTACTTGCAAGTCTCATTTCTTTTACTTTCTGAATTCTTTCCATTATTAAAGGACATTTCTTTAAATCCGCTGGATTTGCTCCTAAAAGCCATAAACAATATCGTTTTTTATTATTTATGAATTCTTCTGAACCAACAAGTTGTTTAATATAAATTTTTGCTTGAGGTTCTTTCTTTATAAAATCTTCATAATCTGCTTCTTCAATAATAAGATTTCCGCCATCGACAGGTATACTACCTTTTACCATTTCTGGAACATCGCAAATTGCTTTCTTTGTATTTTCAATAAATATATTAGCTGCATCAATTAAATAACCATTTATATTCTTAGCTGTAATTCTCTGACTTTCATTTAGATAAATGACCTTTTCCTTCTTAGATTCACAAGAACTAAATCCTAAAATAACACAATGTACATGGGCTTTGATATTTGCCTCACTATCCCATCTGAAAGTTCTATAAGCAAAATCAAAATGAATGCCAAATTTTTCAAATAAAGGTTTCCAGATAGCAGCGACTTGTTCTCCTTGTGTAATTGAATTTGTTGAAACAAGAGCACATTTTATATTTGTATTTTGAATCAATTCAGAAGCTTTATAATACCATCCTGCAACATAATCGATATTTTTTCCGAAACCTTTCATTAAGTTTTCTAAATCTTCTTTCTGCTCTTTAGATTGATAGGCATACCCAACAAATGGAGGATTTCCCATTATATATGATAATTCAGATTTAGGAACAACACTTTCCCAATCAACTTGCAGAGCATTTCCTTCAATAATGTTTGTATAATTATCCAGCGGCAAAAATGAACTTGCAGAATTGGTGATGGAATTAGTTTCCTGAAGCATCTGACATTCTGCAATCCATAGAGCTGTCTTAGCAACAACACAGGCAAAGTCATTTATTTCTATTCCGTAGAATTGCTGTATGTGTACTCGGACAAAATCATAACCGAATAATTCTGTAAGAGTTCCTTGTGCCTCGTTACCACCAATCATAAGCTGGAGACATTTGTTTTCAAGACGACGAAGGCTCAAATATGTTTCTGTCAAAAAGTTTCCGCTTCCACAGGCAGGGTCTAAGAACTTCAAGCTTCCAAGTTTTGTCTGGAATCTTAGAAGCTTATCATTTCTTGTAGCGATAGTTTTTATATTTCTGATTTCTTCATATTCTGCATTAAGGTCATCCATAAAAAGAGGATCTATTACTTTGTGAATATTTTCGATAGAAGTATAATGCATTCCACCGGCACGACGAGTTTCAGGGTTAAGCGTGGATTCAAATACAGCACCAAAAATTGTTGGAGAAATATCTGACCAGTTAAAATCTGCACTAGCTTTATTTACAAGTAAATCCTTTAATTCATCTGTAAAGTTTGGTATGAGTAAATCTTCTTCGGTAAAAAGACCACCGTTTACATAAGGAAAAGCTGCAAGTTCTTCTTCCAGGAATGGGTCTCTTTCTTCTGGCTTTTGATCAAGAACCTTAAACAGATTTAATATAGCGGCACGCAAATCTTTTGCTTCAAAGCGTTTAAGATAATCTCCAAACATAGATTTGTGTCCAAAGATTCCTGCATCTTCTGCATAAAAACAGAATACAAGACGTACACAAAGCATATTTAGACTTTTAAGACAGGTTTTTATATCAATATTTTTTGCAAGCTTATATTGTTCAAGAAGATGGTCATAAATTAAACCAACAATATCACCGGCCTTGATGGAAAGCTCCATTTCTTTTTTCAAATGAATGCTTCCTGTATCTGTAATAAATGAAAGGCGATTGTATTCTTTTTCAAGATTTTCAAGGAGGATTTCTTCAGGCTCTCCATTTGGATTTTCCATGTCATAAACTAAAAATGATTTAAAATTACATGTAACAACCCAGCGTGGATGTTTTGAAACAGGAAGTTCTGTGATATAACGCTTTGCCTGTTGAAAAGGATTTAAAAAAGTTCCATCAGACTGCTTAATTGGTGCACGTAAATCTTTATCTATACTTTTTTGTTCAATGAGAACTTTTGTTTGTGCAATGTATCCGTCAATAAATGAAGTATGATCTAGTTTTACTTGATCTTCAAAACTTATAAAATTAGCAAAGTCCTGAACTCCATAGACATTACATAAAAGGTCTAGCCAGTATTTTTGACTTTCTCCTTTTTCATAACCTTTTCCTGTCCAGGTTTCTAAAAATTTTTTGGCGGCTTTTCTCTGGTCTGCTTCTGTCATTAATCTTTAATCCTTTTAAGATTATTATAACCAACAAGTTTTATGTTTGCAATGTTGAAAAAATTTGTTGATTATATAATTTATGGTGTTATACTTTTACAAGGTACTATCAAATGAATAATTGTACAAAAGAAAGGCTTGATAAAAATTCTCTTAATTTGATTTTGCCTAAAGATTCAGAAATGGATACAGTAGGATTAAAAGCTTTAAGAGAAATGCAAAGAATTTCTGCCTTAAATGGAAACTTTAATATGACTCTTGATGAAATAAATGCAGAAATAAAAGCTGCAAGAGAAGTTCGATAAATCAATATCATTTAAACAAAAAAAAAGAACTTTCGTCAACGCAGGCTCGCAAATGAAAGCCTAATAAAAAAAGGCTCGGTAACTTTACGCAGCTGACAAAACTGCGGGAAACCAAGCCTTAAAATCTTCCGATTCCACCACTCGCAAAGGAGCTTCTAATGAACACGTTCACGGAAGCAAAAAATAAAATCAAGCCCTGATTGCCCAACAGCGAATGAATGTCGCTGACGTGAACAGTCAGGTCGTACAGAGTCCCCTGTACGAACACTGCTTGAAAGTTGGGCAGGATACAACACGTGCCATCTCTACGCCCAATGGATTTATAATACTACAATAATTATCTTTTGTCATTAAAGTATTGCTTTAATTTTCAACCGACACGTGTCGGTTATAAAATAAGTCCTCTTCTTGAAAAATAAACTTGACAAATCAAATATCTGCGCCTATATTTAAAATAGAAATAATTAAAAGTCTTTTCGCTGTAGAAAAAGCTTTAGTTTATTATTTATATCTACAGGAAAAGAGATTGCTCTATATATTACGAAGCAAAATTATTTGGAAAAGCTAAGGTAATTCTGCCGTAAGACCCGAAGGTACTTTTGTATACAAGGAGGACTTATGACAAAGGCAGAATTAACGGCTAAAACATCTATTCACAATTACGAAGCAAAATTATTCGGAAAAGCTAGTGTAATTCTGCCGTAAGACTCAAAGGGTATTTTATACGCAAGGAGGACTTATGACAAAAGCAGAATTAAAAGCTAAAAACCCTAAAATCAACTTTATCAAAACAAAATGGCTTGTCGAAAAGCCTGATCCTGAACTTCTGAAGGAAGCTTTCATTCCAGATGAAGATATGCAGGAATTTCCAAAAATCGAAACAGGAACAAGAATCTATCCGCTTTCAATTACGGCATATCCTTCTGTATTAAAAAGAATGACAGCTATGGAAGCTGGTGCATGGGCTATAGAAAAATGCCACCAGCAGGGCTGGGATCTAACTCTTGACAACTTTCAATGTTGTCTTGCAAATCTTGAAATGGATTTTTAATTATTCAGGAGAATTACTATGAAAAAAATTAAACTTATTTTATTTTTGATGTTGGCTGCAGCTCTTTTTGGTTGCAAGAATTCTGCAGGTAATAATGATGATAATACTGCAAACCAGAATAACTTTGAAGCTGGCTGGTATAAATACACAATCTCTGCAAGCGGAACTACAAAACAATACTTTTTGTGTTATGACGCAAACAAAGTTCTTACAAGAGTTGGAAGCGAAGAATCAGAGTACACAGGAACTGTTTTTGAAACCTACAAAAACAACGAAGGCTTTTCTTATGATACATTAAGTAAATCTCAAGACAGTTATGCAACCTTCAAGAAGATTTCTGATAGTGAATTGCCGGAATGGGCGAAAAAAACTTCACAAGAATCACAAGACGATTTTTCACCAAATCCAGAAAAGCTTTTAGAACTAAGCAATTTTCTGTCTGCATTTTACAAAGGAACCTGTACATACGAAACTATAACAGAACCAGAAAGAGATAAAATTGAGTTTTTAAACGTTTCAAATGTAATTAGTAAAGATGAATTTGATAATTCATATATTACCTGTACGGTGAAATGTACAAACAACAGCGATTATGTAAAAGAAGATATATATAATAACCAAAACCTTACAAACAAAACAATTCGTATTTATTATTGTTATAACTTTGAACATCAGTTTAGAACCAATTTTGACAATATTGCATCGTACAGTGATACTTCTAATTATCCTTATGAAATATCAATTAGTAATGATACAACGTTAAATGTTACATGGTGGTATGCCGGAAATCAAGGCCGTTCAATTTATTATATAAAAGATTAATTGGAATATTTTTTAAATTGTTTTTCGGAGAGAGTTTTATACACACAGGAGGACAGATATGACAGAAGAAGAAATCAAAATCAAAAAAGAAGAGTTTAAGAAAAACGAGCTTTATCAGCAATCAACTTCACCTTACAAGGATTTTCAATTTGAACAATTTTGTGGTAATGGAGAAGTTTTGGAAGGCCAACATTCTCGCACTGAAATTATCAATGGCAAAGAAGTTCTTGTAATCTTTAATTTCAAAAATGGACTCATTCATTCAGAAGATGATCAGCCTGCGATAGAATATCCAATGCATTGGGAATACTGGAACAACGGTTTAATTACAAAAGTCGTAGATGACGGCGGCGCCACAAAAGAATATTGGGAAAATGGAGTTCCTGTAAAGATTGAAAAAAATTGCGATGATGAAAATTAAAGTAATGCTTTAATTACAAATTGGTTGTCGTATGGCATAATTTTTTAGGGATAAAAGAATGAGTGTAGGAATTATGTTTTTTGCAGATCATGATTTACCAATGTCTTCAGCAGATGATTTTATAAAAGAATTTACTCAGAGAAGTCATAGTAATATTGTGCTGACTGATAATTTCGGGATTGTTCCTGATTATACAAAGGTACAAATCTCTGCTAACACGAAGAATACTTGGTATTTTTCTTACTGTAGTACAGATGGTGACTTTGATAAAGTTTTTTCACAAACTTACAGAGACATCGGGATGTTCTATTCAAATGGTGAAATTGAAATGCAATTTGAACTATTTGAAAAAACTGTTGAAGTGAAAGAAATCAATATAAAAGGAATTGATGGACTAAAAAATGATTACCAATGGAACTCTATGCGAGACTTTCTACTAACTGATACTGCATATGGAAGATCATGGCTGAATTCTCTTTTGGAAGCTGGAAGAAAATATTTAATTCCACTTCTTCATTCCAAACAGATTCTACTTACAAAAGATAGTTACAGTCTGGTACATGAAAATCTCTATGGTGAATGGTTAGCAGACAGAGGTATGAGCATAAAAGAAGCATTATCAATGACTTTGTGCACAGTAATCAGAAATAAAGATTGCTTTAAGTTTTCAAAAGATATTGATATTGACAATGTATTTGCAGATCCATTTTTTTTGTTTGATTTTTAGTTTTGGAAGGAGAAATCTATCAAAGAATCACAAATTGAGAAGTACACTTTTGCAAAAGAACAGTATCTGCAGATAATTAATTCACTGAAAGATTCAGTTGAAAAAGATAAGTTGGAACGGCATCAAAAGAAAGAGAATGAATATGGAAAGTGAGAATTATGTCTATAACTAAAATCAAAATGGAACCAGATGCTCTAAATCTTTTCTGGGATGAAGAAGATACAGCCATCGGAGATTCAGAATCTATATCGGTTAATGACCATTATGAAGTAAACCTAAATATTAAGGGCTTACAAGAATGGTTATGGGAATATGAAAATCAATGCTTGATTCCATGTGAATCCGGAGAAATATCTTTGGAAGAATTGAACAAAACTTTTGATTGGAAATCTTTTCATAACCGTGGACTTGCTTTTGCAGCGCAGGTAAAGAAACTTCTTCCGCTAAATACTGAACTGATTTACTGCAGCCCGTTCGAAGACAGGTCTGGAATTATTGGTAGCGATGGGATCTTAATAAAATAATTAGAGGATAACAAAGATGAAGTTATTTATTTGTGGAAGCAGAACAATAACTGATAAAGAATGGATTTATTCAAAGATTGAAGAATGTATTGCTGAAAATCAGTTTACTGATATAACAATTCTTGAAGGAGATACAAACATGGTTGATTGGAGTGCAAGAGGATATGCAACTATTCATAACATTCCTATAATTGAATATTCCTCTAATGAAAAACATCACCAGCGCCACGAAGCAATGGCCAACGATTGTGATTTTATGCTTGTCTTATGGAATGGAGAATACACTGATAGTGTTTACGACATCATGTTGGCAGAGAAATATCAAAAGCCATATAAGTGTTACATTTACGCATGTACTAAAAGATTTGCAATAGCAACTGACAATGTTCTTACGAACAATAAGGAATTATTCTCTGTTTCTGAAAATTTCCAAGAGATTTTTTTATTATTTAAGAAGCATATTTATAAGGCACTAATGAAAGATTCGTATATAAAACCTGAATGGATAGAAGGTCACGATAGCGGTTCATGCTTTTGGATTATGCCTGTAAAACAAGGAAAAGATTCTTCTGAAGGTTATTGGGGGTGCTACTGTTGCTGCACTGAGGAAATATCAATTGACGAAGATATCATTTTTTATTATTTATATTATCCCTTTTTGAAACCTTATTTTGATACTACTATAAAATACACTTGTAGAGACTCTAATCCTCCAGAATTTGATTGGTATGGATATAATCTATATACATATGATGTAGTCAGAAAAATGGCAATTAAAATGAAGCAATTTTCAGAAGATAATTTCTTTGGAGAAACGGTTTCAGATTTTTTCAGGACTCTATCAGATCGCCTTCTTTTAATGATAGAACGAAATCCTGATTGGGATTTTATAACTTTTGAAGGACCATAAATTTATACAACTATTGATTTTATACTTTTTAATTAAATAGGGTCAAAATAATTATAAAGGAGATTTCTATGAGCAGAAGTTATTATTTAAAAACAGACTATTATGTTGATTTCATTGGAATGCAGGAAGATCTTGAAATGCTGCATGATGAGTATATTACCACGTTCAAAGAACTTGAACCTTCAGCTGGAGAAAAGAATGTGGCTTGTTTTTATATAGAGGGAGAATCTTCTCGTGGTGTTCGTATAATCAATAAAAAAGGTTGTATTGTCATAAAAATGGATTCACTCTGTAATTATATGGATTATGCACTTGCAAGACAAATTCTGACAATAGAAAGGGATTTTCTAAAGACGCAAATTACTGATGAAAACGATACAGTAATTGTACTCGAAGAGTATTTTTCAGATGATAATATTCAGAGATTGCTGGAAGATGATAGTAGCACAAGATTTGGGATGGAAAAATAAATGCCGATGAAATTATAATAAAATATTCGGAGATAAGTAAAGATGAATTTATTTATTTGTGGAAGCCGGACAATTGAGGATAAAAAGTGGATTTTCTCAAAAATTGAAGAATGTATTGCTGAAAATCATTTTACGAATATAACTGTTTTTAATGACAATTTAAAAGGTGTTGATGCAATTGCTAGAGAATGGGCAGAATCTCACAATGTGTATATAAAAGATTTTCCACCTCCTGCTCCTGATTCTACACACAGTTTATTTTACAAAAGAAATGACCGAATGGTTCAAGAATGTGATTTTATGCTGAATATATGGGATGGAATATCTTCAGAAAGTTTTAACGATATTATAACTGCTGAGAAAAATCAAAAACCATATAAGCTTTGTTTGTATACTGAGAATCAAGCTTATGCAGATGCTGTTAATTCCACTCTGCAGAATCATAAGAATCTTCTATTCTCACCTTTGAATGCACGCGCCATAAAAAACAAATTCCAGAGTATAGTAAATCAAACTTTAGCAAAGCAAATCATAGAAAAAACATCTTCAGGAACTAATATAGAACCATGGTGGGAAGAAGGTCATAACCCGGGTTCATATTTCTGGGTATTTCCTGTACGACAAACTCAAGATAAGACTCCTGATAATTGGGGTGGTTGCAAATGTTATATTGAAGATCAAATCTCAATAGAGGAAGGAGTTGTAGAAGATTATTTATATAATCAGTTTCTTAAGCCATATTTTGACAACACTATTGAATACTCTTGTCGTGTAAGGACATATGATAAAGAAGAAATCTCATTTGACTGGTATGATTATAATCTTTACACCTATGAAACTATAAGAAAAATGGCAGCTGAAATGAAATTATATTCTAACCAAAATTCATTAACAAAAAAAGAATCTGATTTTTACAGTTCACTGGCTGACCGTCTTCTTTTAATGATGGAACGGAATCCTGATTGGGATTTTATTACTTTTGAAGGACCATAAATATAAAGAACTAGTCATCAGGTACTTGGATGAAGAATGAAATAGTTATTCTACGGAGGATTACATGGCAACTTTAATGGGAAAAGATGCTTTACTAGAATTGGTAAATGGCGCTATCGCAAAAATTTCAACATTAAAAATCGATGATACTTTAACTCGTCAGGCTTTATATGGCTTAAATGCTGCATTACTAGAAAACCCACCAGAGATATTTGATTTTGAAGGAACAGTAAAAGCTGTAAAAAACATGATGGAACAGTATGAATGAAGATTATTTTCATATTGAAACTTTATAAATCTAGAAGGAAAAAGAAATGAAAAGTTTTAGATCATATCAGAAACAAAGAATCTTACTATCAGATGGCTCACTGGCAAATGGGAAGTATTCTATCGAAGGTGATATTACAATCAGAGTAAAAAATGGATTTCTTAATGACGAGATATCCGAAGATGGACATTTAATACCCGCTATCATGACCGATGATTCAACTCATGTTGAACACTGGAAAGATGGTGTTTTACATTGCGAAATTGAACCAGCGATTATTGATAATTTAGATAATTATGAAGAATGGTGGCTAAATGGAAAGTTTGTAAACAGAACTTGTCCGACCTCTTTCGTTGATGAAAAGGAGCTTATTATTCAATTTAAAACTTATCTACCCAGGATAGAATACACTTTATGTTGGAAAGATTCACAAACCAATAGAATTACAGGTTTTACCGAGGAATAAATATGGCAACCTTGATGGAAAAAGATGTTTTGCTGGAAATGACGACAGGTGCAATGGCTATTCTTTCAAAACAAAGTCCTTCTCAGGAACTGAATCAAGAGAAAAAGTATTTGTATAACTATTATGATGCTTTGATAAGTAATCCCCCTGAAATTTTTGATTTTAAAAATATGGCTGTTAAAATTCAGGAAATATATAATAAGTATGACTGATAATGAAACTTTAGTGTTATCACACGAATATTCAAGATATAGAGGATTTTATGAGAAGAGAAATTTTTTATGATGAACACAATGAAGTGTATCGTACAACAGTAGGCTTTGGAATAATTGATGATGGTGTTTATGTTGATGATTTTCGCCATCGACTCAAAATATGCAAGGAAAAAAAATATCGTGAATTTGACTTAATAAACTTCTGCCGGGATTTTAAGAAAAGCTTTGGTTTTGCACCGAATATTATTAGAGCAAATGAAACAGGTATCAAGTCTATTTCAGAAAAAAAATACAATGAATCTGAAAAGACTTTTGAAATAGCCGAATTCAAGATGAAAGTAGAAATACTTGATCCTGAAGTCCGAGATGATTTTTTGGAAATTGCATATAAATGAAAATCTTAGTCATTCCAGACATTCACGGTTCTCATGAATGGAAAGTTGTAAAAACGCTTTCAGTAGAAGAATATGATTATGCAGTTTTTCTAGGAGATTATTTTGATTCCTGGGAAAACGAATGGCCGGATCAGGGTGAAAACTTTAAGGCGATTTGTGATTTCGTTCGAGAAGATTCCGAACACCGTAAGCTTCTTTTAGGAAATCATGACTGGAGTTATCTTAGCAGAACCCCTCATGGTGCTGGAGTATCCGGTCATCAGAGCAAACATGTTGAGGAAATTAGAAATCTACTTACAAAAAATCGTGATATTATCGATATTGCTTTTGAATGTGAAGCAAATTGTCTTGGAGGTAAGATAGTTTTTTCTCATGCTGGATTCTCACGTACCTGGGTAAAGTTTTTTTGTAATCTTTTTGATATTCTAGAAAATGACTGGTCAATTTCCTTTTTGAACGAGCAGTGGCACAATCTTGTATTAAATCCTATGTCTGTAGAATTTAATTATAATTTTGAAGAACTCTTAGATTGGTATGGATTATTAAGTGGTTCAGGAAATGAGATTACTCAGGGGCCCCTCTGGATTCGTCCGGAAGCATTATTGAAAGATGCATTTTATGAAACACAGATTGTTGGTCATACAGAACTTTGTCTCAATGATTTTTTAGTTTTTAAAGAAAAGGATGTTTCCTTAAATCGCACAAATACTGTTATTATTGCAGATTCTAATAATCATACTGTTTTTGGTTATATCAACACAGAGAATCTTCCAGATAAAAAAAGAGGTTGGAAACCTCAGCACATCTAATAATGACACGCTAACTCGTTCACAACCTCTTAATTCAAAGATTATATTAGATTCTTCAAATAATCAATACCTGGACATTTTAATAACATGAGGTTGCCATTCCTGTTGATTTTCAGTAAATGCAAAGCGCCTTTCGCTTAAAGAAAAAATTGGTGTTTTTTGATTGACAATATCTTCTTTTTGAATTACATTTAAAGTGCCTTGAGTAGTCAACCGTGAGGGTAATGGTAACCCTCGTTCGCTTGTCCATTCAAGGCTTTTTTGTTTATTCTGATAAAGAAGATTTCCTAATTTTATTTGTTCGATAAACTATTTATTTTCATCTTTTACATAATCAGAAGTAATATTATTGTTGTATCACCTTCCGAAAACGGAAGGTCGTTTAGTAAAACTCATCTGCTTTTATTGGTGATGCAGCTGTTCTTATTTCTTGTAAATACTTATCAAGTTTTTCTAATACTTATCAAGTTTTTCTAAAGCTACTTGACTATTTTCTTATTATCGTTGTAAAAGTGCAACTTTGCACTCTTATTCGAGCGAAGCGAGTAGTATTGGAGATTGTCTTCGTCAATCTCAGTGTACGCCACACTGACACCGACAAAAGTGCAAGCCTTTTATCAGTGTCGTTTAGGCGCTCTTCGCTACGCTTAGACCCTCACGATGTTCGGGCAGAAAACTACGTTTTCTGGACTTTCCTCAGGGGCATTTCGATTGCCCCTCAAACAAGATATGCAACATTGCACTGTCAGTCACGCCCCAAAAGGCGGACAAAATGACAGTGCTGCTGTTTACATATCTTGTTTTCACCCCTCGATTGTCTAATAACTAAAATATGTTTTTATACTTTCTTGACAAAAGTATAAATGTGGTTTAGTCTATAAACATGGATTAGTTATTAGACTATATCGTTTTATGGAGGTCGCATATGGAAAATCAGGATATGCTTTTTAATGAAAACGATTTTGATATTTGTATAACAAAAGCAAAGTATCTTTCAAATAATCTTACAGACTGTGAGGAAGTATTTGCAGGCTTTGATGAAATTCGTGTAGTTACTTATTCCTATGGTTTGAAATTTGTTGAACAGATTATTAAGAAATTCTCATATGCAGAAGTAATTGTTGGTAATGATAAGCTTATAGAGAAAAATCTTGCTGAAATAATGGTTAATCAAAAATGGAATTTTGATTTTGCTAAAATTATTTATAATCAAACTTATATTTTGGATTATATTAAAGATCATAGTTATTTACTTTCTCGTGTACATGACAGCACATTTCATGTTTATGTTCCAGAAGATTTAATTTCTCATCAAAAGATATATTTATTAAAATCTAACAATGGAAAATATAGAACTATTGTAGGTTCTGCAAATTTTAGTTACTCAGCCTGGAAAAATGAAAATCTTGAAGATTTTATTTGCTTTGATGATAAAGAAGCTTATGATTATTTTCTTGAAAAATACGAGACACTAAAAGAAATGTCTACTGATGAAATATCAATAAATGCCTTAGAGGCCAAAACAGATGAAGAGGCAATAGAAGAACTTCCCGTATTTAAGAAGATACAAACTCAAGATTCTATTGTTATAAAGAATGATGCTCTAATTGAAAGTGATACTGTATTAAAAACAAATAATTTAAGTGATCAAATTTTTGATGCATTAAAAAGTGTCAAACTTACTACAGACAAGCAAGGTAATGCTTTAGTTGAAACAAAAGATGTAAAAGTAATTTTCAATGAATTAAAACAGGTAAAAGAAAAACGAAAAGAACAAGATGCTTCATATCCTCAACTTACTATTGATTACGAAAATAGAAGCATAAGTTATAGAAATAGACAATTCAATTTAAATCCATCCAAAGAAGATATTACTCAGAATATTAATGATATATTAGACTACTTTTCTAGTTTTGATTCGTGTATTGAAGATGGTGAGAATAGTGCTGCAGAATTACAAGGCCTAAAAAGAATCTATTGGAAAATATTGAACTATATGTTTTTGTCTCCTTTTCTTGCTTATTTTAGATATCTTGCACATAAATATGATTTTGATGAAACTATTTATCCAATTTATTTAATCATCACAGGTGATTCTGGTATTGGAAAAACAAGTTTTGTGCAATCAGTACAAAAACTCATGCTTAATGTTGTTCCACAAAAATTCTTTGCAAGAAATTTAAAGAAGGATCAATTTGATGGTTTTAAAGTTTATGCAAAAGGATTACCTCTTCTTATTGATGAAATGGACAATGACAGATGGGGAAAGTTAAAAAATACTGTAAAAGCTGATGATTTTCTTTTTGAAAAATCATATTTGAATCATCCATGTTTTATCATGCCTTCAAATAATATTACTTATCTTGAATCAGAAATACAGCGTAGATGTATTTACTTTAAGACCGATGTTAGACTTGATGAAACAAAGACAGCTTATAAAAATCGAGAAATAAAACATTTTCAAAAGGAATTTTCTAACGCTTTATATTGTGAATATGCTAGACGAATGTTTGATCTTTTACAGAAATTGCTCGAAGAAATGAAAATAAAAGATGCAACAGAACATTGGATCCCGGATATTTATCAAGGTTCATGTGAAATTCTTCATACAATTTTCAAAGAATCTAATATTGATATACCTGAAGAATTTGATAAATTCGATTTTAATGATTATAAAGGTAATTCAGAAAAACTTGAGAATGCCCGACGAATACTGCTTGAAACATATAGAGCTAATTCTGAGATATTTGAGATTCCTAAGGGTGGACATAATATTCTTCAAATTGATTTCACCAGCTATAGTAATGATTTAAGAAATAAAAAGAACATTAATATTTTAGCCCGAGATTTGCCTAGATATTTTAATTGCAAACAATATGGTATGAAATTGGAAATGAATTTAACAGAATTCACAAAACTTACAGGAATTAAAATTAAAAAAGGAATATTTTGGTAAATGAATAATATATTTTATTTTTACAAAAAAACATCGGAAGATGTAGAAAACATAAAAAAGTTCTTGTATAAAACAAATGTTAGAGCTAAAGAATATAGATTCTATTTAGACACAAATCGTGATTTCATAAATTATGAGAATATGAAAGATTTAATGCTTAAAGAGAAAGGTATTCTAATTATAAACTCTCTTCATTCTATTGCATATAATAAAGAATCTGTGATTAAAGAACTGAACTGGTTCTATTCAAATAAGATTGAAATTATAATTGCAGAAATGCCATCTACCTGGAATTTTGATAATCTGAATTTGAATTTAAAATGTGTTGAAGCAATGATTGATATATTTAATCTTCTACAATCGTATTCTAATTTTGAATTTCAAAATCCTGATTTTACTGAAGGTGGACGTAAAAAAATAAGATTCCCAGAAAACTGGGAATCTTTATACGAACTTTATGAAGCAAAGAAAATTACTGCAAATGAGTTTCAACAACAAGTTGGTTTAAAACGAGCAACTTTTTTTAATCTTCTTTCTGAATATAAACAACTTAATAAACTCAATGTTGATACCTTTGAAGCTTTTTCTAATTCGATTGAACAGATAGTTACCTGCTAATATTTCGGTTTTGTTTTTTAGCTAGTTCAATTTGTCGTTCGTGAGATAATAATTTAGCTTTTGTAAAATATCGTTCATAGAATTGAAGACCTTCATTATTAGCAACTTCAGCAAAAGTTCTCTTTCCTTTCTTTTTTGTTTCATTAATCGCATTTAGAATATCGTCTATTGGCGTATCAATAAGCATTTCCTTATAATCTTCTGCACCGTATGAATAATCGCAATAGTATTTATTATTCTTTTCGTAGAAATGCTTTTTCCCATAAAGTTTTTCTTTAAGTCCAGAAATCATTGTTTCATAACTTTTCTTGATATTAGTAATAAAACCTGATATTCCGTTAATAATTGTAGTTCTTAATTTTTCAAAAGAACTTTTATTTGGTTCTTTCTGGAATCTTTCAAATTCATTTTGAGCCCATTTTATTGACTCACCATTGTTTTTGAATTCCATTTCCCATTTTTTAACTTCAATAAGCATCGGAGAAGCTACTTTAATCTGATTCTGAAGGTTTTGCTCTTCGTGAGATATTTCAGCAAGTTTTTTATTTGCCTCATGTTCTTTTTGTTTTACTTTAGCATCCCTGACTTTAAGTTCCTCATCATATTCTTGTAATTCCTTTCTTTTTTGTTTAAGCTCTTGATTCTGCTTAAAGATTTCTCTTTTTTCTTCAAGAAGTTCTTTTTCTCTTTCAAGATAAGGAGCTTCGCCTTGCTGTATTTTTTTCTCTCGTTCTCTTTGATTTTCTGATTGTTTTTCAAGATATGCTTTCTGTCTTTCAAGAGATTTTTCTTTTAGATTAAGAGCCGTTTCTTTTTCTGCATTTTCCAATTTCTGCTTTTTTACATAATTCTGTTCAAATTGTAAATCTGCAGTAAGTTTATTCAGATTTTCTTCTCGCTTTTGTTGTTCTTCTTCCTTCTTCTTCAATTCCAATTCTTTATCTTCGATATTTTGAATCTGATAATCAAAATCATCTATACGATTTTGCAATTGTAATTCCCGAGCTTGAAGAACGGCTTCACGAGCTGCCAGTTCCTTTTCTAAAGCCATGTTATCCTGTTCTTTTTTATAAATACTTTTTTCTTTATGCTTATGAGAGTATCCTTTGGTTCTGTTAATCTTTACTCCCATTTCTTCTGCGAAATCCATTAAATCTTTTCTTACAGCTTCCTCAAATTGTTGCTGTGCAGTATTTCTACCTTTTTGGGTAAAGAACCCCATTTCATTACATGCAGCAGACATTGAAGTTTGTAATTCCATTCCTTTTTCAAGAGATTTCCCATATCTTTTAATCATACCTTTACGCCAGTCTTTCTTTTTCCATTCTTTTTCATCCCATATAATTCCTTTTCTTTCTGATTCTTTCTTTTTAATTTCTTTACATTTCTCTCTATATTTTTTTTCTTCTTCAGCTTCTTCTGGTGTAAGTGCATGTGCCACAAAGACACCGACTACGTGAAAGTGCAATGGCGACTCCATTCTGTTATTTTTTCTATCAAAACTATATTCATCATTATGCATAGTTATATTTATTGGAATGAAATTAGGAAATTTTTTTGGCAAAATTTTTGTGATGTATGTTCTCAGTATTTTTTCTGCTTTTTTATCAGGACAATGAGATTCACGATTTCCAATATAGAACTGAAATTCATAACAAGTTTTTCGCTCTGATGTTGCTTTTGGATTTTTATGTTTTCCGGTTCGCTCGTCATCAAGAATTTTCTGATAATAGTCAGTAATTCGTCTGTCAGCTCGTTTTTGCTTTTTATTATATTTTTCGATTGCTTCACCAAATATTTTATTAAATGCTTCTCGTTCATCACCCATATTCAGAAGAACTTTATGTTCTCTTTCTGGATCAATATGTTTTTGAGTCTCAACATATTCTGGTAATCTCATATTATGACCTAATGAATAAATAGGTCTACAAAGAGCGGTAACACGCCATCCTTCAAATGTATCTTCCATGATTTTTCTCCTATAATTAGAAACGGTGGACTTTCTAAGGGTCCACCGTTTCTTGAAATTAAATAGCTTTAAGAAGAGCTATCTCTTCTTCCGTAAAACAACTATCTTCGGTCGCTTCGAAACAACTTGTCTTCAAGATTTCTTCATCGTTTTTGCCTTTAGACTTTTGAAATAATGCATACTTTGCACCCAGTAACAGAATCTGTTTGTTTGAAAGAGTTGTTGAAAGAGACAATTCCTTCTGTTTCAATTCCAGTTCCTTGTTCTGTAATTTACGATGTTTTTTTTGAATTGCAGCTTCTGTTTGTTGATGAACAGACTGTTCAATTTCTTCGTCAGTAGGTTCTTCAAACAGATTTGCAGCTTCTTTTTCCTGTTTTTGTTTTGCAAGGAGTTGTTCATCTGCTTTCTGTTTTTCAATTTCAGAAATTTCTTGTTGTTTGATTTCGTTATAAATTTTATTTATAGAGGTTTTACCATTTCGAATATCCTGTAACTGCTGTGGAGTAGACTTTCTTGACACCTCATCAATTTTGAAGAAAGAACGGCGTGATATTTTTAGCATTTCACTTTTTTCTTCTGTTGTGATCTTTTGGCCGTTGTTTTCTTGTTGTTGAAGAATTTCAAACTGCTTGAACAATTCAGAATCTTCAATGTTGCGTCGATTGAACTGTTCCTTCATTGAAAAGAGAAGAGCTTCATTAATCGACTTAAATTCATGAACTTGAGCCCATATAAATTGAATTCCCAGTTCTTTTGCTGCGGTAAATCTAGTGTGTCCATCACAAAGCACACAATGACCTTCCCACCAGAAGATATGGATTGGTTTAGCTTTTGAGAAGCCATTTATTTGCATATCTTCTTTGATTCTGTTCTTTACTGCGGAATCCATATGAAATGCCTTTTCAAGTTCAGGTATAGTTGTTATTTCGTTAAGACGGATTCTGATAATTTTTCCATCTTTAATAAACAATTTTTGTATTTTTGCCATATTTTCCTCCTAGGCATTAGTTAATTTATTTATTGTGTTTGATTCATCAGAAACGTTTTAGAATTATTAAAAAATATCTTCTAATTCAGTATCCGAACTTTCGATTTCCTCATCCTCCCATTCAGGTAATAACCAATAACCGTGCTTTTGGGATGATTTTTTCACAAAATAATACTCTTGCATTTTAGCTAGTAAGTTTCCTACAACCTTATTATCTTTTCCGAGAACTTCTGCAATTTCACTTGGTTTACATGGTTTCCCAAGTGATTTCATTGCATTTATAATTGCTAATCTTTCTGGTGTCATATTAGGATTTGCATTTTGATTTTCTCCTAAAGATTTCCAAGTGAGAGTTTCATAATCAAAAAAGATTTCTTCTTCACGTTCCGGAAAATCTCTTCCTGTAAGAGAAAGAATTCCTCGATTCTGATTTCTTGGACGCTTGAGAATAAGAATTGTATCTGCAGAACCCATTATTGCAGACGTACCATTAATCTCATTATAAACATCTTCTTGAGAAGGCCTTTTTCTTAAATGGGTAATAACAGTAATACAAATACCATGTTTATCTGCACAATCTTTTATTAATCCCATAAAATTATATTCACCCTGGTACGACACTTGAGTTCCTTGTTCTTTACAAAGCTTACCTTTGGTATCTATGACAACAAGAATTATCTTAGGATTCTCTGTCAAATAACTATCCAGATCTGAAATTGCTTTTTCATCTTTGCTCCAATCAAACGCCATTTTGAAGTTAGAATTTTCAACAGGAAGTTTCTGCTTCAATAATCTTTCTTTTATTCGAGAGGCAGAATCTTCTAAAGCTAAATACAAAACTTCTCCATGAGTCTCAATTTCATGACCTAGAAAACAATCACAATTTCCTGCAACAGAATTAAGTAATTGAGTTGTAAAAAGACTTTTTCCAGCTTTAGAAGGTCCCGCAATAATAGCAAGGCCTGTACTTGGAAGAATGTCTTTTACAATAAATCTTGTTGGTGGGTAATCGGTATTCATGATTATTTTTGCGTCTGTAATAAAGTTTTTGATATCAACTTTACTCATCTGCATCCTCCTTAGATTTAAAAATTTTGTCAGTCTTTGAAATTTTGTGTGATAATGGAGTTGTTCTATTCTTATTCAAATATTCCAGAACTTCTGCTTTATTGAATAATTTCTTTTTTCCTAGTTTGTAGCTTGGAAGATCATTAAGGTGATCAATAAAACTAAGAGAAACATGTAGTAATTGAGCAACTTCATCACGAGTAAGCAGTTCAGGATTTTCCATGAGCTGCGACGATTGTAAATTTTTGTTTTCCATAACGAACTCCTTATAATTTTTAGTATTCCGAAATCACTGAACTCCAGTCTTGGCCAATAAAATAATCTGTTATTCAAATCTTCCGGTTATTTTTACAGCCTAAGCTGATAAAACCTTATTAAGTAATCAGAATACGATATAGTTCTGATTGAACTTCATAAAACTCTGTAAAATCATTCTCAGTAAAATTTGTGTATCGTTCCTGCATTGAAGAAACTCCTGTGCTATGACCTAATACACATGCAACCTTGATTGGTGCAATTCCCTGAGAAAGAAAATATGTATTTGCAAAATGACGCAATGAATGAAAGCAATAACCATGTTCATTACGTTTTTCTGACATTGTTTTATTAAGCATGTCTCGAAGCAAATTACTTGCTCTGTTGTCCGAAAGAGAGTCGAATACAAATTCTTTTCCATCAGGAATAATTGAAATAAGTTTTGTTCTTAATTCTGAACAGATTGGTATTTTTCTTGATTCCCTTGTTTTAAGTGGGAGAAGTTGTCCTCCTCGATATTGATCTTGGAGGTCTATAAACGTATTTTTTATATTTGATTTTCTAAGAGAATTGATTTCGGCCAGGCGCATTCCAGTACAGGCTGCAACGATAATAAATGTTTTGATAAGTTCGTTATTAGAAAAATAATCAACTATCTGTTTAACTTCATCAATCGAAAATGCATCACGTGGTTTTGGTTCTGTAATTAGAGGTTTAATGCCACGAAAAGGATTTCTAAAAATTAATCCATCATCCAATGCCGAAGTAAACATTATTCTAAGGCAGGACATAATATCATTGATTGTTTTTCTTGATAATTTTTCGTTTTCTAAAAGCTTTTGACGAAATTCTTTTATATCACTGGGAGTAAAGGAACTTACAAGTTTATTTGAGATATATTTATTTATGTAATTGTGAACGAACCCCTGATACTTTTTAATTTGTATTTCGCCAATACAAGGTTTGTTTTCTGTTCCCAGGGCTTTCTTATCTAGAACCCAAGTTGAATCTTCATTATAGAATGATGCAGCATAAGTTCTGAACATAGAATCGGAACCGCATTGTATTTTTCCATCATCAATTAGTTTCTGTACATACTGATATGCTTCCGTTCGTGAAGTACAGCCTGTAGAAAATGGATTAGATAAAGTTCCGTCTGCGAGTCTATACTGACAGTAATATATAGGTTTTCTTTTCTGACTCTTGCGTTTTTGTTTATCTCGCTGGTAGAGAATGAATGTAGCATGTTGTTTAGCCATATACTATCCTTGGAAAACAAAATTAAACAGTGGGCAATAGTTTAATTTTGTTTAGCAAGGATAATTATGTAACAACAATACTAATTTGTCGGGGGGGAAAATTCGGAGTTCTTTTTTAGTTCTTCTATTATGAGTTCTTTAACTTCGTTCCAAGTTATATCATCTTTACCTTTGTCAAAATTATATAAAGGTTCTGGAAGTAACATTAATTTCTGACATATAATATGCCAACTCTTATCAGAATTTATTCCTAGTTCTATATCCCCTGCAAGTTTTCCGATTAACTGACGTGTACATTTTCCTGTTTGAATAATAATAGTTCCGTCATAATGCCAATATGATTTTTCTATCATAACCTTAAAAACATATTTCATTTTAGGAGATATCTTTATTATTTTTCGATACAAACGATTTTCTTCAAGTCTTTCAAATGGATAATTTTCAAATAAAATTTGTTCAAGAATTTCTTTTGATTTGCAAAGTTTATCATAGCAAAAAGAAATAGAAAATTTTCTTTTAAATTGTAAATATTTTGGTCCTTTTTTCTTTATTGTTTTACTATAACTAATCCAAAGATATAAACAAAACAATTGAAATAAAAATATGGATATAAAAATCATTAGCATGGATGAATCTTGTATAATTTGTTTAAAACCAATAAAAAAAACAATTATAAAAGTTATAAGAAAAAAGAATATAATCTTTGATACGTACCGAATAAACTCAAGTTTACTTATAGGAAAATCTGAAGTTAACTCCATATATTTATCTCTTAAAAATATATTAAGATTTTTGTCTTTATTTTTTTCTCTAGATCCCTTTTTTTTACCTAATAATTCATCATATTTATCATATATCAGTTTTTTAATTTGTGTACCGGATGAAAGACTTTGATTAAAGAGAAGTAATTCATCATCATCTATTAAATCCGCAAGTTCAGTTTCGATTTTTTTAAGAAAGGTGAAATTCTCGACAAATGGACAATTTTTATCATATAAACTTAAATCATTAACTGAAAGTTTTTCACACATCATTAAAAGATAAAATGTAAAATCGTTAAAGTTCTTTTGAAATCTTGATAATTTTGTCATAACAACCTCCATTTATATTATAAGATATTTCCTCTGTAAAACAATGGAAATACATGAAAGAAAGGAAGGAAACAGAGGAAATTACCAGAACTTTAATTCATTAAATAGCTTACGCTGTACTTCATAGATTTCCTTATAATCAGCTTCTGTAAAATTAGTATATCTTTCCTGGACAGAACTAACTCCTGTTGAATGTCCTAGAACAGCAGCAACTTTTATTGGAGATATGTTATTTGACAAAAGATATGTATTAAAAAAATGTCGCCAGCTGTGGAAACAATATCCTCGTTCTTCATTTCTTTCCGGCATGTTTTTCATTAAGACTCTATGAAGGACATCAGATGCTTTTGTAGCACCTACATTGTAAAATACATAGCCATCTGGACTTTGCTCAATTCTTTCTAAGAACAATTTATATAATTCTGGACATATTGGTATTTTACGAGCTTCCTTTGTTTTTAATGGCCTTAATTGACCACGCAAATATTGATCTCGTAAATCTATATAGGTTGGTTTTATATTATCTTTTCGTAAGGAATTTATTTCGGATAATCTCATTCCTGTTAAAGCTGCAACAAAATTAAACAATCTTTGAGATTGATTTACCCATTTATATTCACAAAGAATTTTTTTAGCATCTTCCAATGTAAAAGCATTACGTGTTGAAGAATTCTTCATCAACGGTTTTATTCCTCGTAATGGTGAAATTACAAGAACATCATCAGCAAGGGCAACATCAACAAGTATTTTCAATACAGAAATAACATCATTTACGCTTTTGAAAGAAAGTTTCTTTTCTCTTAAAAGATAAAGTCTGAACTCTTTAATATCAGTAGGTTTAATGGTTGAAAACTTCTTCTTTTCAAAATATGGGAGTAGATGTAATCTTACAGTAGATTGTAGTTTTTTAAGATATAAAGGACTTAGAGCAGGGTGTTCAGGTGTTCCAGAAGCTATTTTATCCTGTACCCATATAGAATCTATATCAAAGAAATGTTCTGCATAATTTGAAAATGTAATATTCGAACCAGTCCATATTCTTCCTTGCATAAGAAGAGTTTCACAATAATGAACTGCAGCTGATTTTGTTTTACATCCTGTTGTTTTACCAGATGTTAATGTTCCATCGGGTTTGTAGGCCTGATAATAATAAATTTTCTTTCCAGATTTTAAAGTTCGCTTGTAGAGGACAAAATAACCGTGCATAAGTATATAACTCCTTAAAATTTTTTATAAGGAATTACTGTCATTTTACTGTCACTCGGTTAAATAAAAAAAGCTAAGTCATTGTATTATAAGGACTTAGCTCTTTAATTTGAGAGCGGATGAAGGGAGTCGAACCCTCGTCATCAGCTTGGAAGGCTGAGATAATAAGCCGTTATATGACATCCGCAAAAGTTGTATTTACTATATTGATTTTATGGATTATTGTCAAGAGAATATATGTAAAAAGAGGTAAAAAAATGAAAGAAGAAGCCACATACATAAACTTATCCTCCATAATTTTCCCAGACGGCATTGTTCTTCGCTGGCCCAGAAAAA
>ODAI010203265.1_pt1 | contig 28312 bp, 30 predicted proteins | sample 1539321 | NCBI WGS metagenome assembly ODAI01 (sample SAMN02144231, study PRJEB22623) | gut metagenome | biome: sheep rumen | host: Ovis aries | place: New Zealand
ACAGCTACTATAACTGCCGCAACAACCAAAACAGCTGCAATAATCCCTATTATAAGTCCGGTCTTTTTCTTTCCGCCGTTATTTTTGCCACCATTACCGCCGTCAGAAGCATTATCTTCTGGCACAGGTTGTTGATAGTACTGCTGCTGCATCTCGTACTGTTGTTGATAATACTGCTGTTGCATATCATACTGCTGTTGATAGTACTGTTGCTGTGCATCGTATTGTTGTTGATTATATTGTTGATAGTATCGAGGATCATAACCTTGCTGATAGTATTGTTGTTGATTAATTTGCTGATTGGCCGACTGCTGATTTTGATCATTGTTGTCCATATGTATCCCCCTTTTCCCATATAATATATAAATATATATTGTAATAATAAAAATAGGCAGATTACATATGTTTCTTTTTCATACGACACTGTCGTATATACGACAAATTCTCTTTCTTAAGCCATTTATTCCTATTAAAGTACTTTCAAAATTCCCTAAATAAGACTATAATGTTTCATATACGAAACCAAACATAAAATAACATCTGGAAGGATGACATAATATGGACAGAACAAAAAAAATATATGAAATAAAACAATTCAAATATGGACGACATATCATACTCGGACTTTTCTTCTTTTTTTACAGCTATACTTATTCTATGGTAAACAGCTATTTTAATGTTCTTGCCGGTAAGTTTTGCGATGAAAAAGAATCCATTTTTCATTCCCGACTTATTCTTATTTCATATGCAGCAGCTCTTATAATATTGGGAATCATACTCAGTATCCATAAATTCAGGCAGATTACATTAAGCAGAATTATGGGTATTATCACGCTTATGAGTTCACTTATGTTTTACTTTTTGTTTAAAACAGAGAACAAGAGTGTGTTTTTTATTATGATTTACTCCGCGTCATTTTTAATTGGTTTGGAATGTGTATATTACTATAATTTTATGTACAGAGCATTTTCTTATCTTAAACATACAGGATTGATTTTTGCCATCAGTATATCATGCTCCATACTTTTACAGTTTCAGATTCAAACAGTTTCCAAAAGTGAAAATCTTGTTCTTTACAGCTTGATTATCATTGCTTTTATAAGTGCTTTTCTAAATTTCTCGGGTGCATCCGAATACCTGGCAAATGCCGGTGAGGACGAAATAATAAGATCACAGCCCTCCGAAAACTCGCGTTTTCTCCCTATTTTTATTTCAACCATAATAATAATCATTCTTTTTGAATGTATAGGTAACTCTCTTTCATACCATTTGCTTGCACTTATGTATAACGGTCAGGCTTTCGCGTACAATTCACCTCGTCTGTTTATAATCATTTCATATATACTGATGGGTATCTTCGCCGAAATAGATGATATGCATTATTTACCGATAATAACTTTCGCAATTGTACTTGTAGGTATTCTTAATCCTGTTTTAATGCAGGAGAAATCTTTAATATCCGTAAATACATGTATTTATTATGTTGTTGCGGGAATTATTAACAGTTTCTTTATGCTTATTATGTTTAAACTGGCAAGAGGAAAAAAATTTGCTCCTTTGATTGCAGTATGCGGAAGAATAATAGATAGTATATTTTCATTTGTTTTCATATCTTCGTTTTTTTCCTCTCTTCCATTATACAACATAATCGGTATCGAATTAACTGCAATTATTATAGTTATGCTTTTATTCACTTTTTCCGGACAATTTAATTTCAGAAACATTAGACAGAATGCCTCATGGCATATAACTCCTATAGATTTTGCCAAAAAATATGAATTTACCGAAAAAGAAACCGAGGTTTTTATAGCTGCCATTTCTTTTGACGGAACTATGTCCGAGCTTGCAAAAAGCCTCTATATATCAAGAAGCGTACTCTACAGAAATCTCAGTAATATATGCGATAAGACCGGATGCGGTTCATTTCAAGCAGTAAAATATCTTTACTATGAGCTTCCGGCTATTGATACTTCAATTAACTTACTTTCAAAAGAATCAGCTTGTATAATTTCCGATACGAATGCGGAATCAACATACATACAAAAGCCGGAAGAAAAAAACGATACAAAACCTTCGAAGTCTCAGGAAGTAAGTGATGAAAAAGAACAAACTTCCTTTGAAGAAAAATATGCTCTTACCTCAAAAGAAGTCATAACTTTAAAAGCATTTATTGAAAATCCCGACAAAACGCAAAAGGAGCTGGCTGATATGCAGGGTACAACCCTACGCACCATCCAGCGTCATCTTGCAAATATTAAATCAAAAACCAAAACCAAGTCTCTTATCGAGCTTAGTAACCTTTATAATTCCGAAAGATAATAATAAATTAATTACTCATAAATAGGTTCAAAATCACTTGCATCATGTCCGCATAAAGGACAAAGATAATCGGAAGGTAATGTTTCGCCCTCATAAATATAACCGCATATCTTACATTTCCATCCCTTTATCTTCTTTTTTTCATCAAGCTTTTCAGGTTTTGGCTTAACATCACTCTGATAATCCGCATAAGTAAGCGGCTGATTGTCGCTTAATACCTTTGCATCAACTATCTCGGCGATGAACAATGTATGAGAACCCAGATCCGTTTCCGAAAGCACCTTACATGATATAACAGCACAGGACTGCCATGCTATATAAGGATTTCCCATATCATCAAGCTGTGGCTTAAAATCGGCAAACTTATCTACTTCTCTTCCCGTTTGAAAGCCGAATCTTTTAATCGTATCAAAACTCACCGTCTTATCAAGCATCGTGAGGGCAAATTGCTTGCTCTCCTTGATAAGCTCACAGGTATAATTCTTATTGATTACCGAAATTGCTACTCTGACAGGATCATTGGCAACCTGAATACATGTATTTGTTATGCATGCGTTCATCTTTTCACCACTCTTTGTTCCAAGTACAAATACCCCATAAGAAAGTTTGTATAATGCCTTGTTATCCATAAAATACCTCCTTTTTATCACGCTTTCAAGCTATTAAAATACTAACATATTTCCGAACTATCCAAAATTATGGTAAACGGTCCGTCATTTATGAGTTCAACCTGCATATCGGCTCCGAATTCACCGGTCTGCACCACTTCAATTTCCGTTTTACACAAGTCTACTATATAATTATATAAATCTTTCGCATGATCGGGACTGCCCGCTTTTATAAATGATGGGCGATTTCCTTTCCTGCAATCGGCATAAAGCGTAAATTGGGAAACCAAAAGCAGTTGTCCGTCTACATCCTTTATAGAAAGATTGGTTTTTCCTTCTTCATCCGCAAAAATTCTAAGTCCTATAAGCTTCTTTACAAGCTTATCAGCTATTTCCTTTGTATCCTCATCACAGACTCCGATTAATACCATAAACCCTTTATCTATCTTACCGCTTATATTTCCGTCAATGGTAACACTTGCTTTTGTTACCCTTTGTATCACAAATTTCATCTGTTTTTCCTCTTTTATTCGCTATATACAACCCTGCCGTCAACTATCGTATTTGTAACCTTTCCCTTAAGTACCTTACCTTCATAAGGAGTATTATGGCCCTTTGAGAAAAACTCCGAAGTTTTTACTTCCCATTCAACCGAAGGATCAAATATAGCTATATCAGCCTTTGCGCCCTCAGAAAGCTTGCCGTATTCTTTATCAATTCCGATAACATGTGCCGGATTATAGCTCATTTTCTCTGCCATTCCCATAATATCCATAAGCCCTGTAGATACAAGAGCCGTATAGGTAAGTGCCGCAGAAGTTTCAAGACCTACTATTCCAAACGGTGCTTTATCAAAAAATCTTTCTTTTTCCTCATCGGAATGAGGTGCATGATCGGTAGATATGCAACTCATTGTTCCGTCAACAAGTCCGTTGATCAAAGCCTTTACATCTTCTTCCGTCCTAAGAGGAGGATTCATTTTATAATTGCTGTCTGCTTCGGTTATATCGGCATCCGTAAGCGTGAAATGATGTGGGCAAACCTCAGCCGTTACATCAGCTCCCAATCTTTTAGCCATGCGCATAAGCTCAACGGTACCCTTTGTAGAACAATGACATATATGAAGTTTTGTTCCTGTCTCTGCCGCAATAAGTATATCTCTTGCTGTTATAATATCCTCAACCGAATTCGGAATTCCCGGTACATTGTATTTTTCCGAAGCTACTCCTTCGTTAAGAACACCCTTTCCAACCAAATCTTTATCTTCACAATGAGCCATAACAACTGCTCCAAGCTCTGCTGCCTTCTTCATAGCCTCACGATAAAGCTTTACATCCATAACACTCTTTCCGTCTTCGGAAAAGGCAATTGCACCGGCCTTGTGCATAGCTTCCATATCAACAAGCTCTTTTCCCTCCATGCCAAGTGTTATACATGATAATTGTTTAACATGGACAGGTGCCTCTTTTTTTGCCTTTTCAATTATATAATTAAGCGTTTCGACAGAGTCAACCACAGGGCTTGTATTCGGCATGGCACATACTGTTGTTACACCACCGTGAGCCGCAGCCTTTGCACCTGTAACGATGTCCTCCTTATATGTAAGTCCGGGATCCCTGAAATGAACATGCAAGTCTATAAATCCCGGCATAACATATTTACCCTTTGCATCTATAACCTCGCTGTCGCTGCCCTGATAGCTTTCACCCTTACTTTTGACATATATCTTTTTTATTGTGTCACCGCTTATCTCAATATCCGCTTCTTCATTGAGCTTTGTTTCAGGGTCCACAACATGTCCGTTTAAAATTACCATTTTGACCTCCTTATAATGTCTCTTTTTTTAACATATATTTTAAAATGTACGCCTCTTTTTGTGAGAACTCATCATCAGGCACATTAAATATAACTAAAACATTGTTATTCCCACTGTCAGCTTCTATTCGTACCACATCAAGCGCCGAAGTGGAAACAACGGATAATATATCTTTTATACAAAGTCCCTTTTCCGAATTTTCATCAGTTTTAAGTTCCAGAGTCATTTTTCCGCCTTTTAAATCATTTTGGATAAATTCTCTGAAATCCGAAGTATCTTCATTATCAGCAAAAAATTCATATTGCTTATATCTGCTTAGCTGTACAACCTTTTTTAAAAAAGCAACGTATTTGGAATTATCGGCAAATCTCCCATACATTTCCTTTTCCCGATCGGGCTTAAATATACTGTCACCGCTTTCATATTTGATTTTGGCAATCTCGTTTGAACACACCATTCGTGCTTCAAACAATGCTTTCATTTTATCATCAACTTCATTAATGTTTTTTCTTACTTCTCCTAAATTCATGACTATCTTATGTAAGCTCCTCTCCCGCAATGCTGTATAGATCTTCAAATTTTATTTTCTCTTCAACAATCTGAATATATCCGGATTCAATTTCTATCTTTGCAACCATACCTGTTTTTTTCAGGCATATATCCTCTTTAGTTTCTTTATCTTTTATAAAATAAACAACCGTTACTATCGGATGATTGTCCTTTTCAAGCATATGACTGATTTTTCCGAATTTTATATCAAGTTCATTTTTTTGTTCATCGGAAAGCTCGGTTTTTATCTGCTTTACAATATTTTTTTCTTCTATGGCATCCTCAAAGCCCGTAAGTGCCGCAAAAGGCGAAAAAATCTTGGCCCTGTCGGCAATACTCATAGACTTATGCTTTGAAACCGGACGGTGTTTATCCATTATATCTTCATATTCTGACACTTTATTAACTCCTGAAATTCAATTTATGCCCTATGTCCGCCAATTTGTCTGTTTCTTTCTTTCATGGTCGCACCCTCTTCAAAATTGGTTCCCTTTAATATGGCATTTTTTCCGAAACGTTTTTTTATGCTTATCATAGCCTGCTGCATCTTTTTTTCTTTTTCGAGTTCTTTGGCATCGGTAAATATATCAAACTGTTCATAACCTTCGGCCATAACATTATTTGCAGCGACATTTAATCTTCTTACCATCAAATCTCTGTCAATTATTTCATCGAAAGTCTTAAGACAAGCTTCTGTTATTTTCTTTGTTGATGAAGTATAGGTTCCAAAATTTGCCGTTCCGTGTGCCGACTTAGGTACAGTTCTTCCATACCTGTCCATCCTGGTTTCACCCTTATAGAATCCGCTGTCAACGCTTATTCTATCATAAGATATATCCAAAGTAAACGAAGGTGCGGCAAGTCCCTTATCAACCATCTCAAGCACAAGACCTTCTATCATTTCTCTTATCACAACTCTTGTTTTATTATAATCATACGGGTCTGACAGCACCTGTCCCGAGGAAAGACTGTTAGTTCTTGGTTTATATCTTTTTATATCCTCAATCGTACAAGGTTCATAGCCCCAGGCATGATCTATAAGAATCTCCGCATCTATACCGAAAATTTTAAATAATGTGTCCTCATCTGTAAGTGATATTCTCGCTACATCTCCCATAGTATGCATGCCATATTTTTCAAGTCTCTTTGCAGTTCCCGGCCCCGTTCTCCAAAAATCGGTAATAGGCTTATGTCCCCAAAGTTTTTCTTTATAGCTTCTCTCATCAAGACTTGCGATTCGTACACCATAGGAATCTGCTTCAATATGTTTTGCGCCTATATCCATTGCAACCTTCGCAAGATAAAGGTTTGGCGCAATACCCGCAGTGGCTGTAATACCCGTTTCATTTAATACATCCATAATTATGGTTCTTGCAAGTTCTTCGGCACTCATTTTATAAAGTGAAAGATAATGTGTCACATCCATAAATACTTCATCTACGCTGTAAACCTGGATATCATCTTTGCTTATATATTTAAGATAGATTTCATAAATTCTCGTGGAATATTCAATATACAGAGCCATTCGTGGTCTTGCTATTATAAATTCAAGCTCCCTTCCGGTTGATTTTTTTACCTCATCACTTTTCTGATATACTTCAAAAAGACGTGATCTGCCCGAAAGGCCATATGCTTTTAATGTTGGCGTTACAGCAAGACAAATAGTCTTTTCTGTACGGGATTCATCCGCAACAACAAGGTTTGTTTTAAGAGGATCAAGTCCTCTCTCCACACACTCCACCGAAGCATAAAACGACTTTAAATCTATAGCTATATAAGTTCTTTCACTCATATAAAACTCCTACATAATATATTTACATTTCACAACAACTATAATACCAAATTATAGTTTTTCATACAAGAAAAAAACACCACACATAGTTGTGTGATGTTCCAAAGTCATTTTTGAAATTCAAGAAAAGTCATTATCCTTTTGTTCTGTCTTTTAAAATTAATTCTGTCAAAATCGCAACGATCAAAATATGTGGAAATAACAAGTTCTTCCAAATGAACTTTAAAAATACAGCTCAACGAATATAAGTTATCAAGAGACGGTAAAGCAAAGCCCTTAAACCACCTGTAAATTGGCTGCGGACAGGATAATCCGAGTTTTTTCTGTATATCTTTTACTGTATAGCCTTCTCTTTTTGTTCTGTTCTTTAACATAAGCCCCGTGGCTTCCGGTTTAATACACCTGTGTACAAACAACAAGCAATTCATAATACCACTCCCTTTGATTATAATTCATCATTACCAATTTACTGTTTCAACGTGATTATCGCTTTTTTTCCTTAAAATAATATTGTTAATTTCGGAATAAGTGTCATCGATTTCAACCAAAGCCCATGTATCAAAATAATCGGTTATATCATAATAATAATGGCAAAAGCTTTCAATAATATCATCATCGAAAGCATTTGATTTAAATATCTTCCTGATCTTTTTTATATCATAATTCTTTTGTCTAAGAAAAAGCCTGAAGCTATGATTATTATCATAATATTCATTCAAAATATATTTAATTATGGCTAATTCCGTTTTTTTCCAAATATCCTTATCAGGTTCATCATTATTCTTTAAAACATACTCATACGGAACCTTTATAAAAAACAAACCCATATGAATATAATAGTTTCTACCATCCGATTCTTTGATAATTACATTTTCAATTTCTCTGTCAAACCAAAAAATATCATCTTCGGATTTCAAATTAAAACTCACATTATAATTAATGCTGCCATCAGGCATACGTTCTGAAATTACTTTATATTTTTTGGCATTCATAATTTCAATCCCCTATATATTCTATCAATATAATACATCAAAAAAACGGATATGTCATTGGACGGATAGTCCAAAATCATATATTTTTTTCTTTTTTACATAATCGTACAAAAAAACGACATACTAATAATCGATAAATCAAAGTGATGTTTAATGATTTTTATTTATAAAACCATAACAAAGGGGCAAAAAAATGCACGAAAAAACTCTTTACCTGTCACTTGAACAAAGCATAATGGCAAAAAGAAGAAAAGTATGTGTCGGCGACGTGGCCAAGCTTTTTTGCACGGATCCGGAAATTACCGATTCGGTATCAAAGCTTTCTTTATTTACATTTCCGGATAAGGAAACCGGACAGCAGGTTATTACGGCTATTCGTCTGATTCAGGTCATAAGTCAAAAATACAAAGACATAACGGTCATACCCATGGCGGAAAGCGAAACAATAGTTTATTATCAAAATCCTTCACCCATGCGAAATATAAGTGTAAGATTTAAGGCTTTACTTCTTATGATATTTGCTTTTTTCGGAACAGGTTATTCGATAATGTCATATAACGGCGATGTAGGTTCAAAAGAGCTTCTTGAAAAACTATATACACTTTTTACCGGCAATCCATCGAAAGAAAACCCCAAGGGGCTTTCTCTTGGTATAATCATGTATTCCGTCGGGCTTTGCATCGGAATGATTATTTTCTTTAATCGTGGAATAAACAAGAAAAATGCTGATGATCCCACTCCTCTTCAGGTACAGATGCGACTTTACGAACAGGATGTCAATCAGAGCATTATCATAGACAGCGGAAGGAATAAGGAAACCATAGATGTTGATTAAATATACTTTATATCTTTGTCTGTGTACAGTGGCCGGCAGCGCCATTGCCGCAGGATACGTGGCATTTATAACTTTGCTTGGTGTATTTCAAAAGATGATTGAAAAGAATAAATCAGCCAAATATATCAAAGCAACGGAAAATGCAATAATTGCCGGAGTAACATTGTTCAATATTGCTTTTTTGTTAGAAAATCGACTGCCTTTTGGCTTATGGGGATATTGCATACTAAACTTTTTCGGTGGTTTATTTGTGGGATGCCTTGCGGGAGCTCTTGCGGAAACATTAAATATCTTTCCGATACTCTCCCGTCGCTTCAAAATAAGAAATCGGCTTCCTTACGTACTTGTCGCTGCCGCAATGGGAAAAGCATGCGGAAGCTTGCTGCAGCTTCTCTTGTTTTAAAACTTATATGTACATGCATATCTGCAGCAGACATGCAAAATGTCATTTATAAATTTTAGTTAAGGAGTGAGACTATGAAGGTTAAACAAAATGATGAAGAATATAATAAATATGTCGAGTCCGTGACTCCCAGACATAATTCATTTGTAAATTGTTTAAATGCATTCTGGGTAGGTGGACTTATTTGTGTTATCGGTCAGGGAATTACAAATTTATTTATAAATCAATTTGGATATGCTAAAGACGACGCATCCGGCTTTACAGCAATTATTCTTGTTTTAACAAGTGTGATTCTTACATCTTTCAACCTTTACAAGAAAATAGCCAAATTTGCCGGTGCCGGTGCTCTTGTCCCTATTACGGGCTTTGCAAACTCAGTGGCATCCCCGACTATAGAATATAAAAAGGAAGGCGAAGTTTTCGGAAAAGGCGTAAAGATATTTACAATAGCCGGTCCGGTAATTTTATTCGGTATTTTTACAAGCTGGTGTGCAGGCGTTCTTTATTATATTCTCACACTTGCGGGATTGATATAAGGAGGAAAAAATGAATAAATTAATTGAAACAAACGAGCAATGCGGAAAACAATCAATTAAATTTATAAATCCACCCGTAATCGTAAGTCATGCATCGGTCGTTGGAGAAATGGAAGGTAAAGGCCCTCTCTCATCTTACTATGATGAAATAGAAACCGATGCATCCTTCGGACAGGATTCATGGGAGAAAGGCGAATCCGAAATGGTCAAACGTGCCGTATCACTCGCCATATCGAAATCAGGCATTGACAAAACAAATATAAGATATATTTTCGGAGGCGATTTATTGGGACAGCTTATAGGTACAACCTTCGGACTTAAGGATTTTGAAATTCCTGTATTTGGTTTATACGGAGCATGTTCTACCTGCGGTGAGGCACTTTCGCTCGCTGCCATGACTGTATCGGCAGGCTATGCAGATTATGTTCTTGCGGCAACAAGCAGTCATTTCGCTGGTGCCGAAAAGCAATTCAGATTTCCTCTGGAATACGGAAACCAACGACCTCTTTCCGCAACCTGGACCGTGACCGGAAGCGGTGCATTTGTAGTAGCCCGTTCTACAAATGAAAAGCCTTTATCCGGCTATCCTCATATTTTGGCTATAACAACCGGAAAGATTGTGGATTATGGTGTTAGAGACAGTATGAATATGGGTGCATGTATGGCTCCCGCTGCAGCCGATGTCATATATCAGGCACTTTATGATCTTTCACTTAAGCCTGATAATCTGGATAAAATAATCACCGGTGATTTAGGAAAGGTGGGAAGTGAAATTCTTATCAAGCTTCTTCGTGATAACGGAATAGATATTGAAAAAAAGCATATGGACTGCGGTGTTGAAATATTTGATAACAGTGAACAGGATACTCACAGTGGCGGGAGCGGCTGCGGATGCTCAGCAGTAACGCTCGCAGGATATATTCTTCATAAATTAAATAATCATGAATGGAAAAAAATATTATTTGTTCCGACAGGTGCCCTTTTATCAACTGTCAGCTATAACGAAGGCGAAACCATCCCCGGTATAGCTCATGCACTCTTAATTGAACAAAAATAATATATAACGAATATTTAAAACAAGATATAATAAACTTTTTTCAATAATTAATAATAATTGGAGATAATAAAATGGATTATATAAAAGCATTTATAATTGGTGGAATCATCTGTCTTCTTGCGCAGATTCTTATGGATAATACCAAGCTTATGCCCGGACGTGTAATGGTAATTCTTGTATGTACCGGTGTAATACTCGGTGCTGTAGGTCTTTACGAGCCTTTCTTAAATTATGCCGGTGCAGGTGCCTCGGTACCGCTCTCAGGTTTTGGATACAACTTATGGAAAGGTGTAAAAGAAAGCATAGACTCCGACGGATTCCTGGGGCTTTTCAGGGGCGGCTTTAAAATGGCCGCAACAGGCACTTCGGCTGCACTTGTCTTTTCGTATATAGCTTCGCTTATTTTTCAGCCTAAGATGCCAAAGAATTAAAATGTATATGAGAGCATATTCATTTTGTAAACAAGCATATGCTTTTTATATAGATGCGTGCTTCGAGCCGTTTTGCAGTTCGTCCACGCAAAAAGAGGACGACTGCAAAAGACGCCCTCTTACATAGTGGTTTATAACGGAATCATAAAATATCCCCATACAAGGTACACGCATAGCTAACTATCGCACATGCTATGCTTAGCACCTGTATGGGGATATTTTACGATTCCTGTTTTATTTACTCATCCCCCTTGCCAACAGAGTTGGCAAGTAGGTCTTCGTAAAAAAATGCTAGCAAGCTGCATTTTTTTACTCATCCCAGTTGTGATATACGCTTTGTACGTCGTCGTCCTCGTCGAGTAAGTCTAGGATACGGTTCATTTTTTTGATATCTTCGTCGCTTGTGAGTTCTACGTAATTTTGAGGTATCATGGTTACTTCAGCGGATGCCATAGTGATATTCTCTTTTTCAAGTGCTTCTCTTACTGCTGTGAAATCCTCAGGAGAAGTAATTATCTCAAAGCTGTCCTCTTCGTCAGAGAAATCCTCCGCTCCCGCATCAAGTGCAATCATCATAAGGTCATCTGCTTCCATATCGCATTCTTCCTTATCTATGATTATCTGTCCTTTTTCATCAAACATAAATGATACACATCCGGTAGTTCCTACATTTCCTCCACCCTTGGTAAATGCATTACGTACATTTGACGCAGTTCTGTTCTTATTATCTGTAAGTGCATTCACAATTATAGCTGTTCCGCTCGGACCGTATCCTTCATATGTAATAGATACATAATTAACCGAATTTGCATCACCTGCTGCCTTCTTGATACCTCTTTCAATTGTATCGTTAGGCATATTGTTTGCCTTTGCCTTGGCTATAACATCACGAAGCTTGCTGTTATTTGCAGGATCTGCTCCTCCTTCCTTAACAGCAACAGCGATTTCTCTACCGATTATTGTAAAAATCTTACCCTTTGCAGCATCGTTTTTTTCCTTTTTGTGCTTAATGTTTGCAAATTTTGAATGTCCTGACATCTTTTTACTCCTTATATCGTATTTTATTGGTATTTTTTATATTAAGATAAGCGATTATTACTTATCCTCACTGTTTGTTTCATCTTCTTCCTTTGTCTTTTCCACTTTAACAAGACGAATCATTTTATCCGATATCTTAACCGGTGTAAATTTATATCCCTGATATATTATCTCGATTTTCTCATTTTCATCAGGAATTCTTTCAAGCTTATATAACAGGAAACCGTTTAGGGTTTCAAAATCCTCATCCGGAAATTCTATGGATAATTCATCGGAAATTTCGTTTAAAAATGCATCTCCGCTTATAAGATATGCATCTCTTGAAATGCTTTTTATATTATCAACCTCTTCCTCATCATGTTCATCAAAGATATTTCCGACTATCTCCTCTATTATATCCTCCATTGCGACCAGACCTTCCGTCTGTCCGTATTCATCAAGTACAATCGCCATATGTATCTTTTCATTTTGCATTTTCTGCAAAAGCTTCGATATGTTAAATGTCGGATGAATAAATATCGGCTCGTCAAGTATTTCTTTTATATTTTGTTTCGGATCCTCAATATATGCCGCAATCAAATCCTTAAGGTGAACTACTCCGATTATATTATCGATATCCTCTTCATAAACCGGATATCTTGAAAAGCTGTTTTCCAATGCAAATTTGAGTGCTTCGTCTACATTTACCTTATCCTCAAGAGCTATTATCTTCTGTCTGCTCGTCATGATGTCTCTGGCATTTTTATCCGAAAATTCAAATATATTGGATATCATTTCAACTTCGTTTTCTTCTATAACGCCTTGTTCATGACCTTCCTCAACCATTGAGAGAATATCCTCTTCAACCTTTTCCTCGTTTACTTTTTTTGAAAATAACTTCTTTAAGCCTCCGGGCCCGCCAGCCATATTTCTTCTCCTTATGTTTTATACGTTTACAGTTCCAGGCTTATTTTCAAAGCCTCATTTACTCTCCTGATAATGCTGTTATCAAGATGACATACCTTTTCTTTTAATCTTTGTTTATCAACTGTTCTAAGCTGTTCCAACAGTATAACAGAATCCTTGGCTATATCGCAATACCTTGAATCAAGCTCGACATGTGTCGGCAGCTTGGCTTTATGTAGCTGTGAGGTTATTGCGGCAATGATCACCGTTGAACTATGCTTATTTCCTGCTTCGTTCTGTATAATAAGTACCGGTCTTATTCCACCCTGTTCAGAACCGACTACCGGTCTAAGATCTGCGTAATAAATATCGCCTCTCCTGATTATCAAATCAATTCACACTCCCATAGCCATTAATTAACTAATCAAAGTATTTCCAATAATCAACCGGTATATTCAATTAATTTATCACTAATACATATACTGTATTATCAATATGTATTCAATATCAAATCAGATAATTTACACAGAGGTTTTCTTTTCCCTCTTCATAATAAACTCTCGGAACACGCCTTGCTATATTGCAAACAAGCTCGTAATTAAAGCTTGCCGCAGGCTCTGCAACCTCTTCAACGCTTATACTCTTATCCCCTGATGAACCGATAAGTATAACCTCGTCTCTTAAGCATGCCTCCGGAATATCCGTTACATCGACCATAATCTGATCCATACAGACTCTTCCGAGAATAGGCGCATATTTTCCTCTGATTATAACTCTGCCGATATTTGACTGGGCTCTCGGATATCCGTCCGCATATCCTACCGTAACGGTTGCCACTCTTGTTTCCTTATCGGTAACGTAAGTCCATCCGTAGCTCACACCCACGCCCGCAGGAATGGTTTTTATATGTGCTATATGAGCGACAAGAGACATCACAGGTTTTATTATAACAGACTTGTCAACCTCATCCGACGGATAAAGACCATAGGTTACTATACCCAGTCTTATCATATCAAACTCATTATCCTTAAGCTCCATCGTGCCCGCACTGTTATCTATATGCTTTATGGCAAAGCTCATGCCTCGTTTTTCAAGTTCATTTATAAACCATTTAAACTTTTCCTTTTGTCCCAATGCAGCAGTCTTATCAAATTCATCTGCCTTTGCATAATGCGTAAATATTCCTTCAATCTCAAGTCCTTCCAATCCGGCAAGCTTTGCGGCTTCATTTACGCCGTTTTCATCAGTAATAAATCCGATACGTGACATACCCGTATCAACCTTAATATGTACCTTTGCCCTTTTTCCTTTTGACAAAGCAAGTTCGGATAATACTTTGCACTCATTAACATCATAAACAGCCTGTGTTATATTATATGCAATCAGCTTGTCATAATTATCCCTGTCAGTATAGCCTATTATCAAAATCGGTGTCTTAATCCCGGCATTTCTAAGCTCGATTGCCTCATCAATTGTCGCTACTCCGAAATAATCCGCCAAATCAAGTGTTCGCTTTGCGATTTCCACAGAACCATGTCCGTATGCATCTGCCTTTATCACAAGAAGTGTCTTCATGTCAGGCTTAACCAAAGATTTCATGGTTTTAACATTATATCTTAAATTATCAATGTTGATTCCGGCATAGATTCTGTTATAGCCTTCTTTTTCCGTTGACATTTTGTACCTCCCGATATTTTAAACACATATTATTATATTTATTCTATACTATCATAATTTTCATAACCCTCAAGGACCTTGGTTATGCTCTTTACTATATCCGTTGCTATCATACTATATCTGCCCTTTTCAACGGCTGCGAACTTTCCCGCCAGACCGTGCATGCAAACACCAAGCTTAGCCGCCTCAAATATATCCATTCCCTGTCCTACAAGACCTGCAAGAATACCTGAAAGTACATCTCCCGAACCGCCTGTAGCCATGCCATTATTGCCTGTCATATTGACATAAGCGTGAGCATCACTGTCAGCAACTATTGTTCTTGAATCCTTAAGAACAACTACCGTATTATATTCTTCCGCAAACTCTCTTGCTATATCATATTTTTTTTCTTTTATTGTCGCTGTCTTTTTATCTGTAAGTCTTGACATTTCCTTTATATGCGGAGTAATGATAACCTCAGCATTTGTATTTTTAAGCCATTCTTTGTTTTCCGACAAGATATTTAATGCATCTGCATCCGCAATAATTTTCTTATCTGCACTTTCAAATATAACTCTTACTATTTCCTTTGCATAATCATCTGTGCTTAAACCCGGACCTATAACAATTACATCCGACCATTTAAGAATATCCTCAAGTGCTTCATCTATAGAAGCCTTATTATTTACATCATAGGTTTTAAGCATAGCTTCCGGAAGTCTCTGCTGGATAATCTCTCTGTTTTCTTCACAGGTACAAACCTTAACAAGGCCGCAACCCATTCTGTAAGCCGCCTCCGCCGCAAACATACATGCTCCCGCCATATTTTTACTGCCTGCAATTATTCCTATCTTCCCGTAGCTTCCCTTATGAGAATCTACTTTTCTTGCAGGAAGCTTTTCTTCAACATCCTTTTCATCATAAGTATAAAGTCTCGGAGCTATATGGTCTATTACATGAGAAGGTATTCCTATTGATGCTACTATTACACTTCCGCTGTGCTCATAGCCTGCACCCGTAATCATCCCAAGCTTCATAAGCTCAAAAGTTATGGTTGTGTCCGCCTTAAATGCGGTATCAAGGATAAATCCGGTATAGGAATCTATTCCGGAAGGAATATCTATCGCAATTTTATATGCGTCAAGATCATTCATGATATGTATGGCTTCTGCATGTCTTCCATGAACCGAACGATTAAGTCCGACACCGAATATTCCGTCGATAACCACATCGTATCCGTAATCAATTATTTCATCTATAAAATTAAGATTGAGTTTTTTTGCAATATTATACTGATGCTTAAAGCCCTCGCTCTGCTTTTCAATCTCATTTATCCAATAAATGTCTACCTTGTACCCGTCTTCATGAAGCATACGAGCAACGGCAATTCCATCACCGCCGTTATTTCCGCTTTCTACTACTACAAGCACCTTTCTTTTTCTGTCAAATCTTTCGGTAACAAACTTATATACCTCAAGTGCCGCTCTTTCCATAAGCACCATCTGAGGTATCCCTATTGTGTTGATGGTATAATCATCAATTCGAGCCATTTCGTCGCCGCTTGCAACGTATTTCATTTCATGCGCCTCTTTTCATAAATTTTTATATCGCTAATTATATTACATTGTTTTTTATCATGCAAGATATAAGGTTTTCAAGTTCTCCGTATGTTTCCACCATATTTATCCGTGCTCTCAGCTTTGCGGAATTAGGCATACCCTGTGTGTACCAGGCAACATGCTTTCGCATCTCGTGAATCCCGGTAAATTCGCCCTTATACTCTATCATAAGGCTTGCATGTCTTAGCATCATATCGCAGACCTCATCTATCTTCGGTTTTTCCAAATGTTTACCTGATTTTAAATATTCCTTTATATCTGCAAATATCCACGGATTTCCTTTAGCGGCACGGCCTATCATAACGCTGTCGCAGCCTGTTTCCTCTTTTATACGAAGATAATCCTCAGCCGATGCCACATCACCGTTTCCTATAACCCTGACCTTCACTGCATTCTTTACTTCTTTTATTATATTCCAATCGGCTTTACCGTGATAGTACTGTTCTCTTGTTCTGCCATGCACAGCTATCGCAGTTACGCCCGCTTTTTCTGCAATTTTTGCAACCTCAACAGCATTTTTGTTTTCTTCGTTAAAACCTGCACGCATCTTAATGGTTATCGGCAGACTGCATACATTTACAAGTTCGTTTACGATATCTCCGATAAGCTCCGGTGTTTTCATAAGAGCCGAGCCTTCGCCGTTATTTACTATCTTTGGCACGGGACAGCCCATATTTACATCAATGAATTCAAAACCTCTGTCCTCGATTCTTTTTGCCTGCTCTGCCATAAGGCGAGGCTCACTTCCGAAAATCTGAACTCCTACAGGTTTCTCCCTGTCATCCGTCATAAGAAGCGGCTCGGTATTTTTATTATTATAATACATTCCCTTGGCACTTATCATTTCTGTGTAAACAATGTCACACCCCTGTTCCTTACATAACAAACGAAATGGCAGGTCGCAAATGCCTGCCATTGGTGCCAGTATAATTTTGTCATTAAAATCAATCATGGTTTTCTCACTTTTTTATTTGCCTTTTGTAAGCACGTAATCCGAAACCTATTTCATAACCGTTTATTATATTACTGCTTATCATATATAAGCTTCAAGCCTTTAAGCGTAAGGTTCGGATCATATACATCTATTGACTTTGTATTGTCGGAAATAAGCTTTCCGAGACCACCCGTTGCGACAACCTTTATATTATCTATTCCGGATTCTTCCTTCATTTTCTTTATGATATATTCGGTAGTTCCGAGATATCCGAAAAATACACCGGCCTGCATACTTGTTACCGTATCCTTGGCAAGTATGGTATCCGGCTTTTTAATTTCTATCTCAGGAAGTTTTGCGGTTCCGTTCCAAAGAGCACTTGCACTGAGTCTTATACCCGGCGAGGTTACTCCCGAATGGAAGCTTCCGCCTTCAAGAACAAGGTCATAGGTTGTTGCTGTTCCAAAATCTATAACTATAACCGGTCCGCCATATATATCATATGCCGCAACAGCATCCACAAGTCTGTCAGAACCAAGTGCCTTAGGGTTTGGTATGGATACATTTATTCCTGTTTTGATTCCCGGTGCCACTATAATCGGTGTAACACAAAGATATTTGATTATTCCGCTTGTAAGCGAATGCATTACATTCGGAACAACCGAAGATATGATAACAGCATCTATATCCTCCGCCTTCATGCCTCTTACACTGAGCCAGTCACAAAAGAACATACCGTATTCATCGGAGGTTCTCGCAATTCCCGTTGTCATACGGAACGTATATTTCAAATTCTTTTCATCAAACAATCCTACGGTAATATTGGTATTACCTACATCAATTGCAAATAACATTTTTCTCCCTCACAAAGCCTTTTTGCCAAAACGTATTAACAGACTGTATTATATCAAATAGATAAATATACGTCAAAAGAATGCTTCAAAATATTGTTCAAGCTGCTCAAACAATTCCTTTTTTTCTTCCTGAATCTGTTTTACCTTAAGCACACTTCCGATTTCATCATATAAAATATCTTCTTCCGCAGCATCTGTAATTATATTAAGATTTCCGTCTTTATCGAACATAAGCGTAATAATTCCGCCCACATCCTCGGTAAATAAGACACACATAATCTTAAGTTCATCCTTTACAAGCTTCGGAAGTCCTTCAAAATCTTCGTTTAAATAATACTTCTGTGCATACTTTGAAGAGCTGCACAAAACAATTTCGTCCTGATACATAGTATTTCTCTTTTCGTTATTACTTCGAACAACCGTACAAAAAATGCCTTTCCGTTTTAATTAACCGATTACATCAGACATATCATACATACCGTTTGTTTTTCCTGCAAGGAATTTTGCTGCTTCAACCGCACCCTTTGCAAATACCGACTTTGAATATGCTGTATGCTTTATTTCGATTACCTCATCGACTCCGGCAAATATAACCTCATGCTCTCCTACTATGGTTCCGCCTCTTACAGCAGATATTCCGAGTTCTTTCTTTTCTCTCTTCTTTCTTACCTGTGAGCGGTCATATACATATTCATATTCGTTATTTCTTGCTTCATTTATGGAGTCGGCAAGTGCAAGAGCCGTTCCCGAAGGAGCATCAACCTTCTGATTATGATGCTTTTCAACTATCTCAATATCAAAACCGGCCGGAGCAAATATATTTGCCGCATCCTTTAAAAGCTTCATAATGGTGTTAATACCAAGGCTCATGTTTGCTGACTTAAGTATTGCCACATCCTTTGAAGTTTCGGCAACCTTATTTATCTGATTAGGAGTAAGACCTGTTGTACAAAGAACAACAGGTATCTTTTTATTTTTTGCATAGTCAAGGAGTTTATCTACAGCCACAGCAGCCGCAAAATCAATAATAACATCCGCTTCGACATCGCACGCATCAATGTCCGTAAATACAGGATATCCGTTATCTCTGTTATCGACCACATCAATACCTGCTACTATCTTCGCATTTTCATCTTCTTTGCAAAGCCCGGTAATAACCTGACCCATTTTTCCGTTGCAGCCATGCATAATTATCCTTGTCATAGTTCATCCTCCTGAAATTTTAATAATAATCTTTAGTATTTTAGCATTTAATTCCAAATTCTGTCATAGCGTTCTTAAGTCTTTCAACATTCTTTGGCTCCATCTCTGTCAAAGGCATTCTTAAATATCCTTCACATAAGCCCATAAGCTCAACTGCCTTCTTAACCGGTATAGGATTAACCTCACAGAATAAAGAATTGCAAAGCTCAATAGACTTAAGCTGCATATCACAAGCCTTCTTTACATCTCCGTCAAGATATGATCTAACCATATCATGCATAAACTGTGGTGCCACATTTGATACAACCGAAATAACACCCTTACCGCCGAGTGAAAGGATTGGTACAACCTGATCATCATTTCCCGAATAAAGATCAAGGCATCCGTCTGCAAGACTCATAAGCTTAGCAACCTGTGATATATTTCCCGATGCTTCCTTAATTGCAACGATATTTTCTACATTCTTTGCAAGATATACAGCAGTCTCCGGATTAATGTTACATCCTGTTCTGCTCTGTACATTGTACATGATTATAGGAAGCTTAACACTGTTTGCTATCGCTGTATAATGCTTGATAAGTCCATTCTGTGTTGCCTTATTATAATAAGGTGTTACGATAAGAAGTCCGTCAACACCATACTTTTCAGCTTCCTGTGAAAGGTAGATTGCCGTATCCGTTGCATTTGAACCTGTACCTGCCACAACAGGAACTCTGTGGTTAACCACCTCGGTACAAAATCTAATACACTCAAGATGCTCTTCATGTGTAAGTGTTGATGACTCACCTGTAGTACCGCATACAATGATACAATCAGTACCGTTAGCTATCTGGTATTCTATAACCTCTCTGAATTTGTCATAATCCACGCTGTAATCACTCTTAAATGGTGTAACTATTGCAACACCTGCTCCTTCAAAAATTGCCATAATATTTTTCCTCCTATGAATATTATATGTACTATAATTATTTGTGTTTATAAAAAGTAAAGGTTGGCACAGATAAAGTGCCAACCTGAAATAAATCGAAATAATATCTTTCTTTATCTCAAAGTAGCGCTCCATCTTACGATGACAGTCGCATAGCTCTTAACTATACAACCAGGAAAGCTTTTCCTTAGATAAAAACCCCCTTCGGCGACATTCCCTTTCGACCGTCATCATCTGCTCTAAGACATCCGACGGATTACTCTTAAATATCGCGCCTCTACCCTAAATTCGAAAGTAATTATAGCATTATGACATATAGATGTCAACTGATTATTAAGCCAAATGTTATAAGTTTTATTCACATGTCAATTTGCGTTTGCTTAAAGTATAAATCCGTTACTCAAGACATTCCATCTTACTAACCGAAACCTCGTATGCAACCTTATTTACTATCTCATCATCTCCAACCTTCTTTTGATATTCTCTGCTTTGTATCCTTCCCCATACAGCTACATGCTCACCTACTTCGAGTTTTCCCGCAAACCTTGCATTTCTTCCCCAGCAGATACACGGAATATAATCCGACTTTCCGTATGCTCTGTTTACCGCCAAAAGAATATCCGCAATTTCTCTTCCCAGCGGTGTCATTCTGTAAATCGGTTCCTTACATATGTATCCGTCCAGATAAATCTGGTTTGGCTTATTTTCTCTTTCATCCTCTTCATTTAATACTTCAATCTCTCTTACAAAAACAGAAAGAATTAATCTGTTTTTACTTTCCTCGTGCTTGTTATACGAGCGAAACTGCCCCTTTGCAAGTATCTTTTCTCCGATATGCGAATTTTCCACATCAAACAATCTGTCCGAAACCATAAGAGGTATTACATCATGGGCATCGCTTAATCTGCTCACAATTAAATCAACCATATAAAATCCCTCTCCGAATATTTCGTGACTGAATTTAAAGTCCGATACAATTTCTCCAGCTACTACGACTTGATTGTTGTTTAAGATTTTCTCTGTCATTACTAAATTTCCTCCCTTATATATCTCAAATCATGTGTACATAAAATATATATGTCCGGAAATTCCTATATATGACATTTATGCAAAAAAATAAAAGGTTATAATTTTGCAAATTATAACCTTTTTCGACGATGTAAAATTTAATTTAATTCTTTAAGCGCATTCACATAACCCATAAGTCTTTGCTTTTGGGTATCATTCATACTTCTGAATTCACGAATTATTTCATATTCCATACCGTTTTTATCTATAATCAATGTGTCAGGCTGTTTGTACCCTTTTTTTTCTCCTGCCCCTGCAAGAAGTTCATTTGGTGTCATTCCAAGCACATTACAAATTATCATTATCTTATCAACAGCAGGATTTAGGTTTTTTCCTTTCCAATCGCTTATAGTGCTTTGGGGAATTCCTGTTTTTTCAGAAAACTCCTTCTGTGTCATACCGAGTTCTTTAATTCTTTTAAAAATTTTATCGTGAATCTTCATATATAAACTCCTCATATAATTGTATTTCGCTAATATCCGTACTAATTAGATATATGATTAACAGCATCATTCTTTGCCAATAAATAAAGACAATATTGATTCATACTGATTCCTTCTTCCTTTGAATGCTCTGCTAATGATTTATGAAGGCTTTTTGGCATTCTCCTTTTCAATTATTTTCTTTTAGTATATGCAAATTAAAACAAATCCGAAAAATCTATTACAAGCTCTCCGTTATATACCGAAACATTAACCTTTTCCGGATGTAAAAATGTAATAGGTACATAATCATCCTCTAACAGATACTTGGTAAGTATGTTTTTTTGAATGTCTATTATCCAATATTCCTTTACACCGATATCTCTATAGGTAATCATTTTTTCGCCATAGTCATACTTTTTTGTTGATTCGGAAGTAACCTCCGCAACAAACAAAGGCACTGCATGTATTCCATCCTCTTTAATTCCTTCATCACCGCATACAATCATCAAATCAGGAAGATAAAACTCTTTTCCCGTTTCCGCACTTAACTCATTGCAATATAATGCAACATTTTCTGAAAACACTTTACATTTTCCATCTCGCGATTTAATAAAATCCTTAAATTTATAAAACAATTCACCAAGTATGTAATTATGGCTTAATGATGTTTTATCTTTTATTACAAGCTGTCCTGCAATTAACTCAGCATGTACTTCTCCCATCTTTTCTACATCTTCAACTGTATATGTTTCATCCTTTTTCATATAATCCATCTCCATAACCCCCAATCTTATAATTGGGAAGATATAAATATTATAATACATATCAGGTATATTATAAATATATTTTTATCTCCCGCATACAACAGTTTGCAAGCCAGCAATATGTCTTTTCGTATTTATTACGATTACTCGTATCTTATCATCTAAAAAATAACAAGTCAACCTTGACCTGTTATTTTTTTAGATTCTCTGCCTTAGCACCTCATATGCGATAACCGCCGTTGACGTGGCTGCGTTAAGCGACTCCACCTTACCCTTCATGGGTATTTTAATCAGCTCGTCCGCCGTAGCGCTTACCTCCTCCGATAATCCGTTTCCTTCATTTCCGATAAGGAATGCACATGCACCCTTGAAATCCCTGTCGTAAATATTTTTTCCTTTTAAATGCGCTCCGTATACGGTAACACCTTTTTCCTTTATCAAGCTGATGTCCTCTGCAAGATTATCGGACACATATATCGGAACACGGAATATGGAACCCATCGTAGAGCGTACAACCTTAGGATTATATATGTCCACGCTGTCGCTGCTTATAACGATTCCCGTCACTCCTGCTCCCTCCGCCGTTCTTATAATAGTGCCGAGATTTCCCGGATCCTGAAGTTTCTCGATAATTAATAAAAATGTATTATCTTCACAAAGCATATTATCAAGTTTTTTTTCCCTCTGTCTTACCAGTGCCAGTATCCCCTGCGGCGTACCGGTATCGGATATGCCGGAAAAAAGCTTATCGGGAAGAACATAATAATTATCCCTGTCCTTATAGCTTTCCCCAAGTACGGACACTATTTCATCAGCATATTTTTCCTCAGCATTTTCCGAAACAAACAAAGAAACGATATCGTCTCTCGGTATCTCACGAAACATCCTTATACCCTCCACGATATAAAGTGACTGTTCGTTTCTTTCCTTAGCAGACTTGGAAAGCTTTTTTACATTTTTAAGTTTTTCATTTGAAGCAGAGGTTATTACCATCTTTACTTATTCCTCATACAAAAATCATCATATATTTTCCGATATATAATTAAATCAGAATTTAATTACTTTTTTCCCTCACCAGAACCTTATCCTCGCCATACTTTTTTGCAAGCTCATCCATAAGGCTTTCGTCCGCAAGCACCTTGAAACGGTTACCCATACGCTTCATGGAACGCGGATTCATAAGCTGTACAAATACAAGGGTTCTTCCTTTGTGCTTTTCAAGAATGCCTAAGAATTCTCTCTCAGCCTCATTATAGGCTGCCTCATTCTCAAAGCATACCCATACTTCCTTTTTCTCGGCGTCCAAATCCCTCTTTAATTCATCAAAGGTATACATCTCGGAAAGTATAAGCTTGGCTTCGGTCTCCGTTACGGAAGCATTTCCTTTTATAAGCACCTTGCTGTCTTTAATAAGCATATCCCTGTATCTCATATAATCCTTAGGAAATACTATAACTTCAAGCTCGCCGTATAAATCTTCAAGCGTTATAAACGCCATCGAATCGCCTCGCTTTGTGGTTTTTATCGTAACAGCCTCGATAAGTCCGCCTACCGTATACGGTATCTTATCCTTTACGTTAAAGCTGCTTTCCGAACCCTGCGCCATACGGCCGCCGGCAAATGCTCCATCCGCTGTTCCCTCCGCATCTTCCTCGGCAGTAAAATCAATCGAGCTGGCAGTCGCTCTTTCATTTATAATATCCATAACATCATCCAACGGATGTCCGCTAAGATATACTCCAAGCATATCCTTTTCCGCAGCAAGCAAATCCTCTTTGTCATACTCTTTAACATCCGGATAAGCAACCTCAAAGTCAGTCTTTTCTTCTTCACCCAGAAAATCCATAAGAGACATCTGTCCCGACATGGCATTTTTCTTGTCCTGTCCGACCTTATCAAGAATCTTCGGATAAACTATCATCATCTGCCTTCTGTTATATCCGAAGCTGTCAAATGCACCTGCAAGTATAAAGCTTTCTATGGTTCTCTTGTTAGCCTCTTTATTTGAAAGTCTTGTCACATAATCTTCAAGATTTTTAAACGGACCTCTTTCTTCGATTTCCTGTCGTATGATTTCAGTCACGCCGTCTCCTACACTCTTAACAGCGGAAAGGCCGTATCTTATGGCATCACCGTCGGCAGAAAAATCTCCTTTTCCTACATTTATATCCGGTGGCAAAATCTTTATGCCCATGGCACGACAGCTTTGAATATATTCCGCAACCTTTCCGTTATTATTTCTTACCGAAGAAATGAGTGCAGCCATATATTCCACAGGATAATGGCACTTAAGATATGCTGTCTGAAAAGCAACTACTGCATATGCGGCAGCATGTGACTTGTTAAATGCATACTTTGCGAAATCTATCATTTCATCAAATATCTTATTAGCTACCTCTTCGCTTATACCTCTGCTGATACAGCCGGGTACATTTTGCTCTTTATTTCCGTATACGAAGTTTTGACGTTCCTTAAGCATAACGTCTTCCTTCTTTTTTGACATGGCACGTCTTACCAGGTCGCTTCGACCGAGGGTATAACCGGCAAGCTCCATAACAATCTGCATAACCTGCTCCTGATAAACTATACATCCGTAAGTCGGAGCAAGTATCTTTTCAAGAGCCGGATGATCATATACAACCTGATCCGGATGTTCCTTACCCTTTATATAAAGAGGAATAAAGTCCATAGGTCCCGGTCTGTAAAGAGAAATACCTGCTATGATATCTTCAATATTTGCAGGCTTAAGTTCTTTCATAAAGTTCGTCATACCCGGACTTTCAAGCTGAAATACTCCGCCTGTTTTTCCGGAGGAAATAAGTGAATAAACAGCTTTGTCATTAAAGTCAAGCCTGTCTACATCTATATCTATTCCATGGTTTTCTTTAATAAGTCTAACCGCATCATGTATAACGGTAAGATTACGAAGTCCAAGAAAATCCATCTTTAAAAGTCCCAGTTCTTCAATAGTAGTCATATTATACTGGGTTGTAATGGCGTCTTCCTTTCCTCTGGATAAAGGCACATATTCATCTATAGGCTCTCGTCCTATAACCACGCCTGCAGCGTGCATGGATGCATGACGAGGAAGCCCTTCAAGCTTTATGGCCATATCTATAAGCTTACGAATTGCCGGGTCATTTTCATATAACTCTTTAAAATCACGGCTTTGGTCCAGAGCCTTAGGTATCGTCATACCAAGGTCATTCGGAATTGTCTTTGCAACCTTATCGCAAAGGCTGTACGGAAGATCAAGTGCACGTCCCACATCACGTATACACATCTTTGCCGCCATGGTTCCGAAGGTTACTATCTGAACAACCTTTTCCTTGCCGTATTTTCTTACAACGTAATCAATTACCTCCTGTCTTCTTTCCACACAGAAGTCAATATCTATATCGGGCATGGTTACTCTTTCCGGATTTAAAAATCTTTCAAAGAGAAGGTTAAATTTAATCGGATCGATATTTGTAATCTCAAGGCAGTAAGAAACTATGCTTCCTGCTGCCGAACCACGTCCCGGGCCGACAGGAATGTCATTGTCCTTTGCATATTTTATGAAATCCGAAACTATGAGGAAATAATCCACATAACCCATATTTTTAATAGTATTTAATTCATAAGATAATCTTTCCCTAAGCTCATCCGTGACCGGAGAATATCTTTTCTCAATACCTTTTTCACAAAGCTCCTTAAGATAAGAAAATGCATCATAGCCTTCCGGTACATCAAACTTAGGCACCTTCTGTTCTCCGAATACAATTTCCACATTACATCTTTGGGCAATTTTATTGGTATTTTCCAGTGCTTCCTTCGCATATGGAAAAAGTGCTTCCATTTCTTCGGCTGACTTAAGATAAAACTGTCCGCCCTCATATCTCATTCTGTCTTCGTCCGTAACGATTTTACCCGTTTGAATGCAAAGAAGAATATCATGTGCTTCCGCATCTTCGGCTTTGATATAATGTGAATCATTTGTTACAACCGTAGGTATGCCGAGTTCTTTGGAAAGCCTCATAACTCCGGCATTTACAATTCTTTGTTCAGGTATACCATGATCCTGCATCTCAAGAAAATAATTATCTTCTCCGAATATTTCCCTGTGCCTTAATGCTGCCTCTTTTGCCTTCTCATAATCATTTCTTCTTAATTGAACAGCCACTTCACCTGCTATACAGGCAGAAAGACATATTATACCCTTGTGATATTTTTTCAAAACCTCCATATCGACACGCGGTTTATAATAATATCCTTCCGTAAAACCGCGAGTAACGATTTTACAAAGATTTTTATAACCCTCATCTGTTTCGGCAAGCAAAATAAGGTGATAATATCTCTCATCACCTCTTGATGCCTCCCTGTCAAATCTTGACCCGGGAGCTACATATACCTCACAGCCGATAATCGGTCTGATTCCCTCAGCCTTACATGCCTTATAAAAATCTATTGCTCCATACATAACACCATGGTCCGTAATGGCAAGCGAATCCATACCAAGCTCCTTGGCCCTTTTTACAAGCTCTTTAATCTTTGCTGAACCGTCTAACAAACTGTATTCAGTATGGACATGTAAATGTGTAAAATTCATTCTTATTCCTCAACTTCTAAACCTCTTTGGCCACTTTATCCTTAATACGCAAAATAAATGCAACAAATCTGCTTACGATATCACGCCTCATCGGTATAACTTCCTTATTCTTAATATATCTAAATGTATAATCCTCGCCTTTTTCTGCACACATCTTCAAATATTTTTCAAGCAGTCTCTTAGTATCATCATGTAAAAGCTTTCCTGCTCTTCCCTTCATATAATATGCCAAAGGGCTCTTTTTATCATAATTTTCTTTTTGATAAATCTTGCATGCCGCCACTCTGTCACAAAACATTTCGATTACATATTTCTTTGGCATGGGCATCCCTACAATACCCTTCGACTTATCCACGCTGTAATCAATCCAGTATTCCAAATGGTGCTTATTTCTTCCCTTATGGTGAAGCCATGCCTCCGTATATCCCTTATCTTCCCGTTCAGCATCATTGGGACTTCTGTCTCCCTGATAGTATTTCGCCCCCATAGAAAATTCTGTCCATGAATACTTTGAAAGGTCATGCATTAACCCCTGATAATACAAACCACAGGCAAAGCAATGCTTCATAACCATAATTTTATGTTTTGTAATTGTCTTAAAATGTTCCCAAGCCTTAATCATTAAATTATTTCTCCTTATAGGACATATATATGTCTCCGACAAAACGATAAAAACCGTCAAATTATTTATACTATTTCAATCTGACAAGACTTCATCGCCTCTAGCGAATTATTATGACTATCCGGTGTAACTCCTGCCGAGCAGCTTTCCACTACACAGATTCTTGCCTCAGGAAGTGCGGCCTTAACAAGCATTGCATTTGAAATAACACATATATCCGTACAAAGCCCGAGCAAATGAATCTCGTCATAGCCTTTTTCTGCAACATAATTCATAAGCTCAACACTCCCAAATGTAGGCTTATCAAATATAAGCTTACCCTCTGTATATTTTATGAGTTTTTTATCTATCTGCCATCCTTCTGTATCTTTTATACAATGAACAACC